>OBWV01000002.1_pt1 | contig 378860 bp, 272 predicted proteins | sample 1495351 | NCBI WGS metagenome assembly OBWV01 (sample SAMEA2580122, study PRJEB22360) | human gut metagenome | biome: human gut; feature: human-associated habitat; material: faeces | place: Denmark | collected 2008/2010 | reverse complement strand
TTATTTCACGCGTTTGGGGGGGGGGGCCGGGGGGGGTAGTCGGTTTTTCATTTTCAATTTTCAACTTTCAATTTTCAATTATTTAAAGTATTTCGTGACCGCCGCTGCCTTGAAAGAGGCCATCTCGTTGATCATGTTCACGGCTGAAACAAGTAAGGGGTAAGCGCAAATGGCTCCCGTCCCTTCACCTAAGCGCAAACCGAGATTTAATAAAGGTTGGGCGTGTAGGAAGTCCAAAACTAATTTATGCCCACACTCGTCACCTTGGTGACCATAGATGCAATAATCCGTTAAAGCGGGGTACAACATTTTTCCGGCAAGAACACAATTCGTCATGATAAAGCCATCCACGATAATAACCATACCCAATTCGGCAGCACGCAACATACCTCCCACGGCAGCCACCATCTCGAAGCCGCCAAAATAACGGATAATGTCTTTCGGAGTTCCATCCCCCTCGTAATTTTCCATACACCGTTTCAACACATTATACTTGTGTTCAACGCCTTCCCTAGACAACCCACTACCCGCTCCGACACAATCGCTCAAAGGAATACCTGTCAGGTAAGTCATCCACAGGGAAGAAGAAGAGGTGTTGGCAATACCCATTTCCCCGAAACTCACCACGCTCGAACCCTCATCATGAACCATATCCACGATCTCCACTCCGATCTCGATTGCCCGGTCAAATTCTTCCGGAGTCATGGCGGCCTCGTACAAATAATTTGAAGTTCCCTTACGGATTTTACGATCAATCAGCCCTTCCATAGGTTCGAAATCCGCATTTACCCCACAATCCACCAATTTAATCCCAAAATGATGCTGACGGGAAAACATATTCACCCCGGCACCCCCTTTGATGAAATTAAAAATCATCTGGGCGGTCACTTCCGGAGCCGAAAAGCTAACCCCCTCTTTCACGATCCCGTGATCGGCAGCAAAAATAATATTCTGGGGGTTCCTCAACTCCGGGGAAAGCGTTTGCTGTATCAACCCGATCTGGTGTGCTGTTTTTTCAAGTAATCCCAAAGATCCCTTGGGCTTGGTCAAATTATTAATCTTATCTATCAAAGCCTCAGACAAAGCCTTGTCGGTCTCTTTTATTGTAAAACTTCTCATACAATTGAAAATTGAAAATTGAAAATTGAAAATTGAAAATGAGATATACACTTTCAGGTTTCAATTCAGATTATATTATCATTTTATTTTACTCGCATGGCTATTCCGGAAACCATCAGGACAACTTCGTCCGCCCGATCTCCTACATATTGATTCACCCATCCCTGCAAATCAGTGAACCGCCGCTGAACAGGGTCAACAGAAACTCCCCCCATTCCGATCTCGTTCGTGACGAAAATAAAGGTTGCCTCCTGCCCGGTAAACCGGTCGAACTCTTCCTTTATTTCCCGCAAAGATTTATCCACGTCGGAATCATTGTCAAAAAAGAAATTGGTACTCCACAAGGTCACGCAATCAATGACCACGACCCGCCCCGACACGTCACATCGACTAATCGCTTTTTCCTCTTCCAAATTGGTCCATTGCGGACCCCGGTCCTGTTGATGACGTCTCACCCGTTCCCGGAATTCATCATCCCACACCCTCGAAGTAGCCAGATATACGGGATTCTCTGCCAATTTTAGCGCAAGCTCTTGGGCATAACGACTTTTCCCGGATCTTTGTCCTCCCGTAACTAAAATTATTTTTCTTTTCATCATGACGACAAATTTCTCTGTTTTTTCAAGAAATACAAAGTAATCGCCCGAAAAATCTACAACTTTATTTCCGACTCCATCCCAGCAAACCATCCACGATGATTCCCAACAAAAACAATCAAGCACCCCGACAAATACTCTAAAGATTCAAAATTGTTTACTAACTTTGTGAGTTAGAAGTCTAAAAAGAAGTGATGATGGAACTCATATTATCCCGACACGGGGAAACATTAGAAAATCAACAACATATACTCCAAGGCCAACTTCCCGGGACCTTATCTCCATTGGGGATAGCCCAAGCCGAGAGACTGGCGGAGATGCTCCAAGAGGAAACAATTGACAACATTGTTTCCAGTGATCTGGCCCGAAGTTATAACACGGCGGTCGCCGTCGCCCGGAAACATGGGCTGACTCCTCACCCAACTCCCCTCCTGCGGGAAATGGACTGGGGCATATACACAGGTAAGCGCTTGGATGACGTGGACTGGACCAACCTGCCTCCCAGCGTGGAATCCCTAGATGCTCTCTTCCAAAGAGCTATCGATTTCATTGCCTATTTAAAAAAGAATTTCTCCGGCCAACGGGTAGTGGCCATCGGACACGGAGCATTCAACCGGGCAATTATCGCGTACCTCAACGGGAAAAAGGCTATTGACATGATCGACCTTCCTATCATGGAAAACACGAGTTGCCTACGTTTTACGTTAGTGGACGACAACCAAACAGTATAACCCAATTGAAAATTGAATCTCCACATTTTCAATTTTCAATTTTCAATTTTCAATTAACATGAGAATATACACGAAAGGCGGGGACAAAGGAACAACAGGAATATTCGGCGGGAGCCGGGTGGACAAAGATAATATTCGTATTGAAACAAACGGAACCCTTGACGAGCTGAATGCCACATTAGGTGTCATTCGAGCCTTGCTAGACGAGAAGGATAAACGGCAAGAAATTCTGGCATACATACAGCGAACGTTAATGATAGTCATGTCACAAGTGGCAACTCCCTCAAACATCCGGGAACAAAACCAGAACATCCTACCGGAAGATATAGACCGGTATTGCGAACAACAAATCGACCGCATGAACAGCGAGATGCAACACCCGTCCACCCATTTCATCCTGCCGGGCGGAACGCTGATTTCAGCCCAATGCCACGTGGCCCGCACGATCGCCCGCCGGGCAGAAAGAAGATTGTGTACCCTAAACAAAACAGACGAAGTTCCCCCACTTATCCTGCGATTCGTGAATCGCCTCTCGGACTTACTATTTACCATGGCCCGCTGGGAAATGGATCAGCAAGGTGCGGAAGAAGAGAGATGGAAAGCGTTCCTTTACAAAAAAAAGAATCAATGAATAGCGTTCGCCTTGTGCGGCTGGAATCTAAAATCTAAAATCATTAAATCTAAAATATACATGTCTTTTCTTCGTTCAATCATGTTTGTCGGGACCTGCTCGGATGCGGGTAAAAGTATTGTTAACACGGCGTTTTGCCGAATATTCAAACAAGATGGCTACCACCCGGCCCCCTTCAAGGCGCAGAATATGTCACTAAATTCATATTCCACTCCCGACGGGCTGGAAATCGGACGGGCGCAAGCGGTACAGGCCGAGGCATGTGGCATTACCCCGGAGAGCGACATGAATCCCGTTCTGTTGAAACCCACGAACGAACAATGCTCGCAGGTCGTACTCAACGGAAAACCGGTCGGGAATATGTCTGCCAGAGAATACTTCATGTCCAACAACAAGGCCGAATTATTCAACCAAGCATACGCTGCCTATGAACGTCTGCAAGCCCGCTACTCTCCCATCGTGCTGGAAGGAGCCGGGAGCATCTCGGAAATCAACTTGCGGGAAAGAGACATTACGAATATGCGGATGGCATTGCGCACAAATGCCGCCACGTATCTGGTGGCGGACATCGACCGGGGGGGAGTGTTTGCCTCCGTCTACGGTTCCATCGCCTTGCTTTCAGAGGAAGAAAAAAAATTGATTAAAGGAATTATCATCAACAAATTCAGAGGAGATATATCTCTTTTCGACGAGGGAAGAAAGATTATCCACGACCTCACGGGTATACCTGTTGTCGGCGTGATTCCCTATTTCAAGGACATTTATATCGAAGAAGAAGACTCCGTCTCACTGGAAACCAAAAACACCAAAGCCGGGAGCGGCAAGATTAACGTGGCCATCGTACTCCTGAAACGCCTTTCCAATTTCACGGACTTCAGCGTACTGGAACGAGACGAACGATTTCATGCTTACTACACGAATAACGTGGAAGAAATTGGCAAAGCCGACATCATTATCCTACCGGGAACGAAAAACACAATCTCCGATCTGCGAAACATCCAGGCAAACGGTATCGCGGAGGCAGTCATCCGGGCTCACAAGGAAGGTAAAAAAGTGATCGGTATTTGCGGGGGGTACCAGATGATGGGCGCCCGGATCGAGGACCCGGATCAGATAGAGGGTGACATGACCGCCATTCCCGGCTTGGGCATCCTTCCTCTTGTCACGATCATGGAACCTGAAAAAGTCACTCGCCAAGACCAATTCACCTTCCGCAATCACCCGGAAACCTGCAAGGGGTACGAGATTCACATGGGTCGAACAACCTTGTTGGACGGGGTTCCGGAATCTCCCTTGAACCGTTTACACGACGGGCGAACGGACGGCTATATCTTAAACGAAAGATGCTGGGGTAGTTACCTCCACGGAATTCTGGACAATGACATCGTCCTCAACGAACTGGCAGAAGGACTGACCCAAGCAACCCCCACAACCTTCAATTATACCGATTTCAAAGATCAACAATATAACAAACTGGCCGATCACGTACGCGCACACGTTGACCTGCCATACATTTATTCCACCCTTAAAACCAAGTAATATGCTGAACGGACACGGAGATGACATATACAAATCAAACTCGGAAATAAAAGCTAATTTCTCCACCAACGTATGGTATGACGCGGACACGGATATTCTCCGTTCCATGCTGATCACCCAAATCGACAAAATATTCCATTACCCGGAGCCTGCCGCTGAATCATTCGTGCGGGAAGTTGCCCGGTTCCACAACCTGCAACCACAAAACGTGATTGCCGGAAACGGTGCCACGGAACTGTTTTACCTGATCGCACACGCTTTCGAAGGGAGTAAAACCATCCTTCCCATTCCCTCTTTTTCGGAGTACGAAGACGCTTGCACCCTTTACAGGCATCAACAGATATTCGTACCCATAAAAGACTTTCAGGCAGGCCCCGCAGACTTAATGTTTATCTGCAACCCCAACAATCCTGACGGGTACGTGTGGAAGCTGGAAGAGATTGAAAATATTTTACAACAATACCCTCAAATGACACTTGTCGTGGATGAATCGTTCATTGACTTTGCCCCCACGGCACAACCATGCGAACCGTTATTAGCCAGTTACCCTAATCTACTGGTCATTCATTCCATGACGAAAAGTTACGCCATCCCCGGATTACGCTTAGGCTATATGTTGGGCAGCGAAAACCTGATAGACCGGATCAAACGCTTCACCCACCCGTGGAACGTGAATGCACTAGCCATCGAGATCGGAAAATTCCTACTGCAAAATGGAAAGTACCTTCTACCCGACACGGGCAGGTTGCTCAAGCGTAAGGAGAATTTTGTCCGCGCTTTCGATGAACTTCCCGGATACTCTCCCGTCCCCTCGGAAACCTCGTTTTTCCTTATTCACACGATACATAAATCCCACGTGTTAAAACAGGAACTATTGAAACAATTCGGGATTCTGATACGGGACGCCTCGAATTTCAGAGGTCTGGACGAACATTACTTCCGGGTAAACACACTCTCGGATGAAAAAAATCAGATGCTACTCCGGGCGTTGAGATTATTATCCATCACTGATTTATAATCGGTTACCATGTTCTCGTTTTCAATCGTCATCGTCCCTCTCATCATCGGGTATCTTCTCGATCTCATTTTTGGAGACCCCCGGAAATTACCTCATCCGATCGTAGCCTTCGGAAATATTATCGGATGGTGTGAACGACATTTCAACAAAGGGGAACACAAAAAACGAAACGGGTGCCTGATTGCCATCATCCTACCACTTTCCACACTCCTTTTAGGGGGACTTCTCGCCTTAGGAAGCTGGATGCTCCACCCCTTCGTGTATTACTGCGTCGCCTCCGTGTTCGTTTTCTACGGATTGGCGAACCACAGTCTTATACAGGAAGGCGGAGAAGTTATTCGAACCCTTGAAGAACAAGGATTGGACGCCGGACGAAAACGCTTGTCGTGGATTGTCGGTAGAGACACTAGCCAACTTCCCCCGAGAAAAATATATACCGCCGTGCTGGAAACCATGGCAGAGAATTTAAGTGACGGGGTAGTTGCCCCTTTATTCTTTTACGCCTTGGGAGGATTTCCTGCCATGATGGCTTATAAAATGGTAAACACGCTCGACTCCATGATCGGGTACAAAGATGCACGTTACAAAGATTTCGGGTGCTGTTCGGCTCATCTGGATGATGTACTGAATTATATCCCGGCCCGGCTAACAGCACTTCTGATCGTCCTGTCCGGCTACCGGAAAGGGATCTTTTCCTTCATCCGAAAATACGCCCGCCAACATGCCAGTCCCAACTCCGGTTACCCGGAATCCGCTATGGCCGGAATCCTCGATTGCCGTTTCGGGGGACCGAACATTTATCACGGAATACTCGTGGAAAAGCCTTACATCGGAACGAACGACAGGGAATTATCGATTAGGGATTACAAACGTGCCGCCCGCATCAATCAATCGGTATGCCTGATCACGGTAATCCTTATTTGCCTTGTTTTCATACCATTGATATAAAAGAACGAGGGGCCACCGATGTTGAAGTGACCCCTCGTTTTTTTTCGAACTAATTTATTTCCGTTCTCCTAATTTATCATCCAGATAAATCAAGTTATGACCGTTCATCATCTTGATTCTATCAACAATAGTCTGTGCAGTAGACTCTTCTTCCACTTGCTCGTTCACGAACTCATTGATAAAATTCTGGGCAGCTTTGTCATTCTCCTTGATAGCTACATCCAATAAATCATCAATCAACTTAGAAACATGACACTCGTGTTGATAAACATGCTCGAAGACTTCCAAAACAGAACCCCATGCTGTCGGTACCACGTTGATCTGACCAATTTCTACATTCCCGTTCCGTTTGATCACGAAGTCAATCATTTCATAAGCATGATTCAATTCCTCTTTTGATTGCGCTCTCATCCATGATGCCATCCCGTCGTAACCATTCTGTGCAAAATACACGGACATTGACAAATACAAATTGGATGACCACATCTCAGCATTAATCTGAGCATTAAACGCCTTTACTAAATTTTCGCTCAACATAATTGTTTATTTAAAATTTGATATTCACTCTTCCAAATCGTTTGAAGAACGAACAAATTACATGCCACTCCAAAATTATGTCATTAAAAATATAGCTTAAGACATTTTGTCATTTTTGACTCATTAACATTAAAAAATGATCAATACCACACTCTCCCCAGTAAAAATGAATATAACTTGCCAACACGTTTTTATAGGTATATACCGGAGTATCAACCACCATATCCTTGGCATTATATATCGTGCCAATCACAGGTATTTTCTCATTCGTAGGCAATATTCGGGAATAGTGAAACTCATGCCCCCGAATACGTTGACCGTTTACACGAACTTCCCGATAACCCAATTTCAATTTCATCTGCTCCATTGTCGCCCCTTGTTTCAACACGCCCGCCATAGGATAAACCTTCCCGTCACCGTCTGTAATCGTGTCACACAAATACATCATTCCACCACATTCTGCCAGTACTCGCCCCCCGTTTTCACAATACTTCCGGACAGACTGTCTCATTCCCTCGTTAGCTGCCAACTCCGCCAAATGTAGTTCCGGGTACCCTCCGGGGAAATAGACCATATCGGCCTCCGGAAGACTTTTATCACGCAGCGGACTAAAAAACACCACCTCCCCGGCTCGTTTCAATGCCTCCACGTTCTCCCGGTACATGAAATTAAAAGCCTCATCCCGGGCAATAGCGATCTTCCTGTTCCCGGAACAAACAACATCTTCCGCCTGTTCACCGGAAAATTCCACCGTACAGAGTTCCAGTAAACGATCGACATTCACGGTTTTGTCAATCACCTCTGCCACCCGATCCGCAAACGCATCAAAACAAAACGTCTCATCAATCGACAACCCCAAATGACGGGACGGGATAACAATACTTTCATCCTTTGGGATATACCCTAATGCCTCCACTCCGGCATCCGCACAAGCCTGCTGCAAATAAGCATAATGCGCCACCGATGCTACGAAGTTAAACACGACCCCAACAACCCGGATTCCCGGATAAAAGTGTTTAAAACCATACAACACCGGGGCCACGGTATAAGCCGTGGACTTTGCATTAAGTACCAACACGACGGGAATACCGATTAACTCGGCAATCTCCGCACTACTCCCCTTCATCCCATCGTACCCATCAAACAACCCCATCACCCCTTCTGTCACGCAGACATCACTCGCTGCTCCATAGCGGGCGTACAGTTCCCGCACATGTGCCGCCGATGCCATGTAAGTATCCAAATTCACGGATTCCTCTCCTGCGGCCATGGCATGATGTTTCGTATCAATATAATCCGGCCCGCACTTAAAAGGTTGTACCTTCATTCCCCGGTTCCGCAACAATCGCAACAGACCTAACGTGAATGTCGTCTTCCCGCTACCGGAACTTGCCGCCCCGATCATGATGAATGGTTTCTGTTTCATTTCTTTCAGTATTTACACACAAAGATAAAACTTCTCGAAATAATAAAAGTATAATAACATTGGATGTTTCCAATAAAAGCCTATTTTTGTGCGTTACTATAATTGAGGTGGTTGCAACATCAGAAAACTTTCGGAATGGACACCGGGAGCGGGCCTCAAGTATGAAGGAATGGTTATGAAGGAAATGAACATGATTAAAGACATCGTCCGGGCTTACAGAAATTACCCGGATCATGTGGCTTTTGTAATTGATGATACCTCTTACACCTATCAGGAGGTATTTGCCCGAGTGCAAGGAATTATGCCCTTCGTGCAGGATTGCCCGGAAGACATTATCGGAATCATCGCGGAAGATTGCATTGAAACGTATGCCTCTATTCTAGCTGTTTTATTAGCCGAAAAAACTTACGTAATCCTCCATCCCAACTACCCGGACAGTCGGAACAGGACCATTGTGGAATCCACCGGAATGAAACGGGTATTATACGGTCACGAATCCGGTACGCAGCAAGGCCTCCCCAACGAGATCAAATGTATTTCAACATTAGAGCTACGGGATGAAAATATAGACCATCTAACAGGAGAGCAAACGCAAGATACAAACAAGAATGCCTACATCATTTTCACCTCCGGAAGTACCGGGGTTCCCAAAGGAGTTCCGATCAGCCGGAAAAACTTGAATGCGTTCTATGCTGCCTACCATCAACTGGGCTGGCAACTTGGGCCGACAGACCGGATGTTGCAAATGTTCGAACTGACATTCGACGTTTCGGTCGTGTCCACCCTCTACCCATTAACCCTCGGAGCCAGCGTTTACACGGTGGGAACAAGCAAGTTGAAATACATGAGAGTATACGAATTGATGGAAGATGAGGAACTGACTTTCGTGGCCATGCCTCCCTCCCTATTACAATTCCTGTCCCCTTACTTTGACGAGATTCACATTCCAAAACTCAAATACCTTATCGTGACGGCAGAAGCGGCAAATGCCGATCTTCTCCAACGTTTCAGGGCCTGCGCCCCCAACGCAGAGTTCGTAAACCTGTACGGTCCCACGGAAGCCACAATTTATTGTACGGCTTACCGGATTCCTCCCAAAGGTTGCAAGCAACACAACGGAATGATCGCCATCGGCCACCCCTTCACCGGAATCGACACCCTGATTATGGACGAGAAGGAAATACCCGTGCAGACCGGAGAACAAGGAGAATTATGGGTAAGCGGGAAACAAGTCATGCGAGGCTACTGGCAAGACGAGGAAAAGTCCCGACAGGTATTCGCCCAGTTCAACGGAAAAGAGTATTATAAAACAGGCGACCTATGTTCTATCGATCCGGACGGGGACATCATCTATCGCGGACGTAAAGACTACCAAGTTAAAGTGCAGGGTTTCCGAGTTGAACTCAGCGAGATCGAATACCGGACAAAGAAATTCTTCCCGAACGAGACCAATGCCGTCGTCGTTCCCAAGAAAGAGGATGACGGGGGATGCCAATTGCACTTGTTCGTCGGGACAACACCCCATGAACGGGAAACCTTGCTCCATTATCTGAAGGAACACTTACCCGTCTACATGTTACCAACCGAAGTTCACTTTTTGGAAGAATTTCCGTTAAACACCAGCGGTAAAATTGACCGGAAAGCATTAACGACATTAATATAAAAAACTATGGAAACCGAAGAAATCTTACGCGAACTGGACACGATCTTTCGTGACATTCTAAAAAACGAAAACATCACGTTAACTCCCGAGACCACGGCAAAAGACGTGGACGGCTGGGATTCTCTGACGAATATGCGCCTCATCACGGCCATCGAAAAACATTACAACATTCGTTTCGGCCTGCGTGAAATACTGAAATTCAAACACGTGGGTGACCTGTGCGCATCCATCCAAGCCAAAAAGAAGTAGCCTATGATGTTTCTCTCTCTACCGTTTGTCATTCTGTTTACTTGTTGCCTGATCCTATATTACACGGTAAAAGGCAGCTACCAGAAACCGGTCCTGTTACTAACCAGTTGCATCTTTGTCGGTTATTTCAACATCGCATACCTATTGATAGCCGCACTCATTGCGGCAATAACCTTCTACTGGGGGCGCTGGATCGGGATGCAGGAACAGGAAAACAAACGCCGGAGAGTCTTCGTCGGGGGAATCGTCTTTCTCGTCCTGTTCCTCGTGGCATTCAAGTACCTCAATTTCATCGGGGAAAACATCGCCGTGCTACTCGGTTGGTTCGGCGTGGACTGGAAAGGAGCCATCACCTCTGTTTTCTTCCCGTTGGGAATCTCGTTCTATACCTTCCAAGCACTCGGCTATCTTATTGATGTCTACTGGGAAGAGGAAGAACCTGAACGCTCACTACCGGACTTCATGCTCTATATGCTATTTTTCATGAAATTCCTTTCCGGACCGATCGAACGGGCCTTCGATATGCTCCCGCAGTTGAAAATCGAGAAACGTTTCGACTACGACACGGTTACCTACGGTCTGAAACTCATGCTGATCGGTTTGATGAAAAAAGTCCTGATTGCCGACCGACTGGCTCCGCATCTGGATAGTATATTTGCCTCCGTACAAGATGCTTCCGGGGCACAGCTATTACTCGCCGGGTTATTGTACCCGATCGAGCTTTACGCCGATTTTTCCGGTTACACGGATATGGCCATCGGTGGAGCCATGATGTTCGGCTATCGCCTGTCACCCAATTTTAACCGTCCGTTCGTGGCAAAGACAATCACCGACTTTTGGCGCCGCTGGCATATGTCCCTCTCCTTCTGGGTCAGGGATTACCTTTACCAACCCATCGCGGCAAGTAAACGATATTGGGGACAGTGGGGCATCGTCTACGCTCTTGTGGTAACCTTCGTGTTACTCGGCGTGTGGCACGGGGCTGGTTGGAACTATGTGATATACGGGTTAATCCAAGGACTTATCATCAGCTACGAGATGGTGACCGTGGCCTACCGGAATAAAGTGGAAACAAGCGTGGGGAAACACGTGTTCGGGGTTTACTCTATCCTCCGGACCTACCTGCTCTTTGCGTTCTCCCTGCTATTTTTCCGTCTGCCCTCGCTATCCGATGCCGGATACATGATCAGTCACCTCTCCTTCAACCTGCACACCTCGATTAAAGAACTGCGACTAGGGATGACCGACCAAGAATGTATCGTTGCCGGGGTTGCCGTCGTAGTGCTTTTCCTATACGAATACTTTATGTCGAAACGGGACCTATTGCAAGCCTTGAGCGAACGCCACAGAATCATACGTTGGGGGGTCTACTACCTGCTCGTACTACTCATGTTCCTATTCGGACAATTCGGATCTGAAGATTTCATTTATTTACAGTTTTAGCCATGAGAACTTTCAAAGGATTTATAATAAAATGCGTGCTTTTTCTCGTTCCCTTCTTTGTCCTCGCTGGGTTCTATTTTTACGATGATCCCTTCAAGGTTCTGCGGGAATACAAAAAATATGACAATGATCCGATCTTCCTGAACGAAGATTACATCGGTTGGAAGACATACAAGAATTACCGGGATTCCCTGCACTTCGATTCCTTCATCCTAGGAAATTCCTGTACGATGGCATTTCTGACCTCCGACTGGGAAAAATACCTCAACGGGAGTAAGGCTATACGCTTGTACGGGACGGCTGAACGATTGGCTGCCGTACACCGGAAAGTGATGGCTCTTGACAAGGAAGAGGAACATATTGCAAATGTTCTGCTCATCGTCGATGCCACCCTATTACGAGAATATCAGTTATCCACGGGCTACATGCACCTACTTCCCCCGGAAGTCAGCGGGATGAATAAATTCAAATTCCAATCCCAGTTCACACAAGAATTCTTCAACCCGAAATTTCTGGTTCCCTACATGGATTACCGGGTATGCCGACGCTACCGCAATTACATGAGAGGAATCGTGAATCCCGACAAAAACATCCGCAATGTTGTCACAAACGACTTGTGGAACCCGCGGGAACACGAAATAGAACAACTCGGTGACCATTACTGGGAAAAACATAAAAAGAGATTCCGTCCCCGTCCCGGGGAAGACCGGGTTCACCCTCCGGTATTAATGAAACCACAAATCAAACTGTTATCGGAAATCGCAAAAGTATTCCAAAATCACCACACGAAGTACAAAATCATCATTAGCCCGGAATACAAACAAATACGTCTGAACCCGGCGGACGTGAAGCAATTGAAAGAAATATTCGGAGCTGAAAACGTTTATGACTTTTCCGGCATCAACAAATACACAAATAACATCCGGAACTACTACGAAGGCTCGCACTATCGCCCCTGTCTCGGACGCCAACTACTGGACAGCGTGTATGCCACGCACAAAACAACTCGCTAATTTTAAATTTTAGATTTTAAATTTCCGACTACCCCCTCTAACTCCCCCTTACACAGAGGGAGGATGCGCGACATTGAAACATTGATACGATTTCTTGCGTCCGTCTCTCCCCCTGTGCAAGGGGGAGCCGAAGGGGGTAGTTAAAGCGTCAGCCTTGTGCGGCTGGAATCTAAAATCTAAAATTATTAAATTTAAAATTAATTGATTCCCAATTTCTTCCTTATCGCCTTCGGGATAGCATTCTTGTGAACCATAATATCCATTGTCTTCAAAGCCATATAAGGATAAGATGCGTAGAAATACCCTCCGAATTTGTTATACTTATTCCAAGAATTCTTCACGATGAAATAAGGAGTTCCGTTCTGATCTTTTGCTTTACCAATGATATGCATTCCGTGATCGTCAGTTGTCAGGTAACGATCGAACTCTTCCTGTCTCATCTCCTGCGTGATCGTCTTTTCGGGAGCCGGACCTTGCTTGAAAGCATCCATCATCTGCTGTCCCTTCGGCAACTTTTCCCATTTAGCAATTTCCGCACCGCTCATCTCCTTCGTGTCCGTTGCGGGGATCACGGCAACCCCTGCATCCTTCGTAGCAAATCCTTTCTCGCTCACGTCAGCACCCCAGACGAAAGTATAACCATTATCAATAGCATAATCCATCACTTGCATCAACTCTTCCAACGGAAGATTATAAGCCTTATCCCAAGACCAGTTATCCTCAACCTCAATAGCGAACTCCGTGTAGAAAGGATGGTGCGTGAAAGAGGTTAAATTCACATAGTCATCCATGTTTAAACCAACCACCTCTTTAGCGAAAGTCTGCGGTGTATATTCTTTTCCTTGATATTCAAACTTCTCCGGCTCCGGTCCGAGATAAGTATCCAGAATAGCATCGAATCCCCGTTTCCACGCCGTACTCAACCGCTTGTTGTTATTTTCCACTACCGCCTGCACGTAAGCTTTCAAAACAGCATCAATCTCTCCGAAAACATGACTCGGTTCCCCGTAATTCAATCCTTGATACACCTCAAGAGGCACAATCCCATATTTCTTTGCCATATTCGTCACATCCGAAGAGGCTCCTCCCACCGCAAAATTCAACACCCCGTGCAAGCGAACATATTTATCCGCCTTATCCGAATAAGCGTGTTTCACGAAATACATGGCCGACAAATTCACCGAATCTTTCCCCATTCGCATCATTTCCGACTCTAGGAAAGAGGACGTTGACCATGACCAACAAGTTCCGGCACGATACTGATCCTTCACGGAGGTAGCGGGCAATCTCTTGATATCAGTAAACTGGTAGCCTACAGGCTTTGTCGTGTCCTGTGCCGTCGTATTCTGCTGCGCATGGGCCATCATGTACCCTCCGAAAACGAAGGCGAATAAAATAAATGCTGTTCTCTTCATATCTTTTATATTGATTGTGATTTAATTGTCTGCCTGCAAAAATATAAAAAGAACCGCAAAACAAGCTGACAAGCTGAATATATTTACGTTAGCCAATAACAAAAAAGGGCTGTCCCAAAAGTCTTATCCAGTATCTACAAACTACCCCCTCCAACTCCCCCTTACACAGGGGGAGTTAGTGGGGGTAGTTATTTAAAAATGACTTTTTCGACACCCCTATCCTTGACTTCTTTCAAATTCCCTTTCTTTAATTAAAAAGTATAGGAAACCGATGCCTGATAATTCCGGGGCTTTGCCATGATCGTGGTCCGCTCAAAATATTCCTTGTCAAACAAGTTGTTAATGTTCAATGCCAGTGTTACGTGATTCTTGATCGTGTAGAAAATACCCGCATCCATCAACCACAAGGCCGGATCGTACAACCGGTTATCTATATTCCGGAACACCTTATCCTTGAAATTCCCACTTAAATGGAATGACAAATTCTTTAACACCCCGCGTGGTATCGTGTAATCGGCATAAGCGTAAAATGTCGTACGAGGAACTCCCGTGGCACGAACATTTTTATTCTGTTCCTTATATTTAGAGAAACGTCCGCTCTCGGCAATTTCCCGCAAACGATAGTCCGACCAACCGAGACCTCCCGTAACTTGTAAAGTCGGTAACGGACGAACAACCACCTCAATGTCAAAACCTCGCGAGTCGGCTCTTCCGACTTGTCCCCGGATACTCTTCTCCGTGGCCACGCCATCCACCAATACCGTCGTGTCTCCCAGACTCTTCACGATATTATACTTACGAATATAAAACACGCTTGCGTTTATATCCACCATCTCGTTCAAGGTGTAACGTACACCGACTTCCGTGGAATACCCCTTTTCCGGCTTGAACACTTCGCCCCCATCCTCGTCAGGATTGAACTCGTTACCCTTGCGGTCCAAATACATCACGGTAGGACTATATGTCGTGGTTACAGGATTGAAATAAGAAGAAATAGAACCGTAGAATGACAATTCAGGCATGGGAAAATACACGACACCCACTCGATACGTGAATGCCGAGGTCTCCACCTCTTTCCATTCTTTCCTGTTCTTCGTTTCATATTTCTGTTTCCCGTCATCAATCGTGGCACTTGATGTTTTCCGGCTATACAAATCCACACGCCCGGATGCCATCATTTTCCACTTATCATTAAATTCGATCACGTCATGCAAATAAATTCCATGCGTTCTCTCCGTGCGCAGGGAAACGGCTGAAACTTTCGTGTCCCACCACCCCTGCACGATATGCGGATCCCGCACAGGCAAAAGTGCATCCAAACCGGGCCCCCACAAATCGTCATCTCCATAACCGTTATACTGGGCGAAATCAAAACAATTGTACGTCCATCCCAACGTGTAGTTATGCAACACGGAACCTGTCTCGAACTTCCCGGTCAACTCGATCGTGTTATTCACGTTTTTATGGTCCGGGTTAAAATTCAACGGGTTCTGACGGGCAGCATTTCCCCGTTGAACCGTATCCAAGTCAACATAAATCTTCTCGGTCTCTGACTTTTTATAATACCATTTGTATATCGGGTCTTTGGAAGTGCGGTAAGAAAGCCCCTCAATACAATGATAATCCAAATCACTGTGGAAATAGGAAAAACGTTCTTTCAACTTCATCCAATCCGTGATCTGGTAAACGTATGACACAGACATATCCCATACTTTCCGTTTCATGTAATTATTGGCAAAGTCATTATAAACCTCGCGGTAATCCGCCTCCGGGTGGCGATCCCCCTTCAGCGCGTACGGTTTGTCTCCGTCCACGTAGAACATATCACCGGGCATAACAGGTGCAGCCCCGATCTCGGTCGTGTAATCATCATCGGCATAACTACCGGTCACATCAATACGTCCCCACTTTCCTAAATCAGCTCCCAAAACACCATACACGGAAAAACGATTTGCATTCACCTCACGCCATCCGTCACCCGTTGAATAATTGATATTGGCACGATATTCGAGAGGTCCCACAAGTTTTCCCCCGAAACCAAGAGTAGCTCGTCTCTCATCCCAGCTACCATAACTGATACGAGCGTTGGCCGAGAAATCGGGAGATGCTTTCTTGCGCACGATATTCAACACGCCACCCATAGCCGAATGTCCGGCCAAAATAGCAGCGGGACCCTTCAATAACTCGATAGACTCCACGGCAGCCAAATCCCCGTAAGGTACGTTATTCTTCAACGTCCGCTCATCGCGAATCCCGTCAATCATAACAACCGCACTCCCCTGTCCGCGAATGGAAAACTGTTGGAATTGCCCGTATTGCTTGTCTTTCGCTACAATCCCCGGCAAAAACTTAACGGCATCCATCAGATCGACAATCCCTTTCCGGTCAAGCATCTGACTAGACAACTTGCTCACCGTTATCGGAACGAAACGTAAAGGCACATCCAATCCCAACAAATCAATCCTCTTCTTTTTCTGCATCACATCCACCTGATCGATACGGAATAAAGAATCCGTGATACTCTTTTTCTTTCGCTTGTCGTTCTCTTGAGCGAGAAGCGAACCGACACACACAAACAGCAACAATGCTAATACAACAACTTTTTTCATACAACTATATATTAATAATGAATAAAGCATTATTAACATAGTCTTTTGGGCAACATGAGTCTAAGGTAAAATCCGTCTTTTTCCCTCTCGCTTTTTTTCCCGAAAGCTATGGTTTATCTTGTTCGGCAGGTCTTCTGACTTGTTCCGGATTTTGTTGCCTTCCCAGTTTATAACCAGTGACATTTGAAGTACAAAATCCCTTGTAAAGGAACTTACAGCTGCGGGTACAGTCCCGGATTCACACCGGGTTCCCTATTAAGCGTTACCTCCATGACCGAAGGTTCCGCACCAAAACTTGGTGCGAAAGTAATACATTTTTTTCATCCGGCAACAACCTTTTATAAAAAATTATATACATTTGTCTCGTCTTAGGTGATGTGTTGATGCCCAATTAACACACAAGAGGGAAGCCGGTTAGAATCCGGAACAGTGCCCGCTACTGTGATGCCCGTTTCTCCGGATAAGGAGATTCAAAGAAAGATTCTTACACCACTGTCCACACGGATGGGAAGGTATTTTTCTTAGGCGTAGTCAGGAGACCTGCCAAGACAAACATAGGTAATAGCGTATTCTCGGGGTCAGGAATACTATTATAAACATTTAAAACATCATCATCTAATGAAGAGAATTGTAATGCTAGGCATGATATTCATGTTAGCCTTGGTAAGTACCTCGTTTGCAGAGATCACATTAAAAGGAAAAGTCACAGATGCAAAGAGTGGAAAAGCCCTCATCGGTGCAAACGTTCGTCTGGTCGGAACAAGCATAGGGATTGCCACCAACAACAAAGGGGAGTTCATTCTGGAAAATATTCCGGATGGCACGTACACGCTACGGGCAAGCTATTCAGGCTACGAAGTTGCCTCGATAAAAGTCAACAGCAACAAAAACGACATTCTATTCCGGCTCACGGCCACCCCGGTAAACCTGAATCAAGTTGTCGTCACGGGAACGGGAACACACCGCCGTTTGAAAGATTCTCCCGTACCCATCGAGGTCATCAGCGGTACTGACTTGAAAAGTGCGGGCGTGAACTCCTTCGAAGATGCCCTCCTGTTACTGAATCCTTCATTCAACATACGTCCCACCGTCATGGGTTCCTACTTCACGCTGAACGGCATGAGCAACAAATACATCCTCATCCTTGTCGACGGCAAAAAAGTGGCCGGGGACGTGTCCAACAACACCGACCTCTCCCGTATTGACATGAGCCGGGTCAAGCGTATCGAAATACTGAAAGGAGCGGCATCCGCACTCTATGGTTCCGACGCTATTGCCGGGGTAATCAACATCATCACGGAACAACCGAAAGACCCGATCAGCGTGCAATCCAAGACCCGTTTCGGGGGAGAATCCAGCTTCTCGCAAAATGCCAGCGTAGACCTACACTTTGGTAAATTCACCTCTTCCACCTCCTACCAAAGGAGACAGATGGGAGGCTGGCAATTAAGCCCTTACGAGATTGACGGGGACACAGCCATACTCACGAGAAGAGAAGCTTCCAGCAAGTTCCATTCCAACATTGTCAATCAACGCTTCACCTACGCCCCGGTGAAAAGCCTAAGCCTGTACGCCCAAGGGGGGTATTTTGACCGGGAAGTAAACCGTCCCGTGCAGGAGAAAAAAGATGACGGGGGCTACACCTATGACCTAACCTACATGGACTACAACATCGGCGTGGGCGGACGCTACCAGCTAAACTCCACCGATTACATCGCGCTGGACCTCTACATGGACAACTACGAATACAACAAACTGTACACCGTGGCACAGGTCAGTAAAAAAGACACGACCTTCCGCGTGGGGGACGAGGAATTGACGAAACGCCAAAAATACTACAACGGGAACCTGAAAGGCGTGTTTAAACTCGGCTCATACAACAAAATCTCCGCAGGCACCGAGTACACGAACGACTACATGAAAAACCCCGGAAACCTCGAAGAACCAGAAGAGATCTACACGCTGGCCCTGTACGCACAAGACGAGATTCGCCTCTGGAAAAACCTGCAAATTTTGCCGGGATTCCGCTACGTGTACAACGAGATGTTTAAGAACCGCTTTACCCCGAAAATAGCCTTGATGTACACCCTCGGCTCCTTCAATTTCAGAACATCCTACGCCGCCGGTTTTAAAACCCCCAGCATACAAGAACTATATTACGATTACGAAGCCCGCGGGGCTATCACCATCGGGAACCCAGACCTGAAACCGGAAAAAGCAAACTACTACAACATCAACGTGGAATATGCCGGGAAATATCTGAATGTCTCTGTCAACGGGTACATCAACGACGTGAAAGACATCATCGAGAAATACGACGTTGGGGTTACCGACGAGGATAAAGCGAACGGGATAAAAACCCGGAACGTGTACCACAACCTCGACAAAGCCAGTATCAAAGGCTTCGATGTCACGATCAATAGCTACTTGGGTGCCGGGTTTTCTGCCGCCGGATCCTACAACTGCGTGTATGCCGCCGATGATTCCGGACGCCGCCTGAGCGAATCGGTACGCCACGCGGCAACCTTCCGGGCCGGGTGGAGCCATGAATGGAACAAGTACAAACTACGGGCCAACATCAACGGGAGAATGCAAGGTTCAAAATACATCTACAAAAAGACCACGGACAAAACAACCGGGAAAGACATTTACACCGACGTCAGCGCCCCCAAGTACCAGCTCTGGAACTTGGCGACCACCCACACCTTCGCTCCCGTGGGTAACTTCCTGTTCGAAATCAACGCCGGGATTGACAACATCTTTGACTGGACGGACGATCGTCCCAGCGGGGTAAACTATGCCACGCTAAACCCCGGACGCACACTATTTGCCAGTCTCGTTATTCGTTTCACCAAATAAACAAACACCATGAAAAACATATTTACAGCCCTATTCTTATTGACAAGCATCTTTACATTCGCCCACGGTGGCGACGGTTTCAAACATTCCGATATATTCAAGACTCTCGGTCCTAATGACAAAGTAGCCATTCTCATGGTTCACTTCGGTACAACTCACGATGACACCCGAGCCTTGACCATCGAGGCCATTAACAAAAAAGTGTCACAAACATTCCCCGGAGTGGAAGTCCGTGAAGCCTACACTTCCCGCATGATCATGCGCCGCCTGAAAGAAAAAGGAATGACCAAACCCAACCCGACGGAAGCCATGAACAAACTGATTGCCGACGGTTATACCCACTTGATCCTTCAACCCACGAACATCATCGAAGGAATTGAAATGGAAGCCCTGCAAAAAGAAGTTGCATCATACCAAACGAAATTCAAAGACATTCGCTTAGGGACAGCTCTTCTTCATTCTCCCGAGGATTACCAAGCCGTGGTAAAAGCGATTGCCGCATCAATCAAGGACAAGGAAAAAGGGGATTGCGTCTTCGTGTGCCACGGGACCTACCACCCGGCAAACTCAACCTACGGGATGCTCGACTACGTGATGAAAGCTCAAGGACACAAGAACTACCACGTGGGAACGATCGAAGGTTACCCCACGATGGATGATGTAATCCGCGAACTCGAAGCGAATAAGGCAAAAGAAGTGACCTTGATACCCTTCATGTTCGTGGCCGGAGACCATGCCAAGAATGACATCGCCGGGGACTGGAAAGACGAACTGGAAAAGAAAGGCTATAAAGTAAACGTCCTGCTCAAAGGACTGGGAGAATATCCCGCCATACAGGAACTTTTCATCCAACACGTGAAATTCGCCACCAAACACCAACGGGAAGACATCACCGTGAAGAAAAAGAAATACGAGAAAACAGACGATATAGACTAACCCGCCCATGTTAACCAAATTGTTTATCCATATCCACCGGATACTGGGGTTAATTCTCTGTATCCTGTGCTTTTCATGGTTCATATCCGGAATCGTGATGATCTACCACTCCTTTCCCCGTGTAAGCCAAGAAGATCGGTTCACTCGTGCGGAAATTCTTGATACGAATGGCTTGCCCGCCATCCAAGACGTGTTACTCCGCCTCCCGGCCAAAACGCCAACCCGCGGACTCTCCCTGAACAACCCTTATGGAGATCCCATATTCAGTATAGGGGGAGGACGTCAAAGCGTTGAGTTATACGCGGACACGAATGTCGTGGCTCCCGTTATTAACTACGCACTCTGTGAAAACCGGGCTGCTCGCTGGTGTGCCGATCGAAAGATTACCCGGGTGGATACCCTGTACGCCCTCGACCAATGGATCCCCCTCGCCCATTACAAGCGGGAATTTCCCATCTACAAATTCTACTTCGACGGTCCGGAAAAATACCAGCTTTACGTCTCTTCCCGAACCGCCAATATCCTGCAGTTTACCGATTCCGACAATCGTTTCTGGGCATGGTTTGGAGCCATTCCCCATTGGGTGTATTTCACCGTTATCCGGGAAAACCAGAATCTTTGGACACAATTCATGTACTGGGCATGTTATCTCGGAATGTTCATGTGTTTTACCGGATTCGTTCTCGGCATACGTTCCTACTGGCTCGCTCGCCGGAAAGGCTTTCTTCGCTCCCCGTACAAGAAGCGATGGTTCAAGTGGCACCACATCACGGGTTTCTTCTTCGGTATATTTGTCTTCACGTGGATACTGAGCGGTTATATGTCCATGGCTCCGCTTCCTTCGTGGCTCTTCGGCAAACAGGACTCCCGCGGATTCCGCCAAAGCCCGGCTGAAAGACAAGCCCCGTCACCTACCGACTATGCCTTGGACTATCGAAAAGCCATTACCCTCACCGCTACTCCGGATGATCCTGTCAAAACCATCGAGTGGACCCACTACCAAGGTATTCCCCTCTATCGTCTCCGCACGGTCAGCAAGGAAGTGACCTTAGACGCCTCCACTGACACGATTCGTCCTTTCCGCATCACGGAAGAGATGATCCTCGCTGCCGTCAAACGCCTCGCCGGGGACTCAACCACCTACTCCATCACCAAGATGAACGAGTACGACAACTACTATATATCCCGTCGTCGTCCTCTACCGCTCCCTGTCTACAAGGTCACGTTCGACAACAAGGCGAAGGACTGTTATTACTATAACCTTGAATCTTTCCGTCCCGTTCACTACGACACCAACGGACGCTGGAAACGCTGGCTTTACCGTGGTCTTCACACCCTTGACATCAAATTTCTCGTCGAGCGCCCCGCACTATGGACCGTGGTCATTTGGACCCTTCTCCTTGGCGGTGCTGTTGTCTCCTTCACGGGAATCGTACTTTCGGTGAAATACCTCAAAAACAGGTTTATAAAGTTCGTAAAGTTTATAAGGTTCATAAAGTAGTGTCCCCCGCAGGTACCTTTTTTGGGCTGTCCAAAAAGTCATTTTTCAAACTCCCTCCCCCCTTCGGGGTACTCCCTCTATAAACAGAGGGAGAGTTGAAATACTCCCTGTCTTCAGGGAAAGTCACCAGCTCCTCCTCTGTTTATAGAGGAGGTGGCACGAAGTGACGGAGGAGTTTTTTGATATAAAATGACTTCTTGGACAGTCCAAAACTCCGTCCGAAGGACGCCCGTCACTTTATAAACTTTACAAACCTTATAAACTTTACAAACTAAATCGTAACTTTGCTCGAAATAACGTCTTTATTTATGAAACACGGAAAAATATATGTCGCCGGCATTGGGCCGGGTAGCGAGGAAGACATTACCCCAGCCGTACGGACAGCCATCATGCAATCGGACGTCGTGGTGGGTTACAAATATTACTTTAACTTCATCCGATCCATCGTCCGCCCCGAAACGGAGTGCATCGATACCGGGATGAAAAAAGAGAAAGACCGGGCAGCCCTTGCCTTCGAGTATGCCGAACAGGGACGCACCGTCTGCGTTGTCAGCTCCGGAGATGCCGGAATATACGGGATGGCACCCCTCGTTCTTGAAATGAAACGGGATAAAGCGAGTGATGTTGAGGTAGAAATTCTTCCCGGGATCAGCGCCTTCCAGAAAGGAGCCGCATTACTGGGAGCCCCTATCGGGCATGACTTTTGCATAATCTCCCTCTCCGACCTCATGACCCCGTGGGAAAAGATCGAGCGTCGCATAGAAGCCGCCGCATCTGCCGATTTCGTGACGGCCGTCTACAACCCCAAAAGCGAGGGACGCTACTGGCAACTCTATCGCCTGAAAGAACTATTTCTCAAATACCGCGAACCGGAAACCCCTGTCGGCTACATCCGCCAAGCCGGACGTGAAGAACAAGAAGTCAAGATCACGACACTACATGATTTCAACCCGGAAGAGATCGATATGTTCACGATTGTAATCATCGGCAACTCTCAGTCCTACACGTGGAATGACAAGATCATCACTCCCCGCGGTTACTACCGGGAACAATGTACCGAAAACGTTGGTATCGGGCAGGAAATCATGATGCGCAGTTTCCGCACTATCGAATCCGAATTAAGGGACAAAAACATCCCCCTCGGCCGTAAATGGGCGTTGTTACACGCCATCCACACCACTGCCGACTTCGACATGGAGAACATTCTCTACACCGACAATGACGCCGTGGAAACACTCCATACTGCCCTGCACGATGGCAAGGTACGCATGATAGTAACCGACGTCACCATGGCAGCCTCCGGAATCCGCAAGGGGGCCCTCGAACGCCTCGGCATTGAAGTCAAATGCTACCTCGACGATCCTCGCGTGGCAGAAATGGCATCCCGTCTCAAAATCACCCGCACACAAGCCGGCATACGCCTTGCCGTGGAAGAACATCCCGAAGCACTCTACGTTTTCGGTAATGCCCCCACGGCCCTCATGGAACTATGCAAGCTCATGCGTCAGGATAAGGCCCATCCGATCGGTGTTATCGGTGCGCCCGTCGGTTTTGTCAACGTTCGGGAATCCAAACATATGCTGAAATCTTTCACCCGTCTACCCAAACTCGTCATCGAGGGCCGCAAGGGAGGTAGTAACCTCGCCGCCACCCTCGTCAACGCCATCCTTTGTTTCGATGACGCCGCACAGTTACGACCGGGAAGAGACCTGTGAGGAATTGAAAATGGAGAATTGAAAATTGAAAATTTCCCGAAGCCAGTGAGTAACCCAGCTCTCCCTCTGTTTATAGAGGGAGTACCCGAAGGGGGAGGGAGTTCAACATAAAAGATAAACCATGACAAACCCAAAAATTACCCACAACACGAAAAAACAACGGGACATTCGTAGGGAACTACGCCAGCACGGAACACCAGCGGAAGCGACTCTTTGGAAATTCCTCAAGGGACGACAAATAAATAATTTAAGATGGCGTAGACAATTTAGTATCGAAACCTATATTCTCGATTTCTATTGCCCGGCGGCCCGACTTTGCATTGAACTAGACGGGGCAAGTCATTTCAGTCCCGATGGCGGATATAGTGATGAACGCCGGACAGAATCTCTTTGGCAAAAACATGGAATCCGTACTCTCCGTTTTGAAAACAAGCTAATTTTTGAACAACCGGAAAATATACTCGAAACGATAAGGATAGCACTGGCTGAAGGAACGCAACAAACTCCTCCGTCAGCCACGCTGCCACCTCCTCTATAAACAGAGGAGGAGCTGGTAACCATTCCCGAAGACGGTGAGTAATCCAACTCTCCCTCTGTTTATAGAGGGAGTACGGCGGAGCCGGGAGGGAGTTAAATCTAAAATCTAAAATTATTAAATCTAAAATGAATAACTTCACAATCATCGGTATAGACGACAAGGATCATCCCGAATTACCGGAACAGGCCCGGGCGGCCATCGCCACCCATCACGTTTTTTCCGGGGGAAAAAGGCACCACGAGATCATGCGTGACAGCCTGCCGGAGGCCCACCTCTGGATCGACATCACCGTCCCGCTGGACGACGTGTTCCGCCAGTACGAGAACCACCCGGACATCGTTGTTTTCGCCTCCGGGGACCCACTCTTTTTCGGTTTCGCCAACACCGTACTCAAACGTCTCCCCGACGCCAAGATCACCCTGATCCCCACGTTCAACTCCTTGCAGACACTGGCTCACCGCATCCTGCTCCCCTACCATGATATGCACGTCGTTTCCCTCACCGGGAGACCGTGGCACGAGTTCGACCGGGCACTCATCGAGGGACAGGAGAAAATCGGCGTGCTTACCGACCGGGAACACACGCCGACCACCATCGCCGAACGTATGCTCCGTTACGGGTATGACAACTACATCATGTACGTCGGTGAAGCTCTCGGTAGTGACACCGAAACCGTCCGTGTCCTCATTCCCGATGATGCCACGGCCCTCACCTTCCGCCACCCGAACTGCCTCATTCTCTACCGCACGTACGAGCGTCAGCGGCATTTCGGCATTCCCGAAAGCGACTTCGAACTGCTCGACGGACGTGTCAACATGATCACGAAAGCACCGATCCGCCTGCTCACGCTGGCACAACTGGATCTTCGTCGCCATCAAACCCTGTGGGACATCGGGTTCTGCACGGGTTCCGTCTCCATCGAGGCGAAACTCCAGTTCCCTCACCTGCACGTCGTGGCTTTCGAGCAACGCCCCGAGGGCAAGCGCCTCATGGAACTCAACGCTGCCCGTTTCGGGACGCCCGGCATCATCACCCGCATCGGAGACTTCCTGCAGGCTGAACTAGACGACCTTCCCGCCCCCGACGCCGTATTCATCGGCGGCCACGGCGGCCACATGGATCAAATCGTCCGGAAAGTCAGCGAACACCTGCTCCCGGACGGAATTATCGTCTTCAATTCCGTCTCTAAGCAAAGTCAGGAATTATTCGCCGAAACCGTCAAACAACACGGCTTCACTCTCGTCAGCACCCAACACGTGGCCATCGACGACCACAACCCCATATTAATCATGAAAGCACAAAAAATATAATCCCATGAAAAAAATAGCCATCATCATAGCCTCCCGTCAAGGACTGGCACCAGCCCTTACCATACACCGGGAACTTCCCGGAACAGAACTATTCTACGCAGGCGAAGGAGAGGCAAATCCCTGTACCTCCATCGACTCCATCCCGGCCTTCATCGCCACCAACTTTACCCGCTACGAAGGTCTCGTCTTTATCGGCGCTCTCGGCATCTGTGTCCGGGCCATCGCCCCTTGCACGCAATCCAAGTACACGGACCCCGCCGTCGTCTGCATCGACTCCATGGGTAGGAACGCCATTTCTGTCCTCTCCGGTCACGTCGGTGGGGCCAATGCCCTTACTCGTCGGCTCGCTGCCATACTCGGAGCCGTCCCCGTCATCACCACCCAAAGCGACAACAACGACCTCTGGGCCCTCGACACCATTCACGAAAGGTTCGAGGGATGGATCCCGGAACCCGTCGGGCCGATAAATGAAATCATCTACAAGTTCGTCAACCGCCGTCCCGTGGCCCTACTCCTAGACATCCAAGATAGCGGAACCCGGAACCTCGAACGTACCGCACCGCCTCACGTCGACATTTACAACTCCTTTCAGAAAATAGACCAGAATCGTTACGAGGCCCTGCTCATCGTCAGCCCCTTCATCTACCCCGTCGTTATCCCAACCCTCTACTATCGCCCACACGTGCTTTCCCTCGGTTTTGGGTGTCGGGAAAACTGTGACCCGTCGGGTGTACGGGAATACATCACCGCACGTCTTATCGAGGCGGGAATCTCCCCGACCAGTCTCACGAACCTCGCGACGATTGACATCAAAAAGGATGAACCTGTTGTCGACCTTCTTACTCACAGTTTAATACTTTCAATGGACTCGTACTCGCCCGACGAACTCCGGAACATCTCCGTTCCCAACCCCTCGGAGAAAGTATGTGAAGTAACTTCTTCCCCCAGCGTCGCCGAGGCCGCCGCCCTGAAATCTACCGGGAATACCCGTCTGCTCCTTGAAAAACAGAAAGGTAAACTCAGTGAGGGCAATGACTTTACTTTTGCCGTTGCCATGAATCGTACTGTCGAACGCCGGGGATTCATCGAGATCGTCGGGGCCGGCCCCGGAGATCCGGAACTGATCTCCGTTAAAGGCAAGCACTTCCTTGAACAAGCCGACCTCATCCTCTACGCCGGCAGTCTTGTCCCCGTGGAACTCACGTACTACGCCAAACCCGGTGCCACCGTGCGCAGTTCTGCCGACATGACCCTTGAAGAACAATTCGCTCTCATGAAAGAATTCTATGACCGGGGCCTCTTTATCGTGCGCCTGCACACCGGGGACCCCTGCATCTACGGAGCCATTCAGGAACAGATGGCTTTCTTTGACGAATACGGCATGGATTACCACATCACACCGGGTATATCCTCTTTCCTTGCAGCGGCAGCGGCCTTGCAGTCACAGTTCACCATCCCCGAAAAAGTGCAGACAATCATTCTTACCCGCGGAGAAGGGCGTACCCCGATGCCGGAAAAAGAGAAACTCCACCTGCTGGCCCGTTCGCAAAGCACGATGTGCATCTTTCTCAGTGCCTCTATCGTTGATCAAGTGCAATCCGAACTGATGCAACACTACCCGCCAACCACCCCCGTCGCCGCCTGCTACCATCTCACGTGGAAAGACGAGCGGATATACCGGGGAGAATTGCAAGACTTGGCGAAGATCGTGAAAGAGAATAATCTCACCCTCACCACCATGATCGTCGTGGGTGACGCCATCGACAACCGACAAGGCCTGTCAAAACTCTATTCACACCAGTTCAAACACCTGTTTAGAAATTGAAAATGGAGAATTGAAAATTGAAAATGAAAAAACTACCCCCTCTGGCTCCCCCTTGCACAGGGGGAGAAACGAACGCAAGAAATCGTATCAATGTTTCAATGTAGCGCATCCTCCCCCTGTGTAAGGGGGAGCTAGAGAGGGTAGTCGAAAAGGTTAAAGATAAAAACTAAAAGATAAAAGTAAAAGAAACCTGTAACTCGCCAAAGGCGAATCCCGGTTGGAATCTAAAATTTAAAATCTAAAATTAGCAAGGCCTTGCGTGGCTGGAATCTTAAATCTAAAATTAAAACGTCATGATTCTCATTTTCGGAGGAACAACAGAAGGAAGAACAGCGGTAAAAGTACTCGATGAGGCAGGTAGTCCCTACTACTACTCCACCCGTGGCAATGCCCAGCAAATCGAATGTAAACATGGGACCCGGGTAGCGGGAGGCATGGATCATGACGCCATGATGGAATTTTGCTCGACACACGACATATGCCTCATCATCGACGCCGCCCATCCCTTCGCCTCTTTGCTCCACACCACCGTGGCTGCCGTTTCCGAACAACTGGATCTGCCCGTCATACGCCTCGAACGTCGTTATCCGCCACGAGACGAATCGCTCGTGTGGTGTGACACCTTCGATGACGCCATTGATTACCTCGAATCTCACGAAATACATGATCTGTTGGCCCTTTCCGGGGTCCAGACCATAACCAAACTACAACGTTACTGGGAAAAACATCCCTGCCATTTCCGTGTCCTCGACCGGGATGACTCCCGGGAGATCGCCCACCGGGCAGGATTTCCCGCAGAAAACCTCCTTTTCTGGCAGGAGGGACAGGACGAACTAACCCTGTTCCGCCAGCTACGTCCCGGGGCTATCCTTACCAAAGAAAGCGGTGAATCCGGGTACTACGAGGAAAAAATCACCGCAGCCCGGCAACTGGGCATCCCGGTCATCGTCATTCGCCGTCCGCCGCTCCCCGACAGTTTCTACGTCGTGAACGGTGAACATGGCTTGCGCTACCGCGTGGAACGCCTCCTTCCCGGTTTTTACCCTCTCCGTAGCGGGTTCACCACCGGCTCGTGTGCCACCGCCGCCACCCGTGCTGCCCTCGAAGGCCTTCTTTCACGAATTCCACAACACTCCGCCGCAATTACCCTTCCCGATGGAGAAACAGTAACCCTCCCCGTCAGTTCGTGTACTTTCACCAAGGATAGTTGCACCTGCGGAGTTACCAAGGATGCCGGAGACGACCCGGATGTCACGAACGGCTACACCATTCTTTCCACCGTCTCTCTCACAGACATTCCCGGAGTACGATTCCTGCCCGGCGAAGGTGTCGGTACGGTCACCCTTCCCGGCATCGGCATACCCGTTGGCGATCCCGCCATCAACCCGACACCCCGCCGCATGATCACCGGTGAGATCGAACGGTTGCTCCACACTCATGGTACGTTGTCCGGCGTGTCCGTCCGCATCTCCGTACCCGGAGGTAGCGAACTCGCTCAAAAAACCTTCAATCCCAAACTCGGTATTACCGGGGGAATCTCTATTATCGGTACTTCCGGCATCGTCCGTCCCTTCTCCTCCGAGGCTTTTGTCAACTCCATACGCAAAGAGATACAAGTTGCCCGGGCCCTTGGATGCACGGAACTCGTTATCAACTCCGGAGCCAAGAGCGAAAATTACCTCCGCTCCCGCTTTCCCCACCTCCCACCGCAAGCCTTCGTACATTACGGCAACTATATCGGAGATACCCTCCGTCTTGCCGAAGAGGAAGGCATCACCCACCTCACGATGGGCATCATGATCGGTAAAGCCGTCAAGCTCGCCGAGGGACATCTGGACACGCATAGCCGCAACGTCATCATGAACCGGGACTTCATCGCCACCCTCGCCCGTGAAAGCCACTGCTCCCCGGAAAGCGTTGCCCGCATCGCCGGAATAACCCTTGCCCGTGAACTTTGGGAACTTTTTGCCGACACACCGGCCTTTTTCGCCCTACTTGTTGATCGCTGTCTCGCCGTCTGCCGTCCACTACTTCCACACGCCAGTCTAGATATTATGCTAGTTCCCGAACATAGCCAACGATAGCTCTTCGCCAATCCTTCGCTGGCTCTTCTTTGGCCTCTCTTTAGTTTATCTACTGCTCTTCTACTGCTCTTCTACTATTCATATACTACTTATACAGTATAAGTATTGTTTATATCAAATTAAATGATTATTTTTACATTAGCGAAGGACCGGAGGGAAGTAAGTGAATAGTTTAAGAATCTCCGAATCACGCACGAAAACACTAAAAACATCATCATGCAAGTAGAAGGCACCTCGTTAACCCCGAAAAAACGCTTCCGAGTGGGAGGCATCACCTATTATTACAGGCTTGGCAAGTTACAAGCCTGCCCGAGTAAGCGCATTACTCTCAAGAAAAAGATAAGAAAAGACGAGAACGGCAACATTATCCCTGATCGAACACCGAAACAAAGGAAAAATAACACCAAATTCACCTTTGCTCGCTATATGTTCGCCTTCATTCGCAAGAGATTCGGGGATCTACCCGTCTGGAAGATTGCCGCAGCCCAACGAGGGATGACCGATGATAACCTGATACAATCAACCAACTATAAATACCTAGACGAAAAGGGGAAAATTCTTGATATGGAAGGTTTTCAAGTCAGTCTTGGCCCTCTCGCCCTCCCCCTCAACCTACGAGCGACACGGAACGGTACGCTTGTCTCCATCACGTGGGACGATCCGCGGGATGAACCCTCCGCAGCCCCGACAGACCGCATGATGGTAGGTATATTCTATGCAGATTACCGCGACACTTTCACGCTCGAAAAAGAAACCGGGGCTACCCGTAGAGACGGGAAATGCGAAATCATCCTTCGCGATGACGACGGTGAAGTATGTATCCACCCATTCTTTGCACGCACAGATAACACGGCCTTTTCCGAGGATAAAGCGATCACACTTCCCGACACGGAATAATCCCGAAAATAAATGCTATCTTTGTACTTGAAAAACACGTGACTGGAAACACGTTAAAACAATTGAAGCATGAAAAGCAAGTTTAAAATTACCCGGGCCGACTACCTCAAAGCCATGAGAAAAGCCCGGCGGGACGAGGAGATCCGAGAACATCTCCACCCGGTGAACATCAACCGGGTACACAAATCCAAGAAAGTGTATAACCGCAAAAGAAATAAGGCGGATCTGAATAAGGATCTGCCTTATTTTTTTGCCCTCAGCAAGTTACAGGTTTATTCATTTTAGATTTCCACCCACGAAATCACCCTTCTAGATTTTCAACTTTTATCTTTTAGTTTTTAGTTTTTATCTTTTAGCTCCAATCTTTCCAACTACCCCCTCTAACTCCCCCTTGCACAGGGGGAGGACATGCTACATTGAAACATTGAGGCGCTTTCTTGCGTTCGTTTCTCCCCCTGTGCAAGGGGGAGCCAAAGGGGGTAGTCTTTTTCATTTTCAATTTTCAATTGTTCCAGTAGTTCCTCGATTGTCCCCACTTCAATCACGTTTTCCCCTTCCCGGCAGATCCGGAAACCGGAAGTTGTTAAATCTCCCGTTTCTACCCACACGCTCGATTCCACGTTCCGGTTTGCCAAGATGCCGTTACGCTGTAACGCCTTACGCACCATGGCGTATTTCTGACCGTGGCCCACTAACCGCACTTGGGATGAATACTGGTTTTCCACGCGAAACAATCCGGTTTCCATGTCGAAAACAATTCCTTTGCGAGCGAAGAAACCGCTCAAATGTCCCTCAAGAGCCAAATCCTCTGGCGTGCCGATCGTGATGCCGTGTTGGCGATCCATGAGCCAGATTTTGTCGGCGATCTGCAAGGCTAGCTCCAAATCATGGGTCGAAAGGAATATCGTTTTTCCGGTCTCCCGGGTCAACTGGTGAAGTAACTGCATGATTTCCACCTTACTTGGGAAATCAAGGAATGCCGTCGGCTCGTCAAGGAAAATCACGGGCGTTTGCTGTGCCAACGCTTTGGCAATCATCACTTTTTGTCGTTCGCCATCACTTAACGTGTGAACCATACGATCCGCCAGATTTTCGATCTTCACGAGAGCAATTGATCGTTCGACAATCTCCCGATCCTCCCCGTGCAACGTACCCCAAAAACCCGTGTAAGGACTGCGCCCCATCTCGATCAGCTCCCGGGCCGTCATGTTCCGGACATCGCATTTCTCCGTCAGCACCACGCCGATCGTGCGGGACAACTCCTTGTCGGAATACGTGCCAATCTCCCGCCCCATAATGTCAATCTTCCCTTCCAGCTTGGGTTGAAAAGCGGATAGCGTGCGCAACAAGGTGGATTTACCCACCCCGTTCGCCCCTAACAAACAGGTTAGCTCCCCGCCATTAATCGCCGTGCAAATATCGCTCGCCACCACCTTCGTGTCGTTCTTTCCCTTGTACCCGATCGCCAGATTCCTTAATTGAATGGTTGCCTGTTTCATATTTGTTATAACTGAAAACATATTAATTACCCCCTCTAACTCCCCCTTACACAGGGGGAGAATACGCTACATTGAAACATAAAAGCGACTTCTCTTGTTCGTCTCTCCCCCTGTGCAAGGGGGAACTGGTGGGGGTAGTTGTAAATCTAAAATCATAAATCACGAAATCACTGAATCCCTAAAACTCCACCGCATCCCGCCTTTTCCTCTTCCTAAACAACACCGACGCTACCACGGGCGCCCCCACCAATGCCGTCACGGAATTCACGGGTAACGCACCCTCGAATCCCGGCAAGCGGGCAATCAAGTTGCAGAGCAACGCCAGCGATGCCCCGACAAGCATCGAGGCCGGCATCAGCATCCGGTGATCGGATGTCTGGAAAATGGCCCGGCACAAGTGAGGCACCGCCAACCCAAGGAAAATAATCGGCCCGCAATACGCCGTCACGATTGCCGTCAACACCCCCGCACAGGTAATCACCCACACCCGGGCCCGGTTGATATTCAACCCCAGATTACGGGCATAACCATCACCCAACATCAGCAAATTCAACGGCTTGATCAGCAAAAACGATAACGGGATAATCACGGCCATGATCGTCACGAACAGCATCATCTGGTTACCCGAAACCCGGGCAAAGCTCCCCAATCCCCAGATCACGTAAGCCTTAATATCCTCTTCCACGCTAAAAAACTTCAACACCCCGATCACCGCGTTAGCGATATACCCGATCATAACCCCGATAATCAACAATGTCACGCTCCCCGCCACTTTCCGGGATGCCAGCACGATCAGCCCCATCACCGACAAGGCTCCCACGATAGCCGCAATCGACAGGGCTACCTCCCCGATAAAACCGAGACGACTTAATGCCACCCCACCCAGTTGACCGGAAAGTAACACCACGAACGCCACGCCGAGACTTGCCCCCGAGCTGATACCCAACACGGACGGCCCCGCTAACGGGTTGCGGAAAATCGTCTGCATCTGCAAACCGCTTATCGAAAGTCCCGCACCCGCCACCAAAGCGGTCAACGCTTGGGGAAGACGGGATTTCAATATAATATTCTGCCATGCCACCGGATCTCCCTCGCCTCCCGTCAAGATATTCCAAACCGCACGAAACGGGATGGCCACTGAACCCAGCAACAAGTTTAACAACAAGAACACGAGAATGGAAATCGTGATCGCAAAAACGAGTATCGTGTACTTACCTCTCTTCATCGGCTCACTTTTTTAAAATATCATAATACACCGGTTCATGATCAGGAAGGATTTCCGGGTGGAACACCCGTATCATATCCGCCAGCACGACTTCCGGTTCGGCAGGCATACTCTCGTAGAACGGTTTTTCCCGCATATTACAATAGACCACGTGTTTTTCCTTGAACGCCTTGAAGTCCGCGTAACGCTCGTCCTGCGCCTTCAGGGCCTCGTAACAATACTCCCCGGCAAAGCTATTCGCTATCCGCCAGTAATCGGCACTCTCTGCCTGATTGTACACGGTCTCGAAATCAAGCGTCACACCACCGGAACGGGGATCATCCTTCAAGAAATAATCCGCCCCCGCATCATGGAACAATTGCGCCAAAAAGCTCTTTCCTCCCACGGCATACCAAACACCCCCACGTAACTCCCCGCTAAACACCACTGGACGCCTTTTCACCTCTCCCACCATCCCCTTCAAAGAATTATAACGTTGCTCGATACGGTCGAACTCCCGGTTTGCCACATCCTCCATGCCCAGTAACAGACCGACAAACTTGATCCACTCGGCCTGACCGAGCGGTGTCATCTCCTTGTAACCGAGATGAGGCACCAGCGGGATTCCAATATCTTTCACGGCATCATACCCCCCGCGTTTGAACGGGGAAATCAACATCAGGTCGGGATTAATACTCATAATCACCTCGTTATCGAAATTTCCCTCGATACCGATACGACGGGTTAGCCCCTCGTCCACCTGCCGTTGCATATCCTTGTTAAACAGGAAACGAGTACTCGTGATACCCACCACCCGATCCATCGCCCCCAACTTGATGAAATTGGAGAGCTGCAACGAAGTCATGCAAATGGCACTCCGCACGGGCAACGCCACCACCGGTAAATCTTTTGGGGTCTGCACCGTCGATCCACGCGGCACCAAAGCGTACTGGTAATGAGTATGACTACTCTCCTGCGGGTCCTTGATGTTCAGTACCACGTACCCCTCACGTTCCTCCAACCAAAAACCTTTAGCATACTTAATATGAATCCGGGAAACCGTATCGACCTTCTCTTTCACGGTCTGTTCTCCCGACGACTGTTTGCGTGAAGTCGACTTGCAACAAAAGAGAACACTACAAAAGCATAAAAGATAAAAAAAACGCACTACATTCATTTCTTTTCCTCCGAAAGTATTAATTAATCACGTCTCATGGCAGGTTTTCTGGCTTGTCATCTTTTCCCCTTCCCGGTATCACCAGTGGCCTAACGAAAAGATCCGCCCTCTCGGACGGGCAATGACTTTACAGCTGCGGGGACAGCCCCGGAATTTCACCGGATTCCCTTTTCTTCCAACATGAAAGCACCAAGACGCCTGCAAATATATAAATATTATTTTGAGGCTATTCCTTTTTTAGCGACTTTTGCAACGAAGAAAAAAGAAAACTAAAATGGAAGGACCTGTAACTTGTAACTTGCCGCAGGCGAGCCAAGGCAAAGTATTAGGAGTATCGTTGGGACCGGGAGAACCGGAATTGATCACGTTGAAGGCATTAAAAGCCTTACAGGGAGCGGACATTATCTATTGTCCCGGCACACAGACCAAATCCCGTTCCCGGGACATCCTGCAAGCCCTGCCCGTGGCCATGGAACGAATACGACTTTTCCACGTCCCCATGTCCAAGGATCGCACGTTTGCCAATCAAGCCTATGATGCCCTTTGCACGGAAATAGCATCCCTTGTCGCCACGGGTAAAAACGTTGCCATCACGGCGGAAGGGGATTCCGGTTTTTACTCTTCCGTGAATTACATGTTCGACAGACTCGCTTCCATGAACCTTCCCGTTACCACCGTGGCCGGTGTCCCTGCTTTTATCGCGGCAGGAGCCATCTCGGGCCTTCACATTGTGAAACAAGAAGAAAAACTCGTCGTCCTACCGGGAATAACCACCGCCAAAGAACTGGACACCCTTCTTTCCAACGGTCATGTTGTGGTGATCATGAAACTCTCGCAATGCACGGAAGAAATACACCGTTTCATGCAAAAAAGTCCCTGCCACGAGTACCACTATTACGAAAATGTAGGCACGTCAGACGAGCTACACACGACTGCTTACAACGACATCACACGCAAAGACTTCCCCTATTTCTCGTTAATGATTATTCGTCCTTGCAAACAATTGGCATAGATATTGCGTACAAGAAGACGCAAGATGAATGATTATAAACATTTTTACAGGTTAATTATATGATTCAACGAATAATATGTGCATTGTCGTTATGCCTTTTATTGTTTATCCCGTTCCATGACATCATGGCGGGGGAACTCGTGACAAGAGATTCGCTGAACAATACAACTGACACGTTGAAGAATGGATTCTTTCACCGTCTCTATCGTTATTTCGAGCAATCGAACAAGGTGAAAGAAGAAAAGAAATTCGACTTCTCCATCATCGGCGGGCCGCACTTTTCGAGTGACACGAAACTGGGACTCGGCGTGGTCGCATCCGGACTGTTCCGCATCGACCGGGAAGATAAAACCATCTCCCCGTCAAACATTTCCCTTTACGGGGATGTCACGACCACGGGTTTTTACCTGCTAGGTATCCGGGGCAACATGATTTTCCCGAAAGACCGTTTCCGGGCAAACATCAATATGTACTTTTTCTCGTTTCCCAGTGAATACTGGGGAATCGGCTACGATGCGGGGAAAGACGAGGATCACAAGACAGAGTACAAACGATTGGAACAACAGGTAAAACTGGAACTTCTATACAAACTCGCACCCAACTTGTACGCCGGGGCAAACCTCATGTTCCGCAATGTCACGGCAAGGAATTTCGATGACATCACGTTCCTCAACGGGGCCAAGAAAAACGTGAACACCTTCGGACCGGGACTCGTTATATCTTATGACTCGCGAGACTTTATCCCGAACCCGGCAAGAGGCTTTTTCGCCCAACTGGAACAACAATTCTTCCCCGGATGGCTGGGAAATGACGATAGTTTCAAACGCACAAGCGTGGATTTCAGATATTACCAGAAAATGTGGAAAGGTGCCATACTCGCCAGCCAGTTACAAGGAACATTCAACTACGGGAATACCCCTTGGAGCATGGTTTCCCTCATGGGAGGATCATACGCCATGCGAGGGTATTACGAGGGAAGATACCGGGACAACGACCTGATACAATTTCAGGTAGAGTATCGCCAGAAGATATACAACCGCCACGGAATCACCGCATGGGCAGGAGCCGGAAACGTGTTCCCCGACATGGACAAATTCAAGTGGAAACAAACCCTGCCGACCTACGGAATAGGTTATCGCTGGGAATTTAAAAACAGAGTAAACGTAAGATTAGATTATGGATTCGGCAAAGGCGTCAGCGCATTCTACTTCGGCATTAACGAAGCTTTTTAAAGGGATCGTGAATTTCGTGAAACGGCCAAAACTATTGTTTTGGCTCTTTATCGCATTGAATTTAGTCCCGAATTTCTGTCTGCTTTTCACGGAACCTCTCTCCGGACTGGGCAAAACGATCTTGATTCTGCTACCACTTGGTGTTTACATGGTCGTGTTCTCCCTGTTCAAACGGGCGGGCCTCATGCAATTGATACTGATTCCGGTACTGATCTTACACGCCTTCCAGCTCGTTTTGTTCTATCTCTTCGGAGAGTCGGTCATCGCTGTTGATATGTTCCTGAACCTACCCACCACGAACGCCTCCGAGGCCGGGGAATTGCTGGGAAATATATGGCCCTCCATTATCATTGTCTGCGTCCTTTATATCCCCGTTATCGTGCTGGCCTCTATTGCCGTACACTATAAAGTGAAACGTACTGCCGTATTCCGCAAGCACATGATCACGTGGGGAATCATCTTCTTTATCATTGGTTCCGGACTGGTCGCTTTCGAGAAACACCGGGATAACACCTACGAGGTAAAAACAGATATATACCCGGCAAACGTGATGTATAACCTATATTACGCGGGAGTGAAATGGAACCGCAGCATGAACTACCCCGTCACCTCGAAAGATTTCGTCTATCATGCCACCCGTGATTCCGTTCATCAACGCCGGGAAATATACGTGCTGGTAATCGGGGAGGCTGGAAGGGCTGAAAACTGGGAACTGTGGGGGTATCATCGGGAAACCAACCCGTTATTAAAAAACGAGGATAACTTGGTACTATACAAAGATGCCTTAACACAATCTAACACGACACACAAAAGCGTACCACTCATCTTGTCCGCCGCCGACGCTTGCCACTACGAGTACCTCTACACGCATAAAAGCATCGTAACTGCCTTCAAAGAGGCCGGGTTTAAAACAATATTCCTGTCAAACCAGACACCGAACCGATCATTCACGGATTACTTTGCCGCGGAGGCAGACATTCATGTCAATGTACGTCCACAAGCGGACGGAGGGTTAATCACGGTCAATAAATTCGACGGAGAAATGCTCCCGTTGATACAGCAATACGTGGATTCGTTGAGCGAGAACCTATTTATTGTCTTCCACACCTACGGATCACACTTCAACTATAAAGAACGTTACCCGGAAGAATTTGCCAAATTCCAACCGGCCAACGCCACGGAAGTCGAGTACAAAAACAAGGACCAACTCATCAACGCTTACGACAACAGTGTCCTGTACACGGATTACTTCCTGCACAGCCTGATCGGGATATTGAAGAACTCGGGAGCTGATGCTACCATGATTTACTCGCCGGACCACGGGGAGGATTTACTGGACGACAGCCGGAAAAGATTCCTGCACGCCTCACCGATCCCGACCTATTACCAGATACACATTCCATTCCTGATGTGGTTCTCGGATAATTACATCGACGCTAGGCCGAGGATGTACGAGGTCGCACGTTACAATAGTAGCGCCCCCATTTCTTCGAACGCCTCAATCTTCCATACCCTGTTGAATATGGCCGAGATTCAGACCCCTTATTTTGACTCCACTTACTCGCTCGTCAATCCCGGTTTTGTCCGGAGACCACGTATGTACCTCGGAGACCACGACCAACCCGTGAATTATTACGAGGTCGGATTGAAGAAACAAGATAAAGAGATGATTCTCAAAAGGGGAATGGACTGTTCAATTGAGTGATTCTATGATTTCCTATTAAGTGATTTTATGATTAGATGATTAAAAAGAGTTAAGAATTTAACATCCCGTATGATTGTTGAAAAAATAACATGCCCCTATTGTTCAAGCAATGCTTATTCACTACTTTTGAGGCGTTAATATAACCTAACTCATAAAAAGACTCCCGGAAAGGGAATCTAATCATTAAATCAAATTATACACGATGAAAGTAGCAGTAGTAGGAGCAACAGGATTAGTCGGAAGAAAAATGTTGCAGGTTCTGGAAGAAAGAAACTTCCCGGTAACAGAGTTAATACCGGTAGCCAGCGAGCGTTCGGTAGGCAAAGAAATTACCTTCAAGGGGAAAAACTACAAGGTCATGGGTATGCGGGACGCAATCAACATGAAACCTCAACTCGCTATTTTCTCTGCCGGGGGAGACACCTCATTGGAATGGGCACCCCAATTCGCCGCAGCCGGAATTACCGTGGTAGACAACTCGTCAGCTTGGAGAATGGACCCGACGAAGAAATTGGTGATCCCCGAAATCAACGCAAACACCTTAACCAAAGAAGATAAGATTATCGCGAACCCGAACTGTTCAACAATACAGATGCTGGTCACCCTAGCCCCTCTTCACAAAAAATACGGGATCAAACGCGTCGTCGTTTCCACGTACCAATCCGTGACCGGGAGCGGTTTGAAAGGAATCAACCAGCTCGAAGGCGAACGGGAAGGCCGGGAGGTGAAAAAAGCATACGCTCACCCAATTGACCGGAACTGTCTGCCGCATTGCGACTCATTCACCGACAACGGGTACACGAAAGAAGAAATGAAACTGGTCAACGAGACCTGCAAAATATTAAATGACGACACGATTAAAGTAACTGCCACAGCCGTACGGGTTCCCGTCATGGGCGGACATTCCGAAAGTGTAAACATCGAATTCAAACAGGATTACGACCTTGACGAACTTCGTGACCTGCTCGCCCATTCAGAAGGTATCATCGTGCAGGACGATCCCGCCCAGAACCTTTACCCGATGGCCATCACAGCCAACGAGAAAGACGAAGTCTTCGTGGGCCGCTTACGCCGGGATTTCTCCCAACCCAACAGCCTCAACCTGTGGGTAGTTTCCGATAACCTACGCAAAGGTGCCGCCACAAACGCCGTGCAGATAGCGGAATACTTGTACAAACACGATCTTTTGTAAGAACCCGTAAGTTCATTATTAAAAATGAAGGTCAGCAATAATTATTTGCCGGCCTTCATTTTTTTTATAAACACTGTCACCCGCAACTACCCGTTCCGGATTTAATAACGTGTTCTGTGATCGTAAAATCATTGTAAATTTAAAACTTGTAACATGAAATGTAAGTTTATTATTTTTCTAATCGCACTAACCTCTTGTACTCATACTGCAAGAAGTCAAAACAACATCACGCTCTCCGTAGATGTGGAGAAAACCCCGGAAATGGGTTTTGTCATTTCCTACTTGAAAGAGTCCATGATTGGTATGGATTTCGATGACAAAGGACATGCAGAATATCGTATCGAAGATATGGATGCGATTTACTTAACCCTCCATAACGGCTTTGCCGAGCAGAAGACGATTTATGCCGAAAAAGGAGATCACATCCAATTATCCTTTGACGGAGAAAGCATGAAGAAAACACTAAAAATGGAGGGAGTGCGAGAAAACATTGCCGATTACTTGAAGAACGTGAAAATATCAGGGCCCGCGAATAAGGACTTCGCTTTAGACATAAAAGACTTTGTGAAATTGCTGAAAGAAAAAGTAAAGAAGAATCAACAATTGTTAGACAGCCTGACACCAGCCTTGACAAAGGAAAGCAGTAAATTCATCAAACTCGAAAAAAATCGGATTAAATACATGCTAGGCTTGTCATTACTCGACTATCCCCGGATGCACCCCTATATGGCAAAGATTGAATATACCCCGGGAGATGATTATTACAACGAGCTTAAAGCTTGGTTGGAAGAAGACCTAAATTCATTGTGCCTATGGCAATATCGCACTCTCATGACCGAAGTTCCCACATTCATCATGAGTCGTAAAACGCCTATTCATACTCCCTACGAAAAAGCCATGAAACAAATGGAGTACATCAACAATAACACCAAAGATGAACAAGTTAAACAGAATTTACTCACCATTATTGCCAACAATTATATCAAGGATGCCGGAATTCAGAAAAGTACGGAACTGGATGCTTTCTACCGGAAACACGTGACAGACAAAGAACTACTTGCCCAATACCAGCAGACGTATGATAGTTGGGCCGCAGTTTCCCCCGGACAACCTGCTCCGGATTTTAAAGCCGTTGATATTTCAGATAAAGAATTCTCCCTTAAAGACTTCAAGGGCAAATATGTTTGCCTCTATTTGTGGCCATGTGTCAGTCCCGCAATACAACAATTTTCCGAGTTGAAAAAACTACAACCTCTATTTAAAAAGAAAAACATCGTTTTGGTTAACTTGTCTATTGACAATAAAAAAGACAACTGGGTTCAAACCATACAAAACGAGGAAGCACAAGTCGGGACTCATCTTTACGCGGGATTCGATAAACATTTTTTACAGAAATGTCATTACAGTGCTGCCAGCATGGTTCAATTTATTTTCATTGATCCCGCTGGAAAGATCATAGAATTACAAGCCCCTCTCCAGTCTTCCAACATGGAAGATTTTATCAAAGAGACCATCCAAGATTAGACTTTTGCGGCCCGTGCATGGGGCCGCAACTTTTTTATTTCAATAAGTTTTTGTTTATTTGCAAAAACAATTGGAAATCACACCGTGTCAAGTCAAGAGAAATTCTTAAAAGGGATAAATCAGAAAGAATCTGATGCATGGAAAGAGCTATATCGCTATTTCTACGGGACTCTATGCAATTACACGACCAAAATTGTTGTAGACGAAACCGTGGCGGAAGACATCGTTCAAGAATGCTTTATCTCCATCTGGAATTCTTCGCTCCATTTCCAAGAGATGAAAGCCCTCTCGGTTTATCTATACCGTTCGGTACACAATAACGCTTTAAAATATCTCCGGGATAAAAATGTCGATAATCAAAGATTACAAAGATGGAGCAAAGAACAAGACGATGTTGAAGATGTTGATTTCTACCAAGCCGTCGAAGAAGAGCTTATCCGCAAATTACACGTGGTCATTGATCAATTACCGGAACAACGTAAAAACATCTTGCTATTGAGTATTGACGGGTTGACCGTGCAAGAGATTGCCGACCAACTGAATATCAGCATCAACACGGTAAAAACGCAAAAGAAAAGAGCCTACGTGTTTCTCAAAGAAAATTTAAAACAAAGTTTACTTCTCATATACATTCTAGAAATATTAAAGTAAAAAAATTACTCTAGCTGTCACCCGCATATAGCACTTTCGGATTTATAGATAAAATAACGCATAAAAATCGAATCCGATGAAATGGAATGCATTATCAGATAAGACCGAGTGGCTATTAAAAAAGATCACAGAACACACGGAAGAACCTATCGATGACAATATGCTAAAACAACTTGCAGATAAACTGCAAGAGAAGGGTTACGTATCCAAAAAACTTCGGGAACAACAACGCTTCAATTACCTAAAGGCCTACCAGCAAGTTGTTCAACCAAGAAAAAGATGGGTGTCACCCGGCTTATTAAAAATTGCAGCCGCCATTATTATCCTAATCGGAACAGGGACATTCCTGTATTTCCAGCAACTTCCCGAATTGACACCTACCCCAGATGAACTCTTTCTTACCGAAGTACATCCGGGAACACGTAAAGCTTTCTTGATTAAACATGATGGTCTGGAAATTGAATTGAAAGGAGACTCCGTGAAAATCGACGAACAAAACGGGATTAACATTCATATCGATTCCATGGGGCTACGGTATGATACCGAACAGGCTCAACAGCAAACGGCAACCCTCTATAACACGCTGGTTGTTCCCCGGGGAGGAGAATACTCGTTAGTGTTGGCAGACGGGACAAAAGTGTGGCTGAATGCCGATTCTGAATTAAGGTACCCGATCCAATTCACGGGTAACACAAGAGAAGTTTCCGTGGTAGGAGAGGCTTTTTTTGAAGTTACAAAACAAGAAGGCAAACCTTTTATCGTGAAGACGTCCCTAGGAAACATCACGGTTCTCGGTACTCAATTTAACGTGTGTAACTATCCGGGAAAAGAGAAACTCGTAACCACGTTAGTACAAGGAAAAGTATCTTGTGATCTACCGAATGGTAAGAGCATTGTCCTTGCTCCCGATCAACAATTATCGATCAACGGGAACGGAGAAAGTAAGTTAAGAACAGTGGACACCAAGTACTTCACCTGCTGGAAAGATGGTATGTTCTTGTTTGAGGAAATGAGGATGGAAGATATTCTGGAACAATTGTCCAGATGGTACGATATTCACATTTTCTACACGAATGAAGAGGTAAAAGATTTGCATTTTTCGGGAGACCTCAGTCGTTTCAAGGATATTATAACTTTCATCGAGATGTTCGAAAAAAGTGCTGATGTAAAACTAACATTAAAAGGGAATACTTTAACAGTAGGTTTATAAAAAAACAAACCGGACCAAGCGCCAACTAAAATCCGGTTTGATATGGTTTAATTTATATAACTAAACGTCTCAAAATTATGAAAAAAAAAGGAAGAATCATGCAGGTTCTTGCAAGCTTTCTGTTTTTATTTGTTTTGCTTACGTGTCATATGAACTTAAAAGCACAAGGCAAAGCAGTAAACATGAACTACAAAGAAGTTTCTTTTGTCGAAGCGATCAATTCTTTTCGGCAACAAACCGGGGTAAAATTTCTTTACAACTTGGAAAAAGTAAAAGATAAAAGATGTAAAGACCTCGTACTGAAAAATGTACCTGTAAACAAAGCTATTGAAACCGTACTAAAACACTTCGGTTTAACCTATTCGATGGTGGAAGGGGTGGTCGTCGTGAAAGAGACGGAAGAAACATCCCCTACGACTTCGACACACACGATCACCGGCAAAGTCGTCGATCAAGCCGGCAACCCGCTCCCCGGGGTAACGGTAATTATTAAAGGAACAAAATCGGGTGTCGCAACAGACGTAAACGGAAATTTCACGATCACGTTAAATGAACAAAAAGAACAAACTCTCATTTTCTCATTCGTGGGTATGCAAACGAAAGAGGTCTCCTGCATGGCCGGGAAAACCGTGACGGTAATCCTTGAGCCAGAGGAGGCCCAACTGGATGAAGTCGTGGTGACAGGTTATCAAAGCATCAATCGCCGGGACATGGTAGGTTCTTACACGACAGTAAAAGCCGCAGATATTATGATGCCGGCATACAATTCTATCGACCAAATGTTACAAGGGAAGATTCCGGGAATGGTTGTCGTCAATTCCTCTTCTCGTATAGGTAGTTCACCTAAAATCACGATCCGCGGAACTTCCACTATTTTCGGAAACACGGATCCGCTATGGGTCGTTGACGGCATCATCCAGCCAGACCCACTCCCCATTGATGCCAGCTCCGCTGTAACGGAAGATATGAAAAACTTGATCGGGAACCAGATATCATGGTTAAATCCTGCTGACATTGAAACAATTACTGTTTTAAAAGACGCATCCGCAACGGCTATTTACGGTTCAAAAGCTTCCAACGGGGTCATCGTGATTACCACGAAGAAAGGGAGCGCAGAGAGAACAAGCATTCGTTATTCAACGAATTTATCATTTAGAGCCCGTCCTAACTACGGGATGTTCAACTTCATGAACTCCAAAGAACGGATTCAATTCAGTAAAGAAGCTTATGACGCCGGAATCAGGTACCAGAGCGATCCTCTTCCTCAAATATATACCTATGAAGGGTTAATGGCCATGTACAATAATCGTCAAATCAGCGAAGAAAATTTCATGAAACAGATGGAATACTTGGAAACGTGTAACACTGATTGGTTTGACATCCTGTGTCGAAATTCTGTCAGTCATTCTCATAACTTAAGTATTACCGGAGGTTCCCAGAAAGTGACATACAATGCTTCTTTTGGCTACTCTTCAAGCCACGGAACGCAAAAAGGTGATGACATGACACAATTTAACGCTCGATTGAATGTCAACGCCCAACTACTGGAATCTCTTTCTGTTAATTTCAATCTAAGTAATTCATTTACTGACAGGAAAGGATATGGACCGGGAGTTAGTCCTGAAACTTACGCAAAACAAACCAGCCGGGCAATTCCTTTTGTTGATGAAAACGGAGATCGGGTATTTTATAAACAATACTACGAGTACAAACTAAATAGAACCGGACAACTTGAATACGGTTACAACATCTTGAACGAGATGGAAAACAGTTACTCTAAAAATAAAGCAAAAAACGTAAATATGTCACTTAACGTGAATTGGAATATTGTTACCTGGCTTCAATACCAATTCGTGGGAAGTATTGCTTTCAACCTGAATAATTCGGAATCATTTGCAGGAGAGAAAACATCCTACATTGAACTCAACTATCGAGGTTACGCTTATGGCTCAGAGTCATCCGGTTCCGCCAAATTCAAAGCAGCGTTATTACCATTCGGAGGTGAACTGGCCACAAACGAGACAAACAATACCTCGTACAATATGCAACACAAAATCGTGTTCTCCAAAACCATTCACGAATTCCACCGGATCAACGCAATGGCCGGAATGGAAATCCGTTCAGAAGCAAACAAAAATAACACAAACACGGTTTGGGGATACGTTCCCGAACGAGGCGAGATATTAGTCTCTCCCTCCAAGCCGACAGAAATTGTTCCCGTTGGCGGAGTCGTCCCTATTTCCTGGGGTGCGCTGGATAAACTCTACCAAGGAGGATGGGCAAACACAAGTATTACCAATAATTTCGTGTCATTTTTTGCTACGTTAGCCTATTCTTTAAAAGATCGCTACGTATTCAATGCCAACATAAGATCAGACGCATCTAATAGATTCGGGCAAGATGTCAACAACCAATTTGACCCGACATATTCCTTCGGTATATCTTGGAGAATTGCCGAGGAGGAATTTATAAAAAACTACCTGTCATGGCTCAACCAATTGAATTTACGTGCGACCTACGGGATTCAAGGAAATGTTGTAAATTCCGTAAGCCCTGATCTTATCGCCCAGTACCGGGGAATTATGGAAGGTTATGACGAATATTACTTGAGCATATCCAGTTTGCCCAATCCCCTGTTAAAATGGGAACGCACAAAAACTTGGAACTTAGGGTTAGACATGCAATTGTTTAATGGTATCACCATGAGTTTCGAATACTATGGAAGACGTTCAAATGCCATTATCAATCAGGATATTGCACAAGAATACGGTATAGCAACTATGAAATTAAACGGAGGTCGGATTCATAATCACGGAATTGAATACTCTATAAATTTAACTCCATACAAAAGAAAAGATTTCGCATGGACCGTCGGTATCAACGCATCGAAAAACTGGAATAAAGCCCAAAACGATGACGTCCGGATAAAAGCAGATAAACTGACAAAAGATAATTTCCTTAACGGTAGTACTGACCGTTTATTAAAGAAAGGATATCCACTAAGTGCCTTCTGGTCATATTCTTTTGCCGGACTTGACCCGCAAACAGGTTACCCTACCTTCAACCGCATTGATTTCGACGAAATCGACCCCGATATTGATCCTACCACGTTTTTGGTATATTCCGGTCAAAAGGACCCTTACTTCACGGGTGGAGTTAACACACGTGTGCGCTACAAGAGTCTGTCATTAGGTGTCGATTTTTCCGTGTTACTCGGTGCCAAGAAACGCCTTCCGAATCCTTATGCAAATTTCAACTACGGGAAACTTCCGGACCCTTACCATAACCTGTCGAAAGACCTGCTAAAACGGTGGCAAAAACCCGGCGATGAAAAACACACGATTTACCCGGCTTTATACACTTCCGTCGAAGACGTATATAACATACAACTTCCTGACGGAACACAATCCAATTCCATTTACTCCATGTGGGCAAATTCCGATGCAATGGTTGTTAATGCCTCTTTTTTACGATGTAATCAAATTTCAGTATCGTGGAATATGCCACCCCGGATATGCTCTAAATTCGGAGCCACCAATTGTTCGATTAGTGCAAACCTCAATAACCCATTCGTCATTGGCAGTAATCGTTTCAATGGATTCGACCCGGAGTTAGGAGATAGTGTCATGCCCAAGATCTTTTCTTGTGGTTTAAGTGTAGGATTTTAAAGATAACATTATGAAACAACGAATTATATTTCTTTGCATTGTAAGTCTAATTCTTGGAAGTTGTGGAGATTTTCTCGAACCCAAATCCAAGAGTGAATTTGTTCCCAAAGACGCCAACTCCTTAAGTGAACTTTTACTTGGAGAAGCTTATCCTCGTAACAATATTACAGAATTAAATGTATTTCTCCACCTATTGGATGACGATATCGCCCCAGCTCCTTATCAAGAAGTGCAGGTCGGTTCAGATGCAAACAGATGGTATGCTCCTTACACTTGGCAATCCAACATGTATGACATTATGGGTTCTGCCGGAGAGAAATACACAAACCTTTATAGCTCTTATTATGCCTTGATATTAGGAGCAAATGCTATTCTGGACTATGTTGATGATATAAACGATGACAAGAATGCTATCAATTCGGTAAAAGCCCAAGCTTTAGCCCTTCGCGGATTCCTTTATTTCAATTTAATCAACATATTCGGAACCCCTTACAACTACGATAAAACAGCGCTAGGTGTTCCATTGAAGTTAAATAGTGGTATTGAGGAATCCGAACTGAAGAGAAACACCGTAGAAGAAGTGTATGTTCAAATTATAAAAGATCTTCTAGAAGCCGAACGCTTATATAAGACCTTACCGAGCGATCAACAATGGCAACCCAACAAAAGAACCAGCCTTCCCATGGTTCATCTCCTTCTTTCCAGAGTTTATTTATACATGGAAGAATGGGAAAAAGCCGCAACCTTCGCAAATCATGTCATTACAAACGGGAATTTTCATTTATTGGATCTGAACACAATCAAAACATACTCAGAAGAAGACCCTAGTATCCCCTCTTACATAAACTATCACTCTTACACGACGTCGAGCGAAGTTATTTGGGTATACGGAAATATTACAGATGTAACCAAATATGTTTACAACGCAAGCGCCTCAACAAATGACCATCCGTTTTTTAGAGCCTCGAAAGAACTCATGAATTGTTTTGACGAAACAGAAAACGACCTGCGTAAAGAACGTTACGTCATTCGTAGTAAATTTCAAATTATCAATGAAGATAACGAGCTTGAAGCAATGCCCTCAGCTTTCGGGAAAATAAACGTAAGTTCTAAGGCATATTATCAACCGGTTGCAACGAATGATGCTTTTGGTAGAAGTCTTCGATTGTCGGAAGCTTACTTGAATTTCTGTGAGGCAAAAGCCATGCTTTACAAAGCCGGAGTAGCGAATGCCGGACAAGAAGCCCTAAATACACTAAATGAATTTAGAAGATTCCGGTTTCCTTTAAATTATCAAAACGAGAATATCACGGACCCCGAGAAATTAATTACATTTATACATAACGAACGACGTCGAGAACTCTGCTTTGAGGATCATCGCTGGTTTGATTTACGCCGTTGGGGAATGCCACAAATTCAACACACATGGCACCCAGATGCGCAATCAACGCTCGTTTACACGCTCAAAGAACATGATCCCGGATACACGATTCCATTACCTCCCGATGCTTTGGAATTGAATAATTTACTAGAACAAAACCCATTGGCCCCCGCACCACGCAACGGTATTAACCTTTAATTAAATAGTATGCCATGAAACAGATCATATTGTTAATAGCTATAAGTAGTATCTTCATATTAACCTCCTGTTACAATGAAGGTGATGTTACCCCTTCCGGTAATTATTCGGTTTTACGACTTGAATTCCCTCAAGGAAACAATTCGTGGGATAAAGAAATCAAGGACATTCACGATGTCTATGGGGTATACTTACTATATAAAGGTATTACCCCCCAAGATCTTAATCGCAAATGGACTTCCTTGGGTACAGGCAAATTATATTACGGGAATGATTTAACAGACGAACAAACACCGTATTACGTCGACTTTCTCAAAAATCATGTTCTCAATTATGTAACTCCGGAAATTGCTAAACTAGTGTTACCAGCCAAAATATATATGCTGGATAATTTAAGAGGATTGTACCCGGGAGAGGATCCCAATGGGACCGGAACGGGAACAGGAACAGGAACAGGAACGGGAACAGGAACAGGAACAGGAACAGGGACCGGAACAGGAACGGGGGACCGCAATTTTGTAGGATTAAAAACAGACGGTTTTGATTATTGGGCAATTAGCTTCACTGCCGATCAAATTGCTCATCCTAATTCACAAGATTTAAAAATCAAAAGAGCAACATTACTTTATCTAATGTTTGAAGCGGCTTTACAAAACAAAGTAATAAATGAACCGGATAGTTTTAAACAAGGAATTGACTACACCACTGCAATTACAAACAGTCAAAAAGACAAGCCAAATTATTATTTAACTCGAGGTTTTATTAACATTCTTGCCAGAGATTTTAGTAAAGAAAGCTCGCCGTATAGTATATCCGAATATACAAATGCAAGTTGGGACACAAAAGCCTACCCGTATAGAGACTATCTATCCTACATAAGAGCAGCCATATTTTACACGAAAGAAGAATTTCAAGAAAAATATTCTCCGGAAACATATCCTCTTGTCAACTCAAGATATGAGATCGTAGTAAACCATATAAAAAACAATTACAACATTGATCTCGAAGGAATAGCCAAAGGACCTCAGAAATAAGGTGCGTCAAAAGTCCTTTCGTTAATTACGAATCCCACACCACAACTCCCCTCTCCTTACACGGGAGGGGAGTTGGAGTAACTCGAAAAAAACATAATCTCTCACAAGATATGAAGATAAAAATTTTAATTTTCCTGCAACTATTATATTTTCCTCTTTTTGCACAAAACCTCAATGCATATCAGCATCTAAAGCAAGAATGGTCAAAGAATTTTTCCTCCGCCAAAGATATTATCAAGACTTATCACAATAATACCAAACGAACAAACACGGCAGCATTTACTACCATCAATAATTGCTTTATGACCTTAAAAAGCGGAGAATACATCATTTGCAGTAAAGGAGAAAAAGAAGATATTCAACTTTTACTTCAGGAAATTTCACCCATAGTGTTAAATGACTCCTCGGTCATCACATTCATGCAACAAAATTCTCCAGAAGAATTCACGAATTATTATTACATGATTCTCGCCTTAAAAGAAGGAGAGTCTTTTGATGCAGCAAGAGACGGTATCACCATCTCGACACAATTTCCCACAAGAGCCCTCAATCATAATGACTACACGAAACTAAATGAAATCTTTTCCGGTAACAATAAATTATTACATGAGATTTATCTGGAAAAAATAAAATTCCTTCTTCAAAACAATGGCTGTACAAAAGAAATTGCCCAACTACGCCCAATCATAGAATCACATGTAGAATCCTCTCCCTTAAAACTTGAAATATTAAAACTATACACGCAATATGAACTCTTGGGCCAAGGCAAACCGGCACCATTATCTTCATTACAAGATTCGGATGGGAACATCTACACATTCGGTAATTTTAAAGGCAAAGTCATCGTTGTAGACGTATGGGCCACGTGGTGTTGCAGTTGCATTGAAAAAATGCCGAAGTTCATTCAATTAAAGAATGAATTTCAAGAAAATGGAAACATTATTTTCCTAACAGTTTCTATTGATCAAGAAAGAACCCGGGATAAGTGGTTAAAAGCTATCAAGGAAAACAACATGACCGGATTAATAAATCTTATTATCTCTCCCACAGGAGATTCTCATTTTGAAACAGATTATCAAATAGTAGGAGTACCTCGTTATTTCATCATAGACAAAGAAGGAAAAATCATCACCGTATTTGCCCCTAGTCCCGACAAAGAAATGAAAGACTTAATTCAAAACATCTTAAAATCATAACCATGAAATTTATTTCTATCATTAGCTTATTACTTCTTCTAACCAGCAACAGCATTGCTCAAGAAGGTACGAACTTCGAGGATCTAACCTTTCAGGAAGCCCTAGCAAAAGCAAAAACAACCGGGAAGAAATTATTCATCGACTGTTACACGAAAACCTGTGGACCATGCAAATACATGGTCAAATTTATTTTCCCGTTAAAAGAATGCGGGGAATATTTCAACAAGAACTATATCTGCATCATGAAAGATATGCAAGAAGGAGAAGGGATTGATATTGCGCAAAAATACAACGTACAAATCTATCCGACATACTTGTTTATCAACCATGACGGAAGTCTCTATTGCCGCATGGACGGGGGAGGCGTGTCAAAGCCCGAAGATAATTTCGTGCAAAAAGTCAAAAACGCAATCGAACTGACAGAATTAAACAAGGAGTACGCCGCGGGAAACCGAGAGCAGGCATTTCTAAAAAAATATATAACTATTTTGCAAAAACAGGATAAACAAAAACTACAAATCGTTCTGGGAGAAACGATGCCCCAACTGGGAGTCAAAAAACTATGCGAAGCAGAAAACTGGTCCCTCATTAAAACAGAAATAACAAATGTCGACACCCCTCTATTCCGCTATCTGGTTGACAATCGAAAAGCTTTTAGCAAACAAATCGGACAGCAAGAAGTCGAAGAGAAAATCATGTCGGCCTATTTAGAAGAATTCCGCATCTTTAAATCAATGGGAATAGACTTCGAGAAACGTATCGCTGACCTTAAACTTTTTGAAAAAGACCATTACAAAGGAGTTCTTTCACTAAGATATTGTATGTTATTCCGCCAAATAATCGACAACAAGCAAAAAGACAGGATTCCTGAAATTCTCACGGTATTACGGGATCTACCCGAACGGATTACAGATACCAAAGAACAAATGAACGTGTTGCAAGAACTCAAAGGATTCCAACAAATAGCAAATCAACAACAGAAAGAGAAAGCTTGTTCTTATTTGGAGGAGATCTGCAAAAAACTCCAACCGACTCAAACAAAACAAGTCGAAAGAATAATTACACGCATCAAGTAATAACCCCACGAAGAGATCATCTAACACCCGGTGATCTCTTCTAAAAAGATTTCATGTATCCCCGTTAATTCTTCGTACTCGCAACAGACATGACAGGCATATCCATCATCCACCGGACAGGCATGCACGTATAGCGGTAACTTATTTCCCCTTTCAAATAAAGACACACCTCCCCCGGAAAACGAAACAATAAAACTATTTAACGGGCGGGCCAATCCGGTACCTATATATTTCAAAAAGCTTTCCTTCACAGACCAATAATTAAAAAATAATTGATCCTGCTTATCCTCTTCCAACATTTTCAATTGTGCCACCTCTTCCCCGTGAAAAAAACGTCCCGCAACCTCCATACGAGCTTTTGCCCGTTTTTCAATATCAATACCGATCTCCCGATCAGACACGGCACAAACAACGTAATCCCCTGAATGTGAAATATTAAAAAATACATTTTCTACACCCACAATAAAAGGTTTTCCCTTCTCTCCCCGGTCAATCCGATAATCTTCCGAGGTCAAATTCCAACATTTTTTCAGAGCAAAACGAACCAATGCCTCTCCTAACAACCTGCGAAGGGCAACTTCCTTGTTTCCATACCCGAGGGCTTCGGCACAACATTCTTTAGACACAACAGATCGTAACCCGACAAACATTTTATCCCGATTAGCTCCTGCCGGAATTTGAATAAATAATACTTCAATCATAACACAAAGGTAAAAAAGTTAGAGACAACTATTTTTCTTTTCTAAAACAAATAATCCAAAAAACCTAATAAACACGGCCATCTTAACGTTATTTTAAAATTACAAGATAAAAATTTTAAGAAAATATTCACATTTCTCGGCAAAAAACTTGTTTATATCATTTTTATCTTCTATTTTTGAAACATCAAATTAACGTTTAAATAACATTTAAAGAAACGTCATGGAAGCAAAGAAAACATCCCGTTCCGATCTTGAGAACAAGCGGTTTATTTTCCGCGAGATCGGTTTTATTGTAGCCTTGGCTACGGTGTTTTTTGCCTTTGAGACAAAATACTACCAGGAAGAGGCCAAAGAGATCACGTTTCCAGTAGAGACGAGTGATATAGAGGAAGTTCTTCCCGTTTTTGTACCACAAAGAGCTTCACAACCACTTCCCAAGATTTCCGTGAAACCTTTGGATTTCATCGAGGTCGTGGAAAACGAGATGGATCTTGAAAATGAGATGGACGTTGTTGATGATAACGAAAATACGAAAGGCTCTTTAACGGGTAAGGCTACCGACTGGCAGAGCGGGTATGATGACGAGGGTGATGATCCCGGGGAGAGAGATCTTCCGTTTATTACAGTTGAAAAAATGCCTCGTTTTAACGGAGACTTGAACAAATGGCTTAGGAAAAATTTAAGATACCCGGCAAGATGTGCAGAAATGGGCATCGGAGGAAAAGTATTTGTTGAATTCGTGGTAGAGAAAGACGGTAGCATCAGTTCCATTAACGTGGTACGCTCCGCTGATCCAGATTTGTCACAAGAAGCCATCCGCGTGGTTAAGGCCATGCCGAAATGGGTTCCGGGAATGCAACGGGACAAAGCCGTAAGAGTTCGGTTTACCATCCCGATCACATTCCAGTTAAAATAAGAGAAACATACAGTGATTTACATACAATACGAACATCCCGAAAAAGGACAACCGATCAAGGTTGTCCTTTTTTACTTTCCCTCTCCCAAGCTATCATCGACATGAAATCAACCTGATATGAACAACAACCCAAACTTTTAAGAAGATTTTAATGAAGTTTAGCGATCATTTTAACATTTTCTTCAAAAAAAAGGAGAGAAATATTGCGGTTTATTATGAATTTGACTATTTTTACCCACGCAAATTGTGAGAAAAACAGAACTATAATATTAAACTAATAACATGGAAGTAAAAAAATCACCTAAAGCAGATCTTGAAGGGAAAAAGACCATTTTCCTTGAGATCGGTTTTGTTATAGCTCTAGGGATTCTACTGAGTGCTTTCAACTGGAAGACCAACACGAAAGTAGAAGAAGGGTTTGTTATTACCCAAGAAGAGCAGGTTGAGGAGGAAATCATTCCTATTACTCAACAAATGATGAAACCGCCCCCACCTCCTCCTCCAGCCCCGAAATTGACGGACTTGATCGAGATCGTGGAAGATGAATTAAGTATTGACGAGGAACTTGAAATCGACGACGTTGAAGCAGATGTTGAAAACAAGAGTAATTATAACTTCGATTACGACGGAGACAGCTGGGGAGAAGAAGAGAGTGATGGAGAAGCTGATATTTTCCAAGTAGTAGAAGATATGCCGCAGTTCCCCGGAGGTAGTGTACAAAAATGGATCGCGAAGAACGTAAAATACCCGATGATCGCACAAGAAAATAACATTCAGGGTAAAGTTTTCGTACAATTCGTGATCGAGAAAGACGGTAGTGTTAGCGACGTGAAAGTTGCCAGATCCGTTGACCCATCTTTGGACAAGGAGGCTATCCGCGTGGTAAAAGCCATGCCGAAATGGAAACCTGGGAAACAGAGAGGTAAACCGGTTCGAGTATCTTACACTGTACCTATCAACTTCCAGTTACAGTAAATAAGACATGTTAAATTATAACAAGGGGCTGTCGATCATCGTCAGCCCCTTCTTTTCCTATTTATGAGCGAATATTTTTACACGAAAAAAGAAGCAGAAAAAGCCATTCTTGTAGGTGTAGCGCTACAATCAGAAAACATCAGCTACGACATGATGTGTGAATACTTAGACGAACTCGCTTTCCTAGCAGAAACGGCAGGAGCGGAAACCGTGAAAATATTCACGCAAAACTTGGATAAACCGGTAACGGCTACCTTTGTCGGTAAAGGAAAATTGGAAGAGATCAAAACATACGTTGAAGATAACGATATTGACTTGATCATTTTTGATGATGAACTAAGCCCGACACAAATCAGAAATTTGGAACGAGAATTAAAAGGAAGAAAAGTCCTTGACCGCACCAATCTCATCTTGGATATTTTTGCCAAAAGAGCCCGTACGGCAGAAGCAAAAGCTCAAGTTGAACTGGCACAATATCAATACCTACTTCCTCGTCTGACGGGTATGTGGACTCACTTGGAAAGACAAAAAGGAGGTATCGGACTTCGCGGTCCGGGTGAAAGTGAAATCGAGACCGACAGACGCATCATCCGGGACAAAATCACCCGCCTGAAAGAGCAGTTAGCCAAGATTGACAAACAGATGGTCACACAACGGAAAAACCGCGGAAAACTCGTACGAGTAGCCTTAGTGGGTTATACCAACGTGGGTAAATCCACGCTCATGAATCTCCTGAGCAAATCGGAAGTATTCGCCGAGAACAAGCTTTTCGCAACCCTAGATACCACGGTACGCAAGATAGCCATAAAAAATGTCCCGCTACTACTGGCGGACACGGTCGGTTTTATCCGTAAACTTCCCCACCACCTCGTGGAATCATTCAAATCCACGCTGGACGAGGTGAGAGAAGCAGATGTCATTTTGCATGTAGTCGACATCTCACATCCCCAATTCGAGGATCAAATCCGGGTTGTAAATGAAACGCTGGGAGAGCTAATGGATAATTCTAAACCCACGATTACCGTATTCAATAAAATAGATGCCTTCACGTACACGAAAAAGGAGGAAGACGATCTCACTCCTATCGAACGGAAAAACTATAGCCTAGAGGACTTGAAACAAATGTGGATGTCCAAACAGGAAGGAGAAACCGTGTACATTTCAGCTAAATCCAAAGAAAATATCGAGGAATTGAAAGAAAAGATATACGATATTGCCAAAGACATTCACTCGGCACGTTTCCCATTCAACGATTTCTTGTACCGGGATTTCGAGATAGACGAAGAGACAAAATAAGGTGCTATCAAGAAAAAAAAAATAGGGAAATCAGACCCTTTCCCCTTCAGGAGCGACATTTGGATGCCGCTCCTTTTTTATACTGGGAATCAGTAATATATATAATTATACATCTTTCACCTATTTTCTGACAAAACCATTCGTTTATTTTGATTTCTGGCTATTTTTTTGTATATTAGAGGTATAAGCTTAACCATCATAAATAAACATTATGGAAGTAAAGAAATCATCAAAGGCAAACCTCGAAAACAAAAAAGGAATCTTCTTCGAGATCGGACTAATCGTAGCATTAGCCTGCATATTCCTTGCTTTCGAGTGGAAAGTCGACGTGAAGATGGAAGAAGGCTTCATAGTAATAAACACGGAAGAACAATTGGATGAAGAGATCATACCCGTCACCCAACGAATACAACACGCTCTTCCGCCACCACCTCCCGCACCCCGGCTAACCGACCTGATAGAGATCGTAGATGAAGAAATAAACTTGGACGACAACTTGGACATCATGGACGTGGAAGCCAACGTTGCCAACCACGGAGTTTACGACTTTAGCGGCACGGGTAACGGGTACGAAGGTGACTACGGGTATGGGGATGAATATTCCGGGGAATCCGAAGTATTCGCGGTTGTTGAAGAAATGCCCAAATTCCCGGGAGGCAATGTACAGAAATGGATTTCCAAGCACATCAAATACCCGATGATCGCTCAGGAAAATAACATCCAAGGTAAAGTTTTTGTACAATTTGTTATCGAGAAAGATGGTAGCGTTTCAAACGTGCAAGTCACTAGATCCGTGGATCCTTCCCTAGACAAGGAAGCCATTCGTGTCATTCAATCCATGCCGAAATGGACTCCCGGAAAGCAAAGACAGAAACCGGTGAGAGTATCTTTCACGGTTCCTATTAATTTCCAATTACAATAAATGAATAGAGGCTGCATCCAATGCAGCCTCTATTCATTTATTTTATAAACTCGCTTACTTCACCGTAATCAAGAAATAATTCTTTTTCCCGCTTTGCAAAAGGATAAACTTACCGTCGATCAAATATTCGGGAGTAACTACTAATTCTTGATCCTGCACTTTCTCCTTATTTATACTGATCGCATTTCCCTTCAATGCACGCCGAGCCTCTCCTTTTGAAGACATCATGGAAGTTTTCTCTGCCATCAAGTCCACGATATGAATTCCGGCCTCTAAATCAGTTCGTGCAACGTCAAATTGAGGCACCCCTTCGAAAACAGACAATAGCGTGTCTTCATCCAAACGTTTCAACGCATCGGATGTTGCATTACCGAAAAGAATTTGGGAGGCCTCCAAAGCGGAATTATAAGCTTCCTCCCCGTGAATCAGGCAAGTCACCTCCTTCGCCAACACCTTCTGCAACTTTCTCAAATGCGGGGCCTCTTGATGTTCTACAATCAAGGCATCAATCTCTGCCGGTGGCAATATCGTGAAAATCTTGATATACCGGGCAGCGTCCTCGTCCGTGCTGTTCAGCCAGAACTGGTAGAACTTGTAGGGAGAAGTCCGCCGCGGGTCCAGCCACACGTTACCCGATTCCGTTTTCCCGAATTTTTTACCGTCACTTTTGGTCATTAACGGCCAAGTCAAACCGTAAGCTTCCCCACCATCTTTCCGGCGAATCAGTTCCCCGCCCGTGGTGATATTTCCCCATTGATCGGAACCACCCATTTGCAACAGGCAGTTATAATTACGACGCAAGTACAAAAAATCATACCCTTGCACCAGCTGATAAGTAAACTCCGTGAATGACATCCCGTTTGTCGAATCGGCGCTTAATCGCTTCTTCACGGAATCCTTCGACATCATGTAATTCACCGTGATATGTTTCCCCACTTCCCTGATAAAATCAAGGAAAGAGAAATTTTTCATCCAGTCATAATTATTCACCATGATCGCCGCGTTCGGCTCGCTCGAATTGAAATCAATAAACTTGGACAACTGGGCCTTAATCCCTGCCATGTTCTTTTGGATGGTATCCTCGTCCAACAAATTCCGTTCTAAGGATTTACCGCTGGGATCTCCGATCATACCCGTTGCTCCACCAATCACGAAAATCGGTTTATGCCCGGCCATCTGTAAATGTTTCATCATCATAACCGACACGAGGTGACCTATATGTAACGAATCAGCCGTCGGGTCAATTCCGACATAAGCCGTCGTTTGTTCTTTTGCTAATTGTTCTTCGGTTCCCGGCATGATATTATGAATCATCCCTCTCCATCTTAGTTCTTCAACAAAATTCATCGATTCTTAATTTTTAATTCGCCTTTGCGAGTTATAAGTTAATAAGTTACGAGTTTTTTTCAACTCTTATCTTTTAATTTTTAGCTTTCAATTTTTAGCTTATTTTATCGCACTTTCGTAAACGCCATTTGCAAAGTTAACAAAAGGTTTGTACAACAAGCTATCACTCTTCGTTTTTGCCGAAATAAAATCATAACGAACGTCCAGCGCGTTCACGATGAAAAGTACCACGCATACCACGATAGCAGCTTTCAACACGCCCATCACGATCCCGAACAACTTGTTAAACAGTCCCAATGAAACCATATCAATCAACTTGGTCAACAATTTCCCAAGCAGGTGCATCACGATAATAACCAGTAGGAAAGTCACGGCGAAAGCGATGTAATAGGCATACGACTCCGGCAAAGCCACGAAATCTTTCAAAAAGCCCTCCACGTTCACGGCATACCTCAACGAGATAAACACCCCTAACACCAACGCAAACAACGTTGACATCTCAACAATCAATCCTTGGCTAAACCCTTTATAAGCCCCGTATACCAACGGTAGCAATATAATCACATCAATGTAATTCACCGTTAAATTATTAATCATTTCATTCAGATTTCAAAGATAAGCAATTGTCCACGTTTCATCACAAAATCGGGATAATAATATTGAAAAAAACTTTCCGATTGGTTACCACGTTTCAACACGTTTCACCCAATGACTGAAATCTGTTACTTTCCCCTTGTAAACAAATCAAGAGGAATTACATCCGAGTTCAAACGGAGTTCGGTCCCCAAAGACGAGACAAAGCCGATTCCCCCACGAGTTAAACCCGACTAATTAGATCGTCTTTAATACCTAGGAAAAACCGTTATCAACTTCCCGTAGGCATCGATCTCCCTCTCAACTCCCGTCGATCTCCCACGGATCTCTTCATTTTCAGTATCCGCACTTCAATTTTCAATTATTTATGCCTTAAACTGACAAATTCTTACTATTTTCGCACAATGTTTATGCCAGAATTAAAATTGAGAATTTATGTATAGAACACATACTTGTGGGCAGCTAAGAATGGAGAACGTGAATGAAAGCGTTTGTCTTAGCGGATGGGTACAAAAAGTACGGAAACTTGGAGCCATGACTTTCGTGGATCTTCGTGACCGTTACGGGATTACCCAATTGGTAGTCGAGGAATCGGCTCCCGAAGAAATTAAAGCTAACGTGGCAAAGCTCGGACGTGAATTCGTGATCCAAGTAAAGGGTACGGTGATCGAAAGAGCCAGCAAAAACAATAAAATACCGACAGGCGACATCGAGATTATCGTGAATGAATTGAATGTTCTGAGCGAATCGGAAGTACCGCCTTTCACGATCGAGGATCAAACCGACGGGGGGGATGAGATCCGGATGAAATACCGTTACTTGGATTTACGTCGTTCCTACGTTCGCAAAAATCTGGAATTACGCCACCGCATGGCACAATTGACCCGGAACTACTTGAGTAACTTGAACTTTATCGAGGTAGAAACCCCGGTATTAATCAAGAGTACACCCGAGGGAGCCCGCGATTTCGTGGTACCTTCCCGTATGAACCAAGGCCAATTCTACGCCCTGCCACAAAGCCCGCAGACCTTCAAGCAATTGCTGATGGTTTCCGGTTTCGACCGCTATTTCCAGATCGTGAAATGTTTCCGGGACGAGGATTTACGGGCTGACCGTCAACCCGAATTCACTCAGATCGACTGCGAAATGTCATTCGTGGAACAAGAAGACGTGTTGGAAGTTTTCGAAGGTTTGATCAGTCACTTGTTCAAAGAAGTTCGTGGCGTGGATATTCCCAAACTGGAAAAAATGACTTGGATGGATGCCATGGAGCAATACGGATGCGATAAACCGGACCTTCGTTTCGGGATGAAGATCGTGGATTTGACTGCCGTTGCCAAAGGGAAAGATTTTGCCGTGTTCAACGATGCTGAATATATCGGGGCCATCTGCGCACCTAAATGTGCCGGATATACCCGTAAACAACTGGACGAGTTGACCGAATTCGTGAAACGCTCGCAAATCGGGGCCAAAGGATTGGTTTACGTGAAATACAACGAGGATGGGACATTCAAATCCTCTGTTGATAAATTCTACACGGAAGCCGACTTGAAAGTATGGGCAGAAACCTGCAAGGCAGAACCGGGAGACCTGATCTTGATTTTAGTAGGTCCGAAATTCAAAACCCTCCCCCAATTGTGCGAGTTACGCTTGGAAATGGGTAATCGTCTGGGATTACGGGATAAGGATGTCTTCAAACCGTTGTGGGTAGTAGACTTCCCCTTGCTGGAATGGGACGAGGAAACCCAACGTTTCTATGCAATGCACCACCCGTTCACTTCTCCCAAGCCAGAGGATATTCCATTAATGGATACCGACCCGGGTAAAGTACGTGCCAATGCTTACGATATGGTCATTAACGGCGTGGAAGTCGGTGGTGGTTCTATCCGTATTCACGATTCGGCATTGCAATCCAAAATGTTCGATTGTCTAGGTTTCACGCACGAGGCCGCACAGGCTCAGTTCGGATTCCTGATGGGAGCATTCAAATTCGGGGCTCCTCCTCACGGTGGTATCGCGTTCGGTTTCGACCGGTTAGCCTCTATGTTCGCCGGGTTGGATTCTATCCGCGACGTGATTGCCTTCCCGAAGAACAACTCCGGGCGTGACGTGATGATTGACTCCCCTTCTGAAATCTCTCCGGAGCAATTCAAGGAACTGGGAATTCAATTGAAAATGGAAAATTGACAATTGAAAATGAATGAATTTATGATTCCTGTCAAAAAAAAGCGTTGATTCGTGCGGCTGGAATCTTAAATCTAAAATCATTAAATCTAAAATTAACAAGGTGTTTTTTAAAGACGTCATAGGACATGAAGAAATAAAGCAAAGACTGATTACTTCCCTGCAAACGGGAAGAATCAGTCATGCCCAACTCTTTTCCGGTGATACGGGAGCGGGTTCACTGGCCTTGGCGTTAGCTTTCACGCAGTATCTTTTCTGCACGGGCGATAAACATGAAGATGCTTGCGGGGTCTGCCCGGAGTGCAAAAAGATGCAGAAACTGATTCACCCGGATTTACACTTCGTCTTTCCCGTGGTGAAATCAGCCAAGATAAAAACACCGATCAGTGACGAGTATATCAACGAATGGCGTAGCCTTCTGCTCAAAAGTCCATACATAGACATGGAAGAATGGCTAGGAGCCATGGGTGCCGACGAGAACGCCCAAGCCTTGATATATACGGAAGAAAGCGGGAACATCCTCCGGAAACTCAACCTGAAATCCTTCGAATCGGACTACAAGGTCATGATCATCTGGTTGCCCGAAAAGATGAAAACGGAATGTTCCAACAAACTTTTAAAGATACTGGAAGAACCCTACCCGAACACGTTATTCCTGCTGGTCACCGAACACGCCGAGGAAATCATCACCACGATTCTCTCGCGGACGCAGAGGATCAAGGTACCCCCTCTGACCCAAGAAAACATAGCGGAACAACTGGTTCTTCAAAAACACTTGGTCCGGGACTCGGCCGATCAAGTCGCTCACGTGGCATCCGGTAGCTGGCTGAGAGCCCTCCGCATGCTGAACGAAACCGACGAATCTGTTTACAACCAAGAGAAATTCGTGCAGATGATGCGTCTCTGCTGGGAACGGAAAATGCTCCCCGTCAACGAATTTGTCAATGAACTCGCTTCTCTCGGAAGAGAAAAGCAAAAAAGTTTCCTGATGCATTGCATCCGTATGTTACGGGAAAACTTTGTCAGAAACTTTGGTATTGAAAAAATAGTATACATGACTGAACGGGAGAAAACTTTCTCCACGAGATTCTCTCCCTACGTTCATGAAGGCAATATTATTCCCCTTTTCGATGAATTTGAACGTGCATATAGTGACATCATCCGAAACGGGAATGGGAAAATAATTTTCACGGATCTCTGCATCAAGGTGATGCAAAACATCAGACCGTGAAAAACATGAAAAACTAAAAGATATAAACTAAAAATTGAACCATTGAAAACCGAAAATAAATATCACACCATTTTCAATTTTCAATTTTCAATTTTCAATTAATACAGTATGAGTGAGATAAACGAAGAAGAAGTACAGAATAACTCCGAAAACAAAAATATAAAGCAACAACCACAGGTTGTTCCCGTGATTGATCACCGCCTGCTGGCAGGAAAACTCACGGTCTATAACTGGATGGAAGATACCCCGGAAGGATGCACTCCTTCTGAAATCGTGGAAGTCCGGTTTAAAAATACAAGGAAAGGTTTTTATTTAAACAACAGTAATCTGAAACTAAATATCGGGGACATCGTGGCCGTGGAGGCAGCTCTTGGACATGACATCGGGATCGTATCCCTCACGGGAGAACTCGTGCGGGAACAGATGAGACTGAAAAAAGTCGACTTGGAACGTAATCCCTTGAAAAAGATATACCGAAAGGCAAAACCCCACGACATCGAGAAATGGCAACAGGCCATCGCCTTGGAACACGACACGATGATCCGTTCACGTGTTATCGCTGCCGAACTCGGACTTGACATGAAGATCGGGGACGTGGAGTACCAAGGGGACAAGACAAAAGCCATTTTCTACTACATCGCCAATGACCGCGTGGATTTCCGGAAACTGATCAAGATTTTGGCGGAAACATTCCACATCCGGATCGAGATGAAACAGATCGGGGCCCGTCAGGAGGCAGGACGTATCGGGGGAATCGGGTCGTGCGGACGTAAATTATGCTGTTCCACGTTCATCACGAACTTTATTTCCGTTTCCACTTCTGCCGCCCGTTATCAGGACATTTCCTTAAACCCGCAAAAACTGGCAGGACAATGTGGTAAGCTGAAATGTTGTCTGAATTACGAGGTCGATGCTTATATTGACGAGCAAAAAGATTTCCCGTCCACCAATATCTGGCTGAACACGGGCGAAGGTATGCTCTATCACCAGAAAACAGATATTTTCGGTCGCAATATGTCCTACTCTTTCGATAAAGAAGGACGCGGTACGTTGATCAAACTATCCGTCGCCCGCGTGAAAGAGATCATCGCCATGAACAAACGGGGACAAATTCCGGCAAAAGCTGTCGATGTCGAAAAAGAAGAACAAGTGAACATCGGTTACACGGACGGGGTGGGAGAAGAAAGCTTGAATCGTTTTGACGAGAAAAAACAAAATCAAGGCAAACGAAATCACTCCAGAAACCGTAATAACCGGAAAAACAACCAGAAAGAGAACAACAACACGAATAACGAGAATAAACCCAAGGAAAATCCGGGCAACAACACGGGGAACAAGCCTGAAAACAGGAACGAGAATAGAAACGAAAACAGGCAAGGCAACAGGCCCAAGCACCGCCCAGAAAACCGGAATAATAACCAACAGGGTAATCGTTCCAACGAGAAACCGGCAAATCGCCCGGACGGACCGAAAGTGTTACGTAAACAAGACAAAAACAATAAACCGGAAAACAAGGAAAATAATAAACCTGCTGAACAATGAATAATTATAGACCCTTCGCCGGGATCACCCCGGCAGTAAAGATCATCATCATTATCAACGTACTCGTTTTCTTGGCCGTTAACATGATCGGCCAGCGGTCGGACGTTGATCTTGTCAATATACTTGGGATGCACTTGCCGCAATCCCAGTATTTCCAGATCTACCAGTATATCACGCACATGTTCACGCAAGAAGGGCTTACTCACCTTTTCTTCAACATGTTTGCCGTGTTCATGTTCGGCCGGATACTGGAATCGGTATGGGGTACCAAACGTTTTATTATTTACTATTTTGTTACCGGATTAGGCGCTGCCGCACTCCACTCGCTGGTAAGCTGGTACGGTCTACACAATATGCAGGAACAATTCTACGCATTCCAAAGTACTCCTGACGCGGGAGTCTTCGCCGAGTTCGTCCGCTCTCACGTGAGCAACCCCAGATTACTCTCGCAATTGATGCAATTTGTCGATGCTTGGAATGCCGCACCTGCCAGTTCGCAGTTTGCCGGACAGGCAGAATATTACATGCAAAGTATTATTCAGGCCTATACCAACGTTCCGACTATCGGGGCATCCGGGGCTGTCTTCGGCATATTGCTGGCATTCGGTATGTTGTTCCCGAACACCGAGTTATACTTGATGTTCATTCCCATTCCCATCAAGGCGAAGTACTTCGTGCTTTTGTACGGTGCCGCCGAATTGTTTTTCGGTTTACAGAATTCGGTAGGTGACAACGTGGCTCACTTTGCACACTTGGGTGGTATGCTTTTCGGTTTCTTCTTGATTCTTTACTGGCGAAAACACAGCAAGAAGTTTTACTAGAAAAAGATAGGTTATGTACAACAGGGCGTATGGATCGAATTTTTCAGGTGGAATCTGGAATGGGATAAAGAACTCCTTCAAACAAGGAACGGCACTTTCCCGCCTGATCTATATCAATATCGGTGTTTTTCTCGTCATCAAGATTCTGGAAGTATTCTTCGTACTGGCCGGACAACGGGGCTTCGAACAACTCCTGTTGCCTTACGTAGGTGTTCCCGCGCTGCCGGAACGTCTGCTTTACACGCCGTGGACGATAATTACCTACATGTTCACCCAGTTCGGGTTTTTACACTTGTTGTTCAACATGCTCTGGCTGTACTGGTTCGGTTCGATCTTTCAAAACACGTTCTCCAGTCAGAAACTCACGGGAGTGTATCTCCTTGGGGGAATTACCGGGGCTATTATTTACATGGCAGCCTACGCCTTGTTTCCCGCTTTCGAGCTTGAACGTTACCAGTCGTGGGCCATCGGTGCCTCGGCATCCGTCATGGCCATCGTGTTCGCCGTGTGTACTTATCACCCGAACTACAAGATATACGTGTTTCTGATCGGCCCGGTGAAACTTATTCACCTAGCGATCTTCACGGCAGTCATAGACCTTCTAAGTATCCCTAGCGGTAACGCGGGAGGGCATATTGCCCACCTCGGGGGAGCCTTGTTCGGTTATCTTTTCACCTTGTCTTTCCGTCGCAATCTCGACTTGACCAAAGGACTTTCATCCCTCTTCACCAAGTTAGGCAACAGCCGCCTATTCCATAAGAAGACCATGAGAGTCAAGTACAAAAAGAAAGTCTCGGACATGAATGACATGGAATATAACGAGTACAAAAAACGAAAAGACGACCGCATCAACAGCATCTTGGACAAAATCTCCAAACATGGTTATGAAAGCCTGACAAAAGAAGAAAAGGAGATATTGTTCAAATCGAAAAACAATTGAAAATGAAAAATGGAAAATTGAAAATAAACTCCCTCCCCCCTTCGGGGTACTCCCTCTATAAACAGAGGGAGAGCTGGTACCTTTTCCCAAAGACGAAGACGATTCCAGCTCCTCCTCTGTTTATAGAGGAGGTGGCAGCAAAGCTGACGGAGGAGTTCTATTTAAAATTATTAAATCTAAAATTCCTTGGGCCGGTTATTTGATATTATCATGAGGATCGTCACGATCATCGCCATGATCGGATTACTTGGGAGCTACACCGCTCCCTATATTAACCCTAACGTGTTTTATTTTTCATCCCTGCTGGGCTACACCTATCATTATTTATTGATTGTAAACATTATCCTGCTGCTTTACTGGATTGCACGCTGGAAAAAGATAGCCATTCTATCCATACTGATTATCGCGGCCGGGTACCCGTTAATTACCACTTACTATGGATTGAACCCGCAAACCGTACCCGATGCCCCCCACAACCTTTCCATCATGACTTACAATATCCAGATGTTAGGAATAGGCGAAAAGGATGCACCTGCAAAGATCGAAAATTACATCAATAATAGCGGTAACGACATTGTTTGTATGCAGGAATTTCCTCAACGGGAAGCCTCTTTCAAAAAATTCCCTGCTTACCCGTATTATCACCGCAATCGGGATGTTGCACTCGTCTCCCGCTATCCGATTATTAACAAAGGCGTGATTAAATTCGACAAAGGACATTCGGCCGCCTGTGTTTATGGAGACATAGCCATCGGTAAAGACACGATCCGGGTATACTCTGTACATCTTGAATCCTACCGGTTAGGCAAAAATGAACAACAAATATACAAGGAACTCACCAGTGGTAACACGCAAAATGCCACGCAAGGTGTCAAGACTATATCTTCCCGTCTGGTTACCGCCAACCGAAACCGGGCAAAACAGGCGCAAATAATAAAAGATCATATGCTACAATCCCCCTACCCGGTTATCATTTGCGGGGACTTTAACGATACCCCGATCTCCTTCGCCTACCACACGTTGTCCGAAGGGATGAAAGACTGTTTCATAGAAAAAGGACGTGGCCTCGGGAACACGTATATCGGAGAATTCCCCTCGTTCCGTATTGACCACATCCTGCACACACCAACGCTCGGCACCGTATCTTATACCCGTGATACCGTTAAGTATTCCGATCATTATCCGGTGCAAAGTGATATTCGATTTTAGATTTTTTCTACAATCCTAACAAACACTGTTGTATTGTTTCTTGAATTTGTTTCATCTGCATCTTATCCGAGATTTCCGCACTCACCAAGAAAGCTTGGTTATAAGCCTGTTTTGCCTTCTCTTTGTTGTCTATACTCTGAAAACATTGTCCCATCATCATTAACAGACGAGTACGCAATTGCGGGGACATTTCTTTTTCCAAGGCCTTCGTGATCCACACGATACTCTTTGTGTAAGCCGTTTTCGACAGATTCCCGTTGTACGCCACGGAAAGATCCTCTAGCGATTGGGTATAATCCTCTAACTCTGCTTTATCTCCCATTCCCGCTAAATACTTATCCATATTCTCGAAGAATTTCCTCTCATCCTGTTTATATAAATAGTAGGTTGCATCCGATAATAACGTTATCGCATCCAACACGGACAAGGACCCGAAAGTAATCCCGGAATACACCTCTTTCAAATCCCTGTTCACCCGTCCCAAACGATCTTTATAAGCCAAATCTCCTTTCTTGCACAATTGGATGATATAACTATTATTCAACCCAATCAAATAACCACTGACTTGTTCTTTCCCAACGATTTGCGCATATTCATTAAAATGAGCAACAACAAAATCAAAGATCGGGTCCTGCTTGGAAACCTGAGAATGATACATCGAGAGAATCGTAAAATCCTGTTCATTGACCATATTCTCCAACTTCTTATTTTTCAAATAGTCCGGAAAAAGACTTTCTATCCGGGATGCCCACTTTTCCCGATCATATCCCTGTAAGGAAGACATAAACACGGGAGCATCCAATAACAATTGCTGTTGAAGTTCAAAATTCTTTTTGTCCTTCTTGAATTTATCATACAATTGGTCAAAACTCAATTCTTCCCCCAAAGCGATTTTAGCCTCCTTGATAAACGCCTCCGGAGCTTTGACTCCCTCAATCCGACGTAATTCTTTGCCACTGCGGATAAATACCATCGTCGGCAGAGCGATAACACGATACGTTTTTGCCAGATTCGCATTCTCCTTTGCCTCTACATTCACCTGTAAACAGATAAAATGCGCGTTAAAATACTCCCCCACTTCCGGGCGGGTAAACACTTCCGAAGCCATCGCTTTACACGGTCCGCACCAATCGGCATAAAAATCCACGAACAAGTCTTTCTTCTCTTCTTTCGCTTTCTCTTCGGCTTCCTCGAACGTCCCTTCAAACAATACCATTTGAGCCGAGAGATTCCCTAGCGTTCCCACGAGGAACACCAATAAATAAAACACCTTTTTCATAAATAACAAATTAAATCGTTTGAAGACATTCACTCAAAGTATCCGCAAGCGGCCATCCGCCTGCGGATATCAAATTATAAATAGGTCTATTCGTCCACGATAAAAGTGAACGCATCTTCCAGAATAGCACGTTGTCCTTTATTCTCAAGGCGAATTGAAACGCCATACCGCCCGGCAGGAGCTTCCAGATTTTGCTCCACGTACATACGTCCCCCTCCCATAATAGACAAACTCTTACGGAAAAGTTCCGCATTAGCAGCATTCTCATTCTTCACGTTCTCGATAGAATACACCAAAGGCTCAGTCCCCAACACTCCCTCGATCGGAGAGGTCACCCAAGGAATCTCATACTCGATAGTATTCTTCAACTTATCCACTTGATTAGTCAATTCCTTCTCAGAACCAAAACCCAGCTCCTCGGCAATCTGATTCACCTGTTGCTGTAAATTCCATATCTGATCGTCCAAGTTTTTTATCTCTTTACGCATCACCTCCCGTTGTGCATTCAACTCATCTAATAAAGCCTGCAATTTTTTACATGTTTCAGCATCCGTACACGATGCTAATTGCTCTTGTACCGGTGCAATCTCATAATCATCAAAATCCCACAAATCCCATTGTTTCTCTTGCCTGAGTTCACTTAATTCGGCTTTCTCTTCCAAAAGAGGTCCTGTTTTCCCGTGGAATTCATTCAATATATTGATCAACTCCTCCAGTCGATTCTCTATATTATACAAATGCAGAGAATCTTGAGTATATGCCGCATGTTCCGAAACCAAGTATCCCACCTCCACATCACTACAAGCACCCAACAGGATTGAACATCCTAGCGTCATGAATAATAATATCTTTCTCATCATCGCCTATTTTTAAAAGTTACGGAATCTGAAATCATAATTAAGCGAATGAACAACTCCATTCGTAGTTTGTATATCCGTGGAAGCAACACGCTCATTCCTAGTCCCGTCCTGATTTCGACTAGCGATATAAAGTGCGATCTCTCCGGTATCCTCGATATCATTATAAGCCATCCTTTGTGTCCACAAGAAAAGAGAACCTCTAATACAATCAAATACCAAACCATCATATTCCACAAACGCACTCTCGATTCCCCCTCCCGATTGTATCCGGTTCCCCCGGGGAACATCATTCAACATGATGCGTTTCGGAGCCACCAATTTCTGTATAATATCCTGACATTTTCCAACCGGGATATCTGTCACTCTCTCGTAATTATTTTCTAACATATAGCGTAAGATACTATTACTTGTCAAACCGAAAAAAGTGATTTGCTTATATTCACCAGTTCCATCGAAAAGAGATTTCAGTCCTGCATGTTCTATCATGACAACCGTGGAATCCCAATCGTAACTATTCGTGTGAAAATATTCCCACATCGTACAATCATGAATTCCGTTTGCCGTTCCCCCATTGATATAATTGTATTTTGTGCAAGAGCAAAAGCATAGCACCATTACCACGATTGCCCCCTTAGTTATATGTTTTATTGTTGCCGCCATGACCAGTAAATATTTTGTTTCATTAATGGATTTTTTGTAAATGAATTACGAGACACGGGAAGATAAAGAGCTCCGTCCCGTATATCGTTGTCAGTTAATGCTGCATACACCGAAGATAATTCTTCCCGGAAATACCCGTTTCTCACGACATCATAATAACGTTGTCCTTCCCCAAATAATTCCCGCTCCCGTTCTAGAAAAATTTCTCTCCGCAGAGATTCAGAATCAGTTCTTCCATCATAATCATCCAAACCGGCACGCTTCCGTATCCGATTCAAATCGTTAACAGCCGAAGCCTCACCCAAACGTGCACGACATTCTGCCCGAAGTAAAATCAGATCCGCCAAACGCCATACCACCCGGTTCCCCTCCATCGCCAATAGTTGAGCCTCTCCGTCTTTATCTATAAATGACGGATTCACGGTACGAATAGGATCACGCCATTTATTTAAAAAAGCATAATCTGATATAATTTCTACGGAATCAATCACATTTCCATCATCATCCCAGTCTGAATCCTCCCAATAGCTGACTTCTCCCAATCGATACCAATATTCGTCCCGTCTTTCGTCCTTCCTATCCGGATACAAATTCAGCACAGATCTCACCGAAATCCAAGGTTTCCGATAATTCGATTCTATTTCCTGAGGATTCATTTCACTATACGGGTAATCGACCAGAACCAATCCCGGGTAACGCTCCTCAAATTGTTTCCTCCAAAACCTATTTTCATCCGTTTCATTTATTTCTATCGCGAAAATTGTTTCGTCACTCGTTCTATTTGCGCCCAAAGTATTAGCGATCAGAAGAGAAATCGTCTTTTCCAAATCATAAAAACCGACCTTCCCGTCTATCACCAAAGACGCATGCTCTTCTGTTTTTTTCCAATATTCCGTATCGCCATACAATCCTCCCATCCAAGCGTAAATATTAGCTAGCAACGTGTGTACCGTGCCTAAACTGGCATATTGTTTCGAGGTAATCACGTTACCATTCGCATCCATTAATTTATCATGCGTCGGAAGAATCAAAGCAACCTCAGCACAACGTATAGCCTCCTTCAGAATAACATCGACCGTACTTTTTCCTTCAGCTTCCGTGGACTCCGTTCCGGGGGCAAGAGGAACCTCTCCCCAATTCTGTACCAAATCAAAATACATTAATGCTTTAACAAAATTCGCTTGGGCCAGCCAATATTTCGCCCTCTCATCAGAGATATTCTCAAAACGGAATTGATTCTCTTCCAACATATCTGCCAGATACATGGCACTATAATGACCACTCCAGCCTTCCATACCCATTTTATTGAAAAATTCAGCAGGATCTAACTTTCTATACCCTTCATAGTCGCCGGCATTATCACATGGCAGTCCGGCCCAGCCAAAAGCATTTACATGATAAGGAGCAAATATTCCTTTTTCGTTATTAAACATAGAGATTAACACCTTTTCCAAATCCTGTTCACTCTTGAAATAATTCAAGTAAGTCACCGATTTTTCAGACTCCACGTCCAACCAATCATTGCAGGAGAAAAACGGTAAAAGCATTAAAATAAATAATATCTTTTTCATACCCGTCACATCTTAAAAATTAATAGTCAATCCAACAGTAAATTTCCGGGGAAGCGGATAAGAAGACAATGCATCCAATCCACTGAAGATACTCACAATCTCCGGATCTAAACCGGAGTAGTTTGTTAACAGAAACAAGTTCTCCATAGTCATGAATAGACGAGCCCCAGAAAGCCCTATTTTACCGGCAATTTGGCGATCCAAATTATAACCCAACGTAAGTTGTTTTAAACGAAGCATATGAACCTTCTCAATAGCAGTGTCATAAACTCCCGAAAATTGATTCTTCAACTCCGTGTACATCTGTAACTTGGAGAAATCATGTTCTTTATTATCCGCTTGAGTCCATGCATCAAAATCCCGGGTATCACCCATGATCGGAGCAGGTCCATTACCGGGTTGAGCAAACGAGTACTTGTAATTATTTATGATATGACGTCCTAACGAATAAGTAAAAACAACATTCAGATCAAACTGTTTCCAACTTATCTCATTGATCCATCCACCGTGAGCGACGGGTAAAGGGCTTGCCGCATAATATTTGTCAGCTTCCGAAATTACACCGTCACCATTCAGATCCAATATTCGACGTGTTCCCGGAAAAAAGATACCTGTATTACCTGTATTCAAAGGTTTCGGTAAACCATTTGCTTCCGTGTAGTACATGGGAACTTCATCCATTGAATTATAAAACCCATTTGTTTTGAATACCCTTATCCGGTATAAAGGTTCCCCCAAAACATTTTGTTCATAATCATATCCGTCACTACTTTTCTCGAAACGATTCCAGTTCCGGGAAACATTATATTTCATTCTCCACTTCACGGCTGTTTCCCGCAAAATATCCGCGGTCAACTCGACCTCAATACCCTGATTCGAAACAGCTAATGCATTTTGCCATTGAAATTTATGAAAATATATATCACCGGGAAGATCAACCTTATTCAACTGTCCTTTCGTGTAACGATAATAATAATCAGTCGTTACTTTCAAACGATAGTCAAATAAACTGAGATCCAATCCCACGTCATATTGACTCGTTTCCTCCCAAGTCAGTTTCCGGTTAATAACCCCTCCATCCGTATCCGGAACAATTCCACTCGTACCCAAGAAACTCCCGCTAGAAGTCATCAAACCGTGCGCCAGATAACGTTGACCGAATTTCTGACCAGATTTACCCCAACTTACACGTACTTTACCAAAACTCAACCAATACAAATGTTTCAAGAAGGGTTCTTCCGAAAAAGCCCAACCGGCAGCAATCGAAGGAAAGGTTGCCCAACGTACTTTTTCTCCGAAAACAGAAGACCCATCTCTACGTATGGTCGTTTCAAACATATATTTCTCCTTGAAATTATAGGTTAAACGCCCGAAATAACTATTCATCCGTTCTTCCTCGAAATCCGAAGCATAAGAAAAAGCAGATTCGTAAACCGTTTCATCACTCTTGGGATCAGCAACATTAACTAATCCGGCACCATCTCCCCATTTTCCCTGTACATATTGCACGTAATCATTCGGACCATTTCTTCCGCTTCCGGCATTGGAATAGTTCTGGTCTTTTTGGAAAGAAAGTCCCAACAACACATCAAAATTATGTTTTTGTTTCAGGCTAAAAGAGTAACTCAATAAATTCTCGTTCAAAATGGAGAGGCTACGTCCAATATTACCTTCCGACGTTGACCAATGGTAATATTTATCCAAAGTACTAGGCGAGAATTGATTCATATTCTGCTGATTATAATCGATTCCGCCCGAAACACGTAAATGCAAATCAGGAATTATCTCGTAATCCAATACCAAATTATAGCGGGCCCCGTAACCATGATTTTTCTGGGTGATGCTATTCATTTTCTCCAACAATTCGGTTTTAATATAAGAATCTCCCGGGTATAACGAGGAAACTACCGTAGGATTCACCGTCATTCCCTCAATCTTCGCACCCCCACTATTTCCTCCCCGACTACGATCCGTGTAAGAAAGAGAAATCTGATTATCTATCTGAAGACGTTTCGTGGGATGAACCGATATATTCGTCATCACGTTAGCCCGTTGATAATCACTATTCCGCATAATACCTTCCTCCTTGTAATAACCGGCACCTATCATATAGCGAACAGCTTCTGTTCCCCCGCTAGCCTGGATATTGGCGTTATACACGCTTGCCGTGCGATAGGCATATTTCCACCAATCTGTTGAGTTATTAAAAAATACATTCAAACTATCCTGTAAATGATAAGCACTATTCGCACTTGACGATGTACCTAAAAACCAGTCGTACATCGGCTGATTCGTGGTAGTAGCTCTAAAACGATACACTTCTTCGAAAGAAGTAGGTATTTTCCAATGTCCATCCACATCCTGATACGGAGTTACCGTATTTCTTAACCCCCGAATATTGTACCAACGTTCCAATTGCCCTCCACTCTGCTCCGGTGTTTTCGGTAACCATGAAGCAGAATAAGAAACATTCGCTGTAAATTTAGTCAATCCCGCACGCCCTTTTTTCGTGGTAATCAAGATCACGCCATTACCGGCACGAGATCCGTAAATAGCGGCAGAAGCTGCATCTTTCAATACCTCGATAGATTCAATCATAGAAGGATCTAAATCGGATAATGTATTCGTTCCCGTGATAGGGGAAGTAAACGCCTGCATGGGCACACCGTCAATCACATACAAAGGTGTCCCGTAAGCACGATCTTCCCCTTCACCTCCACCGTCAACAAAAAAAGAGTTATAACCGCGAATCGCCACGATAGAACCACCTCCTCCGGGAGCTCCCGAAATATTATTTACTTCCACGCCCGCCATATGTCCTTGCAGCAAACTTTCCAAACTATGGGTCGGTAATTCCTTTATATCATCCGCCTTCACGGAAGATACCGCACTAATCACCGTCCGTTTTTTCTGTTGCCCGTAAGCAATCACCTGCACCTCGTCCAACCCGGTCACATCCTCTTTTAAGATAACCCGTATCGTGTCCCTCGTATTTTCCGTGAAGTTCACGGTCTGAGATTTAAACCCGACAAACGAAATTTCCAGACTTCCTTTCGTGATCGGCAAACGCAACACGAATTGCCCAGCATTATTCGTCGCCGTACCCACGGTGGTATTTGCCACTTTCACCGTCACTCCCGGTAACGGCTGTTTCTTTACATCCATCACCACACCTCTCACAATGAAACCGCCTTTCTGCCCATCAGTTCTCACGGCAACAAATGGTCGCACGATCACCACGTTTTCCCCGATCTCGAAACGGTAATCTTTACCAAAGACCAAAGGCAAAACTTCCTTTAACGCCATGTTCGAAACGCTCACCGTGACATTACGATCCACGTTCACCTCCCGGTTACTGAAAAGGAAATCCTTTCCCGTCTGTTTTTTCAGCTCCTTCACGACCTCACCCAAAGGTAGCTCTTTCACGTGAAGCGTCACACTTTTATCCTGTGCAAACAATGGATTCCAAGCCACGGATAAGCCACAGAACAATAAAATCAGTAACACTCTTGCACTTACCAAAATGGACGAACGTAGAGTCCGACACGCATTTTGTTGCATCGTTCGATTTTTTTCCATAATTTTGTATTAATAGTTTAACATGACCAACCCTGAATCCAACTTCAGGCTAGTCGAATTATCAAGACGGTATCTGCGCGAACAGATACCGTTTTTTTATAACAGGGCATTCACCGTTACCGTCCGGCCGGAGACCGTAAAGCGAACATCCGTAGTTTTTTCAATCATATCCAACGTCTGGCGAATCGTGTTATCCCGCCACACGGCACCCGTGAACTCGTAAGACTTCAATTCCTCGTCCGTCCAAAATACCTGCAAGTCATACCACCGTTCCAGCTGGATCAGAATTTCTTCCAAGGTCATCTTCTCGAAATAGAATCGACCGTTAATCCAAGTAATATAATCTTCGGGGTTTACCTCTTTCACGTCGATCCTCGTACCAACAAGAACCGCTTGTTGATTCGGCAACAACACGACTGTCGAATCCGTCTGCAAATCGTCTACCCGCACCTTTCCCCGTACCAACGTTGTGAAGATTTCATCATTCTCCGGGTAAGCATTTATATTAAATTCTGTTCCCAGCACCTCGATTATCGCATCATCATGCACATCCACCCGGAAAGGCCTTAACGTGTCATGCTCCACTTCGAAATAGGCCTCTCCCTTTAAAAACACTTTCCGTTCATTCGAAGCGAATTTCACCGGGAACCTCAATTCCGAATCCGCATTCAACCGCACCCGGGTCCCGTCGTTCAGCTCCACCGTGTACTCCCCGCCCCGAGGAACCACAATTTTATGATAGAATAATTGTTCTACCTCTTCCTCTACCGTATTATACACCAATTTTCCCAACGTATCCACGGCCAGAGGCAACCCGTCCTCCTGCCGGATTGTATCCAAATGCGGGGCAGACAACTCTATTTTCGCCCCTCCTTCCAAAACCAGATAAGCCTTGCGTATACCCGTGGAATCCATTGTCCCGACAGTCGCAACGTTCACGGGAGCCAATTCTTTCTCTTGATTTAACCAAAATAACAAGAATAATGATAATGGTAGTATTAAAATAGCCGCATACCGGGTAACCCGCAACAAGCGTCGCCTCCTTGCATCCCGTTGTAAATTTTCCTGCACCCCATTCCAAATTTTCTCCCGGTTCGTTTTCATCCGCATCGCCCTCATCCTTAGCAACTCCTTCTTCACGTGAGCATACTCGTCCTTCCTCAGCTCTGTCCGCAACTCATCCCAATTCATCGTTTCTCCTTTTGTCAAGAAACGCCGCAGGATTTCCTCTATATGATCTTTGTTCTCTGTTTCCATTTTTCTCGCTTTACACCTTATTAACAAGGTCGGAAACAAAACGAGTGAAAGAAACAGACATTTTTTTCAAAAGAAATTACTTTATTTTTCAAGTTGAAAGGAAACAACTCTATTTCAGTAACATACTCAACAGCATGAACAAGGTGGTCCCCGGAAGATTCAGATCCGATCTTACTTTTTTATAACCAAAACGCACTTGCGTCTTCACCGTGTTAATCGTAACTCCCAATTTATCGGCCACCTCTTGGTACTTCAACCCTTCCACACAACTCAACACGAATATCTCCCGACATTTTTCCGGCAAACGATCTATTGCATCCAATAATAGTTTTCTCAGCTCTTCCAATGCGTCGTCATTTTCCCAATCGAACTCCTCCGTCTCCCCATTCAGCATTTCCTGCCGATAGCGTTCCTCAACCCGCTCCCGCACTTTCTGATTGATACAGGTATTTCTCACGGTCCGCTGCAAATAGCCATAAATAGATTCCGAATAAGTGATCTTTTCACGCATCGTCCAAAACCGCACGAACGCCTCCTGCACCAAGTCTTCGGCTACATCCGAATCCCGGCAATATCCTAAGGCATAAGCGTGCAACATATCCACGTACGTGTTGAAGAAATATTCAAACGCCCGTCGATCTCCCTGTTGCATCTGCAAGAAGACTGTCAACTCATTATCAACATTGGTCATTTTACGCCGATTTACACGGCAAATATAAGAATAATCGACAAAATCACACCTCAACCATTTCCTATTTTCAAATATTTATCTATATTTGCAATCGCAAACGGGGAATTAGCTCAGTTGGCTAGAGCGTTTGAATGGCATTCAAAAGGTCGTCGGTTCGATTCCGATATTCTCCACAAACACTACATAAAGCATTGAATTTCAATGCTTTTAATTTTAAAGAGTGTTTTCGATTTTTTCGGGTTTCTTTTTAGGTTTTGGAACGGCTTAAAAAAACAAGGAAAAGTGGTGTACAAATACTCAAATTTTTTATTTCAAAACTATTTCTCTACCCTTCCATCCCAAGACCAACACTTACATCTATCTCTTTATGTTGTTATCACTCTCCGTCTCCCTTCGTTCCTATAGAAGCCGACTTCATCGAAAAGATAACGAAGAGATAACGACAAGACGCAAGAGTAGGCCATACCGAGGGCAAGACTTCACCCGGAAGATTACAACCCCTAGAAACAGGTAGGAACAATTTTAGCATTTCAGCAAAAATATTCCAATTTGGCATAAATTATGTTACACAAATTATCACTAAACCTAAAAATACAACATAATGGAAGTTATTGCAGCACGTACGATGAACGCACTTTACATGTACCTTGATGTCGCATTCCTACTTTTCCTAGGTGCAACCTTAGTTTACACGAAAAGATATTTGGCAATCCTTGTCGGATTACTGGCCGGAATCCTGTATTTCATTGTTGACTATGGTTATTTTTACCTGTATTTAGGGACAAGAAGTGTGGAAGGAGCCGATCCGTTCTGTTTTCTCCTGTGGTTAAGCATGAGTTACGGTTTCACGAATTTCGTATGGATATGGCTCTGGCTCGACCGGGACAAACGGGCATTGGAATGGTCAATCTTGATTATCACCTCTTGGTTTACCACCTCGTTACTAAGCCAAAGTTTCGGGGGTAATTTCGCCCCGATCACCATTTCAAGGGGTACGGGAGCCTACCATGGCATCATGGCCCTCATCCTCTTCGTGGGATATGCCATTCTTTGTATTCACAATATCAGAACGACAGATGAAACCCGAAAGATTAACATCCCGTGGATTCTTGCCATCGGGATTCTAGTACAATTCGCATGGGAATTCGTACTACTGATCACAGGAATCCGTAACCCGAGTTTCATGACCATCGTGGTTAACTCTCTTCTCGAAACCAACTTGGGACTACCTTACATGTACCTCATTCACCGGGCTGTAAGTAAACGATACCACGAAAATCTCTCCCGTAGTGAAAAAATCATCGTAGCCTAATTAACCACTCTTTCCTGAAAAAAAGGACAACGTATTAAACTCGTTGTCCTTTTTTTCGTAAATTAGCCACAAATAAAAACCGAAGTTTATGGAACAGGAGCGCCAAGAAGAGAACCAGAAACTGACAAAAAAAATCAGCCCGTATAAAATCATATATCCCATCATTATCGGGTTGGCCGTGGTCTCTTACATGTTATATAAAGAATTCGATCCCAAAGCATTTGACATGATCACCTTTACATGGAACACCGTGTTCTGGTTATTCGTTGCCGTCCTGTGCATGGCCATCCGGGATTTCGGGTATATCATTCGGATCAAAATACTATCCGGCGGGAAACTAAACTGGATACAATCCATCCGAATCATATTTCTCTGGGAATTCACCTCGGCAGTAACCCCTTCCGCCATCGGGGGAACCAGCTTGGCAATCCTTTTCGTGCATAAAGAAGGTATCGGGGTCGGGAAAAGTTCCGCCATGGTCATGGCAACCTCCTTTCTTGACGAATTGTACTTCATCATCATGTTTCCACTCATACTGCTATTCGTCAACCATCAGGCACTGTGGGAAATGCCGGATACCACGAAAGCAGTAGCCGACGGGTTAATTCTCGTGGCCGTTATCGGATATAGCGTGAAACTTGCCTACCTTCTCGTGTTAAGCTACGGGTTATTCAAGAATCCTCGGGGCTTGAAATGGCTGATCATGAAATTATTCCGGTGGCGTATTCTCCGCAAATGGCGTCATGATGCCAACGAGGCCGGAACCGATATTATCCGGAATTCCCACGAATTAAGACGTATGCCATTCTCCTTTTGGCTAAAAACATTTGGAGCCACTTTTTTCTCGTGGACAGCACGTTACTGGGTGGTGAACGCCATCCTCGTGGCTTTTTGGTTCGGACGTTATGATTGGGCGCAACATTTTCTTATCTTTGCACGACAACTCGTCATGTGGATCATGATGCTGGTAAGCCCGACACCAGGTGGTAGCGGTTTTGCGGAATTCGTCTTCTCCAAATACCTCGGGGAATTCCTTCCGAGCGCCGGGGTTGCCATAGCGATGGCCATTTTATGGAGGCTCATCAGCTACTACCCTTACCTGTTCATCGGGGCATTTATCGTACCGAAATGGATTGCCCGTAGTTTTGGCAAGACATCGAAGAAAACGAAAACGAACAATTAAAGATTTAACGTGCTAAGGAATAAAAATCATGGGACTATTTAAACAACCGGAACACCGTCGTTTCAACTTAAAACCCCGCTACTGGGACCCGGAAGCAGAGGCCAGAAAAGAACGGGAAAAACGTATTCGTGCAGAACTGGGATTAGCGGAAGATGGGGATGAATATATTCCCGATGTCAAGGCCAGTCTTCAAAAAGAATACGCCAAACGTAAAAATGAGCGTCTCGGAGGAGGTCTTGGTTACTCAACCCGTATCTTCATGATTCTTATCATTATACTGATCGGGATCTTCTATTTGGCAACGTACAAGATCGACCTCATCATGAAATTATTCTAAGGATTCCGGTATGGCAGACGTAATTCAATTATTACCCGACTCGGTAGCGAACCAAATTGCGGCAGGAGAGGTCGTACAACGTCCGGCCTCCGTGGTGAAGGAATTAATGGAAAATGCCCTTGATGCCGGGGCAACAAAAGTACAAGTTATCCTAAAGAACGCGGGCAAAGGATTTATCCAAGTCATTGACGACGGGAAAGGAATGTCCCCGAGAGATTCCCGCATGGCTTTTGAACGTCATGCTACATCCAAAATATCCTGCGCACAGGACTTGTTCAATATCCGCACGATGGGATTCCGCGGAGAGGCCCTTGCATCAATTGCATCCGTAGCAGAGGTGGAATTACGCACCAAACGGGAAGAGGATGAACTGGGTACCTACCTCTTCGTGGCCGATTCTGAATTAAAAAATCAGGAAAATATCAATTGTTCCCGGGGAACAAATATGCTGGTTAAAAACCTGTTCTACACGATTCCCGCCCGACGAAAATTTCTGAAATCGGACACCACGGAACTCCGTAACATTACCACGGAATTCTTACGAGTGGCCCTCACCGCCCCGGATATCGCATTCACGCTCGTCAACAACGGGAACGAAATATACAACCTGCCAGCATCCGGCTTGCGACAGCGTATCGTTAATGCCTTCGGGAAAACGATTAATACAAAACTACTCCCGGTTAATTGCGAAACGGGAATCGTTACCATCAATGGTTTCGTATGCATCCCCCAGCACGCCCGGAAAACTTACGGGGAACAGTATTTTTTCGTGAACAACCGGTTCATGAAACATAACTTTTTCCATAAAGCAATCACGGAAGCCTATGCCGGCTTGATTAGCGGGGACATGATCCCCTCGTATTTCCTTTATTTCACGGTGGACCCTTCCATCATAGATGTGAACATCCACCCGACAAAGACGGAGATCAAATTTCAAGACGAGAGTGCTATATTCCAAATTATACTGGCCAGCGTAAAAGAGGCCTTGGGCAAATTCAATGTAACCCCGACAATCGACTTTGATACGGAAGACAAGGTTGACTTCACGGTTCCCGACTCACCGATTCTCCCGAAGGTTCCCAAGGTCAGTTATAACCCCCATTACAACCCGTTCAACTATTCCACCTCGATCTCGAAAGAAGATTCAAACTTCGAACAGTCAGGCGGTAATAGTTCACGCCAGAACTTCGACCCCCGGCACAAGGAACAAGTTCCCGCAAACTGGGATGCACTCTTCGCCGGATTGGAAGATAAAACCGAAGAAGTACAAACTGAAATCCCCGAAATGGCAGAGAAACAGGAGGACCACGAAGGAATCATCTCTTTCGTGCAAATGAAAGGCAGATTCATTGTCACGCCCGTTCATTCCGGGTTGATGTTCATTGATCAGAAACGGGCGCACGAACGGGTGCTATACGAACGTTATCTGGAAACCTTGTCACACCAACAAATCTGCGGACAAAAAAGCCTGTTCCCCGAAACTCTAGAACTCTCGGCTGAAGATTTTCTACTCGTAAAAGAAATCATGGACGATCTGGCCATATTAGGTTTTGAACTCGGAGAATTCGGAAAGAATTGCTACGCCATCTACGCCACCCCGTCCGACTTGTCGACTTCTCGCGGAAAAGAAGTGCTTATCAGCCTAATTGAACATTACAAGAACACGGAAGGTTCAATCCGGGATAAAATGAGGGAACGCATAGCCCTATCACTCGCAAAGGCGGCATCGCTGGATTACAATACCCCACTGGACAAACAGGAAATGAGCGATCTGTTCGACAACTTATTCGCTTGTCAGCATCCCAATTACACGGCTGACGGCAAGACAATCATCCACATTCTGAAAAATGAGGACGTAACCCAGTGGTTTAAATAAAAAACTATTTTTCTTTCAGATAAGCCCGCAACGTTTTCGCTGTTTCGGGATCAGAAGGTCGTGACATATCCGAATTGATAATACGTCCATCCGGAGCGATCAAAATAAAACGAGGAATCCCGCGAATCATGTAAAAATCCATGAAAGAACGATCACTCCCCATATATAATTGTACTTCTCCCTTGGGATTCTCCCGCACCCGCTTTTCCCAGACAGCACGGTCATTATCACAAGAAACAGCCACGAACACGATATTTTCATCTTCAAACTCTTTCTCCAGTTTCTCCCAAGCCAGATTTTCATAGCGACAAGGAACGCCCCAAGTAGTCCACACGTTGATGAACAGGTATTTTCCCCTGAAATCTTCCAATTCAACAGCTTGCCCGGCAATATCCGTAAACATAAAATCAAAAGCAGGACTACCGGGGACAATTTTCGCACAACGATCATAAATCTCTTGAAACCGTTTCCGCAATGCCGGGTCCTTCACGTAAAAATCATACACCCGCAAGACATCATCAATATGCTCGTCAATTCCCACACCAAGCAAATAAGCATAAGCGTAATGATCGATCAGGAACTCCACCAGCGTCTCGTTAGTCAAATGATGAATCACATAATCAAACTGCGCCATCACTTGCTTGTAGGCATCCAGCTCCTTCATGTGGTACGTACTGATCAACGAAACCAAGGAGGCCATTCCTTCTTGGTACTCCTTCAGAACCAACAACTTCTCATCTTCTTTGATCAATTTTTTGATACAGGAAAGATAAGCGGTATCCGGCTGATAATCCATGTTTCCTGTACTCCAAGCATGATACAAGGGATAATTTTCCAACGCTTTATAAGTGGAAAACTTGATCCGGTTCCGTTCCATCTCGGCAAAAGCGGCATCGAAACCCATGGTATCCAGATAATGAAACTGCTCTTGAATCAAATCCTTCAACTGGTCTAAAAACTCCGGGGCATTCAGTTCATAATCAAAAGACAGATTCTTCATGACCTGACTATTCAAATAACTATTCTTAGGAGAGCCGTCTCCTTCAAAACGGATATTCCCTTTAGCATGATCCCCGTAAATATATATTCGTAATGTCGTTCCGTCTTCAATAAACAAAGGAAGACGATCCTTTCCATATTTTAACGTTGCATATCCATGTTCGCCCTCCGTCAGCATCAATTTGGCATAGCCGGAGTCATCCACTTCAATTTCCCGTTCCTCCCCGTTAACCACCAGCTCCGGCTGTATCCCCGAAGACCCGATAAGATTAAACTCCACAACCGTTTTCCGGGTATTACAACACCACATCAATAATATCAAGATCAATATTATGCCTCCAAATTTTCCCATGATCTAACGCACCAATGTTACAATTTGCTAAATTAATTATAAATTCTTTTAACCCGAGTTAATGTCCTGACTTTAACTTTTTATTAACGTATCACACCTTGTTATTTAAATCAAGTCCAAATAGCTTTACACACGCTTAAAATGATTAAAAATATGAACAACATGGATAAAAAACAGGCCCTGCATTACCATGCAATGGGACGTCCCGGAAAGATTGAAGTCGTTCCGACAAAACCACATAGTACACAATATGATCTTTCACTGGCCTATTCCCCAGGGGTAGCGGAACCCTGCTTGGAAATCCAGAAGAATCAAATTGATGCCTACAAATATACAGCCAAGAGCAACTTGGTAGCCGTGATTTCAAACGGGACAGCCGTGCTCGGACTAGGAGATATTGGTGCCTTGTCCGGCAAACCCGTCATGGAAGGGAAAGGATTATTGTTTAAAATATTCGCGGACATCGACGTGTTTGACATCGAACTCGACACGAAAGACGTGGATAAATTCATCGAAACGGTTAAAATGATCTCCCCGACTTTCGGGGGAATAAATCTGGAAGATATTAAAGCACCCGAATGTTTCGAAATCGAACACCGGCTCAAAGAAGAACTGGATATTCCCGTGATGCACGATGACCAACACGGGACAGCCATTATTTCGGCTGCCGGGTTACTAAATGCCCTCGAACTCAACGGGAAAAAAATTGATACTATTCGTGTCGTAGTCAACGGAGCCGGAGCCGCAGCCATTTCCTGCGCCCGCCTTTATAAAGCATTGGGAGTGAAGAAAGAGAACATGATCATGTGCGACAGCAAAGGAGTTATCTACACGGGAAGAGCCGGCCTCAACGCGGAGAAAGAAGAATTTGCCGTTAAGACCTCTGCCCGTACACTAACCGAAGCTCTCGTTGGGGCCGATATGTTTTTAGGTCTCTCTGTCGCTGATATATTGAGCGAAGAGATGATTCAAAGCATGGCAAAAGACCCGATCGTATTTGCCCTCGCCAACCCGAACCCGGAAATCAGCTATGAAAAAGCCATTCACAGCCGACCGGACATCATTTTCGCCACGGGACGTTCGGACTACCCAAACCAGATCAACAATGTACTCGGATTCCCGTATATCTTCCGGGGAGCCTTGGATGTGCAAGCCCGGAGCATAAACGAGGAGATGAAGCTTGCCGCCACTTACGCGCTGGCTGAATTGACGAAAGAACCCGTTCCCGAAAACGTGAAAATGGCATACAATGACCCATCTATCGCTTTCGGCAGGAATTACATCATTCCCAAACCCTTGGACACCCGTTTAATCAGTCGTATCGCCCCCGCCGTGGCAAAAGCCGCCATCGAATCGGGAGTTGCCCGCACGGGAATCGAGGACTGGGATGCCTACCGGGATCAACTGGAAAAACGCATGGGCCAAGACGAACGACTCATGCGCCGAATGACCCGTAAAGCCAAAACCAACCCCAAACGAATCGTGTTTGCGGAAGGAGCTGACATCAAAACTCTGATGGCCGTACAGGAGATTCTTTCCGAAAAGATCGCTCATCCCATACTCATCGGCAACAAAACCGAGATCGAGGCTCTCCAAAAACAATATAAATTAGAGTTACCCGAACTAACCATTTTCGACCCGGCAAAAGAGATCGACAAAATAGATCAATACACCCAGTCTTATTACGGGAAAAGACAAAGAAAAGGGGTTATTCTGGAACAAGCCAAAGAATTGATGAAGAACCCGAATTTCATCGGTTTAATGATGGTTGAATCCGGAGAGGCAGACGGTTTCATTTCCGGGATTCACTCTAATTACCACGATGTACTCCGGGCTGCCAAAGACATCATCGGCCTAAGAGCTTGTTGTAAATATGCCGTGGGTATGCACATCGTGACCAATAAAAAAGGTACTTATTTCCTAGCCGACACGACAGTCAACAGTCATCCGTCAGCCGACACGCTGGAATGCGTGACCGTCCTGACCTACGAGGCTGTAAAACAATTCAACGTGGAACCGGTTGTCGCCCTTACCTCATACTCCAATTTCGGGGAATACCGCTTGGGTAGTCCGGCACAGATACAAGAGGCCGTTGACACACTCCATCGTAAATACCCCGAAATCCTAGTTGACGGCGAAATGTCCGCATCCATTGCGTTCAATACCGAATTGCGACAAGCACGTTTCCCGTTCTCCCCACTGGCAGACAAGGACGTGAACACGATTATCTTCCCGAACCTTAGTTCCGGAAGTATAGCCTTGGGCGTGTTACAAGAACTAGGAAACAACGAAATCATCGGTCCCGTTCTACTCGGTTTGAATAAACCCGTACATATTTTACAAATGGGATGTAGCGTGAGAGACATTGTTTACATGACCACCTTGGCCGTGACGGACGCACAGAAAGAAATGCCGGTGGATATGTGCCGAATCTGACGATTTACAATTTTAGATTTACGATTTATGATTCTAGCTTTTGTAATCATAAATCGCAAATCTAAAGTCGTAAATTATTTTACCGGAATCTTCTCCACCCTTCTTTGGTGGCGACCACCTTCAAAATCTGTTGACAAGAAAACGTCTACCACATTTTGAGCTTCCTCGTAAGCAATGAAACGAGCAGGCAATCCAACCACGTTCGCATTATTATGCTGACGCGCCAAAGCAGCAAGCTCCATGTTCCAGCACAAAGCACAACGAATACCCTGATGCTTATTGGCAGTCATGGAAATGCCGTTACCACTTCCGCAAATGGCAATTCCTCTTTCATATTCACCAGCCTCCACGGCCGCAGCCATCGGATGAGCTGTATCTGGATAATCCATACTCTCGGCTGAATAAGCACCGAAATCCTTTACTTCATGACCTTTCTCCCGAAGATATTTTACCAACCGTTCCTTGTACTCGTAACCGGCATGGTCACATGCTATCGCTATTTTCATCTCTTTAAAATTATTGTCCTTAACTACAAAACAAAAGTTGACTTGTTATTGTCTGCAAGTTTACATAGAAACTTTTTAACTTGCAACTTGAAACCTGTCAACTTCTAACAAAAAAGGGACTCTTCCGAATCCCCTTTTTATCATCAAAGAATCAATTTATATCCTTTTCCGTGGACATTGATAATTTCCACCGATGGATCTTTCTTCAAATGTTTACGTAACTTCGTGATATAAACATCCATACTTCTGGCATTAAAGTAATTGTCGTCAGCCCAGATATTCTTCAATGCGTAGTTTCTCTCCAATACCTTGTTTACATTCAAGCACAACAGACGAAGTAACTCAGACTCTTTCGTGGTCAATTTTTGTTCTTCTTCCCCGTCAAACAAGGTCTGTTTCTTAGAATTGAATGTTAACTTACCAATTTTGAAGATCTCTTGTTCATCTTCCGGCTTTAACCCGGTTGATCTTCTCAAGACAGCCTCGATACGCAGCAACAACTCTTCCATACTGAAAGGTTTGCTCATATAATCATCGGCTCCTAACTTGAATCCTTCCAACACATCTTCTTTCATCGACTTAGCTGTCAAGAAAATAATTGGAATTTCGCTATTGATCTGTCTAACTTCTTTCGCAAGCGTAAAACCATCTTTTTTAGGCATCATCACGTCAAAAATGCAAATGTCAAACGGTTCGTTCAAAAACCTTTCGTATGCAATCTCTCCATCCTCACACAAAACGGTGTCAAAACCTTTAGCTCTCAAATATTCTTTAAGAAGCATACCCAAGTTGGTATCATCCTCTGCCAATAAAATTTTAATTTTCTCATCCATAGCTATGTTGTTTTAAATAATTCTCATTTTTTAATTCTCTGTAAAAATATACGAATTTAGAAAAATAAGGTTCTCTTTATTTTTTGCTTTTTTACGGTTAAAGGTAAAATGATGTCAAAACAGCTACCTTTTTCAAGGGAGCTTTCCACGTCAATCCTTCCACCATGAGCCTCAACGATTTTCTTCACATATGATAGTCCCAAGCCGAATCCCTTCACGTCATGCAAATTCCCCGTGGACACACGATAGAATCTTTCGAAGATCAACTTCTGATCTTTCTTAGCAATTCCTATGCCATTATCAATGACACTTATTATAATTTCTTTATCTTTATTACGAGTATAAATGGTAATTTCTGGTGGTTTTACACAATATTTTATCGCATTATCCACGAGATTGGAAATCACGTTTGTCACATGCACCTCATCCGCAAGCACTTCATCTTGATCCGCCTCAAGATAAGCAGAGAACTTACCTCCTTTATCCTCCACACGTAAGCTAAATTTAGGTAATAAATCTTCAATCAACTGATTAATATTTATATTCTTTAGCTTTAATTTCATCCGAGTCTCCGTGAACAAAGCCGTTTGCAACACCCGCTCCACTTGGAAAGTTAAACGCTTACTCTCATCCCGGATAATCGTAGCCACCCGGTCAATGGTTTCCGGGGTATTCGTCACCGCCCCGTCTTTCAACATCTGCGATGCCAAAGAAATTGTCGCAATCGGGGTTTTGAACTCGTGCGTCATATTATTAATAAAGTCATTCTTGATCACCGACAACTTTTTTTGCCGGACGATAACGATCAAACAGAACACGGCACAAAACACGATAGCAATCGTGATCAGCACCCCGGGCAGAACCATCCACACGGAACCTGCCGTATCGGACGATGCATCCGGGAACTTCAGATACAGGATAGCCGATGAGCTTTCACCCGGGAATATCTTCCGGCTAAGCGTCACATCATCCGAGACATGACTTAAAAAATTCTTGGAGGTCAAAATAAATTTACCATTTTCCTTGATACCGAATTCAAAACGGGAACGGATTCCAGCGTCTGTCAGCGTGTTACCGATAAAACCATATAGATTATTCAAATCCACCCGCCCCTCGATCACGTGTTTATCCTCTTTCCCTTCCGGTACAAACCTGTAGTTTTCCCCGGTCCGTTCCTTCATGGCTTGTTGCAACTTGGAGATAGAAGTGGCCAAATTATCCTCCTTGAACTTACTTCCCACAAATTCACTGACATCCTTCACCTCCGAATCATCATCAATCAAATTAAGCATAGAATTGGCAACTGCTGACGGGTCATTTTTCACGGCAATCGGACGTTTCGGGTCAATATAAATCGGGGCATCAATCTCCACTCCCCGACTTCTGGCCTCAGACAGATTCCTGTTCTCAGAAAGCCTTCCCGCCTCTTCCTGCTTGCGGATATAATCGACCATATCATCCATGGCCCGGTTAGCCGAGTAGAAGAATTGCTCCTTCTTCACCTCGTAAGCCGTTTGGAAATAACTGGTCTGGAGAATAATCAATCCCAGCAAGGATATACCAAACACAATTCCTAATATGATTATCTGTTGCTTTCTCATACACGCAAATTTAACAAATCCATTTTAACAATTGACAGGCTTAATACTATTTAACAAAAATATAACTCGTTGATCCTCTTCAAAATTTTATCCAATCCGCAAATTAAACAAGTCAAAACTCCGCTTTCACCCACTTTTAACGTTAATAAAACTTTTGAATTTATTATTTTATCCAACACTTCCCGCTTTCCCAACCCTCCGGAATTAGCTAGAATAACGTGGCTTGCCAGTCATCCGTTCGTCGATTCTTCCGCAGATGCTTGTAGGCCAAATCCGTCACTTCACGTCCCCGGGGAGTTCTTTTCAGAAAACCTTCCTTAATCAAGAACGGCTCGTAAACCTCTTCCAAGGTTCCCGGGTCCTCGCTGACCGCGGTTGCAATCGTGGTCAAACCGACAGGCCCCCCTTTGAACTTATCAATAATCGTCAACAGAATTTTATTATCCATATCATCCAGTCCGAACTTATCAATATTCAAAGCCTCCAGCGCGAAGGTCGTGATCTCAAGATCAACCACCCCGTTTCCCTTCACCATGGCAAAATCCCGTACCCGACGCAACAAGGCATTAGCGATACGAGGAGTCCCGCGACTTCTGGATGCGATCTCTTTCGAGGCCTGACTCGTAATCTTTGTTCTTAAAATAGCTGCCGAGCGCTCCACGATCCCCGTCAGCACGTCGAGATCATAATACTCCAAATGGCTATTGATACCGAAACGCGCCCTCAACGGGGCTGTCAGTAAGCCGCTACGCGTGGTTGCCCCGATCAGAGTGAAAGGACTCAATTGGATCTGCACGGATCGGGCAGCCGGCCCTTTATCTATCATAATATCAATCTTGAAATCCTCCATCGCCGAGTAAAGATACTCTTCTACGATCGGGCTTAACCGGTGAATCTCGTCAATAAACAACACATCATTCGGCTCCAGATTAGTTAACAACCCCGCTAAATCACCCGGTTTATCCAACACCGGACCCGAAGTAATCTTAATCCCGACTCCCAACTCGTTAGCAATAATAGCCGACAAAGTTGTCTTTCCCAATCCGGGAGGGCCGTGCAACAAAACGTGATCCAGAGATTCACCCCGCATCTTCGCCGCCTCCACGAAGACTTCCAGATTATCCACGATCTTCTTTTGCCCCCGGAAATCACTAAAACTCAACGGACGCAAAGCCTTCTCCAGTTCTTTCTCACTATCTGGCACATTCCCGGTCCTTATATCAAAATTACCCATGTACTATTTTATTAATAACAATCTATTCAATTCGTAAATGTACAACAAAACAATTGAAAACGGAAAATGGAAAATGGAGAATAAATTAATTATCTTTTTCTGGCAAAGAAATTTTTTACCAATTCTCCACATTCATCCTCTAAAACTCCGGTAACCACGTTTGTCTTCGGGTGTAACACGGACGGGGAAAGCCGGGCATACCCCCGATGCGGATCGACAGCTCCGTACACCAGTTCTCCCAATTGAGCCCAAGCAAGCGCACCGCCACACATGACGCACGGTTCTAACGTGACATACAGGGTACAATCATTTAAATATTTTCCTCCCAATAAAGAAGTCGCGGACGTGATGGCAAGCATCTCCGCATGTGCCGTCACATCATTCAAACGCTCGGTTTGATTATGGGCCCGGGCGATTACCCGACCTTTACAAACGACTACTGCCCCAACCGGGATTTCCCCTTCTTCTTCAGCCAAGCGGGCTTCTTCCAACGCTTTCCGCATGAACATTTCGTGCTTATCCATAAATACTATTTTTTATATTCTCTTTCTTTTCTCCACGAAACCCATGTATATATCAAGGCCGAAACGATCAATCCCACGGTCACAAGCAATGCCAGCACCAACCACCAGTTGGCAGACTCCTGTTTCCGGTTCATCTCTTCGATCTCCCGCAAGAATTTTTGATTCTTGTATTTTTTCAACACTTGACGATAACGCCCGTTATCATAAAAGGAATCGTACAACTCCAAAACCGAATCCCGTCGATGCAAGACGTCACAAAACGCCTGCCGGTTCTCCATATCCTCGTGATATTCGCTCAGCAATTCCAACACCCGAGCCTGAGCCAATTGACTCTCCGGGGATTCTGCTTTTTTATAACTAATACTTTCCAGATACGCAACAGCCTTATCCTTTTCCCCCATCTCCCACAAACAACGCCCATACCTTAAATAATTCATGAACATCACACCGGGAACCTTCAATTGATTTTCACGAGCATATATCTCGTAGGAGTCAATCGCACTTTTTAACGCCATCAAAGCCGAGTCCCGAAGTCCCTCATGGATAAAAGATTCGGCTACACGAGCAAGCAACACGTTACGCATCCCACCTCGTTTCTCATTCGCCAGTCCAACCCGCAATATCTCCCGAGCCTTTTCGTGATACCCCAACCCGGAATAAGCCTCGGCCACCTGTATCCCATAACGTCCAAACCCGCTTGAATCCGGCAACTCCTTTAAAACCTCTTCATACCAGAGTAATGCCTCCTCATGCCTTCCCAGCTTTTTTAGGCTTGCCGCCATCTGCTCGTAAAAAGGCTTTACCTTACCCCGGAATCTTGAGCGTCGTAAAAGGCGATAGGCCTCCTCGTAACAAGCATATTGTTCTTCATATTCCTGCAAAACCCCGTATAAAGTTGCTTTCAAGCGATAAGCCTCGATCTCCCCCTCCGTATCCGAAAGTCCCCGATACAACGACAATGCCTGATCCACGGCTCTAAAAGCCCGGTCTATATCGATCGATTTAAAAAAACAAGCTCCCAAGTAATAGAATTTAGCCTCCTCCTCCCGGGTAAACACCACCTTAGAAGGTACCCGGCTGATAAAACGAATGGCCTCTTCCGCACAGCTATCCCGCAAAATCAAAGAACCGTAAAGCCGGGTTAATTCCAGCGCCACCAGATTCTTCACGTCCCGCGGAGCAATCCGGTAGGCCTCCCGTAAGTAAATCCGAGCCTGTTGCATCTGCTCCACCCTAGTGGAATAACAGCTTCCCGCTGCCAACAATACTTTCGAACGAAAAAAATTAGGTAACTCTGCGGACACCTTTACCAAAGAACCAAACGCAGGCGACAACATCACAGAGTTCTCCAACTCCCTGCACAATTCTGCTGTTTTCGCTTTCTCATTTTTCCGACAAGAAGACAACAAAAACAAAATTGTTATCCCCAAGCACATTATGATTCCAACTTGTCTCATTCTTGCTAATTTTGTCTTCTCTCACCAAGCTAATAGTCTATTCACTACCATGCACATTTTTATTGAAGGTAAAAATCCAAATTTTCCGTGAGTGATACAAATTTTCACCCACATTTTTTCATCCTGTACATCCACTAAATTCCTTCCTGCATATTTTTTGGTTTAAATAATTTTATCCTTACCTTTATCTTTCGATTAAGTAATTTACTCATTAAAATAACAATTGCTATGCAGACAATTGATAATTACAACTTTAAAAACAAGAAGGCGCTTATCCGCGTAGACTTCAACGTACCTTTAAATGAAAAGTTCGAGATCACGGACGACACCCGTATGCGGGCAGCCGTTCCCACGATCAAGAAAGTGTTGGCGGGAGGAGGTTCCGTAATATTGATGTCTCATCTCGGACGCCCGAAAAACGGACCGGAAGACAAATTTTCATTAAAACATATCCAGAAACACTTGGAAGAACTGCTAGGTGTACCCGTGAAGTTCGCCGATGACTGCATCGGGGAAAGCGCAGTAAAAACTGCAGCAGACCTGAAACCGGGAGAAGTTCTCCTGTTGGAAAACCTTCGATTTTACAAAGAAGAAGAAAAAGGAGACGAGAATTTCGCTCAAAAACTGGCTTCTTTAGCCGACGTTTGGATCAACGATGCCTTCGGGACAGCCCACCGGGCTCACGCATCCACCGCTGTTATCGCCAAATTTTTCCCGAATGACAAACTATTCGGCTACGTCATGCAAGGAGAATTGGAAAGCGTGGATAAAGTAATGCACAACCCCACCCGCCCGTTCACGGCCATCATGGGAGGCTCCAAAGTTTCATCCAAAATCGATATTATCATGAACCTCATGGATAAGGTGGATAACCTCATCTTGGGCGGTGGAATGACTTACACGTTCAAAAAAGCACTGGGCGGTCATGTCGGCAATTCCATCTGCGAGGAAGATAAGCTCGACCTTGCTCTTGAAATCATGAAACTAGCCAAAGAAAAAGGTGTAAATCTTGTATTGGCAACCGACACTGTCGCTGCCGACGCTTTCGACAATAACGCCAACACCCGGATCGTTCCTTCCATGGAAATTCCCGATGGATGGGAAGGATTGGATGTAGGCCCGGAAAGTATTGCTTCCTTCACCAAGGTCATCGAGCAATCCAAAACAATCCTTTGGAATGGCCCCGTGGGAGTATTCGAAATGCCTAAATTTGCCGTGGGAACCAAAGCCATCGCTGATGCCATCGTGAAAGCCACTGCAAACGGCGCCTTCTCCTTAATCGGGGGTGGCGACTCTGTTGCCGCCATCAACCAATTCGGCTTGGCCGACAAGGTTAGCTACGTATCCACCGGAGGTGGTGCCCTGCTAGAATACATCGAGGGGAAAGAGTTGCCGGGGATCACGGCTATTCGAAGGGAATAATCCCAAGTAAAATATCAAAGAAAACCAAATGGGGCTGTTAATTCATTTTAAACAGCCTTCATTTTGTATTTCTCTACTCAAACGTTGCACTCTTCCAAAGAACCCCTCCCGAACATTCTGTTCTAGATAACACCTCCTTCTCCAACAATTTGTTCGGGATATTCAGTAAATGCACTAAAATAGCAGTAAATTTTTTTAAGTCTACAGCTATTTTATTACACTTAATTCATCGCTAATCTTCAAAATATTCGGTGAAATTACTAATTGGGGCATACCTTTCCCTTGGATTTGGTTACCCCCGTTTGGGCCGTCAAACCTATTATAGCGGAAAATAACTTAAAAAAATTCAAAAGGTCAACTAATTTGCAACAAATTGACTGGATAATATTTTCGATTTTTAGGAATATCTCTTGTTACTTTTCTAATTTATAGCCTTTAGGTCGTACAAAAATCAAAAAATCCTTGATCACGAAATCTTTGAAAAAATTACGATGTTTCTCGCGCCAATAGGCTCCTCCAAGTTTATAAAAACTTTCCTCTAACTTAGTATAAGGTTCTTCAAAGATTATATATATACAATAATACGTTTTCCCCTTTTTCTCGAAATCTTCCCGTTCACTTCCGGATAAATATGTCCATAGCATCCCATCAACCTTATGAAATCGTGTAGCTGTTGGCCCAAAAAACTTTATTGGAATTTCAAGATCTTTAAATAAGGAATCCACCTTCAAGCCGATATAGCGCTCCTTATTTTGCAAAAGATTCATCTTTATATACCGTAACGTATCTCCCCCGCAATCCGCTAAACTCACGTGACGACCGTTACTCTCATTTTGCCCCTGACTAACAAAAGCAAACAATAATATTCCAAAAAACAATAATAATTTCCTCATAATCAAATATTACTCGTAAGTTGGAGAAAAGATATAATCCCCTTTCTCCAACAATTTGTTACTTTACCAATTCCTTTCTTTCAGGTTCTACCCAAATTAGAAAATCCTTGATCACGAAATCTTTGAAAAAATTACGATGTTTCTCACGCCAATAGGCTCCTCCAAGTTTAAAAAAATCATCACGTTCAACCGTGTAAGGTTCTTCAAAGATTATATATATACAATAATACGTTTTCCCCTTTTTCTCGAAATCTTCCCGTTCACTTCCGGATAAATATGTCCATAGCATCCCATCAACCTTATGAAATCGTGTAGCTGTTGGCCCAAAAAACTTTATTGGAATTTCAAGATCTTTAAATAAGGAATCCACCTTCAAGCCGATATAGCGCTCCTTATTTTGCAAAAGATTCATCTTTATATACCGTAACGTATCTCCCCCGCAATCCGCTAAACTCACGTGACGACCGTTACTCTCATTTTGCCCCTGACTAACAAAAGCAAACAATAATATTCCAAAAAACAATAATATTTTTTTCATAACTTTCTATTTATTTACAATGAAACACCGCTATAATTTCCGAACTCGCATCCATAGTTTTTACGAGAGTAAACACTTGCTCTCCATTCTTTTTGTATAAAAGCTGTACGCCTGCATCAGCTCTCTGCAGAGCGTAAGCCAATGAGTAGATATCCACCTCTACCCCACTATACATTTTTCCTAATTTCACTTGACCATCATAATATCTCTTTCCCACATCCGTACCTCTCACAAAACCCGCATCACTCCCCACAAAATTAGGGTTATTTTCCAAAAATACAGCTGCTTTTTTACGATCCGTTACGGTTATGGCAAATGTATAATCTTTTGCAACAACATAGGAGGTTTTCAAATTAGGAAATGCATACCCCCTTGTACCATCCGATTTCACTTCTTCTTTTACCACCACTTCCAGCAAATTACACACATCTTTTGCGGACGGGGGAAGGATATTTATATATCCAGGATTCGTGGAGATTGGATGTGTATGAATTACAGCATGTGTCAAATTAGAATATTCCATAGGCACATTTTCGGGAGTTCCTTGGTGGTAAAATGCAAGCGTGCTCACTTGCTTATTTTGATTAACATCCCACTCCTTATTCAAAGATACACTATGTTCCAACGTCGGCTCCGCAGCAAATCTGGACAAAAAATCTTTATACGTTATCGTTCCCTCTCCAAAAGGTGTTGCAAAATTTATATCATCCAACAACTCGTTTGTTGTCGCTTTACACTGGTCGTCTGCCTTATCACAATCGATATGCACGGCCGTACAATGTCGCATTCCACATATCGGGCAAGGTACCACGATACAAGGACCTTCACAAATCCGACAACAAGTACAATTATTTCCTCCCGGACATCCGCGAGTTCCATAAGGACATTTATCTTCCGGATCAACAATCCCACCGGAACCCGGATCTCCCGGATCAGATTCCCCTGGTTCGCCCGGAATCCAGATTACCTCCGTTTCACAATGTTCCCCTACGTACTCTTCATAACGGTATACTTCGACAAAAACTTGTTCCCCATGTTCATTTGTTTCATAGTATCCGGAAACGACTACATTGTAAATAGGATAGCAATTAATCTTCACATCATAATATCCTTCAGCACGACTAGATAATACACTTGCTTTTTCTTCTGGAGTCGCAGACCGGACCATATGCGTAATTCGCCCATCCGAATAACGCCAACCATTAGCAAAAGTTCCGTCAAGATAATGGAAATAAATATAACCGTCAAAATCTTCTTGACGATACAAATACACTGAACGATACACGTCAAATTTTTTAGCGTCCATATACTCTTTCGTCGGGGTCTGCGTCATAAAGAAACCTTTTGTTTTACCCGTCTTCTTATCCGTTAATATAACTAAACGTGTCAAAGAATTAATGTAACGATTATCTTTGGTTTCATCGTAAGCGATCGCATTCTCCGGCAACGTGAAAACACGATAAGATTCCGCTCGCAATGGCACCTCAACCACCTCCCGATCACCTTTTCGATAAGCACAAGCGCAATGCCACATAGGGACCATGTTCTTGAATAACGGATGTTCTCCCGTCATTCCTCGACCTAACGGGGTATACTGCCAATGTTCACTATACCATTGAATGGCTTTCCTCACATTCGGGAGATATATCCCTTTCAACATACTACTTAGTTCGCTATTTCCCGTATTATCAAGAGGTATATCCACTTCTTCCCGCTGACAAGCCCAAAATATCAACCCTCCCGCAAATAACACAAGTAATAACATAATTAATCGATTTTTTTTCATAGGCATTCAATTTTTTAATTTGACATGATATGTTTTGCACTCCCCAAGTAACTATATAACTCGGGGGACAACACTTTTATCTCTTTGTTTAACAATTTGTTAGCCAATACCATGGCACGCTCTCGATTACCTGCTTTTTCCCACATCATCATTTGCAAATAAATGGGTTTAAAACGATTAGGAATCAAATATCTCGCCCGTTGCCATGCCTCCTCTGCCAAACACAATTTTCCTTGTTTCTCCTGCACAATTCCCCACTCGATATAACAACCGTATGAATTGTACAACTGCATACCTCTTCGGGCAACCTCCTCCGCCATTTCCAAACACCCTTGCTTATTCAGCAACAAAGCACAATTAGGTAACACTCTCGGGGTATTCATCAACGACAATAACTTCGTATGAGGATATTCAACGGGGATCTCCTGTTGTTTCCAACACTCCTGCCATACTCTTGTCGCTCGATGATAAGAGCAAAGTTCTGATGCGTACAACCACCCATAAAGTACTACTTCAAAAATAATCAACCACTTACCGTCAAAACTCCAGACTTGTTCACGAGACGAAGAAAGCAATGCCACAATTATCACGATCATCCCTCTCAATTGCAATTGAGAGCCAGGATAAGAAAATAAAGAGAAGACAAACCAAGCAAGTGCTACTCCTTTTAACGCTTGCGTAAGGGCATCTCTCGGAGCTTCAAACTTTTTCTTCTTAAATAAAAAATACATCAATATAAGCAATAGGACCCCACCTTGCACCCCTTGTTCAACGAAAACTCGCAGGAAATCGTTAAAAGCATACCGATTCTCGTCCGCCAGCCTTTTCTCTGCCGAGGTTCCCCCTTGCTCGAAATAACGTCGTTGGTAATCCATATAATCCTTCTGGAACCCATTAATTCCCCGCCCGAAAGGTTTTTCTACCAACATCTGCCCAGTAATTTTCCAAATCAGCAATCTCCCCGATGCTGACTCTCCTTTATTGCGAGTACTCCATCCCGCTAGCAACAAAACGACTATTAAAGCAACACTCCATACCCAACAGGATAACCTGCACGATTGCTTTGTGTATTGATACAACAAATACCCGTTTCCCACGGTAAAGCCCAACCATGCAGAACGAGAATTTCCAACATACAAGAGGCCTAGCGACAGGATAACTCCCATCACAAGCACCCCTTTTATCCACTTAGAACGATACATTCCAATCTGTCCGCAGGACAGCACTGCTACACAAGCCACGAAACAGCACCACAATCCCGTATTCCCCAAACTACCACTCACCAGACTCATTCCCATCCCCGGATAGAAACAATTAGTCTGTTTCACAATTCCATAACACAACTGCCACAGCAATAAAAACGGAAAAATTCCCAATATTACTCGTATGTGTTCCCGGCTAGAATTTCTCACTGTCACATATAATAATCCACATGCCACGTGCATTAACAAAACCTCCCTATCAAGGCATTCCCAAGACAGGGCGATCAGTACTGTCTGATAACAACTATAAAGCAAAACAAGCACATCCACCCTTGACAACATAAACCGCACATTCCCATCCACCCGGTAACGATAAATGAACATCATCACCAAATAAATCCCTTGTACTAGAATTAAGTCAAAAGATTTGATACCTTGAAAAAAAGCCGTATTTCCCGTACTTACCCAAGGGGAGAAAAGGTAAGCCAGAATAAATAAGAAAAATAATACAAACAATTTTTTCACTTTACCAAAATCTTATCTTATTATTTTCAATCGTAAAGATTCGCTCTTCCTTACCACTTGTATGATTATGTAACCATAGTAACGCATTTACCGGGACATTATCATACTCTATATTGCACGACGATGGAGATTTCATACCCAAGGAAACCCAACCATTAAAGCCATAATAAAATAGCTCATATTCATTTCCTTGATAGATACCATTTCCATCTCCCCGAGGCAGGCAAGTGATTGTTGCTAAATTCACCGATTTCAAAAAATCTATCTCGATTCTATTTTTACGATTAACGGAAATATTCGTCAGGGGATCTTTATCAAAACCAGCAGCATAACAAAGATCAACTTCACCTTGAATGGTGTTCCCCTGTCTATCCACAAATGCAAATTCTGCAATATCGGCATGTGTGGGATGGGAGATTCTCCAATATCGATAATTTTGGGTAAATTTTAATTCATTTTGAATATAAACGACACTATCAACCACATTGTAAGCAATCGTATCCGCTAGAAAAAAATCACTCCTATCAGAAGCCTCGATAATGATCCCCCGAGCCTGTTTTGAATAGCGGAGTAAATTGTTATTAAAAGGATATTTTCTCTCAATACGTAATTCACGCCGGATATTCGTGTCTGGAACCAAATGTTGTATACTTCCATCAAGATGTAAAATAAACGGGTAATCGAACGGCACCATTTCTTCTTTCTGATAATACACAGGCAAATAGACTATTTTCTTCCCCATGTTTTCAAATTTTACACGTGAAGATTGAACCTCTCCCAAAACGACAGGTTGCCAGATCAAATCATTAAACACGCACAGATAAGCATGGAACACAGGAATAGTTTTTTCCCGTCGGAAAGAAAGAGAGACATTAGCTGTATGCATATAATCATTACTTACATCTTTGTAAAAAGGATTTTGAAAGAATTCAGGTATATACTCACCTCGTACGGGAACAGGTGTTTGATTTCGAGAAAATGTTTTTTGATACACTTTTGCAGCTTTACGATCTTCTCTACCAATGAGATCAATGTATTTGAATTCGCCATTCACCACTTTATTCCAACAATGGAAACCATTCCGGTTGGCATAAAAAGGCATGATATGCATTGAAGAAGGTATACACGAAACCCTTGATTTAAAATTCTCTTGTAACGCATTATATAAACATTCGGAGTATAGGTTTTGTTTCAATATTTTCCGCGATAATTGATGGCTCAAATGATTCTGAGCATTCGGAAGGGCAAAGTTATTTCCTAAACTAGATATATTATACTTCACATTCCCCATGTCATCAAGTCCCTTTAAAGCCAACGAATCTAGTTTCAATGAATCCCTCCACAAATCCAATCGTTCACTTTCGAAACGATAAGGAAGTAGATGTTCCAAAAAAATATAGAACGGCAAATTTTGCAGCCAAGGACATTCGCTCATACACTCAAATGAACGATCAATATGACGAATGAGAAAATCAGCTTTCACCGTTTTCAAATCTTCTACTTTACAAGACACATCCCGTATCCACTCCATGCTGCACAGGGATATCTCTAGAATTTTTTTATTGAAGTAAGACGAGGTTGTATCTTCATATATTTTTTCTCGATATCGGTTAATGACATCTCCTTCCAATGTGTAATGCCCAGGCATATTTTCAATCAGAAATATGGCTGCTCGTAATTTTAGCGAATCCGCAGAATTTTTGGAATAATGTTGAAGCACCTTTTCTAACTCCCCACGATTATCACCTGCAAATCGTAGGGCTACTTCCAATGCTTTATTTTCCGGTTTGCATGAAAACAACACGCAAAATATATAAATACAATATAATAATTTCATAAATTTACACAGATGAAGGCTCCCCCCCCCTTTGAAATCAAAGGGGGGTAGTACTTTTGTTTTTATGAAGAAATGTAGTATGCTTGTTTCACATTTACATCTCTTGCGTGGTTGTAAGTTAGGCTATTCTATAACTCCTTCTGCAACAGCTCCCCCAACACCGGATCGGAAGGTCTACGAGAAGAGGCATCCCATACTTTTCCTGTCGGGTCCAAGATAATAAAACGCGGAATCCCATGAACAGCCATTTGTTGCATCAAAGGATGTTTATATGCCCGGGAACATAACAACTGTTCTCCATCCATATCCTTTTGCTTTACAAACTTTTTCCAAGTATCAACATGTGTATCCAACGAGATCGAAACCCATACTAACGGTAAATCTTTCAACCGATCTTCCAACCTCTTGGCATAATTAATCTCAGCAACACACGGATTACACCCCGTGGACCAAAGATCAACAAACACGTATTTCCCTTTGAATTCAGATAAACAAATAGTATCTCCATGAATATTCGGGAAACTATATTTACTAAAATCAAGTCCTGACATATCCCGATACACACTTTTTTTCAATTCTTGAGCGCATACAGCCAATTCGTTTTTTCCCGCTTTGGATTTCACGATACACTTTGCTTTTTGAAGTCGTCCCTCCAAACCCTTCACGTTTCCTTGTAACAATTCTAACTTTATCGCTCGTAACAAATAAGCCTCCTTTAACACAGGATCCTCAATCACACTCGCCATATCATTTAAGTAAGTTACACGAGAACCTATCTTAATTTTTTCATTTCGTACCTGGGCGTACAACCACTCTTGAAACAAAGCAAACCAATCTCCGGTAAACGTCAATTCTCTGACCCATTTCACGTTCAACACGGGATCACTGTAATCAGGAGCCACATCGGGAGGATTAAAAACTTTCCCGAAAGCCTTCGAACGCAGTATCATCATATACAGATTTTCCAGTAACCGGAATTGCATATATCCCTTGACTATCTGTTGATCTTTCATTGATAAACCAGAAGTTTCAATCACTTTTTCCCGCTCTTGATACCCACGATACAACGCCTCGGCATAAGGTTTTGTAAACGTTTTTATCCCGTCTGTTTTCGGCTTAAACTCTTCCGCTAACACACGTCGTAATAAATTATTTACCCCAGCATAAGAGCCTTGAAATTTCTCATCTTGAGTCAAATCAAGATTAATCTTCGCTCCCGGAGCCACAAACAAATTACCCGAAAAAACTTGCCGACCGATACTTATCGATAAAAACATAGGTTCTTTGACTGGAAAAGTAATACTATATTCTCCGCTGACATCAGCCTCCACCAACCGTTGTGTCATCCCAACTTGCCGTTCAACCAAAAGGTGCATCGGTTTTCCAGACGCTACTCGTCCTGTTATCGTCACAACCGTATCCTGTTTTTGAGCTATCGCACAAAAGGACAAAACCAAAACAAGTAATATTAAAAATACCTTTTTCATGTCTCCCTCAATTTAATTTAGAACGATATTTCGCAAAAAACTCTTTCGTAATATTCTTCATCTTATCATTATCCAATGCATTTATCATTCTTTCTTCCAAAGCGACATAACGTGCGATCTGTTCTTCACTTCCTTTTTCTATGATAAAATCAAGGAAAGGAGCTTTCCACAAAAAAGCATGCGGCAAATTCTGCACATCTTTTTCTAACAGACAAAGCATATCGTCTATATTCTGGCTATTCTGAGCTTTCACAAAGTGAAGAGATAAAAGGATGCCTTCCTTACCGATAAAATCAACCGTCTCTAACTGCTTACTCAAAAAAGCAAACAGATCATCCATCAGAGCACTGGATTTCAATCCCGTAAGTAAACCATAATAATTATCATACAATCTTTTATCCACCACCTTCTTACCGATTTGCTTATCGAAATCTGCTTTATGAGCTAGTATATAAGCAAATCGCTCGTCTTGAGGACCAACTTCATCTTGATCATACAGATACCAATTCTCCGGTAAACATTTTTCTTGATCGGAAAGCTGTTTGAACTCTTCCCCTGTTAATGCCTTCACCTCATCCCGGTCTCCAGCGTCCTCCAAACTTTTACGATACAAAGTACGTTGTTCCACATCTAATTTTCCCTCTTTATAGAGCTTTTCCAGATAATAACGGGAAGTCTTTTCTTCAGCTCCCCGTTTAACACATGCCATGAAGTTTTCTGTTTTCCGGGAACCCACGATCCGGTGTTGCACGGTTCCATCGGGACGAATCATCAGGAATGTCGGGTAAGATCTAACATGAAAACGCCCGTTTAAATATCTCCCCTCTCCTTTCTCCATATCATATTTCACATTCACGAAATGCTCGTTGAAAAACTCACCCACCTCCGGAAGAACAAAGACATTATTCAGCATATATTTACAGGGACCGCACCAACTGGTGTAGCAATCTACAAAAACAAGTTTGTTTTCAGCCTTTGCTTTATTTAGTGCTTCCTGAAAAGTTAACTCTTGAAATTGGACTCCCTGTTCTTGAGCTTCAAGCCGTGAGAGGCTACATACTATCAAACAAAATATCAGAATTTTTTTCATCATAACCCTATTTCTTAAATTATTTTTCTAATTCCGCATCCAGTAATGCCTTTAACCTCGGATCAGAAGGACGAGGAGAATCAATCGTAACCACCTTTCCTTGGCGATCAAACACCATAAAACGAGGAATCCCCTTAATTTTATAATCTTTGACGATCTGGCTCCAGCCACTGGCAAACAATTGTATGCCTTCCAGTCCCTCTTTATCCAACACATCCAACCAAGCCTGATGATCTTTCTTTTCATCCACGGACACTCCTATAAAAACAACATCTTTACCCCGCATCTCTTCTTCTAGCTTAATTAAATACGGTATCTCTTTCCGACAAGGACCACACCAAGTTGCCCAAATATCCACCACGACCACTTTCCCCTTGAAATCCGAAAGAGAAACTAATTTCCCGTTCCGATCTGGATAAGTAAAATCCGCTGCTTTTGCTCCCTTATTCCCCACGTATAATTTAGCACTCAGTTCATCCATCCTCCGATGATGACTTCCTGTTGTCAAATACTTAGAAAAATAAGTTACGATCTCATCATATTTCTCGTACGTTTTCGCCCACCCGGCATGCTTTAACACGATCTCCGCCTTCAGTAGATCACACGGAACCCATTCCAATTGATCAACAATGGTTTGCTTCCGGTTAAGCTTTTGCAATGCGAGATTCGTGTAGCTCATCAAATAATCTACCCCGTAAGGCTGCCGCAACAAGCTGCTGTCGTTCAATTTATCTTTCGACACTAACGTAGAATAATAATCAGGATAATCCCCCGGCTCAGGACGACATCCTCTCATCACAGCCCGATCCACCTTGACAGCCGACAATATCCTCAATGCAAAATACTCCACGTCATACTCCACGGTTTGCCTCAGCAACTCTTCAAAAAACGGATTCTCAGAACGAATCTCCCTTTTAAACACCCCTGCTTTCGGCAAAAAATCCATGTAATACGGGAATAACTCTTTATACGTGAAAAAGATAAAATCCTTATGATCCACTCTCCGACGCACTGGTTCAAATATGCTCTCCCACCGGGCTAGCAATAAATTCTCGGGAGTATTACGATTCGTTATAACCAACGTATCTTCCAATATATTCACCTCTGCCCAGTCTCCTGCCTCCAAATAAACTCGGATTCGTTCACTCGTTTTTTCACCCCCAACCGTGTAGAATCCGGGACGAGCAGGCTCTATCGCAAACCCGTACCACCCGTTCTTCCCCACCCGGGTTTTACTAATCAACGTCTCGGCCCCATCCACCACTTCATACAACCCAACCTCGTCCATTTTTTCCCGATGCACCTGTCCCTTCACTTCGGCAAAGGCGTCCAATGACAGTTTAGCCAACTCATTATCATGTTCATGTAACTTATTCCCACTACCACAAGCGGCAAAAAGCAACGCAATACAAAGAACAAAGATCTCCTTGATTACAATAAAAACATTCAATTTCATATTGTTACATTTTTCTCATCCATGTTCATTAAAAGCATTACTTGCCTAACGCTCCCTCCAACATCTTTTTCAAAGCTGGATTCGAAGGACGAGGAGCATCAAAAGAAACCACGTTCCCCTTCCGGTCGATCACGATAAAACGCGGGATCCCGTTAATCTTGTAATCCTTTGTAATTTTACTCCAACCACTAGCAAAAACTTGAATACCCCCTAACTTCTCCTGCTCTATAAAATCTAACCATTTTTGTTTATTTCTAGCCTCATCCACGGACACTCCCAAGAAAACGACATCCATACCCTTCATCTCCTCCTCCAACTTTTTCAAATGCGGGATCTCTCCCCGGCAAGGAGCGCACCAAGTTGCCCAGACATCAATCAACACCACCTTACCCTTAAAATCAGAAAGTGACACTTGTTTACCGTTCACATCCGGATAAGTAAAATCAGCAGCGACACCACCTGCACGGGTCTTGTACAACTTAGTTCCCACCGCTTCCGCTCGGGCTTTTAAAGAGGGAGATAACCAATATTTCTCGAACTTCTTCATCCCATCCAAATACTCCTCGTACGTGCGATACTCAGAGAAAAAACGACTTACAACAAACTCTCCTCTCAGCCGATCACTTGGGATCGCCTCCAAACAAGTCTGCTCGTACAGGGCCTTATCCGCCGGATTTACATCCTTCTCGTTCACGGCAAAAATAGAGTACAATCTCAGCATCGTAATTCCATTCGGAAAATCCAACACTCGTTCATCCGCAAATTTCTTCGAATTAATAATCTGCTTGTAATACTCAGGTCGATCAGACACCTTCGGATGTTTCGATCGAGGGGTTTGTAAAAAAACAACAGCATAATAATCCGTGGCATAATCAATCCACTCTCTCAGCAATGCATCGAACTCCTTGTTACCACTCTTCAAACCAGCCTTCAACTCCGACAACCCGGCAACAAACTTTTCAAAATCAGGAAAGAAATCCTCATACGTGCTGAATACTCTATCAAAAAACACACTCTTCAGCCATACATGATAAGCATATTCCACCCATTTATACAATTGCACGTTCTCCCTCGTGTTCTTGCCTATCAAGTTAGCCTTGTTTTCCTGTAACTCGATATTTATTTCTTCCCCCCCTTTCACGTACACGGGGAAATTCATCCGCTCATCCTCCCCTATCACGTAAAACCCGGGTTTCTCGGGCTTAACTAGAAAACCGAAACTACCATCCGCCTCCACCCGACTTACCGCACACACCACCGGAGTCCCATCCACGGTCTTAAATAATTTAACCTGTGACAACCATTGATCCTTCACTTTTCCTTTGATTGCCGTGAAATCCTGAGCACACACTGCTACAACACAGCAAACTGCCGTGATCAATAATAATACCTTTTTCATACAATAAATGATTTATCTTTTTATTTTATATCCGCTCTAATTCGTTCCAAATCAAAACCTGCCCCTTTAAGCACATACTCCATCAATGTATAACGCGCTTGCACGTAAGGATAAGCTTCATATTTCTTCATAAACTCCTCCTTATCGTAATCCAGAACGGCATCCAGATAAGCAGCAAAATCATTTTCTGCTGTCGGGACATTATAATAAGTTTTTCCATCGGATTTATATGTAGCCAATGCCAATAATCCAAAATTCTCCGGACAATTTTGCTCCACGTAAGCTTTATACTCGTCATAACTGTCCAACTGTTTATCCATAGCCGCAATCACATTATTAGCAAGGTTTACCTCGCTCTCCCATTTTTTTCGTTCTGTTTCCGTTAAATCATCTCTTTCCAGTTGAGCTAAGGCCTCTTCCTTTTTTCCCATGTAAAGAACTTTCATATCATAATAGGATTGCATATTATTTACTTTCAACAACCGATCCGCATAAGAAGGCACGAACGTTTCATAATTTACCCCCCAACATTCTTTTATTATAGCCGGTGAAGCCGATGTATTTTCGAATGCCTTAGTTACAACAGATTGAAAACTGGACAAAGAATCTTGCAAAGCACCATAACAAATTTCATGTAAAAATGCCCGTTGGAAGAGAGAATCCGGATTTGATTGCTCGTATCCATTCAAAGCGAAACCTAAAACCCCAAACCCGCGATAAACATACATGGGCTTCGTTCCCTTTTCCATATCCTGCACGATCAAGATTGCCGGGATAAATACGTCAACCCCATCAAGCCAAGCCAGTAACTTCTCGTTCAGCAACTTCAATAGCGGCATCATTGCAGCCTTACTTTCCGGATTAGTAACATCAACCTTATTAAACGTGATCTTAGTCTGGATATTGGCAATTTCTGTCATATCGTAATCCAAACGAAGCACTTCATAATAAAACTTCGGATCTCCGTTTTCATCTTTCCATCCCCGATCCTCCATCCCGATCGTATCCTTGTAAAAAACTGCAAGATCATATTTCTCATATAGGCGATAAATCATATCATCCACTTCGTCCATATTTTCCGTAGGAGTAATAACATACCAGTTTTTCACTTCCATCGGAGTCAACGTTTCCTCCTCGGAACATGCTATAAATACTCCTATTAACAAAATATAAATTAATTTTCTCATAGCGTTTCCTCCTCTTCTTTTTCAATTACAAAATTTGCCGTAACTCCGCCTCTCACAGGGTTTTTCATATTACCATCGCAAAATTCGATGACACTTTGCGGGATAGGGATCATCCATGAACCAAAACTATTATCATTATATTCTTCCAACGTTGTCTCTCCCACCTTCTCGGCTATTACGCTCCCACCTGCATCCGTTGCAATTTGATAACATACATGTTCTATGGCTCGTTTACATGGATAAGTATTATTCACAGCATAACGACGAAGATCAAACCAGCGATGTCCCTCATAACATAACTCTTTCCGCCGTTCTAATCGTACAAAATCAACAAGTTCCTTTCCTCCAGAAGGAATCGTTGGCATCTTTTTATAACGATATTGCATCAAACTCCTTAACGTATTTACAGCTTCCGATTGTCCCAAACAAGCCTGTGCCTCGGCCTTATTCAAAAGGATCTCGGGATATCGTAACCACCCTCCAGTTGATGCGGGGGTTCCGGTATTTGCATAAACAACCGTATCCATACTTACCGGATCATACTCGGAAATAGATATTTCTGACTTATACTTTCGGGGAACCAAATTCTTCGCATAACGCGTCCGACTGAAGAAACGGTTTAAACGATAGTCATTCTCATCAAACAATCCCTCGAATTCGGGTGAACAAGCATACGACCAGCCGTTCTGTTTCACCGTACGAGTCGTTATCATAATGATTTCACCAGTGGCTAATAAATGATCTATATCTATTCGACTAGATACCTCTAACTCTGCATCGTCCCCAAAAATCCAATACGCCTCGTGTGGCCCATGGGAAAATATCGTCTCCACGGATTCCAAAGTTGCAAAAGATTCGGTGACAGGCAAAGAACTCAAACTCTTCACCCCGTATCCCTCTATCTTATTCGCAACCTCGATACAATCTTCATATCTTTCCATGTATAGATAAACCCGACTCAACAAAGCGTAACAAGCATCGATACTTCCATGTTGGGCATTTTTCCTAGGCGAAGACAACAACTTAAAGAATTCGATTGCTTTTTTCAAATCTGACTCGATAGACGCGTAAACCTCACCTACCGTATTTCGTGAATAATAAATATCGATCACTTCTTCCGACAATTTTAAAGGAACACCCCAAGTAGCATTCGGATTACTCTTATCGTATGGAGCCCCGTATATATTTGTCAACATAAAATAATACCAAGCTCTCAAAAAATAAGTCTCTCCCCCCACTTGATTCAACGTCTCCTCCTCGCCGGACTTATGCTTTGACCGTTGTTCCGGTATGGCTGAAATGATCGAGTTCAAAACAGCGATACGTCTATAAAAGTCCGCCCATATATAATCTTGCACCGCTATCCCCGTCAAACCGATAGCGGGATCATCCGCCCATCGGTAATATCCTGCCACGATTTGCCACGATCTTGTTTTATATTCCTTTGCAACCGGAGCTGGAGCTTCTTTTATATCATCATCCATCAAATGGATACACGTCATAAAATCTCGATTCTGTGTCTTATTTCCAAATGTAGCTATTGCCGCTCCCGGACAAATCGTCATGGCGGGGTCTTGGTAACCACTTCCCAACAACAACTCCTCCAAATCCGAAGCGGTTTCAATATAAGCCAAATTTTGTGAATACTCGTTCAAAAAATCTTTACATGAGGTAGATAATCCACAAAATAAAACTACAAACCATAATATACTATATTTTTTCATCGTATACCGTTTTAAAAAACAACATTCAAATTAAGCGAATACTTCGGACGGACAGATATATTAACCACGCTGGAAGTTCCAGATTGTTCCGGAGATTGCCCCTTCAGGTCCTTACTACACCAAGTAAACAAATTCGAACCGGACAAGGATAAATAACCGGAAGAAAAACCTAACTTCTTAGCCAACGCCCTTGGGAACAAATAACGTAAGGACAAAGATTGCAAACGCAAATAATTCCCGCTCGCGACCCTCAAGTCTGAATCATCATACATGGAATATATCGTAGCACTACCACTTGGCTCCCATTCAACTTTATATTTATTAGCATTCCACCATCCTTTATCCTGACCACCTTCTATATCCAGAGCCGGAATATCGGTTATTTTTTCATCTCCCGGATTTCTCCAACGATTCACAAACTCCCGGCGCAAATTTTGCATCGGTTTGGGAGACACCGCACTATATTCTCCGGAAGCAATTCGTAACAATCTAATTTTATTACCGATGCTATAAGAAAAATTAACCGTTAAACTAAAACTTCGGTAACCAAAATAATTATTAAAACCACCTTGAAGAACAGGCACCCGAGTTCCGGACTCATCCAGCACGGCCAACCACACATCCTTTTTAGACAAATTCTTGTACTTTTCATGTAATTCCTCCGCCCGATCTGCCTCCAAATCCTTAAATGTCGGTTTCCCTTGATTATCCAACCCGGCATACTTGAATGAAAAGAAAGTGTTCAGCGGGGTTCCGGATAATTGAACAGAACCATTCAAAAACTGCGACAGAGTCAATTCATCCTGTAACGTTTTATCTTTCCGTTTGATACGATCGTTTAACAACTTATTCAATGTCTGCCCGATCTGTGGATCAAAACGCCAGACAAAACCTCTTTTCCCATTAGCCGAGACAGCTCGGTTAATCGGATTAAAGTTCAAAGACAACTCTATACCTTTGTTTTCAACATTACCGGAATTCACGACATAAGTTGTCACCCCATTCACATCACACACGGTCTTGGACAAAAAGGCATCCACGGTCTTTTTATAATAACCGGAAATAGACCCCTGAATTTTATCTTTAAGGAAACTGAAATCTATCCCGGCATTAAAAGAATACGTCTTTTCCCATTTTAAATCAGGATTAGGGAACTTCTCCACAGTCGAAGTATATCCTCCTTTTGAAGAATTATACCCACCTTTATTGATAATCAATTGAGTCGGTTGATTATTTTGCATATTTCCCTGAATACCATAAGACACGCGTAAAGCCAGATTATTAATCCAACTCACATTCTTCACGACATCATTCGTCATATTCCAACGCCCGGAAAAAGACCATACAGGGAAAAGTTTCTCGTTACTACGACTCCCGAATGCGTTAGACCAATCGGCTCGGGAATTCACGTTAAAAATATACCGATCCTTGTAACTATACGTTAGCGTAAGATAAAACGACGTTGTATTCGTCAATGATTTACTATATTTCGGATAATTCCGAATCACCCAATCAAAATATTTCGGATACTTGGAATAATCCTCCCCTTTTAACGCGGCGAAAGTCATTCCCCGATCTTTCAGATACCCCCGCTCCGTGTTTGCCGTAGTATTATATTTAGAAGATGACAATTCCCAACCGATAGAAGCATTCGTAAAATGGTCCTTATTTTTATCCCAAAACTTGCTGTAATCCGCTTGTACCCGGAATGTATAAGAACTACTACGATTAGAATTTGTTTTCAACTCCCCACCAAAAGGACATTCACTCCTAGTCATGGACGAATTCGCATCTTTCAATTTAAGGATATAATTCGAGTTCTCGCCATACCACGTTTCATCATCGGAAGTTCCCATGGAATAAGAAGCCGTACCTATTAACTTGAATGCATCTGTAAAACGATACTGGACTTGTGCATTCGCACTCGCATTCCTCTGATTAATTGTATAATCAGACTCCTCCATTTCCCGAATGATATTAAATGGATAATTCCCCTTTTTATACGTGTACAACTCCCCGTCCTCACCGTAGAGTGGAATCGCCCGGGTCATATTATAAGCATAATTCATAATACCAAGTTCACTGGGGTTATAGGTTTTATCCTGAACATTACCGGAAACACCGAATTGCATTTGCAATCTCTTATGTTGCACTGTTACTCGTACACTCGCCGTGTAACGCTCATTCTTCTCCCCTTTAATATTCCCCTCTTCATTTGCATATCCAAAAGAAGCATAATATTTAGCACTCTCATTTCCCCCGCTGATACTCAACGAATGATTATGCGAGAACACATCCCGACATAAAAGATCAAGCCAGTCCGTATTCAACGTCTCGTAATAAGCGGAACGCTCTTTAAAATCATTGAAACTGATAGAACCATATTTAAAATAATCCAGATATGCCTTCTCGTACCCGGTCCAATCCGTAAAACTATTGTACATACCAGTATAACGGACTCCCCGTTCCATCAATTCCCGAGAAACATCCACTCTTTCTTTGGAATTCATCAAATTCACCCCTCTATCCGAATACCGGGGACGAGTGGAAAACGTACCTGTCAACGAATATGATAACTTCGGGGGACCCACCTTCCCTTTTTTCGTGGTGATGACGATAACTCCATTGGCAGCCCGCACCCCATACAACGCCGTGGCGGCCGCATCCTTCAACACGTCAATCTGCTCCACGTCATCCGGATTCAACCCGGCAATAGCGTTCCCCAACAAATTCACGAAATCCAAATCATTCAACTGTTGAGGATCGATATTCACCGGATCTTGCTGAATAATTCCATCCACTACCCACAACGGTTCCTGATTACCCAAAATAGAAGAAGTTCCCCGTATTCTCAATTTCGGAGTAGCTCCCACCTGACCGCTATTCTGCATAAAAGTCATACCGGGAATACGTCCTTCCAGCATCTGATCAATACGATTCACGCCCGGGACATCAATATCACTCATTTTAACAGTTGTAACAGCTGCAGTCAAATGTCGCCGATCAATTTGCTGATAACCGGTCACCACGACATCCTCCAACTCGTTCATTTTCTCTCTCAACACCACTCTCAAGCTATCCGTCCTCTCCGTAAAATTCATTTTCTGAGTCTCATAACCCACGAAAGAGAACTCCAATGCCCCCTTAACCACGGGCAATGTCAATACAAAACGCCCCTGATAATCCGTCGCCGTCCCTAAAGCCACGGAAGATTCCGAGCATAATTTTACGGTTACACCCGGTAAAACATCACCCGAGTTCTCATCAATAACTATTCCGACTATTCTCTTGCCTTTTTTTACATCCTCTTTCTTATCCTCCTGTTGAATCACGATCAAGTCTCCCCGGAACTTGTACGTCAATCCCGTTCCTTTCAGAATCTGTTGCAACACGTTTTCCACCGTCTCGTTTTTCACGTTCACGGACAACTGCCCCAAACGATCCGTCAACTCCGTGTTAAAAACAAAATACAGATTCGTTTGCTTCTGAATCTCGTCAAACAAGGCCCGTACCGCCACGTCTTTCAGATTCAGACTGACTCTTTCCTGTTGAGCAAGCGATTCCGCCGAAACAGAAAAGGTGAACACACACATTAAAATCCAGAAAAGTTTCATCACTTTTTCAATTTTTTCTCTCATGCCCCGTGGCAATCGAAAACATAATCGTTTTTTTTTCATACATTTGTGGTAATAAATTCAACATTCAATAAACCCTCACGGTTCCAATGCGAGGTTTATTGTCTTCTTGAAATAAAGACGGAGGGTTTGCCGACCTTCCGTTTTATCTTGATACACATACGGTTCTATCGTTTATCGTAAACACGACCCCCGTAGCATCCGTTATTGCGTGTAAAATATCTTCAATCTGTTCATAACGTTTCATGTGTCCCGAAAAATGCAACTTCTTGGCACTCTCCGACTGGAAAAACACCTCCATGTCATACCATAAAGAAAGAGTATTCATGATATTTTCCAGTGTCTCCCGCTCGAACACGAAAATTCCTTTTCGCCAAAGAGTATATAAATCGGGATCGACCGTTTCAATTTTCATATCACGGGAATTCCGGTCATAAAACGCAAGCTCGTTCGGTTTCAACACGAACTCCCGGTCCGAATCCTGACCTCGAATCCCTACTTTTCCTTCCACCAGCACGGTACGAACCCCATCAGCACCAAGCGTATTCACGTTAAATGAAGTCCCGTACACCCGTACCTGTACGTCATCCGTAACCACGATAAACGGATGTTCCGCATCTTTTGCCACCTCGAAATAAGCCTCTCCTTTCAAGTACACCCGTCGTTCCGACCCGGTAAAAGCCACCGGATACCTTAAATCCGTCGCTGAATTCAAATACACCTGTGTCCCATCTGCTAATTGTAACTTAAACTCACCACCCTTGGGAATCCTCAACACATTCGTATCCACATACTCTGACACAACCGAATCCGAATACACCAGCATTCCGGAACTTTGTTGAACTTCAACACCCCTACCGGCCTCGATCATTTTATCCTTTTCCTTCTCCAGTATCACTTTACCTCCACCAACAACCTCCAAAACAGGACTCACCTCCCGTTTCACGATTTTCGTATTTTGAGCCACCGGTATTGATTGCTCACCTCCACGAGGAAACAACAGCCATACCCCAGCAACAAGCAAAGGTAATGCAATTACAGCCGCATACTTGATCCATGTAGTCATCCGTCGTTGTCGCCCAAGCCCGTTTTTCACACGGAAAGCCTCCCAAGCCCGAGTCGTATCCACCTCTCGAAATATCCCGTATTCCTCCGCGAAACGAGTATCTTTCCGCAATCTCTCGAACAACTGTTTATGCTCTTCCTTCTCCTTCATCCAACTATCCAACAAACGCTGTTCGTCCGGCATGATCGTTCCAGAGAAATACTTTTGAAGCAAATGACCTATTTCATTTTTATAATCCATATCTATGATCATATTTTACTCCTAATACGACCACGAAAACAAAAAGAGGGTATCCGATTTAAAAAAATTTACCGACTAATAATAAAAAATGTGCATCACCCAAGCGCTTTCTTAAATATTGCATGGCATTTTTCTTATAGGACTTCACGGTAAGTACTGATAAAGCAAGCAGTTGAGCAATCTCCTCGTTCTTCTTCCCTTCCAAGTGTAACTCAAACACCGCACGACTTCGCTCCGGCAATTCCTGCACCACGAGATGCAACTCCCGGTACATCTCCTCTTCTGCCATATCCAACTCATCCCATTCATGTTCCTCTTTCATGACCGCCGTAGCATATCGATCTTCTACAACTTGATGTTTTAAATAATCCATACACCTATTCGCCACGGCATTATAAAGAAAAGCCCTGAAACCGACATACGAGTTAAACTCCTTATCTCCCTCCCACACATTCACGAAAACCTCCTGCACAATATCCTCCGCCACATCCCGTCGCTGTACTCGCCTCATGGCATACACAACGAGATAATTAAAAAAACGTAGAAACAACTCATGAAAAGCTTTTTCCTGTTTTTCGTTTATTTGACGGATAAATATACTATTCAAATCATCCATTGACACCAAATAAAATTTTACACCCGAGCATCACAAATATACGACTTTTTTCAAAATCCCTTCCTTTCTCCTAATTTCAGTTTTTATCTTTATCTTTGCAAGCAGAAAATAGAAACATGGACTTTAGCATTAATATAAAAGAAATATTCACCGCCTTTATGGTTCTTTTTGCCGTGATCGACATCACGGGATCAACCCCCATTATTATCGGGCTCAACAGTGCAGGTAAAAAAGTTAATGCAGGAAAAGCCGCGGGAATATCTCTTGTTATATTCATCACGTTTCTGTTTGCCGGAGATGGACTCTTGAAACTATTCAACATCGACATCTCCTCCTTTGCCCTCGCGGGTGCGCTCGTTCTTTTCGTACTGGCCGTCGAGATGACATTCAATATCGAAATCTTTCGAAACGACGGTCCGGAAGGATCGGCGACAATCGTCCCGGTTATCTTCCCGCTGATTGCCGGAGCCGGAGCCTTGGCCACGACCTTAACCCTCAAAGCGGAATGCAGCGTGTTCAGCATCATCATCGCCATCCTCCTCAACATGATTGTCGTGTACGTCGTCTTACGTAACGTCTATCTCGTGGAACGAGTACTAGGAAAAGGCGGTGTCTACATTTTACGGAAATTCTTCGGGATCATCCTGCTTGCCATGTCGGTAAAAATCTTCACTTCCAACCTAAATGCCTTGCTGGAATCATTGATATAATAAAATTCCCACCTTTCCTACCGAGTCCTGTAACTTTTCGTTACCTTTAAGCGTCCCATCATAAAACAGATCATTATGAAAAAAATATCGTTTGTCATTTTCATGCTCTGCCTCACAATAACCGGAGCATTCGCACAGGAACAAATCAGCATCTCCCGCTTTCAAGGACAAAAGATTACCGGAATCGAGGCACACGGAATCTTCAGTATAACGGCTAAACAAGGTAATGCAACCGGAGTCACGGTAAACATTCCGGCTCGACTTGAAAAACAACTCGTCCTGAAACTGGATCCCGCAGGAAAATTACATATTTACATTGATGGGAAAATCACCACCAAAAACAAAAGAAACAACGACGACGATCGTTTCACGGCAGAGATTACCTTTACCAGCCTTGACAACGTGGAGTTAACCGGAGTCTGTAAAATGGAAACCATCGGGGATTTCACGACAACCAAGCTAAAAGTGGACCTCTCCGGAGCCAGTAAAATGCTTATGAATGGAGACTTCCTAGTAAAAGAAAAACTTGACATAGAACTAAGTGGTGCCTCAAACCTCAAAGGACAAATGACCAGTCCCGAATCAACCTTCGACATTAGCGGGGCCTCAAACCTCTCCCTTAAAGGTAACACCATACACTGCAAAATGGAAGTATCGGGAGCCTCAAAAGCAAACCTGGAAGACTTTCCGATAAACGAACTGAAAGCAGAAGTATCGGGAGCTGCAAAAGCTCATTTTCAAGTCAAAGAAAAAATCAGTCTTCACACCTCCGGTGCCGCGAAAGCCACATACTCCGGCGATCCGATCATCCTCTCCCTACACTCATCGGGAGCTTCCAATATCAACAAGATCTCCTCAAAATTCTTAGAGGACAAAAAAGAATACGAGAAATAGTTATTCGTCTAATATAAAATGGGGGAAACGAAAAATTGTTTCTCCCATTTATTTGTATCAACAAAATACCTTTATACTAATTGTTTGGCGCTGCCTTTAACAAACGAGGTATTGGTAAAATATTTTTCTCTGCATTATTGATCGGGGAGAATGTCCAAGTATGCCATTCCTCATTTTCCAGCAAGCGATTACCTGCATAAAGACCAGAATATTCATATTCTTTCGATTCTAATACAGCCACTCCACTTCCCAGCCAATAAGAAGGATAAACGACATACCATCCACCAATCCAGTAATCCCCTCCTGAAATTACGTTAAAACCATCCATATTGACATCAGCCTCTTTCTGTTCATAAACACCATCCTTGAAATCTGCCTCCGTCAAATGTATTCCTTTCAACGTTCTATCCCCATATTCAAGATCTTCACTTTGAATTTCAATTCCATCACCATCAATATCGTAACCGAATCCCCTTATTGTCATTCCAAGATTATCATCAGATGCCACGATAATAAACAGACGAGGATCTTTTTTAGCAATATCCACGATCATATCATGTCCCGTAGGAGGATTTGCTTTTTCCCATTTATACCCCCAAGCACGAAAGAAAACATCACGATCTTCAGGATGTGACCAATCTTCCACCTCTCCGGTAATCCATTGTATGGCCAACACCGATTGATTCTCGCCACTCCCCGTCCAGTTCGTAATATCCGATATTTTGAACCCATCCATCACCTGAATGTCCAAACTATCAGATGCCGCACCAAGCCTATTAAAAGCAGTCACCTTAATCCGGAAAACCCCTTCCTTCATGGATGAAAACTCGAAAATTGTATCAGACGACACTTTCTTCCCATCCACGAACCACTGCAAGCCTGCCTCTGTCGTATTAATGACATTCGCTCTCAATCTCACAGTTTTTCCGGGAAGAACAGCATCCTTCAAACTTAAATTCTGAACAGATACTTCCGGAGCCGTAAGCGGCTCTTCCCTATCATCCCCTCCATCATCACTACAAGAACTCCACGTTCCAGCAAAACACAGAATAGCTAAAATATAACATAAACTCTTCTTCATGAACGTTATCATTCAAAATTATAAGTAAAAAATACACCAGCAGGACATTCTGTATATCCTTTATAATTGGCCTTCAATGCCAATTTATCATTATTAAAATCAAAAACACAGATTTTATTTTCAGGATCCAAACTATAGCTCGAAATAATATTAGCGTAAACCTCTCCAGTAATAGGATGTACAGCGATGCAATTATATAAAGTTTGAACATGATCCAGTCCCTCAGCCATATCTCCCATGAACTCCGTTTTCTTCTGACTGAAAACATGACGATAAACGGGCATTGGTTTACTACCACCACCCATGTATAATGTGTCTCCTTTGGCTGTAATGTAAGGAGTTGCATTCCAACCGCCGTTCAATATCTTGGCTGCCGTTTCATTTTCAATAGAATTCTCTTGCATGGAATAGCTCTGTGCATCAAGTTTTATAATCTTTGCTGGCTCTTCTCCACTGGCACTACAAGCAAGCCATATATTACCATCGGAAGATGGGATAACACCAGAAATGTCACCGCTAACAGGTATTTCTTTTGAAATGGAAGACTTGTTCGATTCGATAACGATAAGTTTATTGCTTTGTGCCGCAAAAACTTTACCGTTTGCAACGGCCATTGTCGTTTTGTTCGCTCTAACAGAACCTTCAATAAAGGTTAGGACCTTGGATGATGGATTAAAACGATATACGCCATTGTTATCGCGAATGTAAATATCATTATCATCAAGAACGGCAATATGAGATGGCATTGACAACGTACTTCCCAATTCATCTTCGTAACTACTTTCCTTTTTCAATGTTTCCGCGTTCGCTATGGTTAAAAAACCTCCGTCATTCCCACCGTTTTGAGATATGATATATAACTTGTTGTTTCTAATGTACAAATCTTGTGTACCCCCACCGAGCGATCCCCCGTTCTCCTTGTAATAGACACTATCGGTAACGATTCCTTTGGGACTAATAAAGGCAAGAGTACCGTAATGTTCTTTCCAAACTTGTCCTTCATTCAATATAAATGTTCCATATTTATATTTTCCATAGACTTCAACTGATGCACTTACGGTTGTTTCTTCTTTGCCATCAGTGGCCTTTACATCAATTTTATAGTTCCCCATATTTGCAGCAATAAACATATAAACTGAATCCGAGGAAACTTGTTGCCCATTCATTGTCCAGCTAAATTTCACTTCTTGCGGATTGTTCAGTTTCGCCTTCAAAAACAAAGTATCTTCTTTTGCAACGGTAAATGCTCCACTCTTACTCACAATTTCTAGCTCCAGCGCATCGGGTCTGTACTTATCATCATCATCACAAGAACTTAGAAATCCCACAAACATTCCTAAAACTAAAAACACTAAATAAAACTTCTTCATAATCTTCATTGTATAATATAAAATAACTATTTATTCATTTTCCTAAAACTCCCACATCAACGACACGAGGCAATTCCTCAACGGCATCGGGTAATACTGCGTGGACTCGTAATACGTGTCCAACAAGTTATCCACCCGCACTTGCGGCGTCAAGCTCATCCCGTTACAGAACGTGTAGCGGTAACCCGCCAAAACATTATGCACCGAATAGGGATCCGTGGCGTACTCTTGATCCGTTGTGATAAAACGCCGTCCGATATACGTCACCTGCCACGAGAAAAAAACTCCACGGTAATCGGCAGCAACCCGCACATTCCACTTGAACCGCGGCACGTAAGGAATCTGTTTCATATACGACCCGTCATCCACGTGCTGTTTCTTACGAGTACGGGATTGCGACCAACTGTAATTACCCGACACGTTAGCCTTCAGATCACCGATCGCGTAAGTTAACTTCCCGTACAACTCCATCCCCTCCGAACGCACGTTCCGGTGATTCTGGGGTGTCCAGATCCATTGATTCCCGTCCTTCGGCAACCACAATATCCAGTTGTCGATATACATCAAATAGCCGGAAACCTCTGCGTCCAAAAACAACCCTCGGTACAACTGTTTCCGGTAAGCCACCGATGCGTCATACGAATACCCGTCTTCCGGTTTCACGTCCGGGTTTCCTCCCGGTCTCCAATAGAGGTCATTCATACTCGGAAAGCGATAATTATAGGCCACATTCCCTTTCACCTGCAACTCCTTCTCCCACAAGTTGAACACCATCCCCGCCGACCACGTGGACACCCCCCGGCTATCATTCTGTTCGAACATATACTGCCCGTTCAACATCATCCACCTCACCGGAGACCACAACGCAGAAACCTGCCAAGAAAGCACGTCCCGGTTATGCCGGAACGACGGTTCCACTTCCGGGATATCATAATCCACGTCTCCCAACGTGTACTTCGAAGAATCAACATCTATATAACTACTCACCCGAATCAAATCATGCGAATAAGTCAAGCTTGTCCCTAACACAAGATTCTCTCTTGGGGTAAACGTGTAATCAGCAATCCCTTGCCACGTGTGCGATTGATTCTTATTTCCTTCGGGATCGAACAATCCCCCCGCATACCATTTATCATACTCCTGCCGGTAATACAGCCATGCCGCTTTCATATGCAAAGCATGTAGTCCCCGGGTAAAATCCAATCCCGAGTACGCTCGCACGTTCACTTCCCGCTGTTGCTCGTGTGACTGGTTTACCACCCCAAGCGCGGGTGGCAACATTCGTTTCCCTTCTTGATACCATGCAACTGCCGTCAACCGAGTATAAGGAGACAAACGAAAATATCCCTCCTGCATCGCGGCCCATTGCGTGTAATCGGCATCTTGCCGCTTCTCTCGGAAAGGCTCGTTCGTCAAAATCTTATTCAGATAAGTATAATTATTATCAGAATGTTGATAATACAAGCGAGTCTTAAAACTCGATTTCATCCCGCCAGCGTTCACCTGCGCACCTGTCGTGTAAGTCCCGTAAGAACCGTATTCTCCCAACGCCTTCCCGCTCACGCCCGCGTTCCAATCCGGATCGGTAAAGAGGTTCACGCTTCCCCCGATAGCCCCCGTCCCGTTCTTCACGTGACTGCTCCCGTAATACAAGTTGACATTATCCGTGAAGAACACCGGTATCTGTGAAAAATCGAACGTTCCCGACATCGGTGGGGTAATATTAATCCCGTTCCAGTTCACCCGGGTCTGCGAGGGACTGGCCCCCCGGAAGGATGCCGTTGACAAGGCTCCCATTCCCAGACTTTTAACGTAAATAGCCGTGTAATCCGTCAACAATTCCGCTAGCGAACGGGTTTTATTCGCCCGCATAATCTCCGGGTCAATGCGACTCACCTTCGCCCCCGCGTTCGCCTCGTTAGCATGGCGAACACGCTGACTGACCACCTGCACCGTGTCAATCACCCCGTACATCGCCACGGGGTCCTTCTTCTGGGCCTCAACCCTCATCCCGCCCAAGGCGAAACAAGCACACAATCCTATCGCTATCCTTTTAAGCATTATTCGCCATTTAACGTTGATTTTCAGGAAAATAAACTTGTCCGGGATAAATCCCGACCTTATGACTGCTCTTCGTCCCATCTTTCAGGTAATGCCGAACATACCCCCTTTGCGCCGTGTAATCCAAACAATCACATAAATAAATATCCCCCTCCGGACTAACAGCAAAACCGTACATCATTCCGACTTTCTGCAAGTCATAATAACGACTGAATTCTCCCGTTTCCACGTTCATCCGGAATACACTCTGCTGTTCCTTCACCCCCTCCTTATTTTCTTCGGCCGAACGAGTTTTCACGCTGAAATAAATCCAAGTCCCCGTGGGATCAATATCCGTGCGGTTATAATTGATATAACCGATAATTTCACCCGGCGTCTGGGAATTCGGGTCCCCGAAAGGCAAAGTATATGATTTCACCACCTTCTCCCGCTTGGGGTCCACACATTTCAACGTGATACCTGTTACCTGTCCGCCTTCCTGCTCGTTCATCAACCCCCAAATCATGCCCTCCTTATCCACGAGCAACTGACAAGTTTTCGTGTACTCCTCATTATATATATCCTTGACAACCCGAGCCTGTTCCTTCTTGATATTATCAGCATCAAACACGTACAAGCCTCCCTGCGTTATTCCGAACACTTTATTATCTACCACAGTCAGATACTCTACGGCCCGGGGAATAGAAATATACTCCAATGGTCCCCCGTAAGGAGCAACCGTCCGAATACGTACTAATTGCCGGTTGAGATCGGAAACGACTGCCTCCGTGGAGGAAATCGACACCACTTGCCGGGGATACCCCGCCTGCGTGTAAAGAATTGTCCCCACAGATTTAAAGGTTACCGGATCAACAATCTCTATCTTTTTCGAGTTATTCATCGCCACGAAATACTTCCCGTTTATCAGCGTGATCGACTGTGCCACATCCCCCATAGGGCGATGGTTCACATCCTGAAAAGCATCGGCCACGACATTACCGTCCTTGTATATCACCGAAATCGTTCCGGTATTCGAGTTAAGTTTTCCCTCGTTCAGCACAAGGGCCTCGATATCCCCTTCGCCCATCATTCCCCTAGGATAAGGCACTCCCGGCTTATCACACGACACAAGCGTTATTCCTAGCCATATAATAGCAAAAATATAAAATAACCTCTTCACAAACATAAATCCCTTTTAATCAAAAAAAGATTTGGCGTATCCAGTCGACAATTATTAAACTATCGGTGTCCACGTTCTTCCTTCCCTTGAACGTTAAACATATATTGATTGGCAGGTCTTCTGACTTACCCCATCCTCGGACGTCCTTCCCATTTCAAATTGAAACAGTGGAGAGAGTAGTGTCCGTGGACTTTAGTGGAGCTTACAGCAGCGGGTCTGTTCAGGATTCGCACCTGATTCCCTTTTCACCACACGCCTGAAACAGGGTGTGACACCAAAATCATCGCAAAAGTATATAAAAAACTAATACGATTTTAATTTAAAAAACATCATTTAGATTATTCACAATATTTATTGTTTTCCAACAAATAGATTATCGGCCAAATAACGTGATATATAGAGTCATAAGGATTTGTTTTTATAAACAAACTCTTATGACATCTGTTATCTTCCATCACTCATTTACGATTCAGCCTCCCACAAGCACACCGAATCAGAAACATCCTTCCCGTCGGCATTTTTAGCAAAAGCATAAATGACAAGGCCTCCCCCGGCTATTTTTTCTGAAAAGTTCACGCTTTTTTCTATCGTCTCTCCCCGAAGTCCCAACTCCTCGACACGACAAATATATTTCGTTTTACAAAGAAGTACGGCATAAATCTTATCATCCAGAAAGCAATCAACGGACTCGATTTCTTCTTTCTCGTGAGTGAAAAAGATTCTCCGATTCTCCATATCAACCTCGGCACGAACCTCCGGAATCACCAACGAACCTGCGGCCACGCGCAATTTCTCGTAGTTGATCACCCCGTTAAATTCCTTGACTGCCTTCTTACGGCTATTGAAAGGTTTTTCCGGATTTGCTTTCTCCACGGTTACCGCATCCATCACGTTCGCGCTGGTAAATCCCCGAAAACCTTTCGGGTAACCGTTCCCTCCGGGAAATCCCAACTGGACGGCATCTCTCATCCATATTTTCCGTTCCGTTATCGTCCCGAAAGCCGCGGACTGTCGTTTTTGCGGCTCCTGGCTCGGTTTACGCGAGATGCTTGCCCCCCGGCAATAATTTTTCCCGTTTGGTCCCCCGTAAGTGATTACGTTACCGAACTTACCCCGAATCTTTCCAAGTGGATTTACAAATTCCGCCATATCCTGTTATTTTTATGTTCCTCGCCAGCAAAGATACACAAATAAACCGATGTAGTCACACTTTCAAACCAAATAAATAAATTATTACATGTATTATTCATGAGATATAAGTGATCACTTTCATGTAAAGCGCTATTAAAACGCTATTAAATCCCTATTAAAACGCTATATATAATAGCGTTTTATAAAAGATTTATTTGCGTATTAAAAATATTCTATCTACTTTTGCTCATGAATTAATACACGAGTGATTATCAAATAATTATTATCATGGAAAACACATTATCTATTCCAGTAGCTCTCTTGGCACAAGGCTCTATCCGGATCGACGGGATAACCTATTACCGACACGGCAATAAAGTTCGGGCCTGCAAATCACGACGGAGCCCTAAAAAAACAAGAACCGAGGGGGAAGAGGAATCCTCCAGCCGTTTCACGGAAGCCCGTAAAATGTGGAGAATCTATCGTCGTGCCATCGGGGATTTACCGATATGGAAACTCATGGCCAAGGAGATGGGAATAAATAAAAGCGATTCCTTATTCCATTCTCAAAACGGAGGATGTTTTCGCCCGGGAGAAGGGGTATGGGCTTTCCCGACATTCCGATTCTCGACAGGCACGCTGGATGCACCGGTGATCACGGGTGTCACAAGGGAAGGATGGTCCGTGACCCTAAACTGGGAAAATGACATTGACTGCCCGAAAGCGAGCGTGTCAGATCAAGTGTATGTGGGATATTTTTACGGGACCTTACCCCGCGCCCCGCAAATGATCACGTGTTTTAACTCGTTCCGGGGCGACGGCAAGGTGACCGTGGACATCCCGGCAGCAAAACAACCGGAAGGAACGCCCCTACACCTCTACTTGTTTTTTGGCAATAAAGATACCACCCGTTTCTCTCCAAGCGTGTACGCGGGAGTGTAATGTCCATACGCTCCCCCCTCTCTCCGAAATCGTGATTACCGGACATTACGCCCGCGGGAATTCATCGGCATGGGGAACCTTGTGACAGATATGCAAGAAGTTAAACATTATTACACGCTTGGCATCCTCCCCCGTGACGGGATTGATCATCGAAAACCTCGCCTAACAGGTGGTTCATACCAATGAAATAAAAATCTTTTATCCAATTTATTGTCTAATTAAAAATTACGACCTATTTTCGCACCGTCATAGTTTCATACACCACTTCGTGATGTATTGAATGAAAAAGGGAATCCGGTGAAAATCCGGGACAATACCCGTTGCTGTATTTCCCCCTTTTAAAGGAAAAGTTTATCGTACGTTTGCCACTGGTTAGAATGCTGGGAAGGCACGATAAAAGGGATAAGTCAGAAGACCTGCTATGACGAGGGACAGATTTGCATCTGCGGGATTCAGATGGTAATCAGGTTGGATGGCAAGGTCATTCTGTTTTGATTTACCGTTTCAGGTTTTTCCCGCTTGCGTAAAGATCTCTCTCGAAGCAAAAAACTATTATATTATGAAACGAGTACTATTTTTATTCACGTCAATCGTTCTTCTGATGCTATCCGGTTGTCAGACGAAAACAAAGTCCACGACCGCCTTCACGAAGGAAGTTTACTCACCGGAATACGCCGCGGGCTTCGACATCATGGGAGCTGATAACACGGAAAGCACGATTATTCGCGTGCGTAATCCTTGGCAGGGAGCGGAAGGCATTGAAATGTCCTACTTCGTGGCCCGGAACGGAGAGCAGGCACCGAAAGATTTTGACGGGGTGATTATTCCCGCGGGAGCCAAACGAATTGTGTGCATGTCATCCACTTACATCGCCATGCTGGATGCCATTAACCAAGTGGATCGAGTAGTCGGAGTTTCCGGGATGAATTATGTTTCCAACCCGTATGTCCTTGCCCACAAAGAAACCATAAAAGACATGGGGGCAGAAGTAAATTACGAACTTCTTGTCGGGTTGGCCCCGGATCTCGTGTTACTTTACGGCATCGGGGACGCGCAATCAACCGTGACGGACAAATTAAAAGAATTGAATGTTCCTTATATGTACGTGGGGGAATACTTGGAAGAATCTCCGCTGGGCAAGGCTGAATGGTTGGTTGCCATTTCCGAATTGACGGATAGCCGGGAAACAGGTACAAAAGTATTTAAAGAAATACCCGAACGTTATAACAACATGAAACAGTTAACGGCAAACGTGGAAAAACGTCCTACCGTCATGCTGAACACGCCGTGGAATGACAGTTGGGCCATGCCTTCCGTGAAAAGCTACGTGGCACAATTAATCACGGACGCGGGAGGGGATTATATTTACAAGAAAAACACCTCTAACGAGGCCGAACCCATCGGGCTGGAAACAGCCTACGGGTTGATTCGCGAGGCTGACGTGTGGTTGAATGTAGGCATGGCAACAACTCTCGACGAGTTAAAGATCATGAACCCAAAATTCAAGGACGCGAAAGCCATCCAAGAAAACAAGGTCTATAATAATAACTTGCGCTTAACGCCCGAAGGGGGAAATGATTACTGGGAATCGGCTGTTGTCCACCCGGACATCGTACTCCGTGACCTGATCAAAATCTTACACCCGGAACTGGTGACGGAGGATTTGTATTATTACAGGCACTTGGAATAGTTTAGAATTTAGAGTTTAGAATGAAAAAAGCATCTACCCCCACCAACTCCCCCTTACACAGGGGGAGAGACGAACGCGAGAAGGCGCTACGATATTACAATGTAGCGTATCCTCCCCCTGTGTAAGGGGGAGTTAGAGGGGGTAGTTAAAGCGTCACCTCGTGCGACTGGAATCTAAAATCATAAATCAAGAAATTAATAACGGTGATGTCATTTTCAATTTTATCATGAAACGCAATTCGATCATATTCCTTTTCTTGAGCCTGCTGGTTTTCGTGCTGTTCGCACTCGATTTGGTGTCGGGGGATTCGGCACTTTCCGTCGGGCAGGTTTGGAACGTGTTCACGGGTAACGAGACGGATATGACAACCCGCAATATCGTGCTGTCGATTCGATTGGTGAGGGTGATCGTGGCTGTTCTGATCGGCGTGGCGCTTTCGATAAGCGGCTTGCAGATGCAGACGGTTTTCCGGAACCCGTTGGCAGATCCTTACTTGTTGGGAGTAAGTTCCGGATCGGGATTAGGCGTTGCTTTCTTTATCCTAGGGGCTCCTTTGCTGGGGCTGGCACATTCCGGGTTTTGGCAGTCCGTAGGCATTGTCGGGGCCGGATGGGGTGGGGCTGTCATGGTCCTGTTACTAATTGCCATCATCAGCCGTTACGTGAAAAATATCCTTGGGGTGTTGATCATGGGAGTGATGATCGGTTACATCGCGGGAGCTATCATACAGATTTTACAGTACTTGAGTTCTGCCGAGCAATTGAAAATGTTTTTCCTGTGGTCGATGGGCTCCTTGGGACACGTCACGACCACGAAACTGTTTATCATGATTCCCGTGATTTGCGTGGGCGTCATTCTCTCGATTTATTGTATCAAGGCATTGAATCTTCTTTTACTCGGGGAGAGCTATGCCCAGACGATGGGACTGAATATACGGCGTGCCAGAACGCTTATTTTCGTGTCGACAACGTTGTTGACCGGAACCGTGACAGCATTCTGCGGCCCGGTGGGCTTTCTCGGACTTGCCGTGCCTCACGTGGCCCGTATGTTGTTTAACGACGCGGATCACCGGACGCTTTTGCCGGGAAGTATATTACTGGGAGTCGTGGCCATGTTGATATGTGATATTATTGCTAAAACACTCGTGCTACCCGTGAATTGTATTACCGCCCTGCTGGGAATTCCGGTAATTATTTGGGTAGTATATAAAAATCTTCGACCGGCATGATACAACTGGAATCTTTAACACTGGGATACGGGCAACAAATCCTGCTGGACCGGGTGTCGGCCAGCTTGGACGGGGGCGGGTTGATCGCCTTGCTGGGACGTAACGGCAGCGGGAAAAGTACTTTGCTGCGAGCCACGGCGGGGTTAGGGAAAATCAAGTCCGGGCGAATATTGCTGGCCGGGAAAGACCTTGCCGGGTTGCGACCGGAGGAACTGGCTCGCACCGTCAGTTTCGTGACTACTGAAAAGGTTCGGATTCCTAACTTGAAATGCCGGGATGTAGTCGCCCTCGGGCGGGCTCCCTACACGAACTGGGTAGGAAGACTGCAACCACGAGACCGGGAAATCGTTGATAAATCCCTCGCATTACTCGATATGTCCACCTATGCCGAACGAACAATGGACCAGATGTCGGACGGGGAATGCCAACGAATCATGATCGCCCGGGCCCTCGCACAAGACACTCCTATCATCTTGCTTGATGAACCCACCTCTTTTCTGGACCTGCCAAACCGTTACGAGCTGGGAGTGCTATTGCAAAGACTGGCTCACGAACAAAACAAATGTATCCTTTTTTCAACCCACGAACTGGATATTGCTCTCACGCTCTGTGATTCCATCGCCCTGATCGATCGTCCGCATTTGCATTACCTACCCACGCGACAGATGATTAACAGCGGTCATATCGAACGCCTGTTCCGTAACGAGACCATCACGTTCGACCCGAAAGAATTGCGTATCCGTGTCCGGTGAAAGGCTGTTTAAGACGGGCATTAAACTTGTCGCTCATTTTCGATAATCATAGAAAATTGAGTATCTTTATTCTATTATTATCCATAAACGAACGCGCATGAGTGAGAAAATTTATCCCATAGGTATCCAGAATTTCGAGAAAATACGAAAAGAAGGTTATTTCTATATTGACAAGACCGCCTTGATTTACCGACTGGTAAAAACGGGTAGTTATTACTTTCTCAGTCGCCCGCATCGTTTTGGAAAAAGCCTATTGATCTCCACGCTCGATGCCTATTTCCGGGGAGAAAAAGAAATCCATGACAAGCATTACGCTCAACCATTCCAATCAGACAAGCGCAAGATATTTAAAATTGGCGTGAACTTCAGTTCGAAAACAAGGAATATCGAGAAATGGATCGTGGAGTCATAACGCTCGGATTCATCCCGACAAGAGACAATTCGAAAATAGATTTATTCCACAAATTGTCTCTTGGCTATGACTCGCCCGAATCAAGCAATCTGAATTCCAAGTTTCCGGAAGTTCTTCGGATGACCGAAAAGTACAAACACATCCTTTTCAACAAAAACGGTATCATCGGACGGGTTATTCATCACCAATGATTTATCGATTTTGGCATCATAGCGTTTTAAGGCTATCAATTTTAACCCGAATTCTTCTTCGAATTTCGCATCACCTAATTTTCGCCCAATAAAACGAGGTGGAATCTCCCACTCGATAATTAGATGATCGTCATCAACAACATAGGAATCTATGGTTGTCCCCAACTCCACTTTTGTCGCGAAGAAATCGGCATACTCCCATTCCGGATTGATGGTCTCCGTGATTCCCATAGACTTCAGAATCACCTTATGCACCGGCGAAATGGCCCGTGCAACGATACGTTTCACGCCAAATTGTTTCAATAGCGCAATCACGAACAAGGAGGTCCCGAAGTCTTTCCCGAACACCACAAACACCACATCCACTTCTGTCAAAGGTAGCGTTTGTAATGCTTGTTCATTTTTCACATCCAATGCCACGGTATTCGTGATGGAATCTTTGTATAAATTAATCTTACTGATGTCAGAATCCACTCCCAACACCTCGTTTCCCCGTTTGGTCAGACGTTGCGATAGTGCAAGTCCAAAATTACCTAATCCAAATACGATACACTTCATAATAATTGAAAATTGAGAATTGAAAATTGAAAATGTGAGACGGAGCTTGGTTTTCAACTTTCAATTGATTAAACGATTACGGTTTCATCGGGATACGTGTAAAGTTTCACATCCTGATGGCGGATGAAACAAGCCAAAAGGGTGATTAAGCCCACACGCCCGACAAACATGGTGAGGGCAATGGTCATTTTACTTGCCACACATAAATGGGGCGTCAAATTCAAAGTCAGCCCCACCGTCCCCAAGGCAGAAACGACCTCGAAAACAGCTTGAGTCAGCGTTGCCTTCGGTTCCAGAATCACGATGACAAAAACAGCCAGAATGATCCACAGAATAGATAGCATGATGATTGAATGCGCCCGGTTCACGTTCTCCCGAGTCAATTGACGATGCGCGATAACAACCCGATCGTTCCCCGCGAGATTCGCCCATATATTTTTTAAAGCAATCACGAAGGTTGTTACTTTAATACCGCCCCCCGTGGACATCGGAGCCGCACCGATCCACATCAAGATAATCGTGAGGAAGATTGTCGGAACGTGCAACATGGACATATCCACGTTGTTAAAACCTGCCGTACGAGGGGTGACGGCCCCCATAAACGAAGTGGCAAATTTTCCCGTGAATGACATTCCGTCCAACACGTTATGATTTTCAAATATCCAGAACAAGGCTGTCCCCACGACAAGCAGGATTAAAGTGGTCGGTAACACGATTCGCGTTGTCGTACTCACGATGCGAGGTTCGTGAACCACCTTGTAATTCATACCCAACAGACATTTGATCTTATTCCGAATACCATAATGCAGGAGTCGCCCGTAATTGAACAAGATCGGGAATCCGATACCACCAAATATAATCAAAAAAGCCAAAATGACTTGCAAACCATACAAATGCCTGATCAAAGGATCATAGAGATTGCCCGGCAACGTGGAGAACCCGGCATTACAGAAAGCCGAAACACCATGAAACAAGGCGAAAAAGAGTTTATTGTCAATTTCCGCTACATCCTGCACTTGCATGTAGACAAGGTAAACACCAATTCCCTCGATGATAAACGTGGTCAGAATGATATACACGACCGTCCGGAAAATATCGCTCAAAGATGCCTCGTTCAATAGGTTTTTCATCATGAACTGATCGTGAAAGGAGGTGCCACTCAAGAATGACATGGCAAAAAAACTGGTAAAGGTCATCACCCCAATTCCCCCAACTTGAATCAGCATGAGCAGCACGACCTGCCCGGTCAACGTAAAAGTGGCACCGGTATCAACGACAGTCAACCCGGTCACACACACGGCACTCGTCGAGGTAAACAAGGCATCCATGAAACTGATCCCCTCGTACGTGGCATTAGGTAATCTTAACAAAACAGCCCCCAAAAGGATGATAAATAAAAAACTCGCGGCAAAAAGAACTTCCGCCTTTACCCGACTTCGCAAGACAACAAATATCTGTTTCGAGAGTTGTATGATACTCAATAGTAATACCACGGCATACGTCAATATTCGCTCGACCTTGAAAAGGAAGGGGTTAGTCTCCTCGAAATCCGGTCGGTCGAAGTGTTTGGAGAACAAGGTCAAGGCAAACAGGAAAAGTAACACTAACACTTCTATCCAAAATCCTTTTTCCGCCCGCAGCAGCCTGAAATTAAACAAGAACCGCAACAAGCCAAGCACTACGAAAAGACGAATTATCGCTCGATAGGTGTAGTATATCTCATGAGAATAATCAGCCGGCATATCAAAGCCGAAACGATAAATGACTAAAATAATTGCGAGAAAAGAGGCTAGAAATAATAACACATTACTTACCAGTTCAACAATCTGTTTTACAGACTTATAAATCTTTCTCGCCCGATAGCGGAATTCCACTGAAAACATAACACCAACTTTTTTTAATAAATAACGTTAAGCAGTTACCGCAAGTTACATAAATCACCGATAATTCTTCACTTTCCGATAACACCGGGAAATGTCTCCAAGTTTACTCATTATTTTTCAGTTTTCCGCTAGACTTTTCTATTTTTGATTTTCACGAAAAGGTAAAACACAAGAGGGGATAACCCAATATAGTTATTTCATGAATACAAAGTAAACTGCCAGCACCAAGCAAACACAAGCGGCCAAGTGATTCCACTGGAAGGTTACCCCTTTGAAGAAAAGCATGGAGAAGATAATGAAAATGGTCAGCGTGATCACTTCCTGAACCACTTTTAACTGCATCAGCGAAAAAGGTCCCCCGTTCCCAATGAATCCCAAACGATTAGCCGGAACTTGGGCACAATATTCGAACAAAGCAATACTCCATGAAAACAAGATTACCCCGAAGAGAGGCCAGTTATCTATCCATTTCATTTCCTGTAACTTCAGATGGCCATACCAAGCAAAAGTCATGAATACGTTCGAAACGATCAGCAATAATATCGCATAAAGTCCTTGCATACTGTATTTTTTAATCTATTTATAAGTCTTCAGAAGACGGCACAAAAATACAAATTCTCAAAGAAATTCGTGAAATAGACCACAAATATTACATCACTCGACTATTCTTCCACTATTCATTCCATAAGGAAACAAATAGCATACTATATTGCAATATTTACAAGCAAAACTTCCGTACTTTTGTAAAAAATATAAAGGACAATGAATAATTACAAGCATGTATGCATGTTACTACTAGGATGGTTGACGTGTATAGTATTGTTTTCAGCCTGTAAAAAGGATGTCTACGATCCAAACAAGAATGAACCGGCAAAAGATATTTTTGACTTCGCCACCACCGTCGATAAGTCTTTGGACATTGATTATGGCATGAAAGGTAACAAAGCCGTGTTCGAGGTATTCACGGAAGATCCCGTTATTTTAGAAAACGGAAAAGCCAAGAAAAAAGAAAATGTAAAATCCATTTTAAAAGCGTATACGGATGAAGATTGTACATACTCCGGTATTGTCAATTTGCCAACAGCTTGCACGAAAATTTATCTGTATTCGGAGAATTATATTCTACCGACCAGCGTGGAAGTCGAGGTCGAAAATTCGGGAATTAAATTCAACCTGAAAGATTATATCAAAAATCTTCAATCAAGCACGCCGGTCATGACATCCCAGATGGTGATCATGGACAAAGCGCTATCCAAAGCATACACGGAAACGAACCCGTACAACATTCAGTTCCTTGGAGGATATGATAATAACGGGATGCCGGATTACCTTCTAAGGGAAGAACATAACGGGATCACGTACCCGGTTGCCGTTGATGTACCCAACGGACTAGTAAACCGGTTAAACGATGTTTTGACCGCCAAAGATAACTCTAGCTTTGCTGTTTCGACAAAAGTTATAAACACGAATGTCTTGAAAGATGCTAGCATTAAATTGACATTCCTTGGAGAAGAGGCCGAATACCGGAATGCAATCGGTTACTACTATTACGAAACCCAGAATCCACCAAGCGCGGAAGAGTTCGAATCCCTACCCAAATACATCGCTTTCCCAAATTGTTCTACATGGGGGTCAAACTCCGGAATCACAAGTAATTATATGCCCCCATTATGGTCTGGTCATCAGATTCAACTCAAATATTTTGACAAAAACGGGAAAGAGACAAATGTATTCCCGGCAGGCATCACTATCGGATGGTTTATGATTCCGGATGGGTTTGAAGTTTACAAACAAGCATCAGGAAATAAAGTTAACATTGTGAATCCGAAATATGGTATCCGGTATTCGAATAATGAATTCAATAAAGACAATAAAAGTGTATGCATAAGCCTATACGACGAGAAAAGTAAAACTACTGTAAACGGTTTCGAGGACGGAGGAGACAAGGATTACAAAGATGTTTTTTTCTACTTGACCTCCACTCCCGAAGAGGCGATCTATGACCCGAACAAGCCAACAACCGACCCGGATGAAGAATATCCACCCATTGAAAGTGACGCCCTCGAAGGTACGTTAGTATTCGAGGATTTATGGCCCAGTCAGGGAGATTATGACATGAATGATGTTGTTGTCACGTATCATACCACATTCACAACTGACAAGGACAATAAAATTATTGGGATCAAAGACATATTCACTCCAATCCATGCAGGCGGAGCTTTAAAAAGCGCTTTCGGTTATCAAATGAACATGGACAAGAGTGATATTGACAATATTAAAATCGAGAATTCCTCATCAACCGCCCTCAACGAGAATGGAATGGAAATCAACCAAGATAAACCAACATTTATGTTGTTTGATGACATTCAACAAGCTGTTAAAAACGGAGCGATAACCGTTACCTTGGAACTGACCGGAAAGAACTCGATCAATGATGTCTCAAGAAAAAAACTTTACAATCCATTTATCTGTGTCAGCACGGATGGATTCAATGCAACAAGCAAAGAAGCTCGTCGTGAAATTCATCTCACAAATTATCCCCCGACCCCGTTTGCCAATTTGTATTTCTTCGGACGTAATAATGATAAAAGTTCGTTGGATCAAGAAGGAAATCCTATCGGACCCAATTACTATGTCGCTGAAGATAACTATCCCTTCGCCATCGATCTTCCTATCACAGATTATCAGATACCGGATGAGAGTGTAAAAATTGACAAGTTCTACCCGGGGTTCTATAAATGGGCAAAAAGTAAAGGCGAAGAAAATAAAGACTGGTATGAATACCCAGCCTCCAAATAATACTGATTTTAATAAGTATTTCATATCACGATCTCAGAGACAGGCCTACCAGCCTGCCTCTGATTTTTATATATCCACACCCATCGAAAGAAGCAAATTTTTGTTTAAAAAACAAGAATTTTAAGAGATTTCAGTCTGTAAACACTATCTTTGTTCAAATAACGGATAAACTTTACCATCAAAGTGCAGTATCATGAAAGCGAACAAGATTCAGAAAATAGAGATCCGCAATATATGGGGAAAATATAATTTCCGGTGGGAAAATCTCAATCCCGACGTGAATATCCTGACAGGTATTAACGGTAGCGGGAAAACCACATTCTTCAATATTATTGACGCCTTACTTTCGGCAGATATTAAACGCTTGAAATTGTACAACATCGAGGCCGAGGTCACTATTGACGACATCTTGATCAGTTTCCGGAAAGATAGTACCCTAGCATCTGTAAGACAAAAGTTAGCCGGAGTGAACTATTTAAAGATCAGCACCTTTGACGTACCAATCCGAGACCGTCGAAAAATGGGTAAAGAAGATAGTCCCTTACTCAGCGAGTTAAAGGAAATCGTGTACAGCGTGGGCGAGAATAACAATTCGTTTTCTGATTACCGCCTTCGGGCCACGAATTTTCCGGATCAGGCGGAAAAGATCAACCGCAGGATTCGCAAATTTTACGACACGGTGAATCACCTGTTTGCCGGAACAGGGAAGACCATCGAGATTGACCCGATGACGAATCAATTGGTCTTCCGGGATGGAGATGAAATTATCCATCTTTACAAGCTATCATCGGGAGAGAAACAATTACTAATTATTCTGCTCCGCGTGTTCCTGATGGACGAACAACCTTACATCCTGCTTATGGATGAACCGGAAATCTCGTTACATATCGAGTGGCAGTACCGCCTTTTTGAAGAAATTCAAAAACTGAACCCGCATTGCCAAATCATTACCTCTACCCACTCCCCGAGCCTATTCGGTGATGGCTGGGGGGACAAGTTGGTATTCATCGAAGACCTATTGATTCACTAACCTGATCAATTTTAGATTTATGATTTTAGATTCCAACCCAGCTCTTTTAATCGTAGATTGATGGTCTTTTTACATTTTCAATTCTCAATTTTCAATTGTTATGTTTTCTCCTCCCGTATCTAAAGAAAAATATTATTATCACGCAGCCAAACGTTTTATGATGGACGCACAGCTCTTGCGTTGTAGGGCAGCTATTCACGTGGAAGATAAAGACGATATTGTTTTCTGGAGCAATATTTTCAAGCATTTCCGCCCGAATGACCGGTTTCATTTTATCGCGGGTTCCCGGAACGAACGGGGCCATGAAACCAGAGGCGTGACGCAATGCCTGAAATATGTCAAATACTTGAACCCGAAGTTTTTTATCTGCATAGACAGTGACTATCGCTATTTGTTGCAAGAACAAGGGATTGATGTTAAACATTACATTTTCCAGACCTATACCTACTCTTTCGAGAACCATCATTGCTATGACAAGGGGTTGAACGAGTTATGCTACCGGATCACGACCCTACCTAATAACGTGTTCGATTTTCACCAATTTCTGAAAGAGTATTCGAATATCGTGTACAAATTATTCCTGTGGCATCTATATTTCCTAGTGGCAGATCCCAAACGATTCTCGATCGCTGATTTCAACGAACTGATTTCGTTTCAATGGCAACGTCGACCGGACATCCGACAGAACGGACGCCACGAGTTAAACAAGTTGAAAGGACGGATCGAACAAAAACTTGCCCAACTCCGGAAGAATTACCCCAAAGCGAACCTTTCCATACTGGAAGAAAAATACCAAAAGATGGGGCTGACCCCGGACACCACGTATCTCTTTATCCGGGGGCATAATATTTATGATATGGTTTACATGCTGAACCGGGAAGTTTGTAAAAAGGTACTGAGAATCGCGAAAGATTCGTATTCCGGTTCACAACAACCGCCTCATGTCAACCTTTTTGGTTACCGGAACAGTATTGACGATCAATTGAAAAAGAATTTACATTTCGGGGCTTATCCCGCCATTCGCAAGATAGAGGAAGACGTTCATCTTCTATTCTAAGGTTTCCTCCCGGAAGGTAACACCTCCAAGATGGCTTTATGGGATTCGCCATTCTTTCCAATCGTGAAATGAATACGGGCTTGTATTCGCTTACCGGATGGCGTGTTCTCCCATTTAGGCCCCTCGGCCAACAATCGAATAACCTCTTTATTGCTCTCCTTCGAGAAACCATCCTCTATCCGGATTCGGCTGGGGACTTTCTTCCTGTTCAACTCGAATGAAAGTATTACAGCCCCCATTTTATTCGAATCCAAGTCAGTTTTCGGATAGCGCAAAGCTTTTTCCATATATTGATTGAAATGGAGGACATCATCTTTAGATACCAACGTATCAAGTACAACATTTTGTCGACTGGTTATAACAGAAACTCCCTGCATTTTTATATTGGACATTTCTACCTCTTTCTTTTTTGCAACACCATAACCGGTAACAACAACCTCATTCATTTTTTCTGCATTTTCTTCCATCTTCACTTGCAATTTGTCTCCCGCCTTAACCAAAATATGCTGAGATTTCATCCCGATAAAAGAAAAGGTAAGTAAACCCTCTGATGTAGGAAGATCCAAACTAAAGTGGCCGTTGGCATCCGTGACTACCCCCATCGTCGAGCCGGAAAGGAGTACTGTCACTCCCGCTAAAGGATTGTCCTTCCCATCCGTTATCATACCCGACACGTGATTATCGTTTACTTTCATTTTCCGGGTTACCAGTCGGGAAGTATCTTCAATCTGAACACTTGCCAAAGAAACTTCTTGATCAGCAAGTTCCTCCATCACCATCTCCCGTACAGAATCCTTTTTTCTTGCTACCCGGTTATCCGAGCGTAACAACTGTTTTTTATCGCCCGGAGGCACTGTCAAAGAATCCGTTTTATCAAATAAATCTATTGTGTTTCCACTTTCAAGTGTCAGTATCGCTCTCTCTTTGGTTTTCACCGAATCAGATAATTGAGCAACTACCATCACGGGTACATCAAAAGTTTTCTCTTGCCGGGTAAACCACCATGTCCCGCAAGCTAGCAAAATAGCAAACGAGGCTGCAATATACATCCATGTCCGTTTTTGTTTACGAGATGAACGGGAGCGCTCGTTCAACTGGCGTTCCAGACGAATCAGGCCATCAAGAGGATCACCGGGAGTCGAAGTCAACCCCTCCAATGCCTCGAACAAGAACGGATCGGACAAAGCCTCCCGCTCCATACGGTTAGCAGCCTTACCTTTCCGGTTGCCATGCAGGTATTCTTTTATGTCGTCAATCCGTTTCATTTGATGTTATTCCTTTACGTTCCAAACACAATTTCAAGTTCCGTTTCCCATTCTGGATAAAACTCTTTACCATTTTCGAAGAAAAACCCGTGCGTTCTTCCACTTCCTTGTACGAAAGTTCATTCAGGAAGAAATATTTCACGCTGACACGTTGTCTTTCAGGCAACCCCTCGATACATTCCCGCAACGATTTCTCTCGATTCTCCCTCTCGTTTACAACAGTAAGATGAAAATCATCGCAAAATTCCATAAAAGAATCGTCTAAAGAAACGGACAAATTTTTACTCCGTTTCCGGATTTCCATCAAGCAGTTATTGCGAATACAAGTATATAGCCAAGCTTTGAAGGATTGTATTTCCGTCTCTTTTACCTTCACAATCAATTCTTCGAATAGTTGCATAACGGCATCCTGCGCATCTTCCGGTCGCTTTAGATACTTTAAGGCTACCCCGTACACCAAGGGCATGTATCTTTTATAAGCCTCCACGAAATACGCCAAGTCACCGCTTTCACAATATCGTTTCAGCAGTTCTTCATCCGTTATGTTCTCTTGACCCCGCTTCACTATTTATACATTGATTTTTACAAATATAAGAATTAAAAAAATTCTCTCTAAAGATTTATGGAATTTCTTTTCGTCTGTCATCTTAGGATAAAATTAATTTAAAAATAACAGCTTATGAAAACAAATAGCGTTTTAAAGAAATTAGCATGGGGATTAGTTATATTCATTGGATTATCCAATGTCGTTTTAGCCCAAAAGATTCAAGTAAGTGGTAAGGTAATGCTTGCCGCGGACAGTTCGGCATTACCCGGGGCAACCGTTCTCATTAAAAACACGAATATTGGCGTAGCCACCAATTCGCAAGGGGATTACACGATACAGGCGAATGTAGGAGATACCTTACGATTCAGTTTTATCGGGTTAGAAATTTTATATATCCCGGTAAAAGAGAAGACATTAAACGTTTACCTGAATACGGATGACGAAACGGCAATGGTAAGCGAGTGCATTGTTACCGGATACGAAACCATACACCACGAAAGTGCCGTGCTTAAACTCCGTTCCGGAATGCCCGTAACATTAACTTCCGAGCAAAACACGGAAGAGTATAACGAATTCGCCGCAAATCGCTTCCTGTTGGCCTTGGACAAGCCTCTTTCCACGTTCTCGATCGACGTGGACAACGCTGCTTATTCTAATGTACGACGTTTTATTAATCAAGGAACTCTTCCTCCTGTCGATGCCATACGCACGGAAGAGTTCCTGAATTATTTCGCTTATGATTACCCCGCCCCACGAGGAAATGACCCAGTAAGTATCACCACCGAGGTTTCCAACGCCCCATGGAACACGCAGCACAAACTGGTACATATCGGGATCAAGGCAAAAGAAATTGCCACGGAAAACCTTCCGGCCTCGAATCTTGTATTCTTGATTGACGTATCCGGTTCCATGGATTTCTCCAACAAACTCCCGCTGTTGAAATCATCTTTGAAATTACTCGTGAAACAACTTCGTCCACAAGATCGAGTAGCGATTGTTACTTACGCGAACCAAACAAAAGAAGTACTTACCTCTACCCCGGGAAGTGATAAAGCCAAAATTCTGGCTGCCATCGATGGATTATATGCCAGTGGCGGTACTGCCGGTGGAGATGGAATCCAAAGAGCCTACCGGGTTGCCGAGAATAATTTTATTAAAGGAGGAAATAATCGCATTATCCTAGCCACAGACGGAGATTTTAACATCGGCATTTCTTCACCCAAAGAACTGGAAAAGATGATTGAAACAAAACGGGCTACCGGTATATATCTGACGGTTTTAGGTTTCGGAATGGGAAATTATAAAGACAACCGGATGCAGGTTCTCGCAGAAAAAGGAAACGGGAATCACGCTTATATTGACAACCTGACAGAAGCGAAAAAAGTATTAGTAAACGAATTCGGAGGAACTCTTTTCACGGTTGCCAAAGACGTAAAGATTCAAGTGGAATTCAATCCAGCTAAAGTTCAAGTTTATCGCCTGATCGGTTACGAAAGCCGCCTGCTAGAAGCAAAAGACTTCAACGATGACACGAAAGATGCCGGAGAAATGGGAGCCGGACATAGCGTTACTGCCTTGTACGAAATCATCCCGGTCGGGGTTAAAAGTAATTTTGCACCCACCATTGACCCACTGAAATACCAGAAAACAGGAAGAGATGAAAAGCAAACCCTAACGGATAGTCCGGAATTATTAACCGTGAAGCTTCGCTATAAACAACCGAACTCACATAAAAGTTCTAAAATGGAAGTAGCCGTTATCGACAAAGATACACCTATAAAAAAGAGTTCCGAAAATTTCCGGTTCTCTGCCGCTGTTGCAGGATTCGGGATGTTATTACAAAATTCGGATTACAAGAACGATTTTACATTCGATAACGTTATCGACCTCGCCAAACAAGCTACAAATTATGACCCGGAAGGGTATCGAAAAGAGTTTATCCGGCTGGTCGAAAGTGCTGCCTTACTAAAATGAATAAAACAAAATTGGCCGGAAAGCTTTCCGGCCAATTTTTATAAAGCAATATCACTTTATTTAATCAACAAATCGTTTTTCAATGCCGTCCGGGGAACAGCGACTTCAGCCACCCCACAAGCGTAAGCACCTAGAACATATTGACCATAGGTAAAACAAACTGAGGTTTTGTTAAAGTTAACAGCCGTCACATCTTTCAGCGTTGGATCTGTCGTAAAACAACCTTCCGGATTCTTGAAATTCGCTTTCAACTGGGTATTAATCTGAGTCTCGTTAGTATAATTCAGAATCTCCTGATTCGTCAAGAACTTCTGATTCTGCACGTCATAATTGAAGGTGTAGAAATTCGTTATTCCATGCGCACCGCCCGTGAAAGTGTAAACAATCAAGCGTACACTCACGTATTGGTCGTTTGCCATAAACACGCTATCACCTACCTGCAACTCGTATATCCATACCGGACGCTCTTCCCCAGCTGCCTGCCATGACTCGAAGAACTCGTTCGCATCAGTCTTCAAGCTATCCTGCAAATCATTCACGAACTTCTCAATTTTCTTGTTCAATACCTCGCAACTTTTATTCACGTTCGCATCAGCAGACGAGAACATAGAACGATTTACCGTAATGTCCCAATTCTCAGAATTCGCCGTAACCTTTTCATTCTTCACGTTCAAATCCTGAACCTTCGGCTGGCATCCCACAAAGGCAAATGCCATAAAAACTGCCATAATTAGTGTACTTTTCATTGTGTGTTTTGTTTTTTGTGTGTATCACAAAATTATGAAATTAAAATATACTGTTATCACATTGCATCACTTTTATTTTATCAAATCTAAAGCTGCCAATTTCTGCTTGATCCTCATTTGAATCATCGCTTTTGTCATTTCATGTTCCATCTGCATGGATTCCATAAAAGCTTGATTATAACATTTTTTTGCCTCATCATACTCTTTTAGTACCTTATTCGTATCCCCCAACATGGCAAGAAAATTAATTTTATCCATCAACGAAATATCCGTGTATTGTAATGCTTTTATCGTCCACTCTTTCGTTTTCAAAATAACGCTTTCAGGCACTTTTCCCCCGGTAGCGGTATAAACTTGCTGGGCAGCCATTCCATAATCAACGGCACGGGCATCCTCTCCCAATTCTTTAAAATAAGCATCCATAGACTTCACGTATTCCTCCCCGTCTTTCTTATAAAAAAGCAAATACTCGGCATCATACAAATAGGTAAATCGCTGCCGGGCAGACATCGTTTTCTGTGGGACTACGCTGTATGTCAACCTCATATCCCCATCAATGCGTTCCAAGTATTTTTTATACTCCTCTTTACCGGCACGGGCCATATTCTCCATGATTTTATTATTGTACTCCATCACGAAATAAGCAGGCCCTTCCCCAAGTTTCAAATAAGCCTCCATGTTTTTATTCATAAACTCCATCAACTTGTCCCCCGGCTTATCCGCATGATGAAAAGTATTGATAATGCGATAATCATCCGCATTAATTAATTCCGGTCCCATTTTCAAATCAATATAGTCCTTAAAAATCTTTTCGATTCGGGCAATCCATTTTGTCTGTTCCATATTTTCCAGCGTACTCACGTAAGCGGGAGCCCCCAGCAACAACTGTTGCATTAACACTAAATCATTCTTAGAAGATTTGAACTTCGTGTAAATCTCCTCAAAGCTCATCTTTTCCCCCGTGACAACCTTGGCCGATTTTATAAGAGCCGCACCATCAAGAGCTCCTTCCAAGCGAGAAAGCAATTTTCCATCCGCATCAAAAAAAGCCAGCGTGGGATACGATCTCACCTTATTCTGCTTCACGACCTGACGATTAGCGGGATTCTCCGCGTCAATCTGTATGGAAACAAACTGCTCGTTAAAATACTTTCCAACAGCCTCAAGCGTGAAGACATCTTTAGCCAGCCGTTTACAAGGCCCGCACCAATCCGCGTAGAAATCCACGAACAGCATCTTTCCCTCTTGCTTGGCTTTTTCTAAAGCCGCATTATAATCTCCTTTAAAGAATTCAATTCCTTGACCAAAAGACTGAATTCCTCCCATAAATATCAATACAATAACCAGAATTGTTTTCATTTTTACTTTTGTTTTAGATAAAGGGGCTGTCCTAAAAGTCAATTTTAAACAACTACCCCCACTAACTCCCCCTTACACAGGGGGAGAAACAGCTTGGTAATCAGCTCTCCCCTGTGTAAGGGGGAGTTGGAGGGGGTAGTTGGCAAATACAAACAGGACTTTTTGGACACCCTCTTTATCCGAATTAATTTATTTTACCACAAACGTATAGACATCCGATAATAACTCGGAGTAACCATCATTCGAAACTTTCAAGGTAACGACATAACGCCCCACGGGTAGTTCCGTGTATAACGGTAACTCCATAACTCCTCCACCACGGACTGTAATTTCTTTTTTGAATACTTCCGCATCTCCTCCCTCCGAAGCCTTCACGCTTACAAATTCGAACGACAGGGGGGAAGTACCCAATACTCCCTGTATTTTCTGGGTCACCCAAGGAGCCTCATTCGCCATCCTGACAGCATCTTCCACCGGATCCAGTGTTTTTTTCACTTCCAATTCATTCGGTAAATAACCGGCATTCTCCGCCTTCAAATACCCGACCTTCATATCCTGACATCCCCAACAGGTGATAATCAGCACAAGAAATAAATATACTTGTTTCATCATAGCATTTCGTTTTTATAATTGTCCCAAGGTATAAGAGTAATTCAAAGAATGAACGACTCCATTATCCGTTTCTATATCAGTTGAAGCGACATCAATCTGTGTTCTCGTGTCAAACGAAGTGACATACAAATACACGGGTCCCACGTCCGGAATATCATGATAGGTATCCTGAAACGAGTATACCCAGAATTTTGTCCCGAAAGCACTGGTGAAAACTTTTCCACCTTTCCCCTGCGTCTCGCCCAAAATCTGTTCGCCCCGGGGAATATCATCCCGCCAATGAATCCCGGCAACCACATGCCGTAATATCAACTCCCGACACGTTGCTTCCGGAATTTCCCGAATAGCATTATATCCCTGCTCGATCATCCATCGAAGAATGGATAAATTTGTCGGACCGAAAAAAGTTATTTTCTCGTACCCGACCTGCTTCCCTTGAAACAAATCTTCCAGACCGGCACGTTCCACCAAGAGTAACGTGCTATCCCAATCGTAAGAATTGGAATGCAGGTAATCATACATCGTCCCGTCAAAACGGCCGTTCGCTAAACCCGAATCGATGTAATTGTATTTCGTCTCGCAAGAAAAAAGCGAGAGCAAAACCAAAATTATTCCTATATTTCTCATTGTCTTCATTTTAAATTTACTCGAATCTTGACCAATAAATATTCTGACGTATCAAATCATTTAGATTAAATGCTTCATCCCCAATCGGTAAAAACAAAGCTCCTTCTTTTACATCTTGCTGATCCAGTGTTTTGTAATTACCATCCATATAAGTATGTATGTATTCCAGTCCATTCCGTATAATGTCATAATACCGATGTCCTTCAAACAGAAGTTCCCTCTCCCGTTCTTTAAAGATCGCCAGTTGAATGTCATTTTCTCCCGGAGCCGGATAAGGCGTAGCGTGAGCCCGATTGCGGATTTTATTCAAATCCGCTTTTGCCAGATCATCACCCAGTTTTGCGTAGCATTCGGCCCTCAACAAATAAATATCCGCCAAGCGCCAGTAGCTATAATTCACGTCAATGTAAGCGACCTGAGGGGTAGGACTCCACGACACATTCCTGTAGACTACATCTCGCCATTTATACACGTATGCATATCCTTGATTCACTTTATACATCGTATCATGCGACATGGAATCCAGCTTAAAGAAATATTCATCCCTCCGGTCATCCGTATCCTCGTAAAGATTTTTAACCGTCTCGGCCTTGATCACGAAGTCTTTCGTCACCACGGATCCCGGAGTTTCCGTACCTTTTACCGGCCAAGTAATCCATACCCTACCCGGGAAGTACGCCATCGGGTAAGTCTGAAAACGGTCCAGCTCAAACTCCAGAATATTCTCCTGACTGGCACCTATTCCTTTCATGGCTTTCGTACACACCTCTTCACTCGTGCGTTCCAACTCGTAAAATCCCGCTTTCTTTTCAATCAAAAGCGTAGACCATTCTATCGACTCTTCATAACATTTTTTTGCATCTCCTTCCAGACCGCACAAATCAATCATGCTCCCTTTCCATGCATACAAATGAGCCAAGAGTGCCGCACAACTTCCCTTGCAACCATATTGCTTTGACACCCAAGTATTCGCACCGAGAAGAGGCATATCCTCGTACTTCGGTAACAATTCATATCCTTCCGAGGCATTTTTTATCGCTTCATCCAACACATCCAGCATTGAACTTTTGTTATATACCTCCATACTGGTACTATTTCTCGTGATAACGGCATCTCCCCACTTCCTCGCTAAATCGAAATAAACAAAACCCTTCACGAAATAGGCCTGCCCCGCGTAGAAGTCCAATTTATCCTGCGGAATCCCCTCTGCCCGATATAAATTATCCAGAATCACGTTCGCCACGTAAATCAAATCATACTGATTTCTCCAACCATTGGAAAATGAATTTATTATTGACGTTTGATTCAACATTCGTTGATCCCCATAATAGGAGCTATTCACCTGATCGGCCAAAAACCCCCGGAAAGCCATCACTTCATTTTCAAATTGTTTGTACCGGAAAAAACCCTCCAACTGAAAAATCATGGCATTAAAATCCTCCTCGGTTTTAAAGAAATTCGTGAATGTTATGGCATTCTCCGGTTCCACGTCCAAAACGCTATCACATCCCCATAACAAAGGGAAAAGTAGTATATATATAATTTTCCTCATGGCTAAAATTTTACAGTTAATCCTAACGTTAGCTTCCGGGCAAGAGGATAATACATGAAATTATCATACCCGGTATAGGGGTCCACCACTTCCGGATCCACGCCGGAATAATTTGTCAACAGAAACAAGTTCTCTGCCGTAAAAAACAAACGACACCCTTCAAGATTAATTTTCTTCATCCACTCTTTCGGGAGATTATAGCCAAGAGTCAATTGTTTCAAGCGCAAATAATGCACTTTCTCAATATTGGAAGAGACATCTCCACCAAACTGACCGATATAACCATCAGTACTAGAGGTTATAATAGGATAATCTGCCTTATCGCCCGGTTTCTCCCAAAATGTCGTGTTTGCATAATCAACAAAAATCGTACTTGTTCTTAAATTATTCTGCAAGGAAGAAATCTTGTACAAATTAATAATTTTCCGCCCCAAGGAATACGTAAACAATACATTCAAATCGAAACCGTTCCACATAATCTCGTTTGCCCATCCCCCGTAAGCAACCGGCAAGGTCGATCCCGCATAATATCGATCCTCATCATTGATTTTTCCATCCTGATTCATATCCTGAATCATCCGGGTTCCCGCCGAATAGGGATAACTCTTATTCATCGAGTGCAACAGATTTTTATTCCCTTGCTGATCGTAATAAGCCGGAATATCCTTCTCGGACTCGATTATTCCCAGATCCTTGTAAATATACAACCCGTAAATAGGACGCCCAAGAACCAACTGGCCAGTACCGTTCACCATATCCATATCCGTGTACGACTTTTCAAAGCGGTTCCAGTTCCTCGAAATATTAAATTTTCCCCGCCATTTTACTTCCGTGTTACGTAAAATATCATAATTCAACTCTAACTCGATTCCTTCATTAGAAATCTCCATTGCGTTCTGCCACGCGGTTTTATGATAATAGTAATCTCCCGGTAAGGAAACATTGAATAACAGAGATTTCGAATATTTATAATAGTAATCCAACTTGAACTTCAAACGATAATCAAAAAGATCGACATCCAAACCAATATCATACTGGTCTGATTCCTCCCAAGTCAAATTTCTATTAACGATCTGGGAAGGTAATACCCCTGCATTCCCCAAGAAAGTATTTGCAAATTCCAAGGTTCCATGTGCCAGATAAGCATCCCGAAATTGCTGCCCGGAAGTTCCCCATGATGCCCGTATTTTAGCATAACTCAACCACCATTTCTTGAAAAACGGTTCCTCAGAGAAAGCCCAACCGACAGCGACCGATGGGAACGTGGCCCAACGCACGTCTTCCCCGAACACGGACGAACCATCCCTTCTCAGCGTGAACTCGAACAAATATTTCTTTTTATAATTATAAGCGGCACGACCAAAATAGCTTAACATGATTTTCTCCTCAAAATTGGATCGATAGGCCTGTAAGGATTTAACACTTCCATATTCCTCGAACGTGGTAGGAAATCCATTCAGTACATAATGAATCTTATCACTTGGAGATCCCTTCCCGCTCCCGCTAAACTGGTCTTTTGCCTCTCTCAAATAAGACAAACCCAACAGAATTTCCATGTTATGATTATCCCGGATCGATTTATTATAAACAAGTAGATTCTCATTGGAGAATAGCGTTCCACTACTTATGCTTCCCGTTGATACACTCAAATTATTCGCCGCATCCAGATAACTGGGTGTAAATGAGTTCCGTTTCCCTTCAGAGAAATCCATGGATAAACTCGAAGACAATTTCAATCCTTTTACGAACTCGTACGCAACGGCCAGACTTGCCCGGATCCGGTAAGTAATATTTTTCTCGGAAGATTCGTTCAACTGTTTCAAGGTCTCCTTCTCAATCTCGCCGGATCCCGGCAAAATGGATAAATTTGATTTCGGGTCGACTGTCAACCGCTCTATCTTACTTGCATTTGTAAAAGAAGTATTTGCAGCTCCCCGGCTTCGATCCGTGTAGGCTAAGTACAAACGGGCATCAATATTCAAATTTGCACGGGGAACAACATTCAAGTTTGTCAGGATATTAGCTCTCTTAAAATTACTCCCCAACATGATTCCTGTTTCGTCATACCATCCTGCCCCTACCATATACTTTATGGTTTCCGTCCCCCCGGAAGCCTGAAGATTTGCGTTTAAAATCTTTCCCGCATCGAAACAATATTTCCACCAATTCGTCGAATTGTTGTAAAATGGATTCAAACTATCTTGTAAAGGTTTCCCTGTACCAATTTGATATTCAGTTAAGGGATACCCGCTATTCCAGAAATAATCATACGCCCCATTCTGGTGATAGGCATCACGATAAGATTCCGGCATCTTATATATTCCTGTTTGCCAGCTTCCGTAAGCCGTGCGATAATTCCTTAATTTATTGAGATTCGCAATTCGTTCCAACTGTCCTCCCGTCTGTGTCGGGGTCTCCGGCAGAATAGAATACGAGTAAGAAACATTTGCGGAGAACTTACCCCGACCGGTTTTCCCTTGTTTCGTGGTGATTAGGATTACTCCATTACTTGCCCTTGAGCCATACAACGCTGCCGATGCCGCATCTTTCAGCACCTCAACGGATTCAATGGTAGAAGGATCAATCTCGGCTAACGTGTTCGTACCCGTCACCGGAGAAGTAAATGAATGAACGGGAACTCCGTCAATCACGTACAAAGGTGTTCCATCCGTCTGTGATTCTGACAACAAGGAATTATAACCGCGAATATTGATACGGGTTCCACCCCCACCGGGAGAACCGGAAATATTCGACACTTCCACACCTGCCATGTGTCCTTGCAACAAATTCTCAAGACTGGCAGAAGGAACCTCTTCCAGCTCCTTAGCTTTCACGGATGAAACAGCCCCAATCAATTCTCTTTTTTTCCGTTCCCCGTAAGCCACCACGGTCACCTCATCCAAATCGGAAATTTCCTCTTCCAGCACGACATTGATCGTCGTCTGATCCTTCAATTCAACCTCTTTCGTTTTCATCCCCACGAAAGAGAATAACAACGCTTTGGCTGTTGCCGGAAGCTCCAATTTATACACGCCATTCACGTCGGTCACGACACCGACAGTAGTTCCCTTCACGTAAACCGACACCCCGGGAAGCTTTCCCTTTTGCTTATCCGTGATCGCTCCCGTGATCACTCTCTTTTTCGGAGTCACAGCCGTAGAACCTTTTACTTCTTCCGCAGCTTTCTTCTTGATAACCACAACGTTCTTTTCGAGAGTGTACGTGTAATCCGTCTTCCGCAAACAAATATTCATCACGCTATCAATCAACACGTCCTTCACGTCAATCGTGATCTTACCAATTTTGTTCACGGCATCCATACTATACACGAATGTCATTTTACTTTGTTTCTCTACAGCAAAAATGATGTCCAGCATCGAGGCATTTTCCCTTTTCAGCGTTAATTTTTCCGTTTGTGCATGCACACTTCGAAATGCTCCACAAGCTAAAAAAACCGCTATACACAAGCAAATTTTCATGCATATAGAACTTTTCTCCTTTTTTTTATCGTGCAGGAGCCACGTCCAAAAGTTTTTTTTCATAACTTTGAGAAATTAAATTGATATTGAATTTAATGAAATGGGTTGTCAGAAATAATCACCACAAAATCTCTGGCTCCCATTTTTATTTATAGCAATACGTGGTCAACTACCACTTTTCACCGTCAACGATTTTCCAAGCATCTCAAATTTCACCTCGCCTGTCAACTCCAATATTTTCAATAAAGAATCAACATGTTCATACTTTTCCAGCTTAAACCCAAATCGCTTTTCCGCCATCTCCGAATTCTGGTAGAACACCTCGAAATCATACCAACGAGCCATCTCCTGTAAAATGTCATCCAAGCGTTCTTCCTCGAACACGAACATCTGTTCCTTTCTCAAACGGTAATTCTCTCCCTTAATCTTACGATAAGAGAAATCTCCCGATTGCTCATAATAAGTAGCCTGCATATCGGGACGCAACACGTTATCTTTTACACTCACCACACCCTCAACCAACGAAGTTTCCACCAGCCCCGAATTCCGATACGCCTTCACGTTAAAACTCGTTCCCAATACCTTCACGTCAAGAGATTTCGTTTTCACGTAGAAAGGATGAGCCGGATCATGGTGTACCTCAAAATAAGCCTCTCCTTCCAAGTATACTTCTCGTTTATTGCCTTTAAAACGAATTGGGAATCGAATTTCCGACTCTGCAAAAACCCAAACATTTGTCCCATCTGCCAATTTCAGATTATATTCTCCTCCTCTGGGAACGATAATCCGGTGATACTCAACTTTTGAATCTGCTATTGAATCAACTCCTGTGTAATCCAACCCGATTCCATTCTCTAAAAGCACACCATATTGATTTAGTTTTTCCGCAACATTTTTTACGGTATCCAAAGCAACCAACTGTCCCCCCGGCAACTCTAACATCGTCTTATGACTTTCAAAATAAGCGTTCACAATATAATTCGGACGCTCTCCCACCTTAAAATGACTCACGTACAAAAAAAACGCTGCAACTGCCAACGGTAAAATCAATATTGCCGCATACCAGAACACACGGTAGATTTGCTTGGAATTCTTTGTACTTGTTGCTTTCTGAATTTCATTCCAACTCCTTGCCGCATCAAAAGATTCGTAAATTTCTTTTTTAACTACAATCGCTTTAGGATCTCGAATACGTTCCAACAATTTCTCTCCCTCGGGGATTCCTTGAAGCTCCTTTTCCAACTCCAATTCCTCCATATCAGAAAGTTTCCCTTCCAAATACCGGGTAATTCGCTCCGCCAACTCGATTGATTCTCTATATTTTTCCATACTATTTTATCAACTTTTACATACCTAATATGCAAAAAGAGAATTCAAGGGTGACCGGAAAACTAAAAATTTTTCGATTTTTATTATTCTGACAGAATAAAATCATGATAATCAACAAGGAATCACATATTCATCAACACCAAGAAAATAATAAACAAATGTTTCAACTCCTCCCGGAGAAAAGCATACGCTTTCCTTTTTTGAGTCTTCACCGTGTTCACGGAAATTGCCATTTTCTCAGCAATCTCTTCTTGAGAAAAACCTGCCATACTCAATTCCACCACACGCCTTCTTTCCTTTGGCAACTTACTTATGGCAGCTATAATCTCCCGGTGGACTTCTTCTTCAATCATCACGTTCAGAACAGACTCCGTATTGTCCTCCAATCTAGGATCGACCTCTTCATTCACCCGATGCTGGCGTAAATAAAAAAGAGCGTTATTACGTAAAGACTTATAAAGATACGCTTTAAAATATACCATATCCGTGCAAATTCCCCGTTTCTCCCAGAGATTTATAAAGGTCTCTTGCACCACATCTTCCACGGCCTCATGTTCCGGTATGTAATGTTTAACAAAAGCACATGACGCCCCGAAAAAGCTATCAAACAACTTTTTAAAGGCTCGTTCGTCCCCTCTGTTAAATTGATACAACAGTATATCCACCCTTTATATTTTGCCTGCAAGATATGACTTTTTTCAAAAATATCAATGCAAAAAAAGAGCGATCCTTTCGGATCGCCCTCGTCTTCCCTACAATTCTCCCTATCTATTTCAACAATAAATCACCTTTCAATAACATACGGGGTACGGATATTTCTGCCGCTCCACAATAATGGGCCCCTAGAACCAGCGGGTTATAAGTAAAGCAAATATCACCTCCCGAAAAGTTTATCGTGGTTATATTTGCCAACGTGGGAACTTCCGAGAAACAGTTCTCCGGATTCTTGAAATTCCGTTGAATCTGCTTGTCAATCTCCGCGCTCTTGTCATAATTCAGGATACTCTCCGGACGCAAAAACTTCTTGTCCTTCAAGCTGTAATTGACCGCATAGTACTCCGTCAGTCCGTTAGCTCCTCCTGTCAACGTGTAAACCGCAAGGCGAACACTGATATAATGACGATCCGCCATGAACACGCTATCCTTAACATCCAGTTCAAACGGGATCATCGGCTCTTCCTTCATCTCCCGTGCCTTTTGCAGGTACACGTTCAATTGTGCTTTTAAATCATTTTGCAAGCTGTCAATCAACCGGGAAATATCCCCGTTCACCGCCTTACATCCTTGTTCCACCTCGGCTTTTTGAGAGGTAAACACCGGATAGGCAATCGTAATATCAAACTCGTTCGTTTTATGGGATAAAAAATCCTTCCCCACCTTTATTATTGCCTCCCCACATCCCGTGAAAAACAACGCCAACAATGCCACTACAAAAGTATAATTCCTAATCATCTCCTTTTCTGTTTCAATTCTGAGGGTTATACGGAGGCTATATACAAAAGTTCGGGTCTATACTTAAAAAAATAAACTTTTAGAAATAAAAAACGCCAACTGTCAAATCAGTTAGTGATAATATAAACCATATTAATTTATCCCCTCTAAAAGTATCAATCAAAATCAGGGAAGATCAAAGAAGTATCAGGAAAATCTTTAAAACAACACTCAGCCTTGATTTTTTGGAAATTTAATACTATATTAGCCTTGACAAAATGGAAATAATATCGATTTAATGCCTTGACAAAATGGAAAATGAATATTTATATCGTAAAATAGATGACCAGCTCTTAGCTTGGAGCAAAGAAAGTAAACGAAAACCACTTCTTGTCCGTGGAGCAAGACAAGTAGGAAAATCATCGGCAATAAAAAATTTGGCTCAACATTTTGAATATTTTGTAGAAGTAAACTTTGACCAGCAAAAAGAAGTATGTACATTATTTGAAAAGGGGATTTCGCCACAAGAAATCTGTGAGAACCTTTCTCTGATTTACAATATTCCCATTATTCCGGGAAAAACGCTCTTATTTTTTGATGAAATTCAGGCATGTATAGCGGCTATTTCCTCATTGCGATATTTCTATGAAAAATATCCAGAACTACACCTCGTGGCCGCCGGGTCATTGTTGGAATTCGCATTGGAAGAACTACCTTCATTCGGAGTGGGTAGAGTTCGCTCCCTATTCGTGTACCCGTTTTCATTCGAGGAATTCCTTATTGCCAACAAGGAAACAATGTTGTGGGGAGCAATACAAAAAGCCACTCCACAAAAAGCTCTTTTAGAACCGATTCATAAAAAAGCCTTGCTACTGTTGAAAAAATTTCTGATACTAGGAGGGATGCCGGAAGTTATCGCTTCCTATGTTCAAGGAAAATCCATGTTGGATTGTCTTAGAATCATGGACGACTTGATTATATCATACAAAGACGATTTTTCTAAATACAAAAAAAGAGTACCAGAGTCCCGCATCACAGAAGTTTTTGACAGTGTTATGCAGAATGCAGGCAAACCATTTATCTATGCGGGTGCAGCAAATGCGAACTACAAACAAATAAAGGAAGCCCTTGACCTGTTAATCAAAGCCGGCCTTGTTATTCCCGTAACACATTCAGCGGCAAATGGAATACCGATCGGAGCGGAAATCAATCCAAAGAAAAGAAAAATGCTTCCTCTTGACACAGGTTTATTCCAGCGTATATTAGGGTTGGATATGTCAGAGATATTTCTCTCGGATGATTTTGAAGTTGTAAACAAAGGAGCCATTGCAGAAATTTATGCGGGGCTGGAATTGCAAAAATCAACCTCTTGCTATCACAAGGACGATTTGTATTTCTGGAAACGAGAAGAACGGGGAAGCAATGCCGAAGTAGATTACCTCATTCAAAAAAATGAAGATATAATTCCCATCGAAATCAAGTCAGGGAAAAGAGGTTCCATGCAAAGCCTACACCTGTTCCTCAAAGAAAAACAATCACCTTACGGCATCCGGAGTTCATCAGAAAATTTCTGTGCTTATGAGAACATCAAGGTAATTCCATTATATGCCATTGGTAACATTTATCATATAAACGAATAAAACGGGATAGTTTCTCTCAACATCTCATTACAAAGGAACAAAACACCGGAACCTTCAACCAAATACATAGTCTGAGTTCCGGTGTAATCTTCCGGAAGGTTCCCTCCGGTCTCTTGCACTTCATGTACAGACTTTCACAAGGGTTAAAGTCCGCATTTCAAGTCACACACTCTCCACTATTTTTCCCAATCGGATAGCGGGTTCACCTCTTCCGACTTTATTACCCAGTCTCTTACTTTCACGTTTTTCAAAAACTTACGAGCCGCATTACGAACATCTTCGACCGTCATGCTCTCCATAATTTTGTCGAAAACCTTATGATTCGTGGCGTCCACCTTGCTCTCGGCATAAGTATTCAACACGTTCATCCAGTAATCAACACCGATATTCTCGCCCTGTTGATCCTGCATCCGCCGGATAGAGATCAGAATAGGCGACAATTCGCTCTCCGAGAAAAGCTCGTCTTTACTTCTTTCCAACTCGCTATAAATGATCTCCTTCATCCGTTCCACCTTGTCCCGTTGCGTCTCGAAGCCCACCATTAAAGTAGCTTTACGATACGGGAAAGTCATGCAGTTGGCATCCACGTTAACGCCATATGTGGCACTCTCCTGCTCTCGAACGATCGCAAACAAGCGATTCCGTAACATCTGTCCCCAAATTGTCAAGGCCATTTGCTCCTTGTCGGAAAACTTCCCGTCATTCTCCAGCATCAAGTTCACCATTCCCTTGTCTCCCGGCATTACCACCTTGAATTCACGGGCAATCGTGTCGGTATCCACGTCGTAATTACGAATGATATATTCCTCCTTCTTCCCCTTGCGAGAAGGCAGCGAGCCGATATATTTACACGTCAGGCGGGCGGCCTCGTCCCGGTCAATATCACCCACGATGCAGAACGTGAACTCTTTCGCATTCGAGAAACGTTCACGGTAAAGTGATTTCATCCGTTCGAAATTCATCTTGTCGAAATAAGCCGCACCCCAATCCCGGTTACGATCGTCGATACGAGTCGTCAACTTCCGAATCGAATCCTGAACCAAATCCTGTGGGGTCTGACGACGATTCTCGTACATGTATTTAGCACGTTCCACATATTTGTCAAACTGCGGTCTATCGAAACGGGGTTCCTCGAACATCAAGTAGTACAACTGGAACAACAACTCGGCATTATCCGCTTTCGTGTTACCGCCAAAACCTTCCGTGTAATCACTTACCATCATGTTCAGACGAATCTGTTTACCCTGCACGAGATCCTTCAACGTGTTCAGGTCATACTTGTATATCCCGGACTTCATTGCCAAAGCCTGCATCGCAGCTAGCGTCGGTAAATCCTCGGTGTCCACCACGGAACGCCCGCCATGACTGCTACAAGCCATGGAGAAGAAACCGTTCCCCTCTTCCACGTACTTGTAGAACACCCTAGCCCCGTTGGACAGTGTCCACACTTCCGCCTTGAACCGATCCAACTTTTTCACCTTCTTAATCGTTCCCCCTTGGAGTTTCAGATCAAATCCTTCCGGGGTCTTTCGCTCGATCGTTTCCGGTTTGATGTCCTTCTCGGCCACCTTCGCCATGACATCAAGCGCCTGATTCTTGGTCAAATACTTGTAATCCTTATCATTACCGGACACCACGATAATCTGGTTCGAATCCGTGGCCCAAGAATGAATCCAAGCATTCATATCTTCCGGCGTGATCTCTAGCAAAGCCTCTTTCAACACGTCCAGCTCCTCGTTCTGTTCCCGGAAAGGCAACCCTCTCAAGAAATGAGACTGGAACACGTTCACGTAATACTGGTTACTCTCCTTCTCCGCGGCTCTCTCCATCTTTTGCAATTCTTGGAAAAGCGCCTCCTGCACCCGTTCCACTTCCACGTCCGTGAAACCGAACCGTCGAATCTCTTCCCACACGGTCCACACCTGTTCAAACGCCTCGACATCCTTGTCTTTATAAGGTACGATGTCTAAAGAAAATCCATTGTAATTCCGCACGAAAGAACCGAACTCGGCCGACGCACTCAAAAACTTCTCCCGGTTGTCATTCACGATACGTGCCAGCCGTTGTCCCCAGATCGCGTTAAAAATGCGAGCCTTGAATGAGTAGGATTTCCGTTCCAATTCATCCACCCCCTCGACCCGGTGAGCCCGCTGGTGAAAAGAAATCATTTTAGAGCGATTCTCCGGGTCCAGGATCAACATGTAATCCAAATCCGCCCGGTCCGGGATCTCCACCTCGTAACGTTCCAGCGGGTTCACCCGTGCCGGGATCTGCCCGAACATCTCTTTCACCTTGTTCTCGTACTCCGCCTCGTCAATATCCCCCACGACAATCACGCATTGCAAATCGGGACGGTACCATTTGTGGTAAAATTCACGCAACACGTCGTACGGGAAACTTTTCAATAATTCCACCGTACCGATCACGTTACGCCGGGCATACTTCGTGTGGTTATACACCACGGGAGCGCTCCCCTCCTGCAAACGCCGTCCCACGTTATAATGACTTCTCCACTCCTCGATAATCACGCCCCGCTCGTCATCAATATCCTTCTCTTTCAATAAAATCTCGTTACACCAGTCCTTCACGATAAACATGCACGTATCCACCAGTCCCCCGTCGGCCGTGGGCACATCCTCGATGTTATACACGGTTTGGTTGATTCCCGTTCGGGCATTAAACGTGAAAATACCTTTCCCTCTCAAGTAAGGCATCACCCCACCCGGAAAATGAGTCGTCCCGTTAAAGGCCATGTGTTCCAGGAAATGCGCCAACCCGTTCTCGTGATCCTCTTCCAAGATAGAACCCACGTTCTGCAACAGGTAAAAACTCACCCGTCCCGGCTCAGCCTTGGAATGTTTCACGTAATAAGTCAACCCGTTCTCCAGCTTCCCGTAACGCAAACCCTCCATCCCTTCCTGCGCTGCCAAGGGGGCGAAAGCCGTGAAAAGAAATATCGTAATTGTAAATAATAATCCCCTCATACCTTTTATTTTGCCAATTCCAGCGCTTGCAATTTCCGCTTGATCACCATTTGCACCATCATCATCTGTCTCTTACTTTCAAATTTCAACGATTCCATGTAAGCTTGGTTATAAGCCTCCTTCGCCTCGTCATATTGCTTTAACGCTTTGTGAGTATCACCAAGCATTGTCACGAAATTAATCTTATCCAACAAAACAATATTGTCATACTGCAAAGCCTTAACCAACCAATTCTTCAATTGTCCCAGTTGATCGTTTGTCAATTTCCCTTTCGTCATCTGGTACATATTCTGGGCAATTTCACCGTAATCATTCGCACCCATCTGATCGCCCATCGTCTCGATATATTTGCCCATCAACTTCACGTAAGAAGGAACATCCTTTTTGTAAGATAACAGATACATACCATCATAATAATATTTGAATTTCTCATAAGGAGTCAACTTATTACCTGTCGGCATAATATCATAAGCCGCCTTCAAGTCTCCTTGAATTCTATCCAGATATTTCTTGTATTCATTTTTTCCCGCTTTCGCCAAATCCCCGATGATATTATTATTATACTCCACGAGTAATATGCCGGGAGCCTCGCCCAATTTCTCCAAATAAGTATTTAGATTCTTGGTAATAAATTCCATCACGGCATCATCCTTCACATTTTTTTTATTGAAACGATTCACGATGGCCAAATCCTCTTTATTAATAAAATCCGGCCCCATCTTCGCTTTCACGTACTCATTGTACATTTTCTCAACCCGCACGATCCATTTTTGTGCTTCCATCCCCTGCAAACCTCCCACATATTCAGGAGCTTGTTTCAACAAATTTTGCATATCAGCCAAATCCTTTTTCGATTTTGCTCGATCGTACAATTTTTCAAAACTCAATTCTTCACCACGAGCCACTTTGGCCGCATTCAACAATTCTGCCTTCTCCCTAGCTCCCGCCAAGCGAGAAGCTACTGTACTATCCAACTTAAAAAACACCAGTGTCGGCAGAACCGTCACGTTATACTTTTCTGCAACCTCTTTTTGCCATCCCTCTTTTTCCACGTCTATTTGCAAACAAACGAATTTCTCATTCATGTATTTTCCCAACTCTTCATCCGGAAAAACTTTTTCTGCCATCTGTTTACAAGGCCCACACCACGTGGCATAAAAATCAACAAATACCAGTTTACCTTCGTTCGATGCTTTCGTCAGTGCCTCATTAAAAGTTCCCTTGAAGAATTCAATCCCCTGACTAAAGCCACTCATGGATGTACACAACAACATGATACATACCACGCTCCACATAATTCTACTTTTCATATTCGATTTACCTTTTAAAATCGCCCCGGGCTTTTACAACCCGGGTGCGAAATCATTTTACCTTTGTCTTATCACGAACGTAAACACATTCTCGATAATAGCACTATACTCCTCTGCCTCCACTTTCAAAGACACCGTGTATCGTCCATTAGGAGATTCCGGGAGAAAGGGCATTTCTAAAATACCACCACCCCGCACTTTCAATTCCTTTTTGAAGACCTCAGCATCCCCACCGTCTGTCGCTGTCACATCATACAAAGAGTACTGTATAGGAGCCGTACCGATCACACCTTGTATCTGGTTAGTCACCCAAGGAGCTTTTACTTTCAACCTCATCCGATCTTGCCGAACAATATTCCAATCATCCTGAATCACCCCCAATTCTTTTCGAACGAGCATCGTATCAGGCATATATTCTGCATTGCTCACATCCAAACATCCGATCTTCACATCTTGACAGCCCAAAAATGCCATGATCACAAGAAATAACGTATATATATATTTCATACTTTCCTTATTTTATATTTACAAATCACAACGTTCCCAAAGGATAATCATAATGCAAAGAATGTACGACTCCATTATCCGATTCTAAATTAGAAGAGGCAACCTTAATTTCCTGACCTATTTCCGATACCAATTTCAACGAAACAGCTCCCTGTCCTTGAATTCCCTGATATTGCCCGCGATATGAATATATCCAAAACGAATTTCCTTCCACTCCGGTCAACGTCGTTCCTCCCTCCCGGGTCCCTGTCTCAGAAAGAGTCCCTTCCGGAATATCATCCCGCATATAAACACCTTTCACAACGTGTTCCATAACAAGTCGATGACAATCTTCCACTGGGATTTCATCCACCCGTTGATATGCCTTTTTAATCACAACAATTTGCCCCAAATCCGGATCCCATCGTTGTTCACTCTTATACATCCATAACCGAATCGTGTTATTTGTCGGTCCGAAAAATGTTATTTTCTCGTATCCGGCACGCTCTCCGGTAAATACATCCTTTAAACCAGCCCGGTCAATCATTAACACCAGACTATCCCAATCGTAATGATTAGCTTGAAAATATTCGTACATGCTCCCGTCAAACTTCCCGTTTGCCAATCCGGTATTAATCGTACCGTAATTCGTTTCACAAGCTCCGAGAGAAAGCATGACCACAATAATTGCTATATATTTTACCATGATATTCTTCCTTATTTATTAATATTTCACGTATCTCAACCAAAACGGAGTTTGCCGCATCAAACCATTCATCAAGAAGGCAGACTCTGGAATCGGTTGAAAGAGAATTCCATCCTTTAGATCTTGATCTGTCACATATTTCAACGCATTTTCTTCCAATCCTTTATCTGTTGCTAAAGAATATCCCAAATATTTCTGAATATACGTTTTACCATTTCGAACAATATCAGCATAACGGTGATTTTCATACAACAACTCTCTTTCACGCTCCTTGAATATGGCTAATTTCAAATCATTCTCTCCAACCGCGGGATAAAGAGTTGCGTTGGCTCTCGTACGAACTTTATTCAAATCATCTTTCGCATCAGCTATTCCCAATTTTACCCGACACTCCGCACGTAACAGATAAATATCCGCCACACGCCATTGTACTTGATTTGCTCTTAATGCTCCCATTGTTGTCTCGGATGAACCGGAACTACTAGTGAAATAAATTCCTTCCCTCCATTTTCTCAAATAGGCATAAGGATAAGTTTGAAGGTTATTCAAGATTTCATCATCCAAATAAAAATAAGCATCAACTCGTTTATCCTTTGCCTCGTACATTTGCTCAACAGTTGTCCATTTCAAACGGAAGGATCTACTCTTCTGGGCAGCTAACGTAGCATTCACGTTAACCGGATATCCTGTAAGAAACACCCCCAAAACCCGCACGGCCTGCGCATAGTCTTCTTTCGGATTCAATTCCAACTCAAATATACTCTCCTTGTTTTCTCCTCCCATTTTTGACATTGCCTGACACAAAGCCTCTGGACTAGAATGTAACTCGTAAAAACCAACTTTTTTATCAATAATCAACGTACAATAATCTATTGATTTTTGATAATCTCCGGTAGCATCCCCCGTCAGTCCGTATAACTCAATCACACTCCCCCGCCAAGCATAAAGATGTGCCAACAATGCAGCGGCAGCACCTTTACTCGCATACTGTTTACTCGTAATTGCAGCTCCCGAAAGATCTTTCAACTCCTCAAATACAGGTAATAAACGATAAGCCCTCTCTGCATTCACGATAGCCGTGTCAATAACCTCCAACATGGGTTTTCTTCCATATTTCTCCAAACTGGTACTATTTTTTGTAATCACGGCATCCCCGTAAAGACGAGCCAATTCAAAATAAGCAAGTCCCTTCGTGAAAGAAGCCTGACCGATCCAAAAATTTAAACGATCCTTTGACATACTCGCCCGATGAGCATTTTCTAGTATCGTATTGGCTAAAAAGACAATATCATATGAATGTTTCCAACCGTTATCTCCCCAACCTCCTGCCAAGTCAGAAAATCGTCCCAATCTAGGGGCATTATAAGTATCACTCCATTCATCCGCTAAAATTCCCTGCCATTTCAAATAATCCCCCTCACAGCCGATATACGCGGCTTCTGTTGCAAACATTTCGAAAGCGGCTCCTTCCACATCCTTCTCGTCCTCGAAAAAGTTTGTATAGGTTACCTGATTCTCCGGTTTCACATCGAGCCAACTTTCACATGAAGAACCCAGAAACGAAATCAACAATATAATTAATAACCGATTCATACTTAAAATTTTAATGTTAAACCTAACGTTAATTTCCGGGCCAACGGGTAATTATCGAAATTATCAAAACCACTGATTGGATCTACAGTTTCCGGATCAACACCCGAATAATTGGTTATCAAGAAAAGATTCTCTCCGGTAAAGAATACACGTCCTGATTCCAATCCAATTTTTTTCATAATCTCCTTCGGGACATTATATCCTAAAGTCAACTGTTTCAAACGAACAAAACCAACCGTCTCGATATCTTTATCCGTGAAAGCATCATATTGCCCAGTATATCCCGCGTAAGCCGCTTCAATCCTCGGATAATCCGCTTCATCTCCCGGTTTTTGCCAAAACGTCAAATTGCGATAATCTTGGAAAACAGGCCCAAATTGAGTATCAAAAACAAGCCCGCCTTTCTTTAAACGATTGATCATTTTACGACCAAAACTAAAGGTAAATAACACGTTTAAATCGAAACCTTTCCACATAATCTCGTTCGCAAAACCACCACTTGCCAAAGGAAGCGTGCTAGCGGCATAATACCGATCATTATCCGCATCAATACGGCCATCCCCATTCAAATCAGCCAACTGATACATACCTTCCCGATAAGCCGTAGCATAAGAATTAGCATACAAAGGATTTTGATACATATTCTGATCAAAATAGGAAGGAACATCCTCCGCATTTTGAATCATTCCCAAATTCTTGTACACATAGAAACCGAATAACGAACGTCCAATCACGTAAGGATTAGAAGAACCCGGAACATCTAATCCGGAATAAGACTTTTCAAAACGATTCCAATTACGACTAATATTAAACCGGGCACGCCAGCTCACTTTTGTATCTCGCAAAATATCCGCAACCATTTCCAACTCCAAACCTTCATTTGATACCTCCAAAGCATTCTGCCATGCAGAATTAAAGTAATAAACCGATCCCGGTAGAGGGGCATTCCACAAAACTGATTTAGAATATTTATAGTAATAATCCAGTTTAAATTTCAAACGATAATCAAACAAATCCACGTCCAGCCCAAAATCGTATTGGTCTGATTCTTCCCAAGTCAATGACTTATTAAAAATAGTTGCGGGATCCATGCCTACTCCTCCTAGGAATAAATCTCCAAGCACGTAAGTACCATGCGCCAGATAAGGCTGATTAAACTCCTGTCCGGAAGTTCCCCAAGATGCCCGAATCTTACCATAGCTCAACCACCACAACTTATCCATGAACTGTTCTTCAGAAAAAGCCCACCCAACGGCAACAGACGGGAAGGTCGCCCAACGCACGTCTTCCCCGAACACGGATGAACCGTCTCTTCTCAACGTGAACTCGGTCAAATACTTTTGTTTAAAATTATAAGCAATTCGACCAAAACCACTAACTTGAATCTTCTCTTCAAAATTTGAGCTATATTTCTGTAAAGGGGTTACTTCTCCGGCAATAGTTTGTTTTGTCGGGAACCCATCCACCACATAATGAATTTTATCACTAGGCGATCCCTTCCCCGAACCATACAGGGAATTCATACTTGTCCGGATGTAAGAGAAACCAAACAAAAGATCAAAATTATGTTGTTCTTTCAAACTAAATCTATAACTCAATAATTCTTCATTTTGAAGAATCATATTTCCCTCCATTTGCCCGACTGATATACTCAAATTATTCTTTTGATCCAAGAAACTCGGGCTAAACGAATTTGAACGGGCCTCCGAATAGTTTGCAGAAATACTCGCCGTCAATTTCAGTCCTTGAATAAATTCATATCCCAAATTCAAGCTTGTCCTAATATTATATGAATATCCTTTATCAACCCTACTATTCAACAACTTTAACAAGCGCTCTTTCACATCCCCTTCAGCTGGCAAAAGAGAAGATGTTCCTTTAGGATCTGCAGTCAATCTCTCGATAGATGCACCACCCAAACCAGAACTCGTTCCACGACTACGATCTGAATAGGACAAATACAAACGAGCATCCAAACTCAAATTTTTTCTCGGTTTCATATTCACATTCGAAATCAAATTCGCCCGCTTGAATTCACTTCCATACATAATTCCTTCTTCTTGGTACCATCCTCCCCCAACAAGATAAGTCACCCGCTCGTTTCCTCCCGAAGACTGTAAATTGGCATTGATAATTTTTCCATGACGGAAAACCTGTTTCCACCAGTTTGTCGCATTATTATAGAAAGGATTTAAACTATCTTGAATAGAAGGAATGTAACCATAACCATCATTTTCCAAGGAATGTCCATTCCCCCAAAAATAATCGTACGTCCCCGCATAATTAGCATAAGCTTCATAATAAGAACTTGGTAATTGCCAATTATCACCCGTCATCGGATTCCCAAAATTACCGGATAATCTATAATTTCTAGCCGCATTTAGCCACCACCTACGTTCCCCGTTACCAATAATCTGTTCCGGTGTTTTAGGTAACACGGAATAAGTATAAGACACGTTAGCCTGAAAATCCCCTCGCCCCACTTTACCTTTCTTCGTCGTGATCAAAATCACTCCGTTAGAAGCCCTCGATCCATATATTGCAGCGGAAGCGGCATCTTTCAATACTTCCACGGACTCGATCGTGGCAGGATCGATTTCAGCCAACGTGTTCGTACCTGTCACGGGAGAAGTAAACGAGTGAATAGGCACCCCATCCACCACGTACAAAGGTTCTCCACTTGTAGTACCATTCATCAAGGAGTTATAACCTCGAACGATTACTCTGGAACCACCACCACCAGGGGCCCCGGATATATTACTCACCTCAACACCCGCCATGTGACCTTGCAATAGGTTTTGTAAACTGGCAGAAGGAACTTCTTCCAAATCCTTGGCTTTCACGGAAGACACCGATCCGATCAGCTCTCTTTTATTACGTTCACCATAAGCAATTACGGTGACTTCATCCAAATCGGACACATCTTCCTTCATTTTTACAATTAACTCCTCACCAGCCTTAAACTTCCTTTTTTCCTGTTTAAAACCCACGAACGAAAAAATCAATTGCCCGGACTCGACAGGTAAAGTCAAAGAAAACAAACCTGCGGCATCAGTAGCACATCCAACGGTCGTACTGTCCAAACGTACCGTAACTCCGGGTAGTGGCTGACTTTTCTCATCCATCACTTTTCCTCTAATCGTGAATTTCTTCACTTCCTTTTTCTCGTCCTTGACTTGTGTTGGTTTCACGATAATCACGTTTCCCTCGAACAAAAAATCCAACCCCGTGAAAACCCGGTTCAACAAAACATCCACGGCCTCATCCTTGGCCGAGACGGATATATTATTGAACGAGATCAAATCCGCATCATTATACACGAAGAACAAATTCGTCTCCTTCTGAATCTGTTTAAATAGTTCCATCGCACCAACATTCTTCACGTCCAACGTCACCCGCTGTTCTTGCGAGAAGCCATTGGCAGAAATCGTCATGCTGGTCATTGTCATCAAAATAAATAATAACCTCATGATTTTCAATAAATTCTTTTTACCATAGAAATAGTAAAAACTTTGTTTTTTTTTCATACATTTGATTTTTGAATTAAAAAACTACTTGGGTAAACATTGTCGCATTTGTTTACCCGAATGAATTCAAACTCCGGATAAGTAGCCGCTTGTCCGGAATTTTATTTTCGCACGATTATCACTCTACCTTTTATCTCGAACTGCACATGGGATGTCTTCTCGATCAGAGACAACAACCCATTAATTTCCTCGTAACGGGGCAAATACCCGCTAAACCGTTCGTTTCTTACCTCGTTATTCACAAAGAACACCTGAATATCATACCACAACGATAGTTCATCCAGTATCTCGCCTATACTCTTGTTCTCGAAATAATAATTTCCTCGCTGCCACGCCACGTAAGATAACACGTCCACGTCCCGAACCGTAACCCGTCCCACGAGCTTGTTAAACACCGCTTGCTGGTTCGGTTTCAACATCACTTCCGCCAATCCTTTCGGTTTCACCGACACGGAACCTTCCACCAACGTTGTTTGGATCTGGTCATCCCGACGAGTGTTCACGTTAAACCGCGTTCCGTACACCTTCACCTCCATCCCGTTCGCCTCCACGATAAACGGCCTAGTGGCATCCTTCGTCACCTCGAAATAAGCCTCTCCTTCCAACCGTACCCGTCTCTCCTTACCCGCAAACTTCACCGGGTAACGAATCTCCGTCGCCGCATTCACCCACACTTTCGTCCCGTCGGCCAGCATGATCGTGTACTCTCCTCCTTTAGGAGTAATCAACCGATTCTGTAAATTAACACCCTTATTATCCAGAGAATCCACGTAAACCAACGCTTGATCATTCGTGTGAATCGTCACCCCGTCAATCTCTTTCAGTGTCATCCGGGAAGTATCAAGAGCAAGGACTTTCCCGTCATTCAACACCAACGTCGCTTTTCTCACGCCATGCTCGATAGGCCCGATACCGTAATCCACAACTTCCTCCGCGGGTTGTCTTGTCCAAAGTAACATTCCCGCGATAATCGGTAATGCCAACATCGCCGCGTAACTCACCACCTTCAACCACACCCGTCGTCCCCGCCTCCGGTAAGCCTCGTCAACTCTCGTCTCGAAATCCCGTTTAAATTGCTTCTTTGTCTCCACGCTCAACTGGAAATTTTCCCGCCTCGCCACGAAACGTTTCATCTCCTCGTAAAGCTGTCGATGTCTTTCCGATTCATCCAGCCAAGCCTCCAAAACCTGCCTATCCTCCTCATCCAGTGAAGAAGTAAAGCTCCGTTTTATCAACCTCCAATCAATTTTCATAGTATTTTTCTAAAAATTTCGTCCCTATAACACGAAACCTTGAAAAATGTTTACAGGAGAAATGAAAAAATTTCAGAATTTTATCTTATCATTAAAATCAAACCTTCCATTCACGAGTGATACCGTTTTTTTGAAACTCGATTATCCCCCGCAATTTCATAAATGTTGCGAGCAAGAAAAATCTGAACTAATGTGAAAAATCGTAATTATAATTTCATCATCCAGTTATCATATTGCGAGCCGCTCCCATTCCGCTCCCATTCCTCCCCTATTCCCCTCCTATAACAATAACAAATATTTGTATTACGATAGGATATATTAACATTCGGTTGGGTCTATAATAACAATTTAATTGTGACATGATAACCATACCCGGCAGAAGCTTCCCCCGAGATCTCGTTTTTCAAGGACAAAAACAGCTTACCCGGGTCACGCACGTCACAACACGCGAATGAAGCCGGTTTGAAACAGCCTATACATTTTCGAGACAAACCGTCAACATGAAAAGCACTAGCGCGAAATCATAATCCGAGAAACAACGTTTCAACTTTTCCAACCCGCGATGCAACTGTACCTTCACGGTATTCTCATTCATCCCCAACTGTTCGGAAATCTCGCAGTACTTGTACCCATGCACGAAACGCAAGAGGCACACTTCCCGGCATTTTCCCGGTAACTCGTCCAGCACCTCCCGGATTTTCTCCAGAATCTCCTCCCGATCAATCATGTCCACGTTGTCCGAATAGACTGCCGCCTCGGCGTATAACGCCATATTACGATCCTCGACTTTCGCGTCCCGCAGGTAATTGTAACAACGATTACGCACGCTCGTGTAAAGGTAGGCTTTCAGGGAACCCTGATAATTTTTCAGAACCGATTTTTCATAGATCGCGATAAAGACCTCCTGCACAATATCATTGGCCACGTCTTCCCGGAATACCATATTCAGGGCAAACGTGAACAACTTGTCGAAATACCTGTCAAACAAATCTGAATAGGCTTTTCGATCATTCCGTCGTAATCTCTCTATCAATATTGATTCATCCAATTTCGCACTTATTTTGAACCATAGTGGGACAAAAATATTTTTTATTTTCCACTTATAAAAAGTATTCCTCGTAATTTATGTTCAAATTAACATACTTAATAGTTGAATACAGATAATTAGAACCACCATCGCTATCGGATAAACCGTTGCATAGGCCACGCTCGGGATGTTACTGTCAGTCATGGAGTCAGCGGCAGCCAATCCCGGTGTGCTCGTCATTCCTCCCGTGATCGTTCCCATCAGATCCAAAATATTGATCCGGAAACCGTAGTACCCCACCAACAGAGCCACGATCATCGGCAACAAGGTAATAGCAAAACCTACCCCGAACAGGGTTAACCCGCTATTCACGAAGGTTTGTACCAGATTCACGCCTGCCGAGGTCCCGACTTCCGCCAAAAACAGTAACAATCCTAATTGACGTAACAGTTGATTGGCCGGGCCGGACATAGACCACACGATAGGTCCAGTCTTACCAAGATAACCCAAAACCAGAGCCACGATCAGAATTCCTCCCGTCAATCCCGGAGAAAAGGTGAAACTATCGGAAAAAGAGATATTCACCTTTCCAAAAAGCACGCCCAACACGATACCCATTGCAATCGGGAAAAAATCGGTGTCCGACAAACGTCTCTTGTCATTCCCCAAAAGATTCAACACGTCCTTCATGCTCTCCTTCCGGGCTATTACTGTCAACTTATCACCAAAACGCAGAACTAAATCGGGACTCGGGGCCACGTCAATACCGGAACGACGCACACGGGTCACCGTACAGTGATAATTCTGATGCAGGTTCAAACTACCCAAGCTCTTCCCGGCCACCTCTTTATTCGTCAACAGCACGTACTGCATATCAATGCTATCCCCCAGAGGCAAATCCTGATTCATCTTTTCCCCGACCAAGATTTCTAACTGCCGCAAAGCATTCGGGGAGCCTACCGCCTTGATCAAATTTCCCTCCCGCAACACGGATAGAGGGGTTGGGATCTCGGTCAGGTTATCGTGAACCAAACGGGAAACCACGGCTCCTGTCATGGTCCGAATTTGCAAATCAGCCAAGCTCTTGTCAAAAGCGTTCGGATTACTCACCCGGAAAACAGCCGTTTTGATCTCCGGGTATTGTTGTTGCTGCAAGGCTTCCAGTCGTTTCTCTTCAGCACGGATGTCCACGCGTAATATCTTAGGTAAAAGTTTCACGAACAGAATCACCCCGATCACCCCAAAAGGATAGGCAATCCCGTAAGCGATGGAAGAGGATGAGGAACCCGTGGCATCAATAGCGGCAGCCAAACCCGGTGTACTCGTCAACGCTCCCGCAATCAATCCCACGACACTCGGCGTATCGATGTCAAACAAATATTTAGAGGCGATTCCGGTCAGTGCTGCCGTGGCCACGATTAATAACGTGATAATTGCCAGCACTTTCCCTTTCGCTTTAAAAGAGGTAAAAAATCCCGGCCCGGCCTGCATTCCGATCGTGAAAATAAATAGTACCAACCCGAAATTTCCCAGTTCTTTCGGGATAATTACCCCGAAATGACCGAAAAGCAAGGCGATAAAAATGACCGCTGACACGTCCAGCGATATTCCTTTAAAATTAATTCGTCCCAGTATAAAACCTAGAGCAACAATTAAAAACAACGCGAAATAAGAAGATTGTAATAATGATTCCATAAATAAATAGATTCCGTGATTACCGATTAATGATTTCGTGATTAATCGGATGATTAAATCAATAATTTATCCAGCTGTCCCCAAAATGTAGGGAAAGACTTCGTCACCACCCCGGCATTGCGGATGACCAAACCGGGTAACTTTAACCCGACAGGAGCAAACGCCATTGCCATACGATGGTCTTGATAAGTATCTATTTCCAATGAAATCAACGTATTCCGTTCCCGATTCCATGACAACTCGCCATGCACGGGGACATCCAGATCATACCCCAATTTATGTAACTCTCGAATCGAGGCGGCTACCCGGTCACACTCTTTAACATACAAAGTTTCCAAGCCGCAAATATGAAACGGAATATCTTTTAAACAACAAGTCACGATAAAAGTAAGAGCCAGATCGGGCATTTCCGTGAAATCCGCCTCGAATAAACCCGTGTTTTCACCAGCAACTCTCAAGAGAACTCCCGATTCCCGCCATTCTGTTTGCACCCCTAATTGTTCCCACAATCTATATTGTAACGCATCCCCTTGCAAACTGTCTTTTTCCAAGTCCGAAATAAAGATTTCCCCCTGCCCGACAATAGAAAGCATCTCGTAGAAATAAGATGCTGCCGTCCAGTCGGATTCCACACGCAAGTTTACCGGAATGTACCCCTTCTCGGGAATAATAATCTTTTTCCCTTCCAAACGCACGTCTACCCCGAACAAGCGCATCATGCCGGCCGTCATCCGTATGTAAGCGGCAGAAACGATTCTTTCTTCCAAATCGAGCGTCAAGCCTCCCGGCAGCAAAGGGGCAATCATCATCAAGGCCGACACGTATTGACTACTCACGGATGCGTCTAACGACAGGGAACGCCCTCCTTGTAAAGGTGCGGAAGTAATCCATAAAGGCGGAAAACCCTCGTCCCCCATGTAGGCGATACTCGCACCCAATTCCCGCAAAGCATCCACCAATACCTGCACGGGACGCTGTTTCATACGCTCCGAACCGGTTAATTCCCGGGTTCCGCCTTTCAAGGCAAAATAAGCCGTCAAGAAACGCATGGCAGTTCCAGCGTGTCCCACGTTGACCAGCCTGTCAGAAGTGGACAGGGCCTCCCGTAACACCCGTGTATCATCGCTATCCGACAAATTCTCCGGTACCGGGCATCCTGCCAAGGCACATAACACGAGCGCCCTGTTCGAGATACTCTTTGAAGCCGGTAAAACAGCCACACCTTCAATCTTTGTCTTGTCCCACGCGATAACTCGATCCATAATTCTACTCGTTATTTACACTTGGCTCAATGCCTCAACCACTAAATCTTTCGAACAATAATTATCTAGTGAAAACTCCCCGATGCCCGGGAGTAACGTGAAATTCACTCCCCGCCGTTCGTTTTTCTTATCATGCAACATCAATTCATACAAGGTATCAACATGCTCCATCAGAGGATAGTTCGGATAATATCGTTTAACAAAATTCCGGACTTCCAGGTAAATTTCTTCCGGGAAACCTTTTTCTTTGACGGACAGGTACAATTCGGCCACCAATCCCAATGCCACCGCCTCCCCGTGCAAAAGAGCCATTCCCCGCATGATAGACAAGCTTTCGATGGAATGCCCGATCGTGTGTCCGAAATTCAACACTTTACGCAGTCCCTGTTCCCTAGGGTCTTGGGAGACAATTTCACCTTTTATCGTCACGGAGCGCCGAATCAGCTCCAGAAAGTCCTCCGGACTCGTTTCTTGATATTCCAGATTCAACAACCGGATCAAATACTCCCGGTCTGACAATAAACCATGCTTGATCATCTCCGCGAAACCGGACATTCGTTCCCGCACGGGTAAATGACTTAAAAAATGGACATCGATAATCACTTTTTCCGGGATGGAGAACGTGCCGATCTCGTTTTTCAAACCGTTGAAATTAAACCCGGTTTTACCGCCCAAAGATGCATCAACCTGCGCCAGCAGTGTCGTGGGAACATTGATGCAACGCATCCCCCGCTTGAACGTGGAAGCCGCAAATCCTCCTAAATCCGTCACGACACCACCTCCCACGCACACGAGAATGGAAGATCGACGCGCCCCCCGTTTACTCAACATCGTCCAAATCCGGCTGACGCTTTCAATCGACTTATACTCTTCCCCGCAATCCAGAACCGTCACGTGAGAGGGAATCCAATCCACCTTCTCAAACAAACGATCACAAAAACCGACCGTGTGCTTATCCGCCACGATAAATAAATTCTCGTGCCTGATTCCGCCCAGTAATTCAGCAAGAACAATGCTGGCATCCGTGGTAAAAATGATACTTTCCATTCATCCTGTATTTCCGTACAAAATTAAACTATTTTAATCAGATGCCCAAAAGAGAAAGGGTTTATAAGGTTCATAAGGTTTATAAAGTCCATAAAGTTCTTGGACACCCGCGGGACCTTTGTCCACGGCAGCTTGGTTTGCCGATAGATTTTGCCCGGAGGACACCCCGCCACTTTATAAACCTTATAAACTTTACAAACCTTATGGACTCATTTTCTCCATTTCATTCGCTTTTCTAACTATAAAGGTGTATTTTTGTCTCAAATGACTTTTAAATATCGGCGTATGAATCATGAAAACTCGGTCCTAACAAGGGTTGCCATCACCATGGCACCCCGGCTTAACAATGCTCTTTTTGCCTCCTTGTTCCAACAATGTGGCGGAATTTCCGGCTTTTTCGAAGAAACAGATCAGAATATAGAGATTCTTTTCCGGGAAAATAACCTGACAAACATCCAACCCGAACGCTCCCGCTGGTTACAGATGGCAAAACAAGAGTTGGACGTCATGAAAAAACATCACATCCGGGTATGCGGAATCGAAGATTCGAATTATCCCCGCCTTTTGAAACATTGCGCGGATGCCCCGCTCGTACTATTTTATAAGGGGATTCTGGATGCCTCCGACTCGAAGAATATTGCCATCGTGGGAACCCGCAAAGCGACCGAAATGGGCAAGAAACGAGTAGACACGTTGCTCCATGAACTGGCCGAAACAGGTTACCACCCGAATATTATCAGTGGATTGGCTTACGGGATCGACATTACCGCCCACACGGCGTGCATGCATTACGGTTTAAAAGCACAGGCCGTTCTCGGACACGGCCTACACATGGTTTATCCTGCCTCACACAAAAGTATGGCCGAAAAGATTCTGGAACAAGGGGGAGCTTTAATTTCAGAATTTCCGACTTGCGCACAGATTTTACCGACAAACTTTCTCCAACGCAATCGAATCGTGGCAGGCATGAGCGAGGCGATTCTTGTCGCCGAATCTCCCATAAAAGGAGGGGCCATGTCTACCGCCCGACAAGCCTTGTCGTACAACCGGGACGTGATGGCGATTCCCGGAAGACCGGAAGACCCGACCTTCGCCGGGTGTAACCTGTTGATCAAACAAAATATTGCCGCCTTGGTAGAAAACATCAAGGATCTGATCCGGATTCTCAACTGGCCACCTCTCCCAACCGGCCCCTACCAGATGTCCCTAGATTTATTCCCCGTAACAAATAATGAAGTATTACTCATGGAGACTCTGTTAAAAAGAGGAGAACAAAATATCGATCAGTTACATCAACTTACACACATATCCGTGCATGACCTCTCCGTACTTCTTTTAAAACTCGAGCTGGAAGGTCACGTGATGCAACTCCCCGGTAATTGTTACACGCTCATTTAACAGGTTTTATTACAGATTCATAGCACTTCATGAATCGTGATTGAAATTTTAAACTATTATAACGTTTGCACCTACCAAAAAATAACTCGAAAAATTTTTGGAATCATAAACAAAAGCATACCTTTGAACCGAATTTTGATAATTCAAGTAAATGAAAATGTTTTTTTAAAGTTTTTACTTAAACAATATTCAAATGAAAGCAGAGATTAAAGAATTCATGGATGCCTTAAAGGCTAGAACCGTAGGTGAATCAGAATTCCACCAGGCAGTTCAAGAAGTGATTGAAACTGTATGGGATACCTATCAGGCAAACCCGAAATACAAGGCTAACAAGATCCTTGAGAAAATGGTAGAACCTGAAAGAGTAATCATGTTCAGAGTACCCTGGATCGACGATAAAGGTGAAGTACAAATCAACCGTGGTTATAGAGTACAATTCAACAGTGCTATTGGACCGTACAAAGGAGGTTTGCGTTTCCACCCGTCAGTAACCCTTGGCGGTTTGAAATTCTTAGGTTTCGAACAAACTTTCAAAAACTCTTTGACTACTCTTCCGATGGGTGGTGGTAAAGGAGGTTCTGACTTCAACCCGAAAGGAAAATCAGATAACGAAATCATGCGTTTCTGCCAAAGTTTCATGACTGAACTTTGCAAATATATCGGTGCTGATACTGACGTACCTGCAGGTGATATCGGTGTTGGAGCTCGTGAAATCGGTTTCTTGTTCGGACAATACAAGAGAATCCGTAACGAATTCGTTGGTGTATTAACTGGAAAGAACCGTGAATTCGGTGGTTCAAGAGTACGTCCGGAAGCTACTGGTTACGGTACCGTTTATTTCGCACAACACATGTTGGCTGAAAAAGGTGAGAAAATCGCCGGTAAGACTGTAGCTATCTCTGGTTTCGGTAACGTAGCTTGGGGTGCTGCTCAGAAATTAGTTCAATTAGGTGCTAAATTAGTTACCATTTCTGGTCCTGACGGATACATCTATGATGAAAAAGGTCTTACTCAAGAAGGTGTAGACTACATGTTGGAATTGCGTGCTAGCAACAACGACGTTGTAGCTCCTTACGCTGAGAAATTCGGTGCTAAATTCTTCCCGAAAGCTAAACCTTGGGAAGTTAAATGTGACATCGCATTCCCTTGCGCTATCCAAAACGAGTTGAACGAAGAAGATGCTAAGAAATTGGTTGCTAACGGTTGCCAAATGGTAGTTGAAACTTCTAACATGGGTTGTACTGCTGAAGCTGTTAACTACTTGAACGAACACATTACTTTCGCTCCGGGTAAAGCAGCTAACGCTGGTGGTGTTGCCGTTTCTGGTCTTGAAATGAGCCAAAACTCAATGAGATATAGCTGGACTGCTGAAGAAGTAGACGCTAAATTGTCTCAGATCATGAAAGACATCCACGATACTTGCGTTAAATTCGGTAGAGAAGGTAACAAGATCAACTATGTTAAGGGTGCTAACATCGGTGGCTTTATCAAAGTTGCTGAGGCTATGTGCGCTCAAGGACACTGCTAATAATACAGTAAGTCTATATAAAGAATCCGCCTCGAACGAGGCGGATTTTTTTATTCCTCTCTATTACCCGATCAGTAAAATTGATAAAACAAAAAGTAATCCGTGTATGCTATTATCAGGTTGTTTCCTGTACTTTCGCGTCATGAAAATATCAAAATATGCGTACTCATAATAAATCATCACAAGGTGCGGTCCGGATGGACATGCTGCACGGTAGTTTACTGAACAAAATTCTGTTGTTTTCTCTGCCATTAGCGGCAAGTAGCATCCTGCAGCAGTTATTCAACTCGGTAGATGTAGCCGTCGTGGGAAGATTTGCCAGCGATCAGGCTCTGGCAGCTGTGGGAAGCAACAGTTCGGTGATCAGCTTGATGATTAACCTGTTCGTGGGAATATCCGTCGGGGCAAATGTCGTGATCGCCAACTACATCGGGCAAAAAGATGAACGGGGAATCAAAAATGCCATACACACGGTCTCCGTGATCGCCTTGACAAGCGGGTGCCTACTACTCGTGGTAGGTTTACTCATAGCCCGCCCGATACTGGAAGCTATGGACACGCCCGATGATGTCATTGACTTGGCAGTTCTGTATCTTCGCATTTACTTTCTCGGGATGCCCTTCTTCATGATTTACAACTTCGGGGCAAGCATTCTCCGTAGCATGGGAGACACGAAACGCCCGCTTTATTGTCTTGTTGCTGCCGGGATCATCAATACCGTGCTAAACTTACTGTTGGTCATTGTCTTCAAGATGAGTGTTGCAGGCGTCGCTATTGGTACGGTCGTTGCCAACATGTTCAGCGCAGGCGTGATCATATACATCCTGCGACACGAACAAGGGCCATTCAAACTAAACTTCAAGCACCTCCGCATCAATCGTCCCGAATTACGAAAAGTTCTTCAAATCGGTGTCCCCGCAGGAATACAGGGGATGGTGTTTTCGATTGCCAACATTTTCATACAAGCAGCCGTCAACCGATTCGGTTCTGCAGCCATTGCAGGCTCCGCCGCAGCCCTTACTTACGAGTATTACTGTTATTTTGTCGTTAGTGCTTTCAGTCAAGCCGCGGTAACTTTTATCAGCCAAAATTACGGGGCCGGACAAATTGATCGCTGTAAAAGAATTTTCCGTCTGACGATGTTATTAAGTGTTGCCTGTTGCGGCTTGCTGAACGTGCTATTCGTCTGGCAAAAACACTTCGCCATCAGCTTCTTCACGTCCAGCCCGGAAGTATTCCATTATGCAGCACTTCGCATGAATATCGTCTTATTGACACAGTGTCTTGCCTGCTCATACGAAATTGCCGGAGCTGCACTCCGGGGACTTGGCTATTCCATGCTACCAGCAATCCTCACCGTGTTCGGTACCTGTGTCTTACGATTACTATGGATATACCTTGTCTGTCCCTTATTGCCCAGTTTCGACGCCTTGATGGTCATCTATCCCATTTCGTGGATCGTAACGGGTGCTGCCGTTCTGGTCGCATACTACGTGGTACAGAAAAAGTTATTCCGGCCCAAGGAAATGCCAATTTTTACCTAACAAGGTAAATGTTTAGGGTTATACCCCGAAAAACTTTTCAAACAAAGATAGTTTTTCGGGATATAACCCTAAATCATTTAAAAATGATTTCTATTTTTTAGAAAAATACTTCTCGATGATCTCTTCCAAAAGCGGACCATGCGGGTTGCGAGCAAGGATTTTACCGGATGCATCGATTAAAACCGTAAACGGAATCGCCTGTACCCCGTAATCAACACGGGAAACACTTTCCCAACCTTTCAATTCGGAAATCTGGATACCTGTCGGTTTATGCTTTTCAAGAGCATCTTGCCATTTTTCCCGGTCAGAATCAACGGACACTCCCACAATTTGTAATCCTTGATTTTTATACTTTTCCTGCAATCTCTTTAGCAGAGGAACCTCCTGAATGCAAGGGATACACCAAGATGCCCAGAAATCCAGTAAAATAAGTTGTTTCTTACCGACATAATCCGATAAACGAATCTCTTTCCCGTCTATTGTTCGAGCCACAATCTCCCGATAGGGCATTCCCACGTTCGTGACTTTCTGCGAATGCACGAAATAATCCTGTTTTTCCTGACGAGCCCGGATTAAAGTCTCGTATTGCTCCCGTATTTCCGGCCGAATAGTCGGATAAACCTCATCTACAAAAGCCTTGCTATACACATCTTTCCCGCAACAATGAAAGAAGAAGAACTCCCCGATTTCAGTACCCGCGTATTCTCGAATAAAGTTTTCTGATGCCGGAATGACATTCTCCTTAAAAATAGCACTACTTTTCAGATTATAGTAGTTATCTACCTCATTTTCCACACTCCCCGGCAAACGCTTCACGCTATCCCGTTCCTGCCATAAAAGTTGGCGTTGACGCACGGTTTCCCGCTTGGCCTCTCCTATCGTCGTCATGTACCGTTCATTTACAGGGGTTCCCGCCATAATGATTCCCAGCGTATCGTATTCTATCGCAACGTCTCCGGGTTCAATCACCACGGCTATTGAACCCATATCCGGGATCTTATAATCCACTCCATCAATCGTCAGCATATAGACAGTCGGTTCCTGCACCGTTCCGGCAAACCGAAATTTACCATCCTTAATTTTGACGCTATCCACTGGACTGGGTTTCTCCTCGGAGAAAAAGAACGTGGCAGGCGTAAGCTTAACCAGACATCCATCATAACGAGTCGGCAAACTCCCGGTAAGCGAATAGTGGTTCCCGCTCCCGCAAGAAGAAAAAAGTCCTGCTGCTGCAAGCAACAGGACGATCAGATTATTTCTCAGCATGATTTCCCTCCTCTTTAAGAATCTCGATAACATAAGAAATCTCATCCATCAGACCGCTGGGACTTCCACCGTACCCTTCCGCACGATAGCGGATATGCCCGTTTTTAAGGATGGCTTTTTGAGGAATACCCGACGTTCCGGGAAACATGGATTTATACACGACATTCCGTGAATTCTTTCCTTTCGGATTCGCATCATAAAGGACTTCCATGTTCCGGAAATCATTCTTCTTCCAAAGAGCATCTATCTTTTCACGGTTCGGTTCATCTTGCGTGATCACGAAATAAAATTTCACGGTCGGATCATTAGCATAAAGATCCACGGCCATCTGCATCCCATCTAAAGCAGCAATACAAGGCGCACACCACAAAGCCCAAAAATCAATCACCACGATTTCATCTTTTTTGAAACTGGCAGATTTCACTTTTCCTCCCTGATGTGATTCCATGACAAAGGGCTCAAAAGGTATATCTATAATTTCTGCACGAAGTTTATTCTTGATTTTTTCTACCTCATGCTTCGGTTTCAGAGATGCAATCCATGCCTCGAATGTGGCAGGTTTCTCCTTCAAGGTAGCATAATGCTCTCTTAATTTGTCATAAATTACCGGAGTCATCTGCCCGGCACTTGCCGCACCTTTCATTGCTTCGAAAGCCCCAGTATGGTTTCCTAACTTTTCCAGACTCACGATGTATGCCTCATTTCCTGCCGGATAAGAGATATACCGTTGATCCTCGTCAATCAAATTCATCATGTCCACGGCCTCTTGGTAACGACCACATTTTTCGGCAACTTGAGCATGAACACAGATGTAGTAATTCAACCACAAGCGAGCAAGCTCTTCCGCTTGTCGGGGAGAAGCTGCTATTGTCTGCCGATACGAACCGTCACCCACCTTAGCAATCATCTGGTCGATGAATTTCTTTGAAATCTCGACATAGTTTTCCGGTGGCGTGGGAGTTTTCCGAATAGCAAACTCGACACTTTTCCGGAATACATCATTGATCATTACCATATCCATCTCAGGCAATATTTCTTCCAGTTTCTTGTAATTCCCCGATTTGTAATACCTCGTGGCCAACTCCCGATAAAAATTATTATACACGAATCCTCTAGGATTCGGATTCTTCCTCCATGCCTCTATCGGGAAATCTTTTCGAAACTGATCGGCAGCCGCAAAGTATTCCTCTTCAGGCAAAGCATTCAACTCGAAAGAACGGTTAAAACGAGCCAAGCCCCCGTGCGGGAACAATTTGAGGATCACCTGATTGATACTATCCGCTTTCACTTTATTTTTCAAATCAATCCGGTAAGTACTACTGATTTCCTCGTATTCATTCTCGGTCAAATCCGGTTGGCTTTCCATGACTTTCAACAAGTGTGCTATTCCGGGACGACTGTTATCCCCATACATTTTTTTCAAAACTGATTTCATAGTCCCGAAAAAGTGGCGACCATATTGAGGATAATGTTTTGTCTCCTGATCCGTCCACATCATCGCGGCCTCGTTAGAAATCTCCTTGTAGTTCCCGGAAAAATAATTCCCGGTTTCCGATCCCAGCGAAGGCATCCGGAATACACCCCAAGCAAGGTATCTACCCGGCAAATAATCACCCGCACTATTTTTGGGGATAAACATAAACCCGTTATCGTTATTATTATCCGTTGAGTCCGGTTGCAAGGTAAACGTGGACTGGAATTTAAAAGCGATAAAAGCACAATTTTCCGGCATCTCGAAAGTTCCTTTCCAAAGATCTCCTTCCTGCTTCAATTGCACATCGCCCATCTCCCAGTGATAAAAATTATACATATAAACAATCCCGACCAAATCGGATCTACCTTCTAACGGTCCTCCTTTCGGATTATAGGTCAATTCCAAACTCTGACCGGCCACGGGTACTTCCGGATTTAAGGTCAAGCGGGACTCGTTTTGCTGGCCCAAAGCCATGTTAACCATGGCTAGGCAAGCAAAAAGAACATAAACAAATTTCTTTTTCATACTCTACAAACAATTATCTTTACAGTGATTTATTAAAAAGTCGTATTACCCATTTTCCGAAGATCAATACCAAATTCTTTCTTGTAGTAATCAATTAAAATATTCCATTTTTTCTGGATCAACTCGTATTCCGGGTTATTCAGGAACCAAGCTACTTCCTCATCCGTTTGGTTCCGTAAATGCAACATAAAAGATTTCAAATCGTTTTCTCTCGCTTGAGTCCACGGGTAATCCCCCCAATACCACTCTTCCTGCGCTCCGGAATAACTATTAAATGTCGGTAAAAATCCTCTCTTTCGATAAGCTTCCAAATTTTCACCATCTAACGGGAGAGCAGGTGCATTCTCGTAATCCGTATCTTCATAAAACTCATCCGGAACATTCAACAATCCCTGAGCAATATAATAATCCCACATCGCTCCCAATAGTTCGTTTTTCCTCGTCCTTTTAGTTATGGCATCCATAGCGGTCAAATCTTCATTCATTCCTCCAATAATGAGCGCATTACCATTTATGCGATAATTATAAAGAGTTTTACCCCAACCGCGATCCAAATAAATTGAATCAGCCAGAAAGACCCGGTAGGGCATTCCTCCTTTTTTCAAAAATTCTTCCGGGAAAAACTGAAGCCAAATAGCCTGAATATAATCAAGCATGGCGTCCACATGGCGAGATTCTCCCATGATAGCCCGATAGATTTGGACGCCACCGCCTGCTGCCGTTTGTGTCCACAAAGCATCTTTCTCCGTGTAATTATAAAGCACGTAAGACGTATAGGTATCGAATATCTGCTGAATCCGATCGTTTGCCTCCTTCGAAGCGTCTCCCTGCGGTAGCACGTAATCCGGCAATATTTCGTCCGGCGCACCGATTTTCGTGTCTTCGCTACAAGAAATGCATGCAGCCCACAGGCAAGCTATAGCTAATAATATCTTTTTCATGATCTTCTATTTTACGTTTATTGAATCTCACCTTGTCTCGCTCCCATCTCCCGTGACGGATTCTGAACAAGAGCCCTGTTTTGCAATACAACACTGTTAGGAAACGGTAGTGTATACATGGGATCCCCCTGTTGCAGTACATATTCATACACCGCCCCTCCTTTTTCAGCCTTATACGTGTGTTTGATTTCCGGCATTCCTTGACGACGTAAATCAAACCAACGATGACCTTCAAAACAAAGTTCTTTTCGACGTTCCAACCGGATCTCATCCAGAAGCGCCTGACCACTCAGATTTACATCCGTGTAACCGATCACGCGGGTCTTCCGGAATGCATTCAATTCGGCCAACGCCAACCCTTCCTCTCCGGAAAGAGCGTAAGCTTCCATCCGGTTCAAAAACGCTTCTGCCGAACGGATAGATTGTCCTAACTCTGAACTACTCATTGGTTTTTTCAGGTATACCGTATTGTCATCACCCACAGCTTTGAGCGCATAAGCCAAAAAACGTTGGTCATTCACCTGATCCCATATAACCCGGAAAGCAGGCGCCGTTCCCGGCTGATATTCCCAATGATTCGCAACCGCACTCGGCCCGAAAAACCATTCAACCTCGGGATTATTGTAAGAAATCGGGGCATAACCATTATCTGTCAGGATAACATCCAAATTATTTACCATATTCAATAATCCAATTCCTTGCTTTTCTGCTTTCTCCACCTCGGCAATACACTCTTTATAATTCTCCATGTACAGATAAACCCGGGAAAGCAGGATATGAATGGCCGGCTGATTGATCCGGAAATTCTTACGCATAATCGGAAGAGGGTCCAGCAAACGGGCTGCCTCCAACAAATCTTTCAGAATCACCTCTTCATAAATATACCCCACGGTGGAACGTTCAATGTTCTTTTCCGTCAAATCGGAAATCAACCGAACCGGAACTCCTAAAGCGTCCTTATTATGGTTATAGGGTTCCCCATAAATATTAACCAATTGAAAATACAGTAACGCTCTCACGGCAAGAGCTTCAGCCTTCACCCGATCCCGATCGTCCTGTGTTCCTATGGCCTCATCAATATAATCCAGCACGGCGTTACATCCCAATATTTTTGAATAGAACTGGGCGTACGTGGTAGAACTTGCCGTTTCATTGATCTCACTATCGTAACCATCATAATCGGCAAGAGTCGGTTGCCATGAATAGATCGGGAATTGGGTGATAGCATTTGCCGTTTCCACGGTTCCCTCCGGACTCCACGGACTTGCATAAGTCAAAAAATGAGCACAATCATCATCCATCAAGGACAAGAAAGAAAAGCTCGGAGCCGACTCATCGGGATACCCCGTACCCAACAATAATTCTGAAAAGTCAGATGTTGTTTTCGGGATTACCTCACTTTGGGATTCTTCTTCTAAAAAATCTCCACAAGAACCCAGCATAAACGATCCCATGATAGCTCCTAAAATAAATATCTTGTTTTTCATCATTCTAACAATTATCCGTTCAACTAAAAATTAAGAGTTAACGAGCAAGAAACTGTCCGACGTGCAGGCCAATTCGCTGTTTCAGGATCACGTCCGTCCCATGCCTTGTCAAAAGCGATAAAGAAAGGATTAGCAAGACTGGCGTTCACGGATGCCCGTCTAACCCCAATCTTATTTACCCAAGCGTCAGGTAAATCGTATTGTAAGGAAATTTGCCTGCACCGGATAAAATCGGTGTCTGCCACCCTCAAGTCAGATTGGTTATACATCGCGTAAGGACTCATAGCAACATACCCTTCAACAGGTAACTGAATGTTTATTTCATTCGGATTTCCGGCAGGGATAGAAGGAATATTCGTGATTTTCTCGTCTCCCGGTTTACGCCAACGTTTAAACAAATAACGGGGTGCATTTTGTTCCGGTCTCGGAGCTCCCGCCGTGGCAAAGAAATCCGGAAGAAGGGCCTGAGCCCCGAATGACATGGCAAAACTAGCACGCAATACCAATCTCTTATATCGTAGAGAAGTATTGAGACCACCGGAAATGTCCGGCTCCGAGCAACCAATTTTCACCAAATAATCCAAATCATTCTCCGTAACATCTATATCCATATTCTTGAATGTCGGTCTTCCATTAGCCGGATCTAGCCCGTTAAATGCAAACCCGTAAAAAGTTCCATACTTTTCTCCACTAACAATCGCGGTCCCGTTAAGATAGTCATCCCGGGTATTTTCCCGTTGATTATTCCGAACTGTATTTTTCACCTTACTTGTGTTGAAAGAAAGAGACCAAGTGAAGTCTTTCGTTCTAACCGGAGTAACACTGACAGCCAATTCATAGCCGCTGTTTTTCATCGTCGTACCATCAACATAAGCATTGGCAACACCATTTTCAATGGGAACCTCCCGGGAAGCCAACACGTGACTGATTTTATTATACCAGCTAAGCCCGGCACTCATTCTTCCTTGGAAGAATGAAAAATCGACTCCCAAATTCCAATCTTCTGTCTTCTCCCAACCAAGATCAGGATAAGGTAACGATACCATCTTCAGCGTGTACTGCTGGAAATACCTATTCAATCCACCATCTTTCGCGATCAAATAAGGAGAAACTGCCACCACTGCATTCCCTCTCCAACCATAAGAAAACGAAATATCAAACATATCATACCACGAGGAGGCCCAAGCCATAAACGGTTCATTACCAATCCGCCATTTCACCCCGATTGATAAACTGGGATTAAATTTTTTATTTTCATCCTGACCGAAACGGTTGGAAGCATCCAAACGGGCATTGAAATTCATAATATAACGCTCTTTATAACCATACACGGCTGTAAAATACTCACTAACCGTATTATTTTTCGTCGTCGTAATCGTGGTTCCAGCCCGCATTTCATCATGAAGATCTCTCGGATTCTTATGCAACCCGTTCGCAGCTGTTATTTCTGTCGGAACCGTAGCAAACTTCTCTCCCCGGTAGTAAAGATAACCGTACCGCAAACTCGCATTACCCTCCTGAGTCACAGAATTGACTTGAAATCCCAAATTCAACGTGAGGCGATGATCCTCATTAAACATTTTATTATACACTAAACTACTTCTAAAAGAATAGTTTTTCGTCTGGGCATACTCCGATTGCAATAATCCCCCAAACGGCAAGACACTGGCATACTGTTCCGCCGAATTAGGCAGAATCTCTCCCACCTCGTAACCGCGAATTTGGGCTATGTAATGCGTGTTTTCCGTTGCCCATGACTTAATTTTATTCGTTGCAAGGGCATAAGATGCTGTTGTCTGAAATTCCAGATCTTTCAACAAATTCAACCGCAAATTCAAAGCTGCCTGCAAGTTCGTACCATCTGTTTCCGTACCGGAATTATCTCGTTCATTCAATATGTTATAGTTATATGAAAACTTATTCTGGATAGAAAAACTCGTTGCCCCGGCTTTTTCGTGATAATACAGAGTTCCATCTTCATGATAAGCAGGAATATCCCGGGCTGTATTCATTGCGTACTCGTAAGGACTTACCCCAAACGCAAAATCCTCCGTTTCCCGATAACTACCGTTCAATTGCAAATCAATGATCAACCGCTTATCCAAACGGAAAGTGGTATTAGAACTAGCCGTCAACGTGGTCATGCCATTTCCTTTTGCCTCACCCCGAGTACTGTTAATTCCCACGGAAAAACGACTTGAAACTTTTTCCCCTTGAGCAGAGATACTGACATTATGGGCATGGCTGAAACTATTTCGGAACAAAATATCAAACCAATCCGTATTCATCCTCTCCATTTTCCGGTACTCTTGTTCAAATTGCAGTCGGGTAATCTCTTTCTTTTGTAGTTTCTGGATTAAACCGGCATAACCGATCGGTAAAACATTCTGATTATAACTATCCCGATCTTCCCACAATTGTTGGGAAAATCTCATGTGTTCCTGAGAATTCATCATATCATACATACGATAAGCAGGTTTCATCCCCACGCTAAAATTACCACTGTACGATATATTCAAACCGTCCCCTTTCGCTTTCTTGGTCGTAATCACGATAACCCCGTTGGTTGCTTTCGTCCCGTAAATCGCCGTGGCAGACGCATCCTTCAACACAGTAATCGTTTCTATATCTGCAGGATTAAGCCAAGAAATCGCATTGCTGGCCGTTTCCCGCAATCCATCCATTTCGGAAGAAAGAGGACTTGCATCATCCGGAATCGGGAGAGGATCGGATTGAATCACACCATCCACAACCCAAAGCGGCTCCTGATTTCCCAACAAGGTTGAGGTTCCACGAATACGAATCTTGGGAGAACCGCCCACTTTTCCCGTTTTGTTTATAACGGACATACCCGGAACCCATCCCTGCAACATCTGGTCGATGGTCGCCTCGCCAGCCACCTGTATGTCCTCTGCCCGTATTTGCGTCACGGCCCCGACATAACTACCGCGATCAATTGTGGCATAACCAGTAACAATCACATCCTCCAAAGTTTCTAAATCCTCTTGCATAACCACGTTAATAGTATCTTTCCCGGCATATGCCACCTCCCGGGTTTTCATCCCGACAAAAGAGAAAAGCAACGACAACTTTTCCGTCTTGGGAAGAGTCAAGGCGTATCGCCCATTCCCATCAGTCGCCGTACCGATAGTCAAACCTTTAACGATCACGGTTACACCCGGTAACGGAAGTTTCTTGTTATCTGTTACCTGACCGACAATCCGGATATCTTTCTTACTCTTATCATCCTCCACCTCATCCTTAGGCACGATCATGATAAGATCATTTTTAAATTTAAACGTTAAATCCGTATCTTTCAAAATACGATTCAATACCTCTTCCACGGTTTCATTCTCCACCCGTAACGACAACTTACCCAATTGTTTCGTTTGCTCCGGATTAAAGAGGAAACACCAATTCGTCTGTTTTTGAATCTCATCCAACAAAACTTTCACCGACACGTTCTTCAGGTCAAGACTAACCCGCTCTTGTTGAGCAAACGAGCTAGCTGAAAGTGTCAACGTGAAAACACAAATAAACAAGAGACACAATTTCATAAGCATCAAAAGTTTTTTAACATACCTTCGATAAAATCGATGGCATAATTGTTTTTTTTCCATACATTTGTAAATTAGAACAGTTAAACTTTCAATACGTCACTCTCCAACAGCGACCTATTGATCTCATTAAAGTTCAACGGGAAGGCTCCAACCCTTTCCGTTTTTTATTTAGATACTATTATCGTTTTTCCGTTTATCGTAAAGTTTACTCCTACAACATCCGTAATCGCGCTCAGAATTTCAGATATATCATTATACCGTTTCATATACCCGGTAAATACCAGTTGTTTAGCGGATTCCGACTGAAAAAACACGTCAACATCATACCAAAGTGAAAGCGTGTTTAGAATCTGTTCCAGACTCTCGTTCTCAAAAGTAAAATACCCGTCTTTCCAAACCACGTACTGCCGCACATCCACTTCTTTCACCTCGAATGTTCCCGCATTCCGGTCAAAACTAGCCAATTCCCCCGGTTTCATCGTGATCTCCCCGGTCGTTCCTCTTTTTTTGATCCCGACCTTACCGTCAACCAACACGGTATGAACTTTCCCCGGTTGATGCGTGTTCACGTTAAACTCCGTCCCGTACACGCGGACCTGAACCTCCTCCGTTATCACGTAGAAAGGCCGATTCGAATCCTTCGTCACCTCAAAATAGGCCTCTCCCGACAAATAAACCTTCCGCTCCTTTTCATCAAAGCGCACCGGATATTTCAATTCCGAAGCAGAATTCAAATAGACATTCGTCCCATCCGACAACTTTAACCGGAATTCTCCCCCACGAGGAACCCTTAACGTGTTCATGGCTAACGCCACTTCTTGCACCGAAGCAACCAAAGAATCATATTCCAAATTAGCACCTCCTTGCTTGATTACCACCCCTTTCTCCACTTCTATCTCTCGCTGCCCCTGCACGCCATTTAACTCGTGAACGGTTTGATCGGCCGTGATCAATACCGCCCTCGGCCCCCCGGGTGTAATTTTAACCACACGTTCAGATGCTATTGAAAGCGTATCCTTTTCCCGATTCAAAAACAAAAAACCCGCAACAACCGCCAACGGCAACACGATCACCGCCGCGTATGTCAAAATTCTCCTGACATAGACACGTCTTTTCCTTTCCCGGGTGGTAGTTTTAAATTTTTGCCAAGCCACCTCGTCATTCAACGAGCGGAAAAGAGAACTTTCTGAAGAGATGCGAATTTCTTTCTTGATTTTCTCAAAAAGTACCTGATGCTCTTCCGAATCACGTAACCATGCCTCCAGCTCCACCCGTTCCTGTTCGGAGAGTTCTCCTGTCAAGGAATGTCGTATTAACCGGGCAATGTTTTCATCGTATAAATCCATGGTGTCTTCTTTATTTTACACCATATACAAGAAAGGGATCAAAAAGTAGCAAATAAAAACCAATTATTTTTCAAAAAAAATTACGCCTCGTAGATATAGGTGTATAAAAGGAAGAGATTTCCCATTTTCTCTTTGAGAATATGAATCGCATTTTGCTTGTGAGACTTCACGGTCAACACGGAGATTCCCAGTATTTCAGCAATCTCATCATTCTTTTTCCCCTCCAAGTGCAATTCAAAAACCTTCTGGCACTTTTCCGGCAACTCCCGGATAGCCATATATAATTCCCGATAGATTTCTTCCTGCATCAGGTTATAATCCCCCTCCGTCTCCTCCCCCGTGGTTTTCACGTAAGAAACATATTTATCCTCCACCTGTTTATGTTTCAAGTAATTGGTACACTTATTCTGTACCAGCTCGTACAAATACGCTTTCAAACCTTGATAGGAATTATATATCTTTTTATTCTCCCACACGGTAATAAAAGTCTCCTGCACGATATCCTCCGCCGCATCCAACTGGTCGATTCGCCGTATGGCAAACAGCACGAGATAATTTCGAAATCTCGTGAATAAATCGTGAAAAGCCGCCTCTTCCTTTACATTTATACGATGAACAAAATCTTGCTCTGTACCATTCATTTTCACTACCATAGGATTTTTGACAAAGATAGGTTTTCGGAAATAAATAAACAAATCGCTCCAATCATCCTATGATCATCTACAAAAAAAATACCGACCGGTACATTATTTCCCGGTCGGCATACTCATACAACTTATTTCCTATCGTCCTCTTCTCCTTAACCAGATAAACAAAGAAAGGAAAAGCAGCAATCCCGGGAAACCGCCAAGCAAAGCATAATTAAGCATCTCGGCTCCCGTTTCCCCCACAAACAATTTACGGTCAATAGCGTACGGGCGTCTCACGTCAATGGGCACCTCCCCATCCGAAAGCCAGAAGAAACCACCTTGAATAAGCACGTAATTAGCTGTCCATAAAGGACTACGAGTACGAGTAAGCTCACCATCACTCAAACAATCGGCATCCCCAAAAATCATGATTTTTTGTTCCCGCTCTCCCACCTTACGAGACAACGCCAAAACTAACGGGTAAGATTTCTGAACCTCTCCGACCTCCGGGTTGAAGACAACTTCCTGATCGACAATCTCCGTATTTTCCAACTCGTTCCAGCAAGTCGAATCCGACATAAATAACGGAATCACGTCAAACCCCTTATCTGTCGTGTATTCCAACCCAGCCGCAGTAGGCATTACGGCCACGTAATTAGGCCTCATAAAACCAAAAGCATACGACAATTCTTCAGCCTCTTTCGTCGGCTGCGAAACAATCAAATCAATCGGATTCTTCGGGGCAACAAACCCGGCAAACGGCCCAAGATTACGATTATTCTCTTTTTCTTGCTCCGGATCCTTCGGTTTTTCCGGCTGTATCAAAAATCCATCCACCAGTTTCACCCCGAACGGTTCCAACACCGGAGCCATCACACCTTGACGTCCGGGTTCCCCGATAATCACCAAATTACCTCCCCGGGCAACATATTTATCAAAATTCACTTTCTCCACATCCGTCATTGGTTCACGCATCTCGGCTATAACCAAAATATTAATCTCTGCCGGGATCTCTTTATCCAACGTGACATCTTTATAATCAAATCCCTGATTCACTAATGCCTGTCTCATCATCGGCAAATGAGTAAACATACAGTAATTGCGATCACCCGGACGATCTGTTTCCCGTTCCCCGTGACCGGATAAGAAACCGATGGTAGGCAACGTCATCACCATTCGTTTCAATGCAGCGGTAATTTCCGACTCTGACGGGAAAATCTGATAATCATCGTACAATCTCAAGAAGGTCTTCTCCCCGGATTCACGTTCCAACAAACGCACACAGCGATTTCCTTCCGTGGTTCTCAAGTCTATTTTCGCACGAATTTGTTCCGGGGTCAAAATCTTTTTCGGGTTCAACTTCTCCATTTCTATCACCTTCTTCGCCTTTTCCTCATAGCTCATCCCCGGGAATGCCCGTTCCAGATAATCATTCTTAACCGTATCATAATAAAGCACGTACTTCATTTTGATCTCCGGCTTAAAACGGGTATATTGTTCAAAACGACGAATATCATCATTATAATTCTTCGGGTACCCCAGCCAGTTATATTGATCCAAAATATTCACATAAGTCGTGATCGTCAATCCCCCGTCCAATTTATTAATAATTTCTTGGCTATTAGGCGTCAACGTGTTTGCCTTCGTGTGAGTCGCGTCATAATAATATTTAAAAACAGGCCGGGAAGACATAAATGCCAAGACAACAGCCAATCCCCATACTCCGGCATATTTGCCCAAAGACATTAACCACCCCACCTTTTGCCGCCTCCCTTGCAAACGAATAATCGTCATTAACAGGAAGAGCATCACGACAACCACAAAATAAAGCACATCCTCACTAGCAATCATTCCGAACATAAAGTTGTCGGAACGTCCTGTCATGCCAAACCAGTAAGTAATTTCCCGAACAAACGGTACCGATTGCCACATACCCTTCACGTAAGTCAATACGGCTAGCACGGCTAACGTACCCACGGCCGCCACGATCTGGTAGGAAGTCAAGCTAGACATAAATAGACCGATCGCCACGTAGGCACACAACAACAGGTAAACACCCAAAAGCCCAGCCAGAATAACCGGAATGTCCACATTCTCGATCGTGCATATTCCATAAATCGCATAAACCAGTAACACTCCGACCAGAATCAACCCATACACCAGCATGGCACAATATTTACCCAGAATAATCTGTGCGTTCGTAATCGGCGAGGAATAAAGTAACTTGATCGAACCACTGCCCAACTCCCTACTCATCAATCCCATTGTCAACAGAGGAATATACAAATACAGATAAGACAGTACTGCCACAAACAATCCTCTTTGCCCGCCAAATATGGCCAGAGTCAGATTCATCCCTCTCCCGCCCATACTCTGCGACCGCACGATCTCCGAGATCGTTCCGGAAAACAACATTCCGGTTTGAAACGTGAATATAATCAAAATCAACCAAGCAATCGGGGAGTAAAATAAATCCCGCAATTCCGTTTTCGCTATCTTAAATATCGTTCTCATCTTTACTGCAAATAAAATTTAATACTATTTCTTGGACAACTCGGCAAAAATGGTATCCAACGAACTCTTTTCCTGTTGCAATTCCGTCAATTGCCATCCCCGGGTATAACTGGCTTCCACGATACTATTCATAGCCTCACGTGCATCCGAGAACTGAATCCGGAATCTAGGACCTCCCAATTCATCCACACGCACCACACCCGGAAGGGCCTGAATATCCGCCACCAAAGGAACGGCTCCCAAAGAAACAACCAGCGTGTTCGGTTGTATATAGTTATCAAATTCTTCCACAGTTCCGGAAAAAACCATACTCCCTTGTTCAATCATCCGGATATAGTCACAAGTAGCTTGCACCTCCGTCAAGATATGGGTAGAAAGAATCACGGTTCGTTCCTCCGCAATTTCCTTGATCAAGTGACGGATTTCCACGATCTGATTCGGGTCAAGACCATTCGTCGGCTCATCAAAAATCACCAATTCCGGGTTATGAATAATCGCTTGGGCTATTCCCACACGTTGTTGGTAACCACCCGATAAATTATGAATCACCCGCTTGGCAAAATGACTAATGCCACAACGTACCATAACTTCCTGTATCGCTTTCTTCACTTCCCGATCCGGGATATGCCGTAATTCCGCGCAATACTCCAGATACTCCTCCACGGTCAAATCCGGATGTAGCGGCGGCACTTGCGGCAAAAAGCCGATATGTCGTTTCGCTTCAACAGGATTCTTGCTAATACTGATTCCCTTTATATAAACATCCCCCTCTGTCTGTTTTAACACCCCGCACATGATATTCATGGTCGTGGATTTCCCGGCTCCATTGGAGCCGAGTAACCCATAAATACCATTCTTTGTAATTTCAAAATTAATATCCCGAATCGCCCATTGCACGCTATAGCGATGAGATAGATGCTCCACCTTAACAATTGATTCTTCCATACAATAATTTACTTTTCAATTTCTTAATAACGATCCCCTGAAGAATAACTACTTAATTCTTTCGCGGAAATGATTGTTTCACCCAGATCAAACTCCTCAAGTAATTCCGGATTCGCCTTCATCTCCTGCACATTATAGAACAGTAACTTCCCTTGCTCGGTTCCCACGATCAAATATTCGTAATTGAGATAAACGGTATAAGTCATATACGTCACCCGATCCGTGGCATCTTCCAGAGTAACAAAAGGATAATCTCGATTTTCCTGTTTATTTACATACCTGATTTCACTACCATTAGAATATAAGATATAATTCAACATGGTTCCGTTAGCCTTGCCACTCGTCAGAATAACCGACTCTTTAGTCAACTTATTTCCCGGGAAAGCCACATCCTTATTTCCAGCATTATTGACAGTCTGTCCGGTTGTCTGATCAAGTGTATACACTCCCCAACGCGTATTTCCATCCTTATCGTTGTAAAAAACATTCATTTGATCATAGTAAGTAAACCAGCCTCCTCCCGAAACCGAACCCGCATAAGAAGCATGCAAGAACTCTATTCCTTCCGGGAAACTCCAAACCGGACACCACCCCTCGGTAGGCATACCCGCCGCAGGTTCCGTTGTCGCTAATTTAGATAACAAATATTCAGTTCCTCCGGGGAATCCGGGGAAAGGCCCCGGTTCTCCACTTCGATAAAAAAGGATTGTCAACATCCGATTATTGGCCTCATCGTAACAGGGGACATTACCAACCCCCCACCGAGGTTGACCAAATTTAGTGATCTTATATCCCTTTTCATCAGCGGCAAGCGGAATAGACATAAAATCTCCACCCAAATTATTCATTGACATTTGCCGCCTATACAAGGAGCCATCCTCCATCGCAATAAAACTATGTACCCCTGAAGTCGTCATGGACTCGTAACAATCCGTGCGATCAATCGGTTTAAAATTAGCGGGCAGTGAGGTAAAATCATCTTGTAATTCACTCACTTTCAACATATTTTCGCAATTAAATTCGTAACCAACTTGATCAGTGATTACCGTAACCGATCCTAAAGAACCGATATTCGTGGAGTAATTACTCATGGCCAATGCCAAAGGCGTTCCCGGAATATCCTGATTATAATTTTCGAAAAATAAATCTTCCAACAGCGTGAACTCAAGTTTTCTAGTTTCTTGATTTCTGGCACATTTCACGTAAGACAACTTCGCATTCCCTCCTTTTTTAGACAATATTGCCCAATCTCCACTCGTATTCGTGGGACTTATCGTGATATAAGCCCGAACCATATAAGCAATCCCGGATTCCTTTTCGATAATACTAAAAGTTCCATTTGTACCCGATTTGGAGAATTGGGTCATACCGATCTTTTCCATCAGTTCATAGGTATCAATATCGAAATCAGCCTCTTCACCTATGACCACACCATCCAGTTTCCACTCGTAACGCACTTCTCCGGCTCGTTTCAGGGAATCTCCTTTCCAAGCAAAAAAGGGTGAGGCCCTGAATTTAGCCACTTCCCCGGCTCGACAAGTCACATTTATAACAGGCTCCCCATCACCTGTATTCCAAATCGGTTCATTCAAATCCTTATAATCATACGTCCCCTTGTCATCAAAACATCCTATCAAGGAAAAGATAACGAGACAACCGATAAACCAAATACTATATTTCATAATCCCAATTAATTAGCAATTAAACTTTCAATGTACTCAGAATTTCACGATACTCGTCTCCACGATCCGGATCATCCAGATGATCCAAAAGCCATTCTTTAAATTCCGTTACCAATTCGATCGCCCGAGCCGGATTTTCCTTGATTAATTCTCCGTTCAGTTCCCCGTTTGTATCCACCGTCTGCAAGAACAGCTTATACTTGGCATAAGAATAATCCCCCAACAAACTCCATTGTACCTCATAATCCCACCACTCAGGTTGCGCCTCGACCTCACTCCAAACGATCACCGCCCGACGACGTTCGTATTGTCCCAAATCCACCTCGGTTGACGGAACCAATTCCACAACCAACTGTACTCCCTCCGGTCCCAATTCCGCCAGTCGATCACTATGAATTAATGTCAACTCTATCGTATCCTTAATCTCTTTTGCCCCCTCTTCCACAGGTTTCCGATGAAAAACATAAGACTCTTCCAGTTTGTATTCTCCCGGCAATGCAGTTGTTCCCTCTTCAACCAATTTCAATCCAAAATTCAAGTCTGCATCCAACAATCGACCGGAAAGATTTACGACCAATTGAACCGTTATCGAAGACGTATTCTCCGGGTAGAAAAAGAACGATGTTCTGGTGGTATCCGCCTCCTCCGTCCCCGGATAGAGAGCATTCATATAAAATTTATCAAAATAAATCTGATGTCTCCCGTGAAATGTTTCTATATCTTTCTCACTACAAGCGGAAAAAATACACGTCAAAGGAATCAATATAGCTAATAAACGAATTTTCATAACTTCCATTTTTCAACATTCTTAATTCTCTACTTCTGATCTACAGGTAAAGGCAAAGAAGCCTCTCCCCTTGATAACTTGTGCATCGTACCATTCAAGTTAAATGCCGCATCAAGACGCTTATACAAAAAGAATAATTGTCCTTCCGAGATCCACTCCCTGCGAGCATCACCGATTAAATCTGTCTGGAATTCCTCCCAATTCCCTTGAACCGCCAATGGAGATAAGTTACGGGCTCCCCGCACATCATTCAAAATACGATAAGCCTCTCCATAATTCCCCTCACGAGCATAACACTCGGCCATGATATATTGAATTTCCGTTAATCGAAGTACCGGAGAGATCTTCAAATGTTCGCTATCTTCCGGATTCCGGGAGTTCACGAACCACTTTCCGGAAATAGGCAAAACATCTTGTAGCATGAAAATCAAGTTCTTTGAGCGAATATCCGCTTGCCACTCTTCCACTCCCCGGTTATTAAACAACTCCACTTGTTTGATCTTAAAATAATCAGGAGCCACGGGCGAGCCATTATCATCTACTGTTGTCAATCTAAAATAACGCTGAATCTCGCTCTCCTTATAAGCTTTTTCATTGTAAGCGGCGAATATCAAACTTGATTTCAATTTCAAATCCGTCCTTTGTTCAAAAGCCTCCACGTTCGTCCCGACATTTGTAATACCCGAAAAATCATCCTTGTAAAACAATGTTCCGGACGATTTTCCAAACTCCACAACTTCTTTGGCACACGCTAACGCATCAGTCGTTTTCCCGGCATATTGATACACCCTAGCCAACAAAGCCGTAATCGAATAATAACTTAACCGATAACCTCTTCCCGCAAAAAAATCACCATACCCGAATTTAGCATCAAGAGACTTAGCCTTAGACATACGTGCTGTTCCATTCTTACTAGCCATAATCCCCGCCGCAGTAGTATCGAAATCTGCAACCAAAGTTTTCGCCTTCACCAAATCAGCGATGACCTTATCCAAGAAAGGAGTTACCTGCATACTGGTAGCATAAATCTCGGGATAAGTATCCACGTAAGGCACATAAGTACCCTGATCATCGTTAATCAGAGCGGGAGCAAACAAACGTAACAAATCAAAATGCATCAATGCCCGGCAAGCATAAGCTTCACCCATAATCAAGTTCCGCTCCAACTCTCCTTCTTCAAACAGCTCAGGACTTGCCTTTTCTATATTTTGGATTAAATCATTCGCATTAGCAATCACCTTAAATCCTGAAGTCCATATATTATCAATGAAATCAACCAAACTAACATCATTGTACTTAAACTCGGATGCCTTGATATATAAATCAGTTGAAAACGATTCGTTTGCCAAATCGTATTGTTGAGACATACAATCCACCAATCCGAAAGAAAATTCACGCCCATACAACGCGGGACGCCCCATAGCTTGATACACGCCGTTCAACGCCGTTCGATACCCTTCGCCCGTACTGTACAACTGGTCAACAGTAACTTCCCCCTCTTGCTGAATATCCAGCCAGCTCTCGCAAGAGGTAAAAAACAACATGAAAATTGTCGCTAATACTATTGCATAATTTTTCATATAATTCCTTTTATCAGATTCCTATATTCAACGTGAAACTAAAACTGCGAGAGAAAGGATAACTTGTTCCTCTTTCCTCTTTTACCGTCGACCAACGACATATATCATTCATATTAAAGCGAAGGCCCAAACTTCTTAACCGCCATTTAGAGATTAACTCCCGACTAAAATCATACCCCAAAGAAAGACCGCTGAAATTAAAATAATCATAATCCTGCACGAACCGAGTAGTCACCTGCGTTTTAGTCTGATTTCCCATATCGTAGAAAGGAGCGATATCTCCCGGGTTCATCCAACGTTGAGTTAGCACTCTCCGGTCCACGTTACTTCCCCGAACATCCGCATTCTCAACTTTATTCAATAAAGTTTCATTATAGGATTGAGCCCCCCATTGATACATGAATGAAGCATTCAGATAGAACCCCTTATAAGCCACGTTCAACCCAACAGATCCTTGAGCATCCGGATTATTATCACCCACCACAACTTGGTCATTTGCATCCCAAGTATACGTCGGCAATCCGTTCTTCTTGATGAATCTTTCCCTACCATTTGCCGGGTCGATACCTTCTGAGCGTACCGCATACATCGCGGAAGTTGAGGCTCCTTCATAATAAAGGATAACGGGACTACTCAACACATCACTATATTGACCACCACCTTGATTCCATTCATTTAGTATTTTCTCGTTATACGCTTTTGTCTCTTCCCCTAATTTCGTGATCTTATTCTTATTCGCTCCCAAATTTGCATTCAATGTCACCATCCAGTCATTATTTCTAAATACCGTGGCATTCATGCTAATTTCAAATCCTTCATTTTTAATCGCACCGGAGTTTATATTATAAGTTTTAAAACCAGAGGAATGTCTCACGCTGATCTCATCAATCAAATCTTCCGTCTTTTTACAATAATAAGACGCATCCAGATAAATCAAATCATTCAACAAAGCGATCGTGAAACCGGCATCCACGGTATTCGTTTTCTCCCACGTCAACCGAGGATTTCCCAACGTGTTAAATTGCGCTCCCGCACCCGTGAAAAACCAACTATCCGTATTTATCTGGTAAGTTGTCGTGGCCATGCTAATCGGGAAATTAACATTACCCGTACTCCCATAAGTAGCTCTTATCTTCAAAGTACTAATCAACCAATTATCTTTCAAAAATTTGTAATTATGGAAATTTATTCCTCCCCCGACAGACCAGAACGGAGCCCAACGTTTATCCTTACCGAATTGTGACGAGGCATCAAAACGGAAAGAGGCATCAAACAGATAAATATCATCGTACGAATAATTTACAGATCCCAAGAAACCTATCAACCGGCTTTGGGAAGCGGACACCTGTGATTTATCGGGTTGATCCGCCGCAAATATCGGGGTATTCATCCCTCCAATACCGAATCCAACGAATTTTGCCTGTACTGTTTCACTTTCCGCCTCCTTTGCATTCATTCCCAATGTTGCATTAATAAAATGATGTTTCCCCACCGTTTTGTTATAATACAACATCGCATTCACATTCCAACTCCAACTGTCCCCGGTTGTCCGGTCAAGAGACCCTTTCTGTTCATCCGTTATGCCCGTTTGCTGAAAAATTGCATCTTTCGGGTCTTTAAATGTTTCCGTCTTACTTGTCGTTTTCGTGATACTGAATTGCCCCTTAAACTGGAAGTCATTCCAGAAATACATATTAATATTCAAATTATTCGTGATATCGTCAGACTTTCCTTTACCACTATAATTACCTAAATACTTAACAGCGTACAAGGGATTTACTGCCGTAAAACTTCCGGCCTTCAAATTTTGTAACAAATCCCCGTTCTCGTCATGAATTGGGAGATAAGGTTTCATCGAGGCGTACGTACTGAAAGCTCCATAAGGAGAATCTTCCGTACTTGTCCGGTTATAGGTTATCGAGTTCATCATCTGCAACCAACGTTTCGGACGATAATCCAAAGTCAACCCTGCTCCCGTCCTTGAACGATAAGATCCCTTCATCACCCCGTTATTACTATCATAGTTCAAATCAAGACTATACCGGATGGTTTCCTCTCCCCCTTGCAAATTTAAACTATGTTTATGATTAAACACGTTACGCAAAGGCTTGCCTAGCCAATACGTATCAACCCCTCGCAGTATTTGCTGCATCCGTCCATTGTAGTCAATATCGGCCGTAGCCTGAGAATTTGGGTCGGTGTACAACCCGGCCCGTCGCTCAACCTCAAGCATCTCGGACGCATTACACAAATTATAATCAGAAAGATCCGGGAAATCCCCACCCCCGGTAAAATTATAAGTAATCTGCATCTCACCCGGTTTCGGAGCGACAGTCGTCACTACCACGACCCCGTTCGCTGCCCGAGATCCATATAATGCCGTGGCGGCCGCATCTTTAAGAATCGTCATACTCTCGATCCGGTTCATATCCATGTCATATATTTTCTCCACAGAAACCTCAAAACCATCCAAAATAAATACAGGCATATTGGGATTATCTTTCAGATTCGTTCTTTGATTGCGTCTCTGTTGTTCCACATCCAATCCCTTATTTACCGCGATACTTGACTCTCCCCGGATGTTAAATTCCGGCAAGGCATTCGGGTCCGATCCCCAAATATTATTTTCCTTAATCCGGAACGACGGATCGAAAGCCTGTAAAGCTGCAATTACATTTTTATTATTCACTTTCATCAACTGATCCCTCGTCACGGTTGTCGCATTTCCAGTAAAACTCTCCTTTCTCACATTCATATATCCCGTGACAACCACCTCATCCATTTTCACCTTGTCTTCTCTCATCACCACGTCAATGGTATCCTTCCCGGTATACTTCACCTCCCGGGGTTCCATACCCACGAAAGAGAAAAGCAAGGTAATTCCTTTCATCTCCGGTAGTGTCAACGAGTAACGTCCCTCCGCATTCGTGGCAGTTCCAAGATTCGTTCCTTTTACCATAATTGTCACCCCCGGTAAAGGAGCTTTTTCCTCGTCCGTCACCTTACCGGCAATTCGAATTTCTTTCTTCTTCTCATCATCCAAAGGTTTCAGCACGATCACCTCATTTTGAAAAACATACGTCAAGCCAGTTCCTTTCAAACAGTCACTCAGAATCTTTTCCACCGTTGAGGCTTTTGCCTCAACATTCACTTTTCCCACCTTATCCAAATCTTCCTCATGATACATGAAAACAAACGTGGTTTGTCGCTGAATCGCCCATAAAATATCCTTCAAATAGGCATTCTTCATAGAGATTGTAACCTGTTGCTCGCTCTGGGAATAAACCGTTCCGTGCGTGTTTATTATCCCTAGAAAAACAAATAAAAAAGTCCATTTCGACATAAGCCATAATTTTTGCAATTTCTCACGTTTGCACCTGAGAAACATTAGAAAATTTTCCATAAATTTGCTCTCCCAATTATTAGTTAATAATTATCTCAATGTTAACGAAGTAATTCCCGCAGGAAATGCTGGTACCATTTCCTGCCTTTATCTACCTCGTTTTATTTTCAGAACTTTTCCTTCTTTCGTTATTTTTATTTTACCGTTCAATTCAAAAATATTCAACAAGGGCTCTATCGTTTCGAGACGACTCATGTTAAAACCGAAATGCAAATCCTTGACACTCTCATCCTCGTACACGACAGTCATATCATACCATCGTTCCACCACCCGCATGATCTCTTCCAAACGAACATCCCGGAACCGGAACATACCATCCTTCCAAGCCGTATAATAATTCACGTCCACTTTCCTAACTTCCACGCCTCCAGATATTTGATCCAACACCAACTGTTCATTAGGCCGTAATGTTCTTGCCTCTCCAATACACTTGCCAGAGATAGAAACTGCCCCTTCAACCAATGTTGTCGTGATCATATGTTCATCAGCATACGCCGTGACGTTAAACTTCGTTCCCAACACCGTAATCTCGTACGCCCCGGTCTTCACGATGAAAGGGACATCTTTGTTCTTAGTTACCTCGAAAAAAGCTTCTCCACACACCTCCACTTCCCGGCATTTTTCAGAAAAACGTTCCGGGAAACGCACCTTCGTCATGGAATTCAGATAAACAAGCGTTCCGTCACTCAACACTAATTGATACTCCCCTCCTTTCGGCACGATCACCTCGTTATATCTCAAAGAGTCCATCGGAGCCTGATTTCCTGTATTTTTATAAGAAAGAGTTTTTCCTTCGTTATTAATGACTGTATTTTCTCCACGCAATATCACCCCGGATTTCGCAACCAAATCAACCACCTCCCCCGAAGGCAACACCAGCTCCGCCCGGGTTCCTCCGGGTGTGATTGCATTCAGATCCGCCAAAGAGACGGTCTCCTCTCCCGAATGAAGAATGCCATAAACAGCAGCTCCCAAGGGGATCAACAAAACTGCCGCGTAGCGTAAAAACACACGCCAGCGTATCGCTTTTTTCTCTGTTTTCTTTAATTTTTTCGAGTATCCCTGCCAACCGGATACTTTATCAAAAGACGTGAAATGTTTTTGTTTCGATTCCCTCCCTTCCCGACTGACGATTCGGTCATACAACCGACGGTTTCGCTCTGAAGCCATTCGCCACTCATCCAATAATTGCAATTCTTCATCAGACAATTCTCCGGCCATCGATTTTGCGATCCAAGAAGCTAGCAAAAACGGGTCATCCATCAATCCCTTACTATTTTTGTCCATTCGTTCCATATCAATTCATTTACCACGCAATTCAACCCTCGTGCAATATCAAGATTTAATACCGTCGTATCCCAAACTTTTACGACCTATTCATCTCTTTACCATTACAACACGAAAAATGGAATTTATGGGGAACGAAAAATTCACTTTTTTGAAAGAAAAAACAAACAGCACTAGAAATCAGCTATTTATTCAGAAGGAAAATAAAAACCAGATAATAATATTCTCGCAAAATTTCGCGCAATTTCTTGTACGCTATTTTCTTTAACGTATGCACGGAACTCTCGGCAATTCCCAGCTGTCCGGCAACCTCGCTATTTTTCAAGCCATCCATGGACAACAAAATCACTTGTCGGGTTTGGTGAGGTAAGGATTCCACGGCATTATAAAACATTCGATAGGCCTCTTCCTCCACCAGCGTCTCCGTGTAAAATTCAAGAGATTCAACCACGGAAAGATCCTCCCGCCTAAACTTGTGATCACGTATATAGTTCAAACAATCATTTCGCACCATGGTATAAAGGAAAGATTTCACCTTGAAATAATTATCAAACCCTTCCCGCTTGTTCCAGAATTTCACGAACCCTTCCTGAACAATATCGGCAGACAAGGCATCATCTTTCAAATAGGTGGACGCAAAAACGCACAAGGCTTGATAAAATTTATCAAACAAATTTTTAAATACTTGCTCGTCTATTCGTAACGAACTGTCGTTTTCCACGTCCATACAAATACTTTTGTTATTAAACACAAACCTAATGAAAAATATGACAAGCAGCAAACTCATGCCACAAAAAAAACTTGCCGTCCACCTCTATACCCGTTCGTTCCCGGACATAAAACAATAAAGATAATGTGATTATCGTTAAGAAACTTCGAAGAGATGGATGCCGCAACCCCGGAAGCACCGGAATAGGTGATGTATCCCTTATCCCGGGCCTTTACCGGGGATATAATGGCCCGAAATTCTATTCTTGAGCGTGGATAGCCTCGTTATAGGCCCGGTTGACGGGATATTCGAGTATGTTATTTTTGTTTTCCATCTGTTAAAATGGCGGCGATAATCGGGCGAGCATCGGGCGACAATCGGGCGATGGCGCCTAACAGCCTCCCAATAGTCGCCCTACCGCCATGTAACGGACATGGATAACCCCGGGAAAAGGGATGCTAAACACCCCTAGTTGCCAATCCGTAAACAATTCACTACTTTCGCAACGAGAAGAATGACACTTATATCACAAATATGTTTATAGATACTCACTCACACATCTATGCCGAAGAGTTCGACAATGACAGAGAAGAAGTTATTCAACGGGCGTTAGCAGCCAACGTTCGACAGATTGTACTACCGGATATTGACAGCACGACCCGGCAAGCGATGTTATCACTGGCGCAAGCCCACCCGGACATGATGTACCCCACGCTGGGTGTACACCCGACTTCCGTAAACGAATCCTACAAAACGGAAATGCAACTTTTCGAGAAATTACTAAGCCAAGAAACAATACACGGAATCGGAGAGTGTGGAATTGATCTTTACTGGGATAAAACATTTTACAAGGAACAAATTATTGTCTTCGAACGACAATTAAACATCGCCCGGGAAATGGATTTGCCCGTCATCATCCATTCGAGAGACTCGCTAATGGAAATATTCACCGTGTTAAAAAGACAACACTATAACATGAAAGGCATACTCCACTGTTTCCCCGGCACGGAAGAAGATGCCCGGCGGGCAATAGACTTAGGTTTTCTACTGGGGATCGGTGGTGTCGTTACCTTCAAAAAATCATCCATGGCAGAAGTCGTGGGAAGAATCGGGGCAGAACACCTTGTATTAGAAACGGATGCTCCCTATCTTGCCCCCGTTCCCTACCGGGGTAAACGCAATGAAAGTAGTTATATTACGTGTATAGCCGCTAAAATTGCTGAAATTCTAGGGATCGACACGAAAAAAGTCGAGGAAATAACAACGAATAATGCAATGAATTTATTTAATTTGCACGTCAGTAGTGCGAACTGTTCATAGAAAAGATGCAGACAGGTAATTTACTGACGAAAAGTGCAGAGGGAGCTTAAAGCTTGTAATGTTTTAGTTTTTAACTTAGTGCGTATGACAAAACCCGTGTTAATCATATATACCGGAGGTACAATCGGGATGGTAAACGACCCCGAAACTGGGGCGTTATGCCCTTTCAATTTTGACCAGATCGCTTGCGAGGTTCCGGAAATCAAAGAATTTGGATTCACGATAGATAGTTACACCTTACCGGAAATCATAGATTCCTCAGATCTCCAACCACAATTGTGGAAAGACCTCTGTTCAATCATCTTGAAAAATTACGATGATTACCGGGGATTTGTTGTCCTGCATGGAACGGACACCATGGCCTACTCGGCCGCGGCCTTGAGTTTCATGTTAAATAACTTGACCAAACCCGTGATCTTTACCGGTTCCCAGCTACCTATCGGGAAAATCAGAACGGACGGGAAAGAAAACCTGATCGCGGCCATTGAAATAGCAGCCGCTTACGATCAAGAAAAGGCCATTGTCCCGGAAGTCTGCATCCTGTTCGGGGATAAACTATTCCGAGGAAACCGGACGACAAAAATAAACGCGGAAAGTTTCGATGCCTTCCAGTCATTCAACTACCCGGCATTGGCAAACATCGGGATACATATTCATTACGATTACAGTGCAATCGATTACACCCTGCGAACGGAACCCGTAAGTGCATTCTGTGACGTGGACACGAATATCGCCATATTGAAAATATTCCCGGGTATGAGACCGGAAGTGATTGACGCAGTAACAGGGATTCCCGGGTTAAAAGGAATCATACTGGAAACATACGGGTCAGGCAACGCTCCCACGAATAAAGTTTTTCTTAACAAGATCAAGGAAGTACTATCCAAGGGAATTTTCGTGTATAACGTCACCCAATGTCAAGGTGGGAGCGTCGAGATGGGTAAGTATGAAACAAGTAGAGAGCTACTTAACGCGGGAGTCATCAGCGGTCACGACATTACCACGGAAGCCGCTGTATGCAAAATGATGTATGTACTGGGCAAATATAAAGACACTAACGAAATAAAAAAATATTTAAATAACGGCTTAAAGGGAGAAATATCCCCCAAATATATTGGATTTTAACATTTTTTTTATACCTTGGTGCCCGATTTTAACCGGCACACGGTGTAAAACAAGAACGAAACAGCTTAAATAGATATTATAGAGTTAAATTTTAATTATTAATAAACTAAAAATCAGTTAAATTGATCATGAGAAAATTATTTGCACTAATAGCAGTTTTAGGAATGCTTACTATTGGAGCATCATCTATGCTAATGGCTCAAGAGAATGAAACAACTCAAACAGAGACCACTGAAACGACAGAAACTTATCAAGAAGAAGAGGAAACGACAGATCCTACCGTGTTAGAAGACGAATCACAAATCGAAAGTACTTCTTTCCACGCTGCCTTGAAACAAAAATTCATCGAGGGAGGTGCCGCCTTCATGAGTTTCGTTATCTTGTGTTTGATCTTCGGTTTGGCTATCGCTATCGAAAGAGTCATTTACTTGAACTTGGCTTCTACCAACACGAAAAAATTAATTGTAAGTGTTGAAGATGCATTAAACAACGGTGGAGTTGAAGCTGCAAAAGAAGTTTGCCGCAACACAAGAGGCCCCATTGCAAGTATTTTCTATCAAGGGTTATGCCGCTATGATCAAGGAATCGACATGGTTGAAAAATCAGTTGTATCATACGGTTCTGTTCAAATGGGACTTTTGGAAAAAGGAATGTCTTGGATTAGTTTGTTTATTGGATTGGCCCCGATGTTAGGATTCTTGGGAACTGTAATCGGTATGATCGACGCCTTCGATAAGATTCAAGCAGCAGGAGATATCCAACCGTCATTGGTGGCTGGAGGTATCAAGGTTGCATTGATCACGACCGTGGGTGGTTTGATCGTGGCCATGATTCTTCAAGTATTCTACAACTACTGTATTGCTAAGATTGAAAGTATTGTTAATGACATGGAAGACGCTTCCGTAACTTTATTAGACATTCTTGTCAAATACAATCAAAAACACTAAACCATGCAGAAAATAAACAAAATATTAAACATCATGACCATCGTAATGTTCGTCGTTACGATCGTGTTATTGGGGTTATTTTATTTTGGAGGCGAACTTCCAAACTCACAATATTCCACCCCGGTATACACGGAACAACTACTATGGTGGTCATATCTTTTATTTGGCGTTGCCATTGTTGCAGCGTTAATATTCCCGGTTGCTAGATTATTCACCAGACCAAAGGAAGCGATGAAGAGCTTTATTGCCCTTGCAGGGATCATTCTCCTCGTGTTAATCGCTTACTCGATGTCTGACGGAACTATCATGAATATTCCGGGATATAGCGGTGCGGACAACGTTCCGGGAACTTTAAAATTCACTGACACCATCCTAATCACAACTTATTTCTTGGGAATAGGAGCTATTGGTGCTATTGTTGTTACAGAAATTATTAGACGCGTTAGATAATTTTCCTGAAGGATAAAAAAGAGATTATGGCAAGAAAAAAAACACCAGAAATTAATGCCTCCTCCACCGCGGATATCGCATTTTTGCTGTTGACATTCTTCTTGATGACAACAACGATGGATGTGGATTCGGGATTATTCAGACGGTTACCACCGATGCCGCCACCAGATCAGGTGATTGCACCTCCTGTTGCCAAACGTAATATATTACAAGTGTTGGTAAACAAGAACGATTTGTTGGCCGTGAACGGGGAACTGATGCAAATTGAGAACCTGAAGGAAAAGGCTAAAGAGTTTATTTTGAACCCGCAAAACAGAGAAGATTTACCGAGTAAAGTTGTTAAGGAAATTCCTTTCTTCGGACAAGCTGAAGTTTCAAGAGGAATTATCTCTCTTCAAAGTGACCGAGGAACTTCATACAAAATGTATATTGCCGTTCAAGATGAACTGACAGCAGCATATAATGAAATTAGGGATATGAAAGCCATGGAAAAATGGGGTAAGAAATATAGCGAACTCACGGAAGAACAAATGGACGCTGTGAGAAAACTTGTTCCTACCGCTATATCCGAGGCTGAACCTAAAAACATCGGGAAAGGAGGAAAGAAGTAATGGCTAAATTTAGAAAAGAAGGCGGAAAAGAGACCCCTGCAATTTCAACAGCGTCTCTACCGGACATCGTGTTCATGCTATTATTCTTCTTCATGGTTAGTACCACGATGCGAGAAGTTCTCGTGATGGTTGATAACGGTATGCCCGAAGCAAAAGAGATTAGCAAGCTAGAGAAAAAATCTTTGGTTAGTAATATCTTCATCGGAAAACCGAAAGACCAGTACGTGGCGACTTACGGAAGTGAACCTCGTATTCAGTTGAATGATAAGCTGGCAAACGTAAGTGAAATCAGTAGTTTCGTTGCCGCTGAACAAGAAACTCGTAAAGAGGAAGAACGGAACATGATCACGAATAACTTAAAAGTTGATCAGTTTACAAAAATGGGTATCGTAACCGACGTAAAACAAGAATTGCGTAAAGCGAATTCTTTACGTGTAAGCTACGCTACTCGTAAAAAGGTAAAATAGTTTATCTATTATACATTAAAAAAGGGAGCAAATTGCTCCCTTTTTTTAAAAATTTGATTAGCTTTGCACTCGGATAATATGGTCCCCTAGTTCAATGGATAGAATGAAGGATTCCGGTTCCTTTGATATGGGTTCGAGTCCCGTGGGGATCACCACTTTACTACATAACCTGCTAAAACACAAAATGTTATAGCAGGTTATTTTTTATATAGCCAATATATAAGCCAAAACAACAAACTAATCTCGTTTTTCCCTACATTTGTATAGAACAACATAAGCGTAATTATGGCTAACTTGCAAATCATACAAAGTAAAATATACGAGGTCAGGGGCCAGAAAGTAATGTTAGATTTCGATCTGGCAGAGCTATATGGCATTGAAACTAGGGTACTTAAACAAGCAGTCAGACGTAATTCAGCACGTTTTGAAGGAGAAGATTTCATGTTTGAACTTACCAAAGAAGAAATTTCAAGATCACAAATTGTGATCTTGAACAAAGGAAGAGGATCCAACATAAAATATGCCCCTTTTGCTTTCACAGAATTAGGAGTTGCAATGCTTAGCAGTGTTCTTAATTCACCAACTGCCATCGAGATAAATAGGGGTATCATGCAAGTCTTTGTCGCAATGCGTCAATTAATACATACCTCTCCTGTTGATAATATAGGTGAACTAAAAAACGAATTAAAGGAACTGAAAGAATACATCGAGGAGGTTTTTACCGACCAAAACGACATAAACGAAGACACTCGGATGCAACTCGAATTAATAAATCAAACCTTAGCGGAACTGCAGACAAAAGACCGAGGATTTAAGGAAAGAAAAAGAATCGGGTACAAACTACCGGAATGTGAAGAGGAGGAAAAGAAATAAACAGCACGAGTGCAATTATGGACAATCTACAATTAATACAAAGCAAAATATACGAGATTAGGGGACAGAAAGTGATGTTAGATCGAGATTTGGCAGAGTTATACCAAGTCACAACAGGTAATTTAAACAAAGCTGTTCAAAGAAACATTAAAAGATTCCCTCCAGACTTTATGTTTCAGCTCACAAAGGAAGAATTTGATGAATTAAAAGCCAACTTGATCTTCCAAAATGGAATATCAAATTGGGGAGGAACTCGCAAATTTCCTTATGCATTCACGGAACAAGGGTTAGCGATGTTATCCGGAATTCTCAATAGTGATATAGCCATTAATGTAAATATCTCAATAATGCGGGCTTTTGTGGATATTCGCCAAATGATCGCCAGCCCCAAAACAAATAAGATCGATGAACTCGAAAAACGAATGGATGCAATAGAAAACTATATCGAAGAAGTGTTTTCCGACTATAACGACATTAACGACGATACCCGAATGCAACTCGAATTAATAAATCAAACTTTAGCGGAACTACAGACAAAAGACCGGGGATTTAAGGAAAGGAAACGGATTGGGTACCAGTTGCCGGGATGCGAAGAGGAAAAGAAATAAACAACACGAGCGTGATTATGGATAATTTACAATTGATACAAAGCAAAATATACGAGATTAGGGGACAGAAGGTGATGTTAGACTTCGACCTAGCAGAAATGTACTGTGTCGAAACAAAACGCCTCAAAGAAGCCGTGAGGCGTAATATAGACAGGTTTGAAGGTGATGATTTTATGTTTGAGCTTACAAAAAAAGAAATAACCGAACTTTCAAGGACGCAATTTGCGACCTTGAACAAGGGACGTGGAAGCAATATAAAATATCTTCCTTTCGCTTTTACTGAACTCGGAGTAGCGATGCTTAGTAGCGTTTTGAACTCCAAGCCTGCGATAGAAATAAATAGGGGAATAATGCGGGCTTTCGTGGCAGTCCGGCAAATGCTGTCCAACCCCATAGAAAGCCGTGTTGAAAGGATCGAAACACAAGTAAAGGAACTCAAACAATACATGGAAGAGGTTCTAGTAGATCAAAATGACATCAATGATGATACCATGATTCAACTCGAATTAATAAATCAAACCTTAGCGGAACTGCAGACAAAAGACCGGGGATTTAAGGAAAGAAAAAGGATCGGGTACAAGTTACCGGGATGCGAAGAAAATGATAAAACTAAATATTAAAAGAATGGATAAAAAAGAAGTAATTTTTGTACTACTAAACAATTTTGCAGACTGGGAAGGTGCTTATATCTCCACCTGCCTAAATATGGGTGTCAAACCGGGATGTCCGATTAAATACAAGGTGAAAACGTTGTCACTATCCAAAGAACCCATTACCTCGATAGGTGGATTCAGGGTATTGCCGGATTATGATATTAACGACCTACCGGATGATCATGCAGGACTTATACTCATCGGCGGCATGAACTGGTTTTTGCCCGAGGCGAAACCCATCGCATCATTAGTGGAAAAAGCAATTGCGGAAAGCAAACTGGTTGCCGGAATCTGTAATGCCTCCGTGTATCTCGGAATGTATGGTTTCCTCAACCACGTAAAACATACAAGTAACACGCTGGATTACCTCAAACAATATGCAGGTACCCAGTACACGGGTGAAACTAATTACATAAACGATCAAGCCGTAAGAGACAATAACATAGTAACGGCTAACGGTAATGCCCCTTTGGAATTTTGCCGGGAGATTTTATATCAATTGGATGCCGCAACACCGGAAATTATAGAAGAGACTTATTCATTCTATAAAAACGAACTTTAAGGAGTAGCACATCAGTACTTCTAAAATAGTCAACCTTACTAATTGGTTGACTATTTTTTTATACATTTGCTATAAATCTGTTCGCTATGCAAAGACCTTTCAAATTTACCAAACTCAAACTCATCACGGGATATATCCTAATTCTCTTGTTAGGAGCAATTGCAATTGTCTTTATCTACAAACAGACCATTGCCTTAACCCAAAAAGGGAATGATGAAATCGTCATGCAACAAAAATTATTCATCATAAGTAACACACTCACCAAACTATACGAGGCAGAAAATACCGGAATTGCCTTTTCCCAAACAGGAACACAAAAGAATTTTGACACCTATATGAAATTGATAGAGGACATCAAGGACAACATGGATACCTTGAAAAATCTATCCATCAGCTCGGAACAGAACCTACGAATAGACACGATAAATACACTTCTAGGCAAACGGATCAAGAATCTGAAAGACTTGTATTACGTCAAAAAATATTACATCCCAGAGGATTTCTACAACAAAACAATCGAAAAAATAGGTACGCTCAAAGATTCGGCAGATATCATCCCCGATCTCCGGGAAAAAATCATTACAGTCATTGACAGTAACTATATCATCCGGGAAAGAAAAGGATTATTCCGAACAAAAAGAGATTCCATCCTAAAAGTCGACACGACCCTCCATCGCATCGTTGACACGCTCAGTATGGTCACGACAAACAACAACACGGACACATTAATGAACGTGATTCGGGATTCATGGAGCCAGTACCAGCAGCAAAAGGAAGAGATCGATGCGGAAGTCTCCCGGCGAGAGGCGATCGTTATCCAAAGTGGTCAACACATCACGGAACGCCTCAAGCGAGTACTGAAAGACCTTGAAAAAGAAGAACTCGAAAACACGATGATTCGCTTGGAACAACAGCAAATCACGACACATCACCTCACCAGAACCATATCTTGGATTGCGATCATCGCTTGTGTGCTGGTAGTCTTCTTCGTCGTTCTTATTATCAATGACATCACGCAAAGTCAACGATACAGGCGGGAACTGGAAGCAGCAAAAACATACACGGAACGGTTACTACATAACCGGGAGAAACTCATGCTGACTGTCACTCACGACATAAAATCCCCTCTAAGCTCCATCATCGGGTACATTGAACTACTAAATAACACCCAACTGGAGGAGCGACAGCACTATTTTCTCAAAAACATGAAGGGGACAGCCGAACATATCCTGCATCTTGCCAACAATATGCTTGATTTCTCCAAATTGGAATCCAATAAAATGGAGATCAACACGGTCCCATATAACCCGGGACGCCTGTTACAGGAGACGGCGGATAGTTTCCTTCCTTTAGCGGCACAAAAGAGTCTGGAATTGAAAAGCGATATTAGCAACGCCCTGAACGGACTTTACCTCGGGGATTCCATGAAAGTTCGCCAAATCGTGGTGAATATCCTATCGAACGCCATAAAATACACACGGGAAGGAAAGGTTTCTTTATCCGCCTTTATTTCCCCTACAAAAGACGACCAGTTTATCATTGTAATCAAAGACTCCGGGCCGGGAATGACGGAAGAGGAACAAGAACTGATCTTTAAAGAATTCACCCGCCTAACCCCGCAGCATAACAACGGGGCGGAAGGCACAGGTCTTGGCTTAACAATCACATTACAACTCGTCCATTTACTAAATGGTGAATTAACCCTCGAAAGTAAAAAAGGCGAGGGAAGTACCTTCACGGTTAAATTCCCGTTGATAAAGGCCACAGCACAAGAATCCCAACCGACAGAAACACCCTCTTCACCCCCAGTTAGGCATGAAGGGATGAAAGCCTTTATCGTCGATGATGACATTCTTCAATTGACCGTCACGACAGAATTACTCCGAAAAGCAGGCATCCAGTGTGACACGTGTACGCACCCCCAAGAGGCGCTATCCCGTTTGGAAAAAGGGAATTATAACATTGTTTTATCCGACATCCAGATGCCAGAAATGGACGGGTTCGAACTCGTGCAACAAATCCGTGAATCCCAAAACCAACAAATAAAAAACATTCCGGCAATTGCCTTGTCTGCCCGTGACGATATGCACGAAAAAGAGTATCAAGAAGCCGGCTTTTCAGCTTATCTAAATAAACCGTATACCCCGGAACAACTATATAGCAGGGTAAACGACCTGTTAGGATGTGCGATAGAAACCAAACAGTCGACAACACAAACCTCTGATAAAAACACCCCTTATAATTTAGACATGATCATGGTCTTTGCCGACAATGACAAAGATGCCGCCAATCAAATTATCGGGTCTTTTATATCGGATTGCAAGACCAATTTCCAACTATTGGCCCAACATCTGGAATCACACGAAACGGAACAGATTGCCAAGTTAGCACACAAAATGCTACCCATGTTCAAGCAACTAGCGATTAACGATGTCATTCCCTCGTTGCTTTTCCTAGAAAAAATGCCCTTGGATACAGAGGAAAATAAAATAAGAGAGAGTATTGAAAAGATCCTGCAAGAAGGAAACAATGTTCTCCAATTACTGGAAAAAGAAACACGTCAATAATCTCTCAAAATATTTCATAAGTCCTCCAGACCGAAACTTTTCAATTTATTATACAATGTTTTCCTGTCTATCTGGAGCATACGGGCAGCCTCGCTCTTGTTGTTCCGGCATTTCTGCATAGCATCCTTGATCAGCTCGATTTCCATCTCCCGCCGCGTTGTGGATGTCTTTTCAGGCTCCACGGGCTTTTGCTCCAACTCCGGGGGCAAACAGGTCTTGGAAATCAAACTCCCCATACACAACAACGTTGCCCGTTTCACGATATTACGCATTTCCCGCAAATTCCCCGGCCACGAGTAAGTTCTAAAAATACGCATCACCTCCTCATCAAACCCGGCCACTTGTTTCCCCAGCTCCTCGTTCGCCTTATCCAAGAAATGATTGGCAAAAATCAGAATATCCTCCTTTCTCTCCCGAAGAGGCAATGCTTGAATGGAAAATTCATTCAAACGATGATACAAATCCTCCCGGAAACGACCACTCGCGACGGCCTCTTTGAGATTCTCATTCGTGGCTGAAATAATACGAACATCAAAAGGAATATCAACATTTCCGCCCACGGGATGTACTTTACGCTCTTCGAGTGCGCGCAACAACTGAACTTGCACGTCATAAGGCAAATTACCAATCTCATCCAAGAAAATAGTCCCCCCCGATGCGGTCACGAAATACCCCTGTTTATCGGTAACGGCACCCGTGAAAGAACCCTTAATATGCCCGAAGAACTCACTCGCAGCAAGGTCCTTCGGTATTGCCCCACAATCAACCGCCACGAAAGGCCCGTCCTTCCGGTTACTCATCGAGTGAATCAGGCGAGCGATATACTCTTTACCCGTACCACTCTCCCCGTTAATCAAAACCGTCATCGTGGTAGGCCCCACCAGATGAATATATTCATATTGCCGATCGGCACCTTCACTCACTCCTTTTATATAGGAAAAGCTCGTCGTTTTCGCTTTTGCAGGAACAGACTTGGCAACGGGTTCTGCCTCCAACTTCAAAGCTTCCTGCAACTTTTTAAGAATCTCATCCGGGATAACAGGCTTGGCCACGTAGTCAAAAGCCCCCAGTTTAATCGCCGTGACCGCGGTCTGTATATCGGCATACCCTGTCATCAGAAGCACCTGTGTTTCCGGTGTTTTCTCCTTGATCACCCGCAGCAAATCGATCCCGTCCTTATCCGGCAAACGCAAATCCGTCAACACGAGATCGAATCCTGCTTTATCCAATTGTTTTACAGCGTCCTTGTAGGAAAAAGCAGTATCTACCTCAAATCCACGTTTTTCCAACCATTTTCTCAGCATGATACAAAATGTTGTATCGTCATCCACGATTAAAATCTTTGCCATAAGTCGATTTATTTCTAACACGAAAATAGCCTTAATCGACTAAACAAAAAAGTTTTTAACGGAATTTAGGAAAAGAAAGCAGGTAACCCTCTGGAAAAGAGATACCTGCTTGAAACAAATGTAATAAATCTCCTCAAACCTCCAACTACACGAATAAAACTCCCGCTCTTACTAACGGATATTGACGTATATCCGTCGTGTTTATATTAATAATTGTCTATCATCAAGATGATTAGGTTCATTCTACTTTATTTCAGGTTCTGCTAAGAAATGCGGTAACAAAAGTCCCGAAATAGCCATTACGATAAAAAATATACAAATTCCCATAACCAATCAATTTTAATCATTCAACCATTTGCTTATAGTATAGAGAATTGTATGCCACCACCAAACAAAAGATATACTCACAAGATAATCAACTATTTATACAATAATCTTGAAAAATAAGTATGTGGAAAAATGTGGAACAAGTGTGGAAAAAATCCCTATAACCTGTTCCCTAATAGACCTCTTACCGCCTCACGAACCGTAGCGATGTCCCAAGTGGATACTCTTTGTTCGAATTTATCTTTAATCTCCGCCAGACAAAGGTTACCCATACTTCCCTCGTGTGTATGATGAATCCCCCGTACCCCATCTCGATAACTCCCCTCTTGAATTTGCATTCCGATTTCCCGGTAAGCCTCCCGAAACGGGATTCCGGCCATTACCCGTTCATTCACATCCTCCACGGAAAAAATATAGGCATAACGAGGATCTCGTAAAACATCCCGTTTCACATCCATCTCCTGCAACACGAGATGAGCCATAAAAAGGGAATCGTTCAACTCTTGAAAAGCGGGTAAAAATAACTCCTTGGTCAATTGCATATCCCGAAAATACCCGGAAGTCAGGTTCGTACAGATCATAGCCATTTGCATGGGGAGCGATTGCAAGTGATTACATTTCGCCCGGATCAACTCGAATATATCCGGGTTCTTCTTGTGCGGCATGATACTGGACCCCGTTGTGTACTTATCCGGCAAACGTACAAAACCGAAATTACTACAAGCGAAAAGACAAACATCGGCAGCCAAACGTCCCAGAGTCGTCGCCACGGCAGCCAGCCCGAATAACACGTTCTTTTCCATCTTTCCCCTCTGCATCTGGGCATAAACCACGTTATAAGCCAAACTTGAAAATCCGAGCAAATCAGTCGTCATTTGCCGATTCAAAGCAATCGACGAGCCATACCCCGCCCCGGAACCAAGAGGATTCGTGTTCACCATATCGTAAGCCGCCTTCAACGCCAACAAATCGTCAGCAAGCGATTCGGCATAAGCACCAAACCACAAGCCGAAAGAAGAAGGCATGGCCACCTGCAAATGCGTGTAACCGGGAATCAACACATCTTTATTCTCCCCTGCCCGTCGTATCAACAAATCAAACAAACGTTCTATATGTTCCAACGTTTCGAATATCGCCTCCCGGGTAAATAACTTCAAATCGAGTAACACTTGATCATTCCGGGAACGTCCCGTGTGAATCTTTTTCCCCGCATCCCCACATTCCCGCACCAGCAATAACTCGATCTGAGAATGCACGTCTTCAATTCCCTCTCCTATCACGAACTCGCCCCTTTCCACCATTTCGTGAATATCAACCAATGCCCGCTGCAAAGATTTATATTCCGCCTCGTTCACCAAGCCCACGGTATGTAACATTTTCAAATGAGCCAAATTCCCGATGACATCGGCCCCCGCCAGCATAACATCCAGCTCCCGGTCTTTCCCTATCGTAAATAATTCCGTAAAACCATCTATATCATATCCTTTATCCCAAAGCTTCATTCCATTTTAAATTTTAAATTCCAGCCACACAAGGCCAACGCCTTCTGATTTTCTACTTTTATCTTTTCAACTAGAGGGTGTGTCAAAAGGTATTTTATCCTCAAGAAACTCCTCCGTCACTTCGTGCCACCTCCTCTATAAACAGAGGAGGAGTTGGTGACTCTTACCGAAAAAAGGGAGTATTTCAACTCTCCCTCTGTTTATAGAGGGAGTACCCCGAAGGGGGGAGGGAGTTTGAAAAATGACTTTTGACACATTCTCTAGTTTTTATCTTTTAGCTTGTTTAGAACTATAATTCAACATATTGAATAATAGATTTAAACCATTTAATCCCCTCCCGTATTTCTTCCAAACGAATATATTCATTTGCCGTGTGCGAGCGAGCGCTATTCCCGGGGCCTATTTTCAGTGAGGGGCATGGAATCACCGCCTGATTCGATGTCGTCGGGGAACCGTAAGGAGATAACCCCAACTCGATGCATCGTTTCACCATCGGGTGAGAAGGCGAAACGGAAGATGAGTTCAGTGAAAAAGAGCGAGGGATCACATCGCATCTCACGTGATCACGGATCGTATCAAATATTTCCTGGTTTGTGTAAAGTTCATTTACCCGTACATCCACCATGAAATGACAAGTTGCAGGAACCATGTTATGCAGGGTTCCCGCCTCGATCCCCGTTACGCTCATTTTCACCGGACCCAACAATTCCGAAATCTTTTCGAACCGATACGTACGAAACCAATGTATATCTTCCATTGCCTCATAAATAGCATTCACTCCTTCCTCCCTTGCGGCGTGTCCCGCTTTTCCCCGGGCGTAACCATCCAACACCATCAACCCCTTCTCCGCTATCGCCGGACACATTCCCGTAGGCTCTCCCACAAGGGCAAAATCAACCCGACCAAGCTCCGGAAACACGCTTTGAATCCCGCCACTCCCCGTGTTCTCCTCTTCCGCGGATGCCAAGAATATCAGATTACATGGCAAACTCCCGGATGCCAATTCAACAAAAACCGCCAGCATTGAGACAAGACTTCCCCCCGTGTCATTACTTCCCAAACCGAACAACTTTCCCTCCTTCACAACCGGCGTAAAAGGGTCACTGTCCCAAATCCCGTTAGGACGCACGGTATCCAAGTGTGCATCGAGTAATAACGTGGGCTTCGCGTCATCGAAATTCTTTGAACGACTCCACACGTTATTACCTTTGCGATGCACGTCGAACCTATATCTTTTCAACACATCGGCAATCAAATCAGCCACCTTGTCTTCTTGCTTACTGAAAGAAGGGATGGATATAATTTGTTTTAAAAGTTCTATTGCTCCACTCGCGTCCATTGTTTTTCCAATATTATCCTAGTTCCCGCATCCGGTTGGCCCAAATCATCCGGATGAATCAACCGAACCGCCTGCACCCCGTTAGAAACAGATTTAAAAGCGTTATCCAACTTGGGGATCATGCCGGAATGAATCATCCCGCTTTGCTTATATTTTTCATACAAAGACGGGGTAAGACAAGGAATCACGGAACCTTCATCCCCGACATCCGTCAACACCCCCTTTTTATCAAAACAATAGATCAACTCCACGTCATAGCACATCCCCAGCGTCTCCGCCACCGCCGCCGCGATCCCGTCCGCATTCGAATTCAACAACACCCCTTTCCCGTCATGCGTGATCGGAGAAATAACAGGCACCACCCCGGCTTGTAACAATAATTCGAGCCCCCCCATACGCACCAGTCGGACATCCCCCACATATCCCCAATCAATACTCTGCCCTTCCCGCCGATCGGCTTTCACCAGATTCAGGTCGCACCCGGAAAGTCCACAAGCATTCACTCCCAAAGCCTGCAAACGAGCAACCAGCGTTTTGTTGATCCACCCGGCATAAACCATCACCGTGACTTCCAGAGTCTCCCGATCGGTCACCCGTCTCCCATCAATCATTTTGCGGGGAATCCCCAATCGTTCCGCGAGCTGCCCGGCAAAAGTCCCGCCACCATGCACGATAACAAAAGGGGAAGTCATCGATGCAAACTTCCGGCACAACCGGTTCAGCAGTCCCGCATCCTCGATCAAAGCACCCCCGATTTTTATGACTTTACATTTCATCTGTTAATTCATTACTTGTTTAAACCGAGCGACAAACTCATCAACTTCCTCCCGGGTAACACACAACGGGGGCAATAAACGCAAAGTGTTCTTCCCGCTATTCCCCGTGATCACGTGTTGATTCGCCAGCAAACGACGACGGAAAATTGAATGAGGAATATCAATATCCACCCCAACCATCAATCCCTTTCCCCGAACTTCAATCACCCCGTTCAAAACTTTTAATCGCTCCATCAGATACCCACCGACACGATCGGCATTTTCCACCAGTTGCTCGTCCTTGATCACATCCAACACGGCAATCCCAGCCGCACAAGCCAAATGATTTCCCCCGAATGTCGTTCCCAACATCCCCTTCTCCGCCTTGATCGACTCGCAAATCAGCACTCCGGCAACCGGGAATCCGTTGCCCATTCCTTTCGCCACAGTGATCACGTCCGGCTCAATCCCCGCGTGCTGATAGGCAAAGAATTTCCCGCTCCGCCCGTAGCCCGACTGGATTTCATCCAAAATCAATAACGTACCTGTCTGATCACAAACCTCACGAGCCGCCCGCAGAAACTCTCCTGTCGGAATCCGGATTCCCCCGACACCTTGAATTCCCTCCACGATGACAGCCGCATATTCCTCCCCGGACAACTCCCGTTTCAAAGCCTCCACGTCATTCAAATCGATAAATGTCACTTGATGTCCCCGGCTCCAAGGTGCCTGTATTGTCGGGTTATCCGTGATGGCAACGGCCCCGCTCGTACGCCCGTGAAAGGCAGCGTGCATGGCCAGTATTTTCGAACGCCCCGTAACAAAAGAAGACAGTTTCAAAGCATTCTCGTTAGCCTCCGCCCCGCTATTACAAAGGAACAAATTATAATCCGTGCAACCGGAAAGCTCCCGTAATTTCCACTCCAACTCCTCCTGCAAATGATTCTTCACGGCATTTGAATAAAACCCGATACGATTCAATTGCCCCGTCACCAACTCCACGTAATGCGGATGCGAATGTCCGATTGAAATAACGGCGTGTCCCCCGTAAAAATCAAGGTATTTATTTCCATCACGGTCCCAGAAATAGGCTTTCTCCGCCTTGACCGGCTCTATATCCAATAAATTATAAACATCAAACATACTCGAATAAATTAAAAATAACTGGCTTTCAAACCCAAACCCATTGTTTCTTCCAATCCGAACATCAGGTTCATATTCTGCACGGCCTGTCCGGATGCCCCCTTTAACAGGTTATCAATCACGGAAGTCACTAACACGTTACGATCCTGCCGTTCAATATGGACAAAACAATAATTCGTGTTCACCACCTGTTTCAAATAAACAGGTTCGTCACTCATCACCGTGAAAGGATGTCCCTCGTAACAAGCAGCATACACAGATCGGATTTCCGACAAATCCCGTTCACTCTCGAAAACCGCATTTACCATGATCCCCCGGGCATGACACCCACGCACCGGAACAAAAGCAATATCCGTCTGTACATCTTCATCCTGCCCGGACAATGTTTCCCGTATTTCAGCCAAATGCTGGTGAGAAAAAGCCTTGTAAACCGAAAGATTCTGCGCCCGATGGCTATAATGCGTCTCTTCCGTCGGTTTCTGTCCCGCACCCGTCGCCCCGGTAATCCCGAAGACCGACACGTGGGCAGGCAGCAAACCACTCTTCGCCAACGGTAGCAACCCCAATTCTATTGCCGTCGCGAAACATCCCGGATTCGCCACGTGCCAAGCTCCTTGTATCCGCTCCCGATTCAGTTCCGGCAAACCGTAAATAAAATCCCCGGCATTCGACTTTAACCGGAAATCATGACTCAAATCAATGATTCGCACAGATGCCGGAACCGGATGCCGTTCTAAAAATTGAGCCGACATCCCGTGTCCCATGCACAGGAAAAGAACATCAATACCCGTCAAATCCAAATCGGAAAACTTCAAATTCGTGTAAATCAAATCCCGATGAACTCGTCCGACAGGTTCTCCCCGGTGCGATTCACTTTGTAAATAACGTAATTCCACTTGCGGGTGAGAAATTAATACGCGGATCAATTCCCCCGCGGTGTAACCGGCAGCCCCGGCAATACCCACTCTGATCATAGTCCCTCCTCGCTCTTCTCGTTCACCGCGTGATACACCCGCAAAGGCATCGACAACATCCGGGTAAAACCTTTCACATCCTCTGCCGTCCAAGCCTTGTTCTCCTCCCCGTAACAAGCAAACGTGGCATCCATCAGATCATGGTCTGACCGCACTCCCAACAATTCGAAACAATAGGGACGCATCCGAACCCGCACGTCACCCGAAACGTATCGTTGTGTATCTTTTAGGAAACTCTCGATATTCCGCATAACAGGTTCCCCGTACATGGCCTCGTGTAAAAACATCCCGTACCAATTGGCCAGTTGTTCCTTCCAATACATCTGCCATTTCGTGAGTGTATGTTTTTCCAGTAATTCATGGGCTTTAATAATCATCAACGGAGCAGCCGCCTCGAAACCGACACGTCCTTTAATCCCCACAATCGTGTCCCCCACGTGGGTGTCACGACCGATTGCCCAAGCAGAGGCCAAAGCCTCCACCCGGCGGATAGCCTCGATTTTATCCGTGTAACATTCACCGTTTACCCGGCACAACTCTCCCCATTCAAACGACAAGATCAACTCCTCTTCACCCTCCTTCTCCAAAGAAAAAGGATAGGCCTCTCCCGGAAGATATTCCCATGAATTCAATGTTTCTTTCCCTCCCACCGAGGTTCCCCAAAGTCCTTTGTTAATGGAATAAGCCATTTTGGACCAATCCCGCTCCACTCCTTTCGATTTCAAATAGGCAATTTCCTCTTCCCGGCTCAGTTTCAAATCACGAGTCGGGGTTATAATTTCCATTTCCGGGGCAAACACGGAAAAACAAAGATCAAAACGAACCTGATCATTCCCGGCCCCCGTACTTCCATGAGCCAAGCCGTCCGCCCCGATCTCCTTCGCGTAACGAACGATAGCCAACGCTTGGAAAGTACGTTCGGAGCTGACCGATACCGGGTAAGTCTTGTTACGCAAAACATTCCCGAAAATCATGTATTTAATACATTTCTCGTAATATTCCCCCGTGACATCCAGCGTCACGTGTTTCTTCGCCCCCAAGGCATACGCCTTTTCCTCGATCCCGGCCAGCTCACCGGGGGTAAATTCCCCGGTATTCGCCAATGCAGTGTAAACCTCAAGCCCCATTTTCTCGCTCAGGTACTTGACACAGTAAGAGGTATCTAATCCCCCGCTATATGCTAAAACTACTTTTTTCATGAATATAAATTACAAGTTACAAATTTGCCGTATGTTTCATGGCAGAGCGAGAAACCGGCAACCCGCAAACCGCCAACGTGGACCCCACAACATGACGCAGATGCTTGAACAAAGGCAATGACCTCCCCTTAGCCGCCTTTTTAGCCGCCGCCTGTTGTCTGGCCACGACCTCCGGATCATAAATCATCCCGGTACAAAGACACTTGGTCATGTTCGTCCGTTGCAATATGTCATAATTCACGCAAGACTTGCATCCGGCCCAAAACTCCTCGTCATCCGTGAGTTTGGCAAAAGTAACAGGCACGTAACCCAATGAAGTATTGATTCGCATCACCTGTTCACCAGTTGTCAAGCCGAAAAGCTTCGCTTGCGGGAATCGCCTTCGCGACAGATGAAAAGCAGCCTCCTTTATTTGTTTTGCTACTCCCAATCCCCGGTACGCCGGTACCACGATTAACCCGGAGTTCGCCACGAATTTCTGGTGACCCCATGATTCAATATAGCAGAAACCCACGAACTCCTCTCGATTCAGAGCGATAATTGCCTTTCCACTTCGGATTTTATCGGCAATATACTCGTTCGTTCTTCTGGCTATACCAGTACCTCTTGCTTTTGCAGCATGATCAATCGCATCGTTTATCGCTGTCACGTATGACAGGTGTTTCTCGGATGCAACTACAACTTCAATCTTCATCTTTTTACCATTTAATCTAAATCATTCAAATTCTTTTTGATTACTCATTGTGCATATTTATTTATTCATCGTGCAAATATATGCAATATATCCTTATATTACACAAAATAATCACATATAATTCTTATTTATTGCATTTTTATTCAAACAGTAGTAATACAAATGTTGCATTACATTATTTACAAATAGGCATATTATATCATCTAAAATAATGACTATATATGCACAAATCCCATAAAATAAGGATTGTTTAACTCATCAAGAGAAAATACATTTGCGATTATTATTAAATACAACAAAACAGATATGAAAAAAATTTTTATTCCTCTCATTACTTCCCTTTTATTTCTATTGTCTTGCTCTAAAAATTCAACCAAGGAAGACATCCCACTTTCATGGGAAAAGAGACTAGACACATTATCTTTAACACAAACTAGTTGGAACGGCCATATCGTCTATCATCAAAATGAGGACAAAAGCTACAATTTAGACATCAACATCGCCTTCTACACGACAAAAGAAGGAGTTTATCACCTCTCCACCCCCGTGCCAGAAGAACTAATGAACACAATATTAACAACTTCCACATTAAAATACCAACATGACAAAAAATTAGTTTCCATAGAAGGTGGTTTCATGGTAGGTAATTGGTGGATTATCGGGTACGAAAAAGAAACTATAACCCTAACAAGAAACATTACATCATCCTCATTATCTGACACATTAACCATTACTAAAACACATTAACCATTATGAAAACACATTTACTATGTATTGTGACCCTTCTTCTTTTTTATACATCATGTGAAAAAAATAATGTAGAGTATGCCTCTCAACTAAAAGAAGACGTCATTATTTTACAAGAAAGAGATAAAAACTTACCTTTAATCCTTTCCAATAAAACAATTCAATCTAGAAGTCATAAAATAAATACAATATCTAAAAATTCTCCACTTGAATTAAAATCATACCTTGGGAAATCATACAAGATTGAAAATGGGTTATGCGGAGATCCAGAAAACATCAAATATCCAATTGTAAAAGTAGATGAGTTTATTCAAAAGAACCCTTCGTACCTATTACATAAACAATTAAGGAAAAGTGAAACAAATTATTTCTCCTACTCATCATTCAATCGTTATCAAGAAAACTCCAATCATACAAAAACAATAAAATCTGGATGGAAAATTAATTTAGGACTGTTTTCTCTTGGCTCTAAAAAAACCATGACAAGTATTTTCACTGCGAGCATCACAGACGAAAACACAAGCATTTTTGGAGAATTAAACATGTATTTAAAAGATGCTTCGTATGAATTACTTACAACAACAAATGCTTTAGACATAATATCATGGGAATTCTTAGATGAATCTTTTTTAGATGAATTATATAACACACCTTTATATGAATTTATGGGATATTTCGGGAATACGGTATTAACAAGTTACAATACAGGGGGAAAAGCTAGTGCTATCTACACTGGAACATGTAAAGATGCAACAAATATATCGGCAAATGAAAAATCCATGAGTAAAAACATTTCTTCATCTTTCAAATATAAAGTCGTTGATGGAAGTCTTGAAATCGATTTTGACAAACCCACCACAGGAGAGGGAAGTTCTCTTGAAAACGAAATATCAAACATAAATATTGCAATTAAAACATGGGGTGGTTTACACGGATTATCCATATTCACGCCACCTGCTTCGATTGATAATGTTAATATAAATTTATCTAACTGGGCAAATTCTCTAGAAAACACATCAGTTCATAACATTATTGAAATTAATGAAGGTGGACTTTTACCTATATCAGCCTTTATCTTAGAAGAAAATTTTAAATATAAAATAAACTCGTATACGGGTAATAACTCTATAACAAAATATAACAAACCAGCAATTGTAATTTGGAAAGTTCGCGGTCCATATTGTGATTATATAGAAATGTTTTTAAGTACCCGGCATGGAGACAGAATATTCTTCACTGACACAAGAGAAATCCCAAATGAAAACGACTGGCGAGCTATTCATTCTAATGAAGAATTTATTGAAAAAGCGAACTACTTAAAAGATTTAAAAAAGGATAATTACAAAATAGACATACTAGCTATTCCCAAACAAACAAGGAATATATCAAACGAAACATACGATGAGGGAAAATTCTTATTCCATGATGTTGATGAAAAGAAAATGAAAAAATTTAAACATCCTAATTATAATATCACGTATCTATTATATGCTGACGAGAAGAAAAAATGTGGATTCGCTATTCATGATGAATATATTTTGGATACTTATGGAATTCGAGACCTATATAATTCATTACCTGACACGATTATAACTCAAAAACAATTACAAGAATACACAATTATCGGATTATAAATCTTCAACACTAAATTGAAGTATTATTATACTCTCTTTCCTTACAAAAAGAGAGTATAATAATATAAATTAATCCATCAACCTTGCAAAAATCTACTTTTTACAAAATCACATACGGAAATCCATTAAAAATTCGTAATATTGTGGCTTACTATCAGACATAAACTTATGTATAGACTATTCTTCTTTTCGATTTTAGCAGGATTCCTATCAAGTTGTGAGGATTCACGCGGAGTAAGCCCTACTCCGGGCCCTTACTCGTATGTCCGGATTAACACGTTCACGAAAGACAAAATGACTGACCAATACTTTTGGGCGGATGAAGTCAAGGACAAAAACATTGATCCAGATAGTAACCCGGCGGAATATTTCGCTACCATGAAATACCCCGAGGACCAATGGTCACGCATCACGAGTTCCAAAGGTTTGGGAGAAATTGCCGATGCCTCCGGGTATGACGAAGGTTTTGGCTACAACCTGACTTTCTGGGAGAAAGAGGGCTACATATTCGCAGATGTCAATTTCGTTCACCCAAATTCTCCAGCAGCAAAAGCAGGACTAAAACGGGGAGACCTGATCACTCACATGAACGGGGAAAGGATCACGACGGAAAATTACACGGACTTATATTACGCCTCCCAGCTTTCTCTCGGTCTATCAAACGACGAAACATCAGAACCGTACGAAACGAAAAAGCTGACCGCCCAAACATACACGATCGATCCGGTACTTGATTACGGGTTGATTCCCTTGGAGAACCAAACAATCGGGTACATGATCTACACGGATTTCGTGTTCCGCGGTAACACGTCGTTGGCACAACTGAACCACGTGTTCCAAACCTTAAAATCAGCCAATATTGACGAATTCATTCTGGATTTACGATATAATCAAGGCGGGTACATTTTTGCAGTGAAACAACTATGTTCACTTCTCGCCCCGGAAGAAGTCGTGGAAAACGAAGAACTGCTTATTCACAAAAGCTGGAATAAAGCATATCAGGAAAAATACGCCGATGATCCTGCCCGCTTGGAAGAACATTTTGACAAGACGGTACCCCTTGACTCCCGTCTAAACTTGAAACGCCTGTGGGTGATCACGAGTAAAGTGACCGCATCAGCCGCCGAAATGTTGATTAGTGCCTTATCCCCATACATGGAAGTAAACGTCGTTGGTGACATTACCATGGGGAAAAATATGGGCGGAATCATCTACACGCCTAACGACAAAGACTTACAGAACTGGAATATCATGTTGATCTCCACGGAATACAGAAACAGTCGGGGAGAATCCGTCAAAGGCGGCATACCCCCCATGTTTCCCATCTTGGAGCAATTTCACCATCAATACCAACTGGGAGATAAAGAAGAACCCTTGCTGGCTGCCACCCTTCAACTCATCACGCAGGATGCGATTGCCACCCCAGTCATGAATAGTCGGAGCAGCAGAAGTCTCGACACGGGAACCCCTCGCCGGATTATCCCAAAATTCGTGCAGGCAAAGTCCAGACTATTACTAGGGATAGAAAACTAATTTACACGGGAGAGTCCTTAAAATTCAGTTTGCATTTGCAGGTAGCTCCCTATCCGCTTTTCACTTTTTACATTCAAAAATGTAGAGGTGAGATGAGAAATTTTTGTCCCATCTAATGTAAAATAATGTTATCAATATATGATCAAATTGTTATTTCAGAGCGAGCCGCTCCCATTCCCCTCCCATTCCGCCCCTATTCCCCTCCTATCAAAATAACAAATAATTACACTTGTATAGTATATATTAACAAGAGGGTAAGCATATAATAACTATTTAATCATATTAAAATAGCATGATTAGAAATAAACTCTACCCCGACACTATTTTTTCGAGGACAAATTATCGCGTATTTCGCAAACATACGGCATTTTCAGACCTATCTTTTTGCCCCACATACTCACTTACCATCTAGTACTAAATCATATTCTTACTATCTTCTTTTTACTAAAGTTCCCCGCCCGGTCACGTTTTGTTTGGTAATCCGCGGATTCCCGTCATAGATTAGAATGCCAGCCGAAGAAATCTCTGCCTCCAACTGCCCGGAAATGGAAACTTCAGCCTTGGCTGCCCCGCTAATCTCGGCATCACAATCCTTCACACGCAGCTCCCAAGCTTTCAGCGTGGCAGCGGAAGACATTTCCAGATCAAACTGCTCCACCTCACCTTTAAGTTCTAGTCTCGCGGCACCGGATGCCTCCACGTCAACTTCACTTCCTTTCACCTCCAACTTCACGCTACCCGCACCGGATGCCACGATTTCCAGTTTATTCACGGTAAAAGGCGAACTTCCTTCCAAACGCCCGGCAGTCGCCACGTTTATATCCGTGATAACAGGCATGGACACGGAAACATTCATTGCCGTATATCCCCGAACAATTACTTCCGGGTCAAGGAAGATATTCAATTGCCCGTTCTTTATCTCCGTTTTTATATAAGGAATAATATTATCATCCGCCTCCACGGTAATCCCTTCCGTTTTTCCTTGTGATATATACAAGGTGATCGACTGCTGAACAAAAACACGGGTAAACGGCTGATCCGCCTGACGATCATGCACTACAAGATACCCCGTTCCCTTGATCTTCTTCACCTCGGCAGAAACAACCCCTACCATCAACATCCCCAATAAAATCAAACCAATCCTTTTCATAATTAACAATTTACGATTTATAATTCATGATTAAAAAGCGTGGACCTCGCGGGTGTAAATCTAAAATCTAAAATTTAAGGTAATTATATACAACTTTCCAGTCCATTAAGGTAATGCTTGTTTTCATTCTCAAACTCCTCCGTCACTTCGTGCCACCTCCTCTATAAACAGAGGAGGAGCTGGTGACTCTTCCCGAAGACAGGGAGTATTTCAACTCTCCCTCTGTTTATAGAGGGAGTACCCCGAAGGGGGGAGGGAGTTGGTTTACTGTAAATTCATATATAAGTTCCAAATTTAAAATCTAAAATTATTCGAGTTTTCCTATCGCCTTCAGGTATTCCGATTCACACAACTTCAAAGCGGCCTTCGCATCCACCCATTCGCTCCAAGCCTGTTGCCATTGGGCCTGAGCCTCCAACAAGTTTGTCAAGTTTTCCATTCCCACCTCATACTGATCCTCGGACACTCTCAGATTTTCCTTTGCCTGCTCCAAGGCGGATTCCGTTAAACGTATCCGGGTTTGGGCATCATTCAGTTTAAAGCGACTTCCAGCTATTTCCAATTGCATCATCTCGCCCAATCGCTCTTTATTCAAGCGACTCATTTCTTCCTCGGCCTTCGCCACCCGAACTTTATTCCGTCCCTCTCCCCAGTTGAAAATAGGTATCGCCACGGACGCCATGGCACTAAAAGAACCGGAATTAGAATCGTCACCATTCAATTTCAAGCCACCGCCATAACCGTAACCCGCGGAAACACCCACTTGAGGCAGGAAATCGGCACGGGTCACGTTTATCTCCTTCCGTTTCATCTCCACCTGTTTCTCCAACATGTTATAATCCGGCCTTTGTTCCAGCCCGTCCGGCAACGCCAGCACACCGGGCGTTATCGTGGCCGATAGTGAATCGGTCAGTACCAACTCGGTATTCAAATCCAGTCCCACTAAACGACAAAGATTCATTTGAGCCAACTGCTTTCCATGTTCCGCTTGTTGTAGCTGTAACAAGGCATCATTATATTTCACCTGAGCTTTCAACACATCATTCAACGGGGCCATCCCTGCCTGCTGGGCATCTTCCAAGTTCTTCACCAACTCGTTCACCACCGACTTGTATTTCCGGGCAACCAACACCAATTCCTGTACCCGGACACATTGCCAGTAAGCCTGTTCCAATTCGACAAGCACTTCCGAACGATTCAACCGAATATTTTCCTCGGCAAGCTCTTCCCCAAATTTAGCCGCCTGATGTGCCGCCCGGATTTTCCCTCCCATAAACAAAGGTTGTTGCAATTGAACCGATGCCATATACACCCCTCTCAAAGAAAGCGTCAGAGGAATATCCGGTAGAAAAGCATATTCATGGAAGACCGGCTTTCCATCCGTCCCCATCACGGGTTTCCCGTCAGCACCGATGACAACATTGGGTTGCAATTTCCCGTCAGCATCAGGCACGTAAGTCGGCAGATAGCCCCCGCTTAATTTGTATTCTTGCTTTTTCTGATGATACAGATAAAAGCCTGACGCAGAAAGTTTCGGCAAATAATTCGCCCCGTATTCTTTCTTGGTCCACACGGCCTTCTCTTTTTGCTTTTCCGCGATAGCCAATTGTTTGCTATATTCAAGAGCCATCTCCCTGCATTCCTTTAAATCCAACTGCCGCTGGGCTCGTAAAGGAGCAAAAGCCAATAACAACCCGATTGATAATATAATAAAACGCATAGTGTAAAAGTTTAGAGTTTAGAAAATTCTGTGATTGCCGATTAAATGATTCAGTGATTTATGGAAATTCTGCCCCATGAGTGGCAATCCATTAATCGGCAATCACTAAATCACAAAATCATTCGGCTTTGATTTTAAAGAACAACGAATAGAACACCGGCAAGATCACCAAAGTAATCACCGTACCGACAAACAACCCGCCCATAATCGTCACGGCCAAGGCCCCAAACATATCGTCATTAATCAAGGGAATCATCCCCAAGATCGTGGTCATCGACGCCAGAAAGACCGGACGCAAACGAGAGGAAGAAGCATCCAGAAGAGCCAGAAAACGATCTTTCCCCGATCGAATCTGTATATCCACTTCATCTACCAGTACCACCCCGTTTTTAATCATCATACCGACCAATCCCAAGGCTCCCACGATCGCCACGAACCCGAATTCCTTACCCGCCAGCAACATTCCCAAAACAACCCCGATAATCGCCAAGGGCAAACAGAGAATAATCATCAGCGGCTTTTTAAAATCCTTGAACAAAGCGATCAGAATAGCCAGCACCAAAACAATTCCCAACGGAACGTTCTTAAACAAATACTGCTTGGATTGCGTGCTTGCCAGATACTCTCCCTGCCATTCCGTGGAATAACCGGGCGGTATATTCAATTCCTCGATCTTGGGCAGCAAACTATTTCGCACGTCATTTGCCGTGTAGCCGGGTGCGTTATTACACTGTGCCGATATAGAGCGTTGCCCGTTATATCGCCTGACCACCGGAACTTCCCACGAGGCGGTGATCCCGTTGGTTGCTTGGTTCAAAGGAATAGAACCCACGACGGCCGTCATCACCTCATCCGTCGAAATCATTCCCATCATCAACTCCTTCACGGTTTCCAGACTCAACATATTCGTCGAAGGCACGAGGCTCCATACCGGAACATTATTCAATCGCCCCGGACGTAACCCGTCTTTACCCATACTTTTAATATAAATCGGCAAATCATGCTCTCCCTCGTAATATGACCCGACAGGCAACCCGTCCGTGGTGGCCAGTAAAGTCAACCCGACATCCTCCCTAGAAAGGTTCGCCACGCGAGCTATCGGCTGATAATAATCCACGTTCAGCACGGGCGTCATCGGCCCCCAGTCATTCGTCACTAACATCGTCGTGGAATCCTCATTCATCAATTCCTCCACCTCCCCGCACAAACGTTTCAACACGGCCGGGTCCGGACCGGAAATCATAAATTGTACCGGATAATCCATATACATCAAATTATATTGTTTCATCCGAACGTATGCCTCCGGGTAATGCTCCGAAAGGTAAACCTGTAATGAATCAATATTCGCCTTTAAGGTTTCGGGAGAAGTGAAATCCACGATTAACTCCCCGTAACTTAAAGCGGGTTCTGCCACCGTTCGCACAAGATTATACCGGGAAGGAGTTCCTCCCAAACTGGTCGTAACGGCCGTAATTTCCGGACGGCTGGTCAAATATTCCTCGATAGAGGCCAGATCCCGTCTCACCGTCTGGGGATTCGTACCGTAAGGCATTTTATACTCTATATACAACTGATTATAGCTCAAATCCGGAAAAAATCCCTGTTGCACGAACCGGAACAGGTAGATGCTGACAACCAGCAACAGGACAATCCCACCAATCACCCATACCCGGTGACGCACGGAAAACTGCAACGTATTCCGGAAAGCCTTGTACACCCGGGTATCGTACATTTTTGTCTCATCTTCCACCTCTCCCGGCTTTACCCTTAAACCCCGGTCCGCCTGTATCGGGACATACGCCAAGGCAAGAATCCAGCTCAACCACAAGGACACGGCCAAAACGATAAACAAGTCCCGGACATACTCTCCCGTGGTATCGGGAGATAAAAATATCGGCAAGAAAGTAAGAATCCCGATCGTGGTCGCTCCCAGCAAAGGCCAAGCCGTCTTCTTCGTGATATTCACCAAAGCCGCCGGCTTGGGAATTCCTTTCTTCAGGTCCACGAGAATCCCATCCGTGATCACGATCGCATTATCCACCAGCATTCCCATCGCCACGATAAACGAGGCCAGCGAAACCCGTTGTAATGTCCCGTGCATCATGTACAGCACGAGTAACGATCCCAACACGACGATCACGAGACCAGCCCCGATGATATACCCGCTCCGGAATCCCATGAAAAGCATGACCACCAAAATCACAATAACCACCGATTCGATTAGGTTCACCATGAAGACGTTAATGGCACTTTTCACCCGTGTCGGTTGAAAGAATACCTTTTGAAAATCAATCCCCGCCGGAATAATATCTTCTTTCAACTCGGCCAGTTTGGCATCCACCTTTTTCCCCAATTGAAGAATATTCCCTCCTTCCTCCATGGCAATCGAAATCGCTATTGCCGGCAAAGTATCATATAACAAACCTTCCCGTTCCGGTTTCACGTACCCCTTCGTGACACGAGCCACATCCGACAAGCGGATCTGATCCTGTTCGTGCCCCTTAATCAAGAGATTACGAATATCGTCGATCTCCTTGTAAGCCCCGTTCACGTTCACCCGCACCCGTTTCTCCCCGCTATCGAAATAACCGGAGTAAACCGTTTTATTCTGCCCGTTCAAGGTCATGATTATTTCTGCCGGATGCACGCCCATATTGGCCATCTTATCTTCCAGGAACTCCACGTTTATACAGGACTGACGTTCTCCATACACGTCCACACTGCTCACCCCGTCAATATCCAACACGGAACGACGAACCAGTTCCGCGTAATCCGATATTTCCTGATAGTCAAAACCATCGGACGTCATGGCATAAAACATCCCGTACACGTCCCCGAAGTCATCCATCACGATGGAAGGTTGGACCCCATCCGGTAGCTGAGCTTGCGTTCCCATGACTTTCCGGCGTAAAATATCCCACTTCTGCTGCAACTCCGCCAAAGGAACCGTACTACTCAATTCTACCATAATCTCCGACACGTCATCCATCGAACGAGAGGAAACATGATCCAAGTCCCCCATCGAACGAATCGCCTTCTCCAATACATCCGTCACTTCCAACTCCACCTGATAGGCAGAAGCTCCCGGATAGGCCGTCACCACCATAGCCTGCTTCACGGTTATCGCCGGATCCTCCAACTTACTCATCGTGAAAAACGAGTATATTCCCCCAACAACCAAAACGAAAACAAAGAAGTAGACAAAAGCTCTATTCTTTAAAGCATATTCCGTAAAATTCATTGTATTTTGTTGCTTTGCAACGTTGCAAGTTGACCGGTTGCAAGTTGCAGGTTAATTTAGTTTTCAATATCTATAATAACTTGCCGACATTAGAAGAGGACACGGGAGGTAGTAAACGGACTTTTTGTCCTTCCTTCAAACCGTTCACCCCGGCAGAAACAATCCTTGTACCCGAGGCCAGATCCGATTCCACGATGACTTGCCCGTCTTTATCCAGTTCGACAACTTTCACGGGATTCATCCTCACGGTTGTTTGGGTTGTATCATACACCCACACGTATGATTGGTCCTCTTTTTGAAATAAAGAAGAGATTGGGATAATAGATAGCCCCTCCTGCCCCGGCTCGAAACGAATGGTCACGCTGACACTCATGCCTGCCGCCAGATTCAATTTCTCATCCGGCTTCATCCGGAAGCGCACCCGGAAAAGTTGATTATAATTTGCTTGTTGTGTTATATCCAGTAATTCCAAGGGAATTTTTACACCCGGAAAGACATCCGCCTCGCAATAGAACTCCTTAAAGCTCTCCCGACGAATAAAATCACTGGACGGAATATCAATATTTACCTCGTAGTAATCATTATTAATCATCGACAACACGGGAGTCCCGGTATTCACAATCTCGTGAGCGTCAAAAAACTTCTTCTGGACATACCCGTCGAAAGGAGCCTTCAACTTCGTATCGTTCAACGCATTCAGATTCGCGTGATACAAAGAGGCAATCCGCTGCTTTGCCGCCACGGCCTTGTCGTAATCATTCACGGGAACACTTTTCCGGTGATACAACTCGATCACCCGATCCGATTCCTCCGTCACCTGCGTGTACTCCGCTTTAGTCGCCTCGTACTGCAATCTGTAATCCCTTGGATCAATCTCCGCCAACACTTCCCCTTTCTTCACGAACTCCCCCACTTCAGCGTTGAAACGTAGAATAGGTCCCGCTACCCGGAACGCCAACTGCACATCTGAAGCCGCCTTGATCTTCCCGGGATAGGTCGTACTACACTCCCCATCATACTTCTGCACCTCTGCCGTCTTCACCAGTTGCGAAATCTCCAAGCCCGGAGTAGCCCTCCGACAAGACATCGCAACAAGTAAAACTCCCGAAACAGAAGCCCACTTCAATACCGAAAACACTGTCTTATTCATATATATAAACTTTTAAATCGAGTATATATACTCAAAAGGCCGTGTTAAAGTTTCTATAAAATCATTTATCCCCCCTATAGACCCACTTGATCGCATCACCGAGAAGCACCTGATCCTCGTCCCCCTGATCCGTCAGCACGATTTTACATTCCCCGACAGGCAACTGGAATAGCCCCAGAGAAACCCATCCCACATGCTCTTTAATATCAACAGAAACCTCCTGCTTTTCCCCACCGACATCCACAATATAATATTGCTTTACCTCTTCCGGTTCTGATTCTGTAACAGAAAAAGCCGAAACAGTAAAGATTCCACTTCCCCGGCCACCTTCCTCCTGCTCTTCCATCCGATGGGCAAAAACCTTCGGGGGAATATACGCCAGAATCTCGTACTCGCCCTCACGTTCAACCCGGGCAGTCCATTCCATCTTCGCTTTACTCCCCTGTAACATGAAAGCATGAGTAAGCTTATTCAACCCGTATGCCTCGGAACTAATCATGTGCCTCGGAACAACTTCAACCCCTTCCCTTATCATGAGATTTGACCCCATCTCATACCTCGACTCACTCAAAGGAGAAATCAGATTTCGTAGCCGTTTCCGAGAAGAAGGCGAGATCAATTTAAAATTCTCATCCTCGTTATCCACGATAATCTCCCCGGGGGCCGGCATGAAATAAGAACGATCCAGATCTTTCACGTACTCGGTCGTGTCCGTCGTTTTTGAAATATTCGTCAGTCCCTGAATGAAAAACTTTGTTGGAAGATTACTTGAAATATTTGTATTAAATGTTGATGTCATACCTTTCAGTACCACGGCAATCTGCATGCCGGTGCCTGCCTTAACCAAAAAATTCCGGGTAACCACTTTCTCCCTCTCTCGACCCTGCCGACGAGAATTCATCCCCGAAAATGTCACGTCCCGAGCCTCGAAAGAAACAACTCCATCAACATCACTATCATTAAAGACATTCACCGACACTCGAGAACGTCTGTTTGCTTGATCAGGAATCGTAAAACCTCCCGAGAAAGCGAAACCAGAAAGACTACCTTCTCCATCCTCCTGAGATGTAACATTTTCCACTTTAAAATCTCTTACAAAGAAAACGGGTATCTTACGATTCTCGTACCACGCGGGCAAAACGTCCATCCAATCAACCCCAAACTTTTCAACAAACTCCCGGTTCATCTCATCAAATTCAACTTGCCGGAATCGATTCTCCCGAATAAACGTCGCTAAAAACGCTGTAATCTGCTCCATGGGAATATTCCTCACACTTAACAAACGCAATAGTTCCAAAGTTCTCTCATGCAACAGAGTCGCCACCTCGTAAGGATTATCCAACCGATCACGGAAAAGATCACCCACACTACGTCCGACAAATCGTTCCTCTTGATCCAACTCAGAATAAGAGATAAAAAACGTGTTCGATTTCTTTAACGCATCTGTTAGTATGGAATTAATTGCCGGATATTCGGCAGAATGTAATGCCATAGTCTGTTCATAAAACATGGGACTAATCGTGTACAAATTACCTACACTAGTACTGGCAACCCCGCTACGCCACAAGAGAGAAGGCGAAACAACCGAATATAATAACAATCTTGCTTGGTTTACATTATAACGATATTCATTCAAAAACATTGAAGATAACGATCTAGTCAGATCACTACTGAGCATATCCTCCGTAGAACTATAAAAAGACGACATCTCGGGCATCATTCGCTTTCTAAAAGCGACCTCCGCCTTATAATCATTCCACATCCCGATCCCCCGTTCCGGCAGAAATAATATACCGGGCTGGGCCATTTCACTTCCCCCTTTATTAGGACGGGCAAAGCCGGAAAAAGAGACAGGAGTCTCCACCAAAGTCAATTGAGAATAAGGATACGTGATCCCCATCTGTTCCTCCACGTTATAACGGGCATCACGAATGATGGCTGGAATGGAATCACGAATTTCCTCGAATCCCCGCAAAAGCTTACCATGTCCCGCGAAAAGATAAAGTTCATATAATGTAGAATCAACTACAAGATCATACTTTTCAAAATTCCCGATACAAAGTCCCATCCCCGGCAAAGGAATATCTCCCGTAAAACAGACACGTCCTTCTTTCGTCTCCCGTTTTCCGGGAGCAATAACCGTTCGCCCATCTGTTGATGCCACCTGTAAGGAGTAGGAAGTAAAATCGGGCAAAGCATCATACGGGGATGCCGGATTCACCGACGGTCGGGCTACCGGATACCAAAGACATTCCGGGGTAAGCACCGTGAAATCATCCCCGACAAAAGCAAATCGCTTTCCCGCGGTAGAACTATGCCCGGGAATGGACTGCAATTGAAATAATTTATCAAAATCCACATCCAAATAACACACCCGCTCATCAATCCCGCCACAATACTCCACGGTTAATTCCACCTCCTCACTGGGTAACAATTTCCGGGCAATCCGAATCACTTGATTCTCCCGTTCAAACGCCACGCCAGTCTCACCTTCTTTTATCGCGGACACCACCAAGGCCGGGTTCAGGTAAAGAATAATCTCCGATAATTCCTGATCCCCCTGATTTTTGACAAGAAGGGTACTCTTCCCGGACAGCACATTTCCCTTTTGCTCCACCTCCAAGGTATTCGAAACCACGTTCCCTTTCGGGAATTTTTGATATTTATTATAAGTTTCGGCATAAAGTTCCCGAATATTCTTCACGTTCTCCCGTGCCATGTAGACAACTCCCCCGAATAGACCCCCCAACACCAAACAACCGACCGCCACGATCATCACCCGCTTCCGGTTCACCGGACGATTCGGCAAACGCTGAAACATCAACACGGCCAATCCAGCAAACCCCATCCCCACAAATAACCAGCAAACCCGCTGCATGAGATAAAGGGCCATTCCCGGATGTCCCGTCACTTCAGAAAAAGCATTCGGTAAAGACAACCCGAAGGGATCAAAAAGCCCTTCCCGCACCTTTCCCAACTGAAACAGAAACACCCCGAATACCACCAAAAGAATCAAAATACTAAGTCCCCGGTGACGAACCCATGCATGAATGAAGAAAGAGAAACCCAAGGCAAATACCAAAGCCGGAAAAATCATCGTGAGCCAGTAAAAAGGATAAAGCCAGAAATTAAAAGGAGACTCACTCGCAAAAATATGCAACAACATCCCGATAACAAGAGAAATCCCCGCCATCGTCATAAAAGTCTTCGTGAATCCCAACATCATCCCCACCACGTAATCCGCATTACTCTCCGGACGATAGTAAACTGTGTCCATCGAATCCATCTTCCTCTCTTTCCCAAGAAAAGATCCGGCCAAAAAAATCAAGGGTACAATTTGTAAGACCGTAAATAGATAAGCATTTTCATGAGGCAGATAAGACGACAACGTCACCAATCCACTATTTACCCCATAAAAAATATTGGTCTGCGCCAAGACCTGATAAAGTATAACAATCAGAAAAAGTAATAACAAAAACAGTCGGAACATCCAACTTCTCAACAACAATCTCGAATTATAACAAGCAACGGTTTTTAAGTTATGAATGTCCATAGCACTGTATATTAAGTTATCAATAAAACGCCACACATGAATATACAATGATACGAATAATAAGAAAGAAATACAAACGATGCCGAAAAAACAAAGAATAAATATAAAAAGAGGGGTGTGTCAAAAGTTTTTTGACACACCCCTCTATACAACACAAACACAAACTATTGCATCGGTAATGCAAATCGAGCATATCCTTTACCAGCGGCAATGACAACAGGTTGTTTATTCGGCACCAATGTAGGTGAAAGGCCGTCTCCTTCCAAGGGACAACGATACAATTTCCAACCGGTAGCACTATTCGTTAATACGATCAAATTCGAAAAATCGCTTTCCTCTTCATCGCTCTCTTCATTCTTCTTTAGTAATTCCGTTTGCTGTATAAAAGCAATCGTTTCCCCTGCCGGGAACTCATAAAAGAGTGCTTCCAAAGATTCCAAATCCGATGCATTTTTCTGATAATAAGACAATACATTACCTTTCGCAAAATAAATCGAATTATTCTGATGCGCACCATATACATCTGCATGGCAAAGTCCCCGCTCTGAAGAAATCTCATCAAAATCCACTAAAGGATACGATTGCCCACTAAAAGCAATATCTGCAAGATAAAATTTCTCCGGATCATTAATTCCCCGCATTAATGCCCAACCTTTGGTAACAGAACTAGCCCAAGTACGTTGCAACATACAAATTAAGTCCTTATCCATGTTAGAAGTCGATACACCAACTTTACCACCATCTTCCGGCAAGAATTCCTGTACTTTATCGCTTTCCGAACTTGATCCTCCCATTACGAAACTCTTAGTCTCCCGACTAAAAAGCATCGCATAAGTATATGCATAAGCATGAAAGAGCATATCGGATGCCAATTCTCCAGGCCCTGTCTTACCAACACCAAATTTTCCTACATTATTAGACATTCCATAAAGCGAATGTAAACGCCCCGCATTTATTAAAACGATATCCCCACCAGAGGCATCCATATTCTGAGGAGCTGCAACTGAAGGAACATTATAAAATTCCTCGTCAAAATTTTTGAGTACAGACAAATTTCCCGGATTTAACGTTTTCATATCTTGTGTTGTCAAAATATGCAGAGCTTGCAAACTTTCCAGAATAGTAACAGTCCCATCCTCTGCCACCTCTTCATCCGTGTATCTACCATTCATATATACTAATTTCACAGCCTCACCCTTCATTCTTTCTCCTAATCTTTCTGTCAAAAGATTCTCCCGTACCGTACCATCTTCTAGAATAAAATCCATATCTGTCATTCCATTCTCATCCTCTAGAATAAACCATCCTTTACTATACTCCGAAGTAACACGCATGAGAATTTTCTTTTGGATGGCAAGTCCCGTTTTTTTCTCTTTCGCCTCAAAAACCAGTTGATATTGATTTCCCGCAGGATATTCCATGATAAAAGACAAGTCTTTAGTTTTCGCTAATGTATCTCTTTGAGGGATGAATCCGGAAGCATACAATTGATAAGTGTACCATGTAAACTGAAAATCATCCTCATTTTCAATTCCCGTAATTTTCGGTGTCAGCTCAACTTCCGAGAATAACATAAAAGAAGTATCCTTCGGCAACCCGTCAATTTCAAGCGGCAACACGCTATCCGGATCCTGATAAGAATAATTTCCCTTATCATCATAACATGAAATAGTGATCATCAAAATCAATACTCCCAATATCCATAGTTTATTTCTCATTCTCATAACATCAAACTTTATTTATCCAAAAATTTCACTAAAGTGCCATCAGCCTCCCTCAATGGACGGTCCTCATTTCGCTCATCAGCATTATATTCCGCTAAAGCCTCGGCTGCCCGTCCTCGTAAATAAGTCTCGTAAGCATAATCCCCGATGCGATTCTCGAAATCAGTGAATCCGACATACCGCATAATAAACCACATCTTCTTTGCCCCCCAATCACCAAATATGTATGAAAAAACACTATTCCACAATCTCGGTTTCGCCGGTTTGGCTGTCATCTCCACCATGAAATGCGACAACGTATCCATTCCCACGCTAAAATACTCGTTTGGCTGAATTTCAATCTCTAAACGGACACTATCTTTCTCTAAGGAAGGATCCCGATAGAAAATCACGGGTAGCATTCTTTTCACTTGCCCGGCAGCTATCGACACTTGCCCCTCCACTCGTTCATCATCAAAACCAATATAATGCTTTCCTGCAACAGCGGCAAAAGGCTCCCCGACATTCGTTTGCACGATCTTCATCGGACGTTCATAATCTGTTGGAAATCCCATAGTTCGGATATCTATCCAAACGGTATCCCACATTTGCGTATCCGGTAACACGAAAAAGGACCGTTTCACACTATCAGCCTGCGAATAAGAAGTTCTGGCCACGTTATCATACACGATTCCCTTGTAAAAATAAATCCTCGGATCATCCTCGTAACGTATCACATCCTTTTCATCACAACTCCCAAAAAACAGACCTATAGCCACGATCAACAATATAAATAACCTATATCTTTTCATCACATTCATCTTTTCAATTCAACAAATAATTTAATCAAACATTGTCTGGCTCTGCGGAATCGGAATCAAATAACCATTTTGCGGTACGGTAAACGATGAAGGCCAAGTAAATTTCTCATAATTCCAACGCTTGTACCAGAACCACATCTGTCCTTCTCCCCAGAATTCCTTCCTATACTCCTTCTCCAAACGGGCTTTCAACTTCTCAGGATCTGCCACATCATCTACCCATGAAAGAGTCACGTTACGAGCAATCAAATACTGATAAAAATAAGGCTTTGCCACCTCTTGACTGGCGCTCTCCGTCAGGATTAAGTACATCTCGGCTAACCGCAATACGGGAATCGTATTAGGTGACTCGAAATCACTTCCATCCGTGTACTTCAAAAAATAGTTAACCGTAATCCACCAGTAATCCGGGCTCTGTTTGCTCTGCCAATAACGGTTGGTAGCATTACGAATATCTCCCGTAATATTTTCATAAGCCGTTTGTATATAATTAGTTGATTGAGTTAACAAAGGATCTGATCCACTAAAATAAGGTTCTATGATACTCTGGTGATTCTGACTATGTACTCCAAAGAGATGCTCTTTCAACATCACCAACCCTCCTGAAGAAGAATAATCATTCTCGGTAGCTAACGTGAATTTCTTGCTATCAATTACCTCCTGAGCATATTGGGCAGCTTTCGGAGCGTTTCCAATCCACCGATAGTAACGAGCTTTCGCTGCTTTCACCGCATAATAATTAAATCGATAACCTCTGTTTTTCTGCCATTCGTCTGTCGGATCTTCTTCTGCCATAATCGGATCTTCCTTCAGATATTGTTCTGCCTCATCCAAATCCCTGATAATCTTAGCGATCACCTCGTTATACGTCAATGTCAACAATTTATTCGGATCCTTGGTCAACTCTTCCACGTAAGGGATAGCCGACAAATTGGCTGCCGCCTCGCCCGGAATAGGACCAAACATACGTAGCAATTCCAAATGCAAGAAACCACGTAATCCTAAAGCTTCCCCTTTAATCAATTCATAATTACCATTTTGAAAAAGCCCCTGATCATCATCCAACGTCTTCAAAATCTCATTCAAATGCGCGATACAAGTATAATACCCTTTCCAAATTTTCTCAATTAACGCTTCCACATCCTTCTGTTTATAATCCCATCTTCCCAAATAATAGTCAACCAGCGATCTGCTACTCGAAGGAATCGTCCACGTACGAGCCAACATCTCCGGAAAATAGAAACTTGTATTACATCCATACAACGGAGCTAAAGACAATTGGATATAAACACCGGTTAAGGCGCTCTTATACCCATCCTCACTACTCAGCAACTCATCCTCTTTCATTTCCGTGCGAGGATTCACATCCAACCAGTTATTGCATCCCATAAGGGCGAACAAAAACACGCTCAAAATTATATTTCTCATGGTTATTCTCATTTATAAATTAAAAACGGGCTGTCAAAGACAGAGAAAACTTCCGTGCAAAAGGATAAGCCAATCCGCGTTCTTGCTTCATCGAAGACAAGCGGAAGACATCCTCCATGTATCCGGCAACAGACAAATATTTAAGTCCCAGATGACGCTTACACCATGCCTCGTCCATATCGTAAGTCAAAGAAATAGAACGACATTCCAATGTATTCTCATCCATCACAAAACGTGAAGAGGCCTTCGTTGACGAAAAATCCTGTACACCTTTAAACAATGCTGATTCTCCCGGAGTTTTCCAACGATCATATAAAGCCCGACGATCCGTGTTATAATAAGGATAAATATTCTCCACCTTGCTCACCAACGTGCTATTATACTGTTGTCCCCCGTAACGATAACCAAAAATTACATTCAATGTAAAATCTTTATACCGTACCATGGTATTCAAATTCCCCCAAATCTTCGGCTCTGCAACACCACAAGCTACCTTATCCTTTGCATCCCAATCATACGTTAACTGTCCATCCTGTTTCACAAAAATCTCCTGTCCATTACTCGGATCGATACCCATGGAACGAACGGCAAAAATCGTGTTCATAGACTGCCCCTCCTTATATAGAAAACTCGGGTTAGCGTTTTCCTCTTTCATCAATTCATTATTCAAAAAGTCCAATGAATTAGAAATCTTTTTAATCTCGTTCTTATTATGCGCTAACGTACCACCAACAGACCATAGAATCTCACGTTGTGTATTCCGGATCAAATAAGCATTTAACACCAGCTCCACACCCTTGTTCACAACCTTACCGACATTTGCTTTATACGTGTCGAAACCGGCAGAAGAAGGCAACGTAATATCCGACAATAAATCATCGGTTTGCTTGTGATAGACATCTGCATTCACACGTACCCGTCCACCGAACAATTCCGTCTCGATGCCAATATTCAACTGTTTTGTTGTCTGCCATCCCAAATCCGAATTACCCAACGCGATCATGTGTACACCATTCCATCCCTTGTAATATATATTACCGTAATCCTTGAACGTCGTCAACGCCTGATACGGATTGAAAGCCTGCGACCCCGAACTACCGTATGACAAACGTAACCGGGCAACATTCAAAATATTATTATTCTTCATAAATGCCTCGTTATGAAGGTTCCATCCCATACCGGCCGACCAGAATAAGGCATGACGCTTATCAGCTCCAAATCGGGAAGAACCATCTATTTTACCCGATAGATCTATAAAATACCGACGATCATACGTATAGTTGACATTCAAGATTCCCCCTAACCGACGAGCAAAGCTCTCGTTTCCATAAGGAGCCCCGTCCTTTTCATAAGCACTAGCCATCCCTAGAAAATCCATCGTCGGGTTAGCAATTCCCTCCGCCTTGAAACGATACTCTTCTGATTTATCTTCTGCCACGTTGTACGACAAACCTGCATACAACTGATGAACATCGTTAAATAACTTCGTGTAATTTAATGTCAATTCCGCGTCATATTTTAATGATTCCACCGTGCCGTAGGTATATTCTCCTTTCCGGGGAGCATCCTTCTCCTCATATTCCAAATATTTCGTATGTTTAGCCGAGATATATTTATCTGAACGGTCATGCTGCTTAGACACACTGAAGCGTCCTCTGAAAACGAAACCCGGCATGATTGTCCACTCCATGGCAAAATTATTACGTATCTGCGTGTACTTCTCCTCATCAATACTTGGTAAATATGCATTCCACAACGGGTTATAAACCAAATTGACAGAATTCAACGTCCCCATTGAACTATACACGTAATCCTCCAAAATCATCAACAGATTTCCCTCATCATCATAAGGCTTAAAATAAGAATTCACTTGACCATACTCGGAGAAACTACCGTAAGGTGAATTCTTAGCCGTATTAAACGTCACCTGCAAATCATTCTGGAACCGGAATTGTTTATACTGGTAAGAAAAGAACATATTACCGTTAAACGTATTACGCTCTGATCCTTTCATCGCCCCCGCTACATTATTATATCCCAATCCCACAGAATAACGAAAATCCTCGGAACCACCCTCCAATGATAAACTGTGACGATGTCCTACACCCGTCCGCACCGGATATTTCAGCCAGTACGTGTCCACCCCTCTCTCAACCTCTTTCAAACGACTATTATACAAGTCAATAAGACTTTGTTCACTACTGGCATTTTCTGTTGTATATAGTCCGGCAGCCTTTTCAAACATCAACTTTTCCCGTGCATTCATCAAATTATAGGAAGTCAAATCCGGAGCCTCGATATTCAAACTTCCACGATAATATATGGTCAAACGTCCTGCCTCCGGTCGTTTCGTCGTGATCACGACCACGCCATTGGCACCGCGTGTTCCATACATCGCTGTTGCACTCGCATCTTTCAACAACGTGATACTTTCCACCCGGCTCTCGTCCAAGTCCATCATCTGCTGTAACGAAATTTCAAAGCCATCCATGATAAACAAGGGTAAATTTGGAGATATTTTATCATCCTGATTTTCTGTTTGCAATTCTCGCATACTCACATCCATACTAGCCGTACCACGCACCGTAATATTAGGCAACCGATTCGGGTCTGATCCCATGTTAATATCATCCACGATGTTAAAACTCGGATCGATATTCCGGATAGAACTCAACACATTTCGATTACCAACCATGGCTAAATCTTTTGCTGTAATTGTCGTTACCGCACCCGTATAGCTCTCCTTAGCTTTCTTGAAAATACCCGTCACAACAACCTCATCCACTTCCGTCACGTCATCTTTCATAACAACTTGCAAATTCGCCTCTCCTTTATAAGCAATCTCCTGAGTTTTCATTCCCACAAAAGAGAAAACCACTACAATATCATCCATGGCTGGAACTTCCATTTTAAAGACACCATCCGCATCCGAGAGAACCCCGATCATTGTTCCCTTAAGCAAGATATTCACTCCCGGGATCGGCAGACCGTCTTCGCCGACCACCTTTCCCTTGATGACACTGATTTTTTGCTTTTCCTGATTCACACTCTTTTGATTGGCAGGCTTCACCACCACAATGTCACCTTGAATCTCAAACGTGTAAGGTTGATCTTTAAAAATTCTTTCCAAAGCTGTTTTTAACGGTAAATTCTCGAACTTGAGCGTCACGTTAGAAGCTTTCTGAATCTCGATCTCGCTGTAAATAAAATTTGCCCCAGTTTGTGTCTTGACTAATTTAAAAACTTCACGCAAAGGCATATCCTTCACGTCCAATGTTACGCTTTTGGTCTGGGCCGAAGCAAAGTTCCACAAACCAAACAGCATAAACAACCCCAACAGCAACACGTTCTTGTTAATTCCATGTCGCAAAACTGCTATTTTCAAGAAATGCAGTTTTTTTAATCGATTTTTTTTCATAAAATTGTACTTTAATTGTTTCGCTAAAAAGCAATGAAATTAATTACTTGAGCGGGAGATGTTCGCTGCATCTTCCGCTCGTTTTATAATAATTGTTCGCCCTGATATTTTAAACTTGATATTTGTCGTTTTTTCAATAATCGACAACACTTCTTCCAACGACTGGTCACGTTTCACAACTCCCGTAAACGGATGATTACTAAACTCCGTAGATTCGTAAACAAACTGCACATCATACCACCGGGATAATTGCCGGGTAATATCCGACAACGGCATCCGTTCATACTCATACGTACCGGAAACCCAAGAAGTATAAATAGACACATCAACCTTCTGTTTTTCAAGCTTATTGGTAACCAAATCCAACACAGATTGTTCTCCCGGTTTCAAACAAATACTTGATCGATCATTCCAAAATTCAACACTTCCTTCGACCAATGTCGTAATCACCTCCTGTTCATCCGGATAAGCAGTCAGATTAAAACTCGTTCCCAACACACGTACCTCATTTTCTCCGGCATGTACCACAAACGGATGCTTTTCATCACGAGCCACCTCCAAATAGACCTCTCCTTTGACATAAATTTCTCTTTTTCCCCCGGAGAAACAATTCGGGAAACGCACCTCAGAGGCAGAATTTACCCACACCCGGGTTCCATCCGCTAACGTGAAATGATACTCTCCGCCAACAGGCACCGCAAGCGTATGATATTTCATCGGTTGATTCTCCGACTTACTCTGATCAAACCTTAATCCCTTCAAAGAATCGTTCACTAACACCAAACCATCCGACGTCACAATACGAGAGGACGTGGAAGAAGTTAAATCTATCATCTTTCCATCCTCACTCTGTAAAATAGCCTTTACTCCTCCGGGAGTAATTCCCACCTGTGATACCAACGTCCCCGGCTGTTCCACTTGTCGGGTAAACGGAAAAACAAACATCAGCAATAACGCCACGGAAGCAGCAACCACGGAACCCACTCTCCAGAACAGCCACCGTCCTTTTCGAGGTCGCCCAACCAAAGAACTATCAAGACGTAGCCACGACTTCTGAAGGTCAATTTTTTCTTGCACCTGCACGGATTTCAATATCTTCTCGGTCTCCCGAATCTCCCGGAACAAACGCATAGCCTCCGCATCGCTCTCCAATCTCTCACGAAGTAATTCGGCATCGGCAGGAGAAATCGTCCCGGCACTATATTCTGCAATTAATTCAAATATCGACTTATCTTCCATGTGTCATAATTTTCATACATATTCCCAAAATTTAAAAATGGGTGACACAAATCAAGAAGAAAAATTAAAATTTATTTTTCAGAAGAAAAGAACGAGAGGAAAAGAAAACAAAATGTCTTACCATCAAGAGATTTACGCAACGATTGAAGCGCCCTAGCGTAATAGGTTTTCACCGTGTTCACCGAAATTCCCATCTCCTCGGCAACCACCTTATAAGGTGTATTATTAAAAACAATCGCAGTAAGAACCTTCTTCGGATTAGCGGGTAAATCCTCAATGGCTACATATAGATATTCTTTCATCTTCTCTAATTCCACTTCACGATCACGAGACATTTCTTCCAAAAAATCATCAATATGCAACTCTATCTCCACGAAATACATCCTTTCCCTATCCCGCATAAACTGCAAGGAGGCCTTACTTACCGCCCCAAACAAATAAGACCTCAAAGATCCTGTAAAAACCTGTCCCCGCTTATTATTCCACAAGGATATAAACACCGTCTGAACAATATCTTCCGCATCTTCCACCGAAATCAAATAACGCATGACATACATACACAATGCTTGATAATAAGTATCAAACATCATCTTCATACATCTCTCATCTCCGGCCTCTAATAGACGAATTATCGTTGTTTCTTTTATATCAGGCACGATACTACTCCTTTTACGTGACACGGTAAAGTTAAAATTATTCCCGCTATTTGCAAAAAATAATTCAAACACATATCCCAACTTATAGTTTTTAGCTTTTAACTTTTATCTTATAATTAATAAGGCTTGCCCCAAAAGCAAGCCTTATTAATTATAGCCGTCCCGTCGCCTTCAAGTACCTCGTCTCGCTCAACCGTAATTCCGCCTTTGCGTCAATCCAGTCACTCCACGCCTTTTGCCATTGCGCCTGAGCCTCCATGTAGTTCGTGATCGTCTCCATTCCCACCTCGTACTGATTCTTGCTCACCCCTAGATTTTCTTCTGCTTGGCTCAACGATTTACGGGTCAGCATAACCCTTGTATGACAATCCTCAATATTATAGCGAGCCCGTGCAATCTCCAAAAGCATCATTTGTGACATCTCCTCTTTCTTCAATCGACTCATCTCCTGCTCAGCTTTCATCGCTTTAATCTTTCCCCGGCCCTCACCCCAGTGATAAATCGGAATCTTCACGGATGCCATAGCCGTGAAAGACGCCACATCCTCCGTCTGCCCGTTCAGGGATATTCCCCCCGAAAATCCATAAGAGGCAGAAACTCCCACCTCCGGCAAAAAATCAGAACGGGTCAACGCCACCTGTTTCTCCTTCAATTCCACATCCTTCTCCAACAAATTATATTCGGGACGCTGTTGTAATCCCTCCCCGGCATTCAACACGCCCGGAGTCACCTCATCATACAAAGAATCACTCACCTGTATCGTCGAATAAAGATCAATCCCGATTACCCGGCAAAGATTCATCCCTGCCAAAGCCTTCCCGTTCTCCGCCTTTTGCAACATCAACTCGGCCTCGTTCAACTTTACCTGTGCCTTCAGCAAATCATTTCGGGAAGCCATCCCTGTTTCGTAAGCATCCGTCAAATTCCGCACTAACTCATTAACTACCGCCTTATACTTCTGGGCAGAAGTCACCAACTCCACGACACGCAAGTATTGCCAATAAGCCTCGTCCGCCTCGGTAATCACCTCCGCACGGGTATACTGCTTATTCAATTCGGACATTTCCTTTCCGATCGTGGCCATACGATAGGCTGAACGAATCTTTCCACCCATATAAATCGGTTGTTCCAGCATCGCTCCCGCCGAATAAACCCCTCGTAACCCTAACTCCAACTCAATATCAGGCATAAAAGCATATTGCGCCGAAAGAGGCAAACCATCCTTTCCCATCACCGGAAGTTTCGTCGCCGGGTCAATATAAAGATTGTAAACCAACTCCCCGTTTGCATCCGGCACGAACGTCGGTAAATACCCCCCATCAATCGTGAACGAACTCTTTTTCTGCATATAAGCATACAACCCGGTAGCCGAAAGCTTGGGCAAAAAATTCGCACGATAAGCCTTTCGCTCAAATTCCGCCTTCTCCCCCTGTTTCGTGGCAATCGACATCTTCTTGCTACTTTCTAAAGCCATTTCCCGACATTTTTCCAAGTTCAAAGAAACCTGCGCTTTTACCGGAGAAATACCTAAAACCAATAATATTATCAACAGACCTTTCATAATAATCTTCTAACTTATACTATCACTTTTCTTCTCTTTAAAGAATATCGCGTACAACACGGGAATAAACACCAACGTGATCACCGTACCTACCAACAAGCCTCCCATAATCGTAACGGCCATCGAGCCAAACATATCGTCACCCAGCAACGGAATCATCCCCAATATCGTTGTCAATGACGCCATCATCACCGGACGGAAACGAGAAGAAGAAGAATCCAGCAGAGCCTGTGTCTGATCTTTCCCGGAAGCAATCTGTAACCCGATCTCATCCAGTAGTACCACTCCGTTCTTAATCATCATCCCGACCAACCCCAATGCACCGACAATCGCCACGAAACCAAACTCTTTACCACTGATCAACATACCCAGCACGATCCCGATTGCAGCCAAAGGTAAACAACAGAAAATAATAATCGGCTTGCGGAAATCCTTGAACAACATGATCAGTATAGCAATCATCAGAATAACCGCTAACGGAATATTCCCGAACAAATATTTCATGGACTCCCCGCTCGCCTTATGCTCTCCCAACCACTGTTTAGCATATCCTTCGGGCAAAGTAATCGTATCCACCTTCTCCGTGATCAGCGAACGGGCACTCTCCGCCGTGTATCCCAAAGCATTATTACACTGGGCCCGCATAGCCCGCTGCCCGTTATAACGTCGCACAACAGGATCTTCCCATTTCAAGGAAATACCTTTCGTGGCTTGATTCAACGGGATAGAACCTATACTTTGAGCCAGCAAATCCTCCCCGGACATCGTTCCCATCAACAACCCCTTCAACGACTCCTCGTTCAAAGCCGCCGTCGAAGGCAGCACACTCCAAACGGGAATATTATCAAGTGCTTCCACCTTCTCCCCCTCACTATTCACGCTCTTCATGTACAAAGGCTTTGCATGAACTCCCTCGTAGAAAGATCCCACGGGCATTCCATCCGTGGCGGCAAGCATCGACAAACCGACATCCGAACGGGAAAGTCCCACGGAACGGGCAATCGGCTGGTAGTAATCCACCATCAACGTGGGAGTCATCGGTTCCCAGTCATTCGTCACCAAAGTAATTGCAGGTTCATCACGCATAATCTGTTCCGCCTTTGCAGTCAACTCTCTCAACACGGCCGGGTCCGGACCCGTGAACATCAACTCGATCGGGTACTTCTTGTACATCAGATTATAACGTTTCATCCGCACGTAAGCATCCGGGTAATGAGCTGTCAGGTAATCCTGAATCTCGGTCATCGACGCTTTCAACTCTTCCGGGGTCGTGTAATCCACGATCAACTCCCCGTAACTCATCGTGGGTTCCGCGATAGAACGCACCAGATTATAACGGGCAGGCGTCCCGCCGACACTCGTCGTCACATGAGTCACCTCCGGGCGGCTCAACAAATAATCCTCTATACTTGCCAAATCCGATTCTACCCGTTCCACCCGCGTACCTTCCGGCATCTTAAATTCAATATACAACTGCGTGTAACTCAAATCCGGGAAGAAACCCTGTGGGATATACCGGTACAAAAATGCGGTAATCGCCAATAAAACCACGACCACCCCGATTGCCATGGACTTATGCCACAACATAAAAGAAAGGAACTGCCGGAACAACCGGTATATCTTACTATCATACAAATTCTCATTCGCCTTCTTCGGCTTCACTTTCAACGAGTGATCCGCGTGAATCGGGATATGCGTCAACGCCAACACCCAACTCAACAACAGGGATACCGCCAGCACGATAAACAAATCCCGCACGTACTCGCCCGTCGTATCCGGGGAAATAAAGATCGGGAAAAACGCCAAGATAGCAATCAATGTAGCCCCCAATAAAGGCATGGCCGTCTTTTTCGCTATATTTGTCAGCGCAGCCGGACGTTTCACGCCCCGCTCCAAATCAACCAGTATCCCATCAACAATCACGATCGCATTATCCACCAGCATCCCCATGGCAACAATCAACGAACCCAGTGAAACCCGTTGCAAGGTCCCGTCAAAAAGATAAAGCACCACGAATGAGCCCAGTACGATAATCACCAGTCCGGTTCCGATAATCACCCCGCTCCGGAATCCCATGGTAAGCATCAGCACAAGAATCACGATCACTACCGATTCTACCAGATTAACCATGAAAACATTAATGGCTTCCCTTACTCGATCCGGCTGAAAAAATACTTTCTGAAAATCCACTCCCACTGGAATCCGGGATTCTTTCAACTGCTGTAACTCTTGGTCTACCTTCTCTCCCAAGGTTATAATATTCCCACCTTTTTCCATGGAAATCGCCAACCCGAAAGCCTGCTTGCCATCATACTTCATCCCGTTACGGGCCGGATCTTCATACCCTTCCGTAATGGAAGCGATGTCCCGCAAACGCAACTGATCATCCTCGTGTCCCTGTATAATTAAATTCTTAATATCATCTATCGACCTGTAACTATCATTAATAGCCACCCGCAAACGCTGATCCCCGCTATTGAAATAACCGGGATACACGGTTTTATTCTGACTGTTCAACGTGGACAACACCTCCATCGGATGAACCCCCAAATTCGCCATCTTATCCTGCATCATCTCGATATTGATACATGGGGTCCGATTCCCGTAAATTTCAACCCGACGCACCCCCTCAATATCCTGCAACTCCCGTTTCACCAACTGGGCATAATCCAGCAACTGCTCGTCTCCCACCCCGTCTGTCGTTATGGCATAAAACATTCCATACACGTCCCCGAAATCATCCATCACCACGGAAGGGCGCACTCCATCCGGCATTTGGGCCTGTGCATTCGTCACCTTCCGACGCAAGATATCCCATTTCTGCTCCAGCTCATCCGGGCTCACCGTACTCTCCAATTCTACCGTGATCAATGACATATCCGCCATGGACTTGGATTCAATACTACCGATTGCCCCCATTGAACGAATCGACTTCTCCAATACATCCGTTACTTCCAACTCCACCTGATGAGCAGAAGCTCCGGGATACACCGTAACCACCATCGCCTGTTTTACCTTGATTTCCGGGTCTTCCAACTTGCTCATCGAATTAAAGGCAAAAATACCTCCAATCACCAGCACTGCAATAAAAAACTTTACCAGCGCCCTATTATTTAATGCATAATCCGCTAAATTGATCATTACAACAGTCCCCCTACATTTGTTTTAGAAACTGGTTTCAATAATTCTACTGACATTCCCTCCTTCAAGCTATGCACACCGGCAGACACAACGATCTCCCCGGCAGCCAACCCTCCGGAAACGATCAACTCACCTGTTTTCAGTAACTTTTTCAACTGGATAACACGCTTGGTCACTCGTTGAGTTTCCGGGCTATATACCCACACGGCAGACACCCCGTTTTCCTCGAACATTGCGGACAACGGCACCACCGTCAACGCCTCCTCGTTCGGGTTATACTCGATCGTCACGTTCACGCTCATCCCTGCCGCAATATCCACTCCCGGCACGGGTTTCAGACGCAGACGCATCCGGTACAACTGATTCAAGTTCGCCTTCCGAGTAATTTCAATCAACTCCAAAGGGAAAACTTGTCCCGGGAACACGTCAATTGTACAAGAAAACGCCTTGAACAAATCTTGTCGTACAAAATCACTGGACGGAATATCGATATCCACGTCAAAATAATTACTATTAATCATAGACACCACGGGGTAACCGGCTGCCACCGTCTCGTGAGAATCGTAATATTTTTTCTGAATATACCCGTCGAAAGGTGCTGTCAGACGAGTATCAGCCAAGGCATTCTTATGGGCATTATACTTTGCCGTAATTTGCTTGACCCCGGCCACGGCCTTATCGTAATCATTTACCGGAACGCTCCCCCGGTTATATAATTCGATGACCCTTCCGGCTTCCTCCTTCACTTGATTGTATTCCGCCTCTGTCGCAGAAAGTTGAATCTCGTAATCCCTCGGATCAATCTCGGCAATCAACTCCCCCTTCTTCACGAAAGCCCCCACTTCCGGCAACACAGCCCGAATAGGTCCAGCCACCCGAAATGACAGCTTTACCTCTGAAGCCGCCTTGATCTTTCCCGGATAAATAATCGACAATTCCCCTTGGTAACTTTTCACCGTATCGGCCTGCACCGTAGCCTTACCGCATTCCTGCTTTGTTTTAGAACTTCCACAGGCACACATCAATAAAATCAACCCAAGCAAAGAAAATACAACACCTTTCATCATTTTCCAATTTTATCACTAAACCATGTTAATTTTTAACTTTTTACACTCTCTTTTATACAACAAACATGCCACAATAAAATAAAACACCATCAATATACACAACCCCCAAAATTCAGGTAACACCTCTGACAACGTGGCACCTGTATTATTAATTTTCACGAAACCGTCAATCCCGAACGAGGAAGGAAACAACTTTCCAAACCACACCCAATATTCCGGTATTGCTGACTTCGGCCAAGAAATTCCGGAAATAAACATCAACGGAACAGACGTGAACACGAATATCAAGAAAGGCATCTCCCGTTCACGACTAAAAAACGACATGGCAATAGCAAAAAAGGTACACGCCAGCAAGAACGGGAACAAAAACAACATCAGCTCCCCCCGTTCCCCCACTTGGGTCATCCCGAACAAACGAGGTACGATGAAAAATACCCAATAACTCATCACGAAATAAATAGGCAAATAAGCAAAAGCCTTCCCTAAAACTACCCGTGCCGGATGACGAAAATGCTTATTCGCAGGTAACAACAATCCTTTCCGACGTCGATCCCGCTCTGTCCCTGTAATCGTTCCCACTCCCAACAATAACGACTGCTGCACCACCAAAATCAACACCGCCGGGATCAAAAAAGAAGTGAAACCTCCCTGTGGATTGAACAACTTCACGTCCTGAATCTGTACTGGAGAAGACGCAATCTGTTCCGTGATCACCGTGGCGTACTCCATCCCCTGCACCTGTATATCCTTCCCCATAGCCAAGGAAACGTCAGTCCCAGCCGTCAACAAAGCCTTGTAATTCAGCAAAGCCCCCATATCACAATAAAGAAACACGTGAGCCTGTTCCCCCCGGGCCACGTTCTTACGAAAATCAGAGGGGATCTCAAGAATCCCGTAAATATCTTTTTTATACATCAATAACCTCGCCGCCTCCATATCCTCACAACGGGCCACCACATCCACACTCGCCGTGGCATCCCAATTCCGGATAAACTCCCGACTTAACGCTGACTTCGAATGATCCACCACCGCCACAGGCACTTCCCTCGCCACCTCATTACTATAAATAAACGTGTAGACCACCGGGTACCCCAACATCAACGCCACGAAAAAAGTCAACACGGCATGATCCCGGAACACCGCATAAAACTCTCGTTTAAAAACATAATATATATCCGTCCAAAAACCCATTTCAATTTTAGATTTAATGATTTTTGATTTTAGATTAACCCCCTCTAACTCCCCCTTTTCAAGGGGGAGGACACGCTACATTGAAAACATTGTAGCAATTTCTTGCGTCCGTTTCTCCCCCTGTGTAAGGGGGAGTTAGAGGGGGTAGTCTTTTTCATTCTAAATTCTAAACTCTAAATTTTAAATTTCAAACTCATTCCAACCTGCAACCCATAAATCGTTTTCAACGATTTATGGCAAATACTTAAACTCCAACAAATCCAACTTCAACTTCGGCAGGATAAAAATCGGCAAGAATAAATATACCATCAATGCCGCATAACTCTGCCAAGAAAATATCATCGGAATACCATTCAAAGCCTGATCCACGTATATCAAAAAATAGTGACGCATTTGGAACAAATTCGACCCGATCTGAGCCAGCTCCGGCATAGAACGCACCGGATAGGTAAAACCGCATATCGAAAATGACAACACACCCCACAAGGCACAAGCACTCAACGCGATTCTGCTCCGGCGGGTCATCCCCGTAACAAACAGGGCAAAACACTGAGAGGCTAGAATCATCAGTACCATAGCCAGAAACATCGGGAAAAATCCACTATTTAACGGGAAATGAGCATAACCATACAACATGGAAAGAGCAAGCATCCCCATCGCCGTGAAAATCAACGCCTGCGGGACAAGTTTCCCCATCAATGCCACGATAATAGAACCATTCCCCGCCTCCAACCACTCTCTTGAAGTCCTCCGCTTAATCTCCTCGCTAATACTGTACACCGTGGTAAACATCACGAACATACACAAGAATGCAGGTAAAAGGAAATTCGCCAAATAGACAGCGTAACTCAACCACGGGTTATTCAACGGGTGCGTATCCAGCACAATCGGCATCAGCTTAGCGGCGAGCAACGGCCCGCCCTCTCCCTTCGCCAGCAATAACGTTTGTTGAACCGCTCCATTCGCTAAATTTGATTGCATCCGCATATCTTTATACAACAAAGAGCCCGCTAGAAAATAAGTATCATTCGTGTAAAACGACAACACGGGCTCTCCCCCTGTCGATGCATCCCGCCGGAAGTCCGCCGGGATATAAAAAATCCCGTAAACATCCCCTCGCTGCAAAGCCTCTCGGGCCTCGCTAAAATTCGCCGTGCGCATCACCACGTCCGTCTGGGCAAACGTGTTCAACGAACGCACCAAAGAACGGGAAGTCGTGGTATTATCCTCATCCACCACGGCCACAGGCAACTTTTTCGGCAACCCCTCTTTCAACAAATCCATGAAAAACAGGAAACAGAACAAAGGTGCGAAGATCATCACAAACCAGTAGATCCGACGTTCTGCCAACATCCGGACCTCCCGTTTCATCAACACCCCCAAAGCCCTTATATTCTCACGCATAATTTAATTTTAGATTTTAGATTTTAGATTTCAACCATACAAATCAACACTCCTGATTTCACTTTAAACTCTAAATTTTAAACTTTTAATTTTTAGCTTTTAGTTTTTAGCTCTTTTCAGCACGCTCATCCCCGGTCTCAACCCCTCCACCTTCTCCGTGGGAACGGCCTTCACCTCGAAAGTCTTCGCGTCATATTGCCCCGTTGTCTTCGTCGCTCTCCAAGCGGCATAAGTACCCATATTCTTCATGTGAGTCACTTTCAATTGCACCTCCTTATTGTTCAAAGCGGGAATATACCCCGTGAACACAGTTCCCATCTTCAAGTCGCCCAGCAAATCCTCACGCACATTAAAAACCACCCACATATCCTCCAAATCCAGCACGTTCATCACGGGAGAACCCGTCCCCACCAACTCTCCCACCTTCGGGTAACGTTCAGAAATCTCTCCTGAAATCGGTGAAATCAAAAATGTCTCCTTTACATAAGAACTAACTTCTTCCACGGCACCCCTTGCCCGGTTTACCTGAGCCTCGGCCGCCAATTTATCTTCCTTTTCCGCCCCGTTCTTCGCCATTTCATACTGGGCCTTCGCTGCCTGCTCCGTGGCTAGCATCGCCTTATAATTAGCCTCGGCCTCATCACGTTTCTGCGCGGAAACCACATCATTTTCAAACAACTTTTGTACCCGGTCAAAAGACTTCTTTGCCACGTCAAGAGCCGCTTGTGCTTTTTTCCACGTTTGGAAGGCCATCGTTTTCTGTTCCTCGCGAGCCCCCTTCTGAGCCTTATCACTCAATGCTTGGGCAGCCTCTTCCGCAGCCTGCGCCTGATTAAATTTTGCCATCACCTCCGGACTATCCAAAATCGCCACCGTATCTCCCTTCATCACCTGATCCCCCTCGTCCACTAAAAAACGCTCAATCCTCCCCGGTACCTTCCCGGAAATCCGTACTTCCGTGGCCTCCGCCTCACCTTGAATCATCTCCGGCACCGGTTCCCAAAAAATAAACCCGAATATAGCAACCAAAAATACGATGATCACGATCCCTGTAAACATCAATACCTTCCCGCTTACTTTCTTTTCACTCATAACAATTAATTTAAAATTTAGGATTTAGAATGAAATGTCCCCAAATACCAAATCCAAACTATAATATCACTTTATTTATCACTCAATCAAAAATGCGAAATCATAAATCTAAAATTCCAGCGTTCCGTATGCCTTCTCCAAATAAACCTTACACAATCGAGCCTCAATCTGAGTATCAATCAGCTCCGAATTCGCCGTCAACCAAGCCGTTTGGGCTTCTAACACGTTCAGCACGGGAATCGTACCCTCCTTGAAACCCAAATTCGCGAACTTCAGATTCTCCTCCGCCCGCTCCAGATTCTTACGGGCCATCGCCAATTTCTTCGTCACCTCCTTCATTTTGAATTCCGACTGGCTCACCTGCAACTCGATCTGCTCCTTCGCCTCCTGCAACTTGTAATTCATCGCGTTCGTCTGGGCTTTCGCGTTGCGCAAACTCTTGCGTGACGCCCCCCAATGGAATATCGGGGCTTTAATCCCGACTCCCACGCTCCACATGCCGTCGAACTTCGTGCTTACCCCATCAAAGAAAGAAGGCGTGCTGCTCAAATAATTCGCCGTTAAAGCAATCGTCGGCAAATACTCGGATAAAGCTATCTTCTCCTTCTTTTTATATATATCCGTGGCCAGCTGTAAACTCGCCACCTCCGGACGTCGGCTATACACCCGTTCCAAGCTCTCCGTCGGTACCTCCTCCACGTCCGTGTCCGCCACCTCCTCTTTCAACATCACGATCGTATCCGTCGGCAAGCCACAAATCTGGTTCAACAACATCCGGGACAAACTCAACCCGTTATCCACCTTCGTTTGGACCATCTCCCCCTCGTTCAGTTTCACCCGCACGGAAAGCACGTCCGCTTTGGTTGCTACCCCCGTCGTGTACATCAACTCGACATCATGCACGAACTTCGTCAACGTCTCCACGTACTTATCCGCCAATTTCTTCCGGTTCACCAGAGAAACGATCTGCCAGTAAGCCTCGTCCGTCGAGAGAATCACGTTCTGCAACTCCTGCGACCGCTTACTCTTCGCCAACTGCTCCGACAACCCGGCAATCTGATTATAAGCCCTGATCTTCCCTCCCATGTAAATCGGCTGGGTCAGCCCGACCTGCACAATTCCTAAGTTTCGTTCGTCCACGGTCATCGCCTCCTTTGGCAACAGGGCATAATCCTTCGGGACATACTGCCCGTTCACCATCACCGGCTTCCCGTCCGAACCCACCATCAACTGATCGGGACGAAACGTGAACTTCCCGTCCGAGCCAATCGACCCGACAGGTAAATGGGCATCATCCGACAACAAATTAATCTCTTTCTGATTGCGCAAATACACGCCCATAGCGTCAATACTAGGCAAATACTTCGTGAAAGCCTCGGCTTTTTGAGCCTCACTCGCCTTCACGTCTTCATCTGCAATTTTCAGTTTCTTATTGTTCTCTATCGCCAACCGCCGACAATCCTCCAAACTTAACACCCCCTGCGCATTCGACTGCAAGATAAAGCACAGTAATACAATAATTAAACTTAATACAGATTTACATTCCGTAATCCTATTCATCACTTTCTCGTTTTTATATTCTAACTTCAAGCCTCTTCAAATTTATACTTTTCGGTATGTACTCCCGTAAAAACTTTATCGAGCTTTTACTAATGAATAAAGTTGTTCATACTGGCAACGCACCGATGATAAAGCATAAGAAATATCTTGATGCATAACGATATAATTTATCAACCCAATGCTTATGTTCAGCAAATTCTTTGCCAAAATCGACGTGTCCACGTCATCTCTTATCTCTTTCGCCCGTTTTGCCTCCAAGATAACACCTTCCAACTTCGACATCCACGAGATTTTCGTGTCACTCACCATCTGTTTAAATTCCGGGTACAAGGAAATCACCTCTACTATCAGCGAGAGACACAAAATTTCAGGAATATCACTATCCAAACGTTTTGCCCCGTAATGCCCGATACTTTCCAAATTGTGGATCGTCAGGTCAACAAACTCCCGCAACGAATGTACCCGACTCATCTCCTCGGCCCGTCGGTTATTCAACATACGGTAATACCTCGTCACCCCCTCTTTCAAAACCTCCTCCTTGTTCAAGAAATGATAATAAAACGTCCCTTTCGTCATCCCCACGGCCTTCTCCAAGTCGGTAAGCGTAACCGCCTTGAATCCTTTTTTCAGGAACAACAAAAAAGCTGTCTCGATAATCGTGTCTCTCGTTCCGTTCATTTCTTTATCAACATATAATATTGTTCAAACTGCATCCGGGTATCTGAAAACATATACTGGAAATTCGCCTGTTCCAACTCGATATTCAACATACTACTCGACACGGACATCAAGTTACGCGCCAAAACCGAAGTATCCAATGTCGCCCGAATTTCCCCGCTTTGCTTAGCCTTCAAGATAGCACGCTCCCAGTTCGCCAACCGCCTCTTGGAAATCGTGTATATCCGCTCCCGGAACTCCGGAAAGATCGGGGCCACTTCCAGCACCAGCTGGAAAAACAAGACTTCCAGTATAAAACATCCGAAAACTCTCTGGGAGGCATCGGCACTCTCCTCTTTATTCTTGATCACGAGATCAATGTACTCCCGCAGAGAAACCACTCGCTCCACATCCTTCCCACTCTCCTCCTTCATCACGCTGAAATACCGTTCCATCCCCGCCTCCAAAATCTCCTTCTTATCCTTGAAGTAATAATAAAAAGCGCCCTTGGTCAAGCCCGTGGCTTGCTCCAATGTTTTCAGCGAACAGGCCTTATATCCCCTGTTCAAGAATTGCAGAAACGCCTTTTTTACTATTTCTTCCCGAGGTTCTGTCATAATAGCTCGCTTTGTGTCAGACAAAGATACAAATAATCATACTATTTCAATAACTTCCTATTTCCATCAGCCTCCAGTATTCGCATTTGTTGAATGGCAACTTGATTCAGCTTAACAAGCCGTTCTCCTTGCGCAATTCCTTGCTCAATGAAAACAGCATTAAGGTTTTCCATATTCGAAAGACAAATAAGTTCATTGATGGAAGCGTAATCACGAATATTTCCTTTAAGTTCAGGATTTCGCTCACGCCACATTTTAGCTGTCACGCCAAACATGGCTACATTTAAGACATCGGCTTCATTCGCATAAATGATATTTGCCTGTTGAATTGTTACCTCTGATGGAATAAGATTCTGCCTAATGGCATCTGTATGGATGCGGTAGTTAATCTTGGAAAGTTCACGTTTGGCAGTCCAACCAAGTTGAGCTTGTTCTAATTCCTTCAACCGCTGAAACTCTTTCAAAAGATAAAGTTTAAATTGTGGAGAAACCCAAGAAGCAAATTCAAAGGCAATGTCCTTATGCGCATAAGTTCCACCATAACGACCAGCTTTGGCGATAAGACCTTTAGAGTTGGTTTTTTCCACCCATTGCTTCACAGATAAAATAAACCGATTCAACCCAGCCTCATTTTTAATTCCCTCGAATTCGGGGGAATTAAAATCAGGATTGTACATTTCCTCCCATATACCTAAAAACTCTATTGTATTTTTGTTACGTAGCCATTTCTCGATAAGAGCTAATCCATTTTCGATGTTACGTACCATATCCGTCAAGGAAATATAGTCCTTATCGTCATAAATGATGACTGTCACTTCTGTATTTTGAACTTTAATCTTTGTCATAAATTCAAATTATTAGTTATCAGCTACGAACTTACTAGAATTCGCTCTAAAAAAGACCGGCTTTAAATTCTTCTGTTATGAATCACATACGTAATAGCATCCACTATCTAGTGCAAATATAAAGATAAAAACTGAATATCTTAAATTTAACATTTAGATTCACGCTACCACGTGAAACTATTGTCTTCAAACAACAGTTAATAACATGTAATCCCCACGATATAAATATATTTAGCAACAAGTCATGATTACTAACGGATCAATTCTGCATATAATCATTTTAAAAAGCAATAAAAGAACTTATAAAACGCTATATATAATAGCGTTTTAATAGGGATTTAATAGCGTTCTAATAGCGCTTTACACGATAGTGATCCGGAAGTAATCATATATTCATTTTCATTTTATGTATTAAATCGGACTGAATACCAGATCATTCCACCACGACCACCTCTTCTAGTTCTTCCAGAGTCCCCGTGTGATTACTTTTCTTGTTGATCCGGTCCATAATCACGGCAATCGCACCATCTCCCGTCACGTTACAAGCCGTACCGAAACTATCCATCGCAATATACAAGGCGATCATCAACCCCTGAGCCGTCTCGTCAAATCCCAGCATGGACTGCAATAACCCCAAAGCCGCCATGATCGCACCGCCCGGTACCCCCGGGGCCGCTACCATCGCGATTCCCAGCATGAAAATAAACCCGGCCATCACCCCGAAAGAAATCGGCATACCCGACATCAACATGATCGCCATGGCACAAGCCACGATTTTCATCGTGCTACCTGACAAATGTATCGTGGCACAAAGCGGGATCACGAAAGCGGCCAATTCCCGGTTGACACCATTCTTTATCGTTTGCTCCAACGTCACGGGAATCGTCGCAGCAGAAGACTGTGTTCCCAAGGCCGTCATGTAAGCCGGCAACATATTCCGGAACAACCGGAACGGATTCTTCTTCGACACGATCCCGGCGATAAAGAATTGGATAAACAACAGAACGATCGTCAAGAAAAATATCATCACGATGATTTTCACGAATACGCCCAACACACCCGAAACCTGTCCGGAATTCGAGATGTTCAGGAAGATGCCGAAAATGTAAAGCGGCAACAAAGGAATAATCACCCCCGTGATCACCTTGTTGATAATATCCTTGAAATCCTCCATCGCTCCTTTCAACGTGGCCCCGTTAATCACTGACATTCCCAGACCTAGCGTGAAAGCCAGAACCAAAGAAGTCATCACGTCCATCAAAGGGGGCATCATCACCGTGAAATAAGGAGACAAAGGTTCCACCGCCGCCGTTTCCAGCGGTTGCAACTCGGCATCTTTCAATAACCACGGATAACTCAAGTCACTGGCAAAGTAAGTGAAGAACCCCGAAAACAGGGTAAATCCATACGCCAGCAAAGCAGTTATCAACAACAATTTCCCGGCCCCTTTACCCAAATCGGCAATGCCCGGAGCCACCAACCCCAAGATCAACAACGGGATGATAAAACCGAGAAAATTACTAAACAAACCATTTATCGTTAAGAAAATTCTTACCAGCCAACCGGGGAAGAAAAGTCCGCACGCTATACCCAAAGCTATCGCGATCACGATCTTTGGCAATAATCCTATCTTCTTTTTTTTCATACGCCCATCTAATTATATTAAAAATAACCTTACATTCGCATAACAATATAAGAATCATGAGCCTATGACAAAAGATAAATGGCATGGCCACATAGCCATCTTCGCCGCGAACATCCTCTTTGGAATAAACATTCCTATCGCCAAAACCTTAATGCCGGAGTGGATTGATCCTGTAGGCCTCACGTTCCTACGTATGTCATTCGGGGCACTCGCCTTTTGGGCGGTTTCCCTATTTACCTTAAACGAGAAAGTAAGTAAAAAAGATTTACTAATCCTGTTTTTTTGTGCCATTTTAGGTACAACTGTTAATCAACTTACATTCATTGAAGGACTTGGAATGACCTCCCCTATTGATGCCGGATTGATCGTCACGATGAATCCCGTGATGGTGATGCTTATTTCGGCATTGGTTCTAAAAGAACCGATTACTTCCAAGAAGGCGGGTGGGGTACTGATCGGGGCCTGTGGGGCGCTATTGATCATCTGGCAATCCTACACGATAAACCAAGGACACGGCGGTTCGTTGATGGGCAACCTGCTCTGTTTTATTAGCGTGGTGAGTTACGCGACTTATCTCGTGATTTCGAAACCGATCGCCCAGCGCTATTCCCCGGTCACCCTGATGAAATGGATGTTCCTGTTCTCAACGATCCTCATGCTCCCGTTCAGCATGCACGACGTGGTAAACGCTAAACTATTCTCGGCAGAAACTTCTCTAAGCGCTCTGGCCAGCCTTTTCTACGTGGTATTTTTCGCCACCTTCCTCGCTTACCTGTTCATCCCGATCGCCTTGAAACGCATCCGCCCCACGACAATCAGCATGTACAATTACGCACAACCCCTAGTAGCCGCCACCCTCGCCATTCTCATGGGGCAGGATAAGCTAACTTGGGATAAACCTGTTGCTGCCTTGCTGGTGTTCACGGGAGTCTATCTCGTGACGCAGAGTAAAGCCCGGGCGGATATGGGCAACGGGGCGAAGTGATCGTTACCGACCTCTATTGCAATTTGAAACTGATGGGTACGGTCATGCTTCTTCTCACGTACTTCTGGTGGAGCGGGCACCATGCGGGAATAAATTTCGGGGCTGATTTCACGATCCGGACAGCCTCCACATTAAGGCTGTAGGCACCACCTTTCACGACTTGCACGTTTGAAACAGACCCGTCAAGCTCCACGGTGAAACTGACAACAACCTGACCTTGCCAGTTATTTTGTAGTGCATCCTTCGGGTATTTCACATTCTCACCAATCCACACGGCAAAATTCCCTTGAGCGAACAAGGGTGCTCGCACGTAATGCACGCATTTAAATTCATCCTTCTCGATCACCTGGCCGGGGGAACGGGAAACGGCAGGTAAGATATATTTCATAAAATAACGAACATGATCGTCTCGATCCATCACCTCACGTAATTTTGCCTCTTTCAGAATATTCAGATGGGCAAATTTCGGGGTAGCAACGATGTATTTATGAACAAATTTCTTGGGCCCGATTTCTTTCAACATTTTCATTTCCATATCATAAAAATGACGGAACACGCTCTCCAAAACGTTAGCTGTCGTTTTTTGTAACCCCGCATGCTTGATCACGTCAATCGCATACAGGGGAGCGTATTCATCCGCCCGCTCCACTCCCATACACCGCCAGTTATAGGTTCCCCTATCGCCTTTACGATATAATGCCATCCGTTCCTTCAAATGTTCCGGATTCTCCTCCTCCTGAATCTCCGACAAAGGAATCTTTGCTTCCTCATCCAGCATTTGAAGATAGTTTTCATACGATAGTGAATTCGTCCGACTAATTGACACTTGGGCAAAAGCACTAGCGGACAGCACCCAGAAACATAACGAAAGCATAAAACCTTTCTTCCTTAAACAACTAATAACAAACGCCATAGAACACAATTTAATTCAGTATTATCTTTATTTTACAAAAAACTATTGAAGTTGGAAATTTATCGGAGCTGTATAATAAACAGCTACTTTCCGTTTATGGATCGGACATATCACCGAAGCGAAAGAGGGCAACCGGCGCATGACCCGCACAGATTCCGCATCCAAGCTCGGGTCCACACTTCGAACCACGTGAACATCGGAGATACTCCCATCCGTATTGATCAGGAAACCCACGACCACCTTCCCCTGAATATTACGCTCCTGTGCCATTATCGGGTACTTCACTTCTCTTACAATCCAGTTCTGTATCCCCCCGATTCCCAGTAAAGAAACATTCAGATGATAAAAACATTTACAGGAACAAGGCTCGTTATCGTCGGGCTGGTGGGAGATTCTCATTTCTTCCATCAAATCACGGAAATACAACGCGTGTTGTTCGGGATTCATACATTCCCTTATTTTCGCCTCTTCCAAGATATTCAAATGAGCGAATAACGGTGATAATTCCGCATATCTTTTCATCAGATCCTTCTTACCCATTCTCTTTATCAGTTTATCTTGCTCAAGGCTTTTCCATTTGTACACGGCCTCCAATTTTTTCTGTTGTCCTTTATTCAACTTGTACTCCCGAACAAAACCCGCAGACGCTCTCACATTATACGACGGACTCATCCTATCAAGTGCCAATTTCAAAGCTCTTCCCCCACCCCTCAGGAATTGTTGTTTCTGTGCCACGTACATCTGTATGATTGCCGGATCCGTCTCTTCCTGAATATTTTCCAATGGGACCTTTCCTTCCCGGTCTAACATGGCAATAAACTCATCATACGAATAAGGTTCAGCCACGGCATAAACCGTCGTGTTGCCATCCGACCGCCCCGACGCATTCAAGATCCCTGCATTCAAAATACAACAAAATAGAATCACGTACAATTTATACCACACCTTAGAGGCAATCTCAATTATTTCCATTTCTAGCACAATTTGAACATACAATCTGTATAAAAGTACAAATAAAATGGAATAATCACAATAATTCCTCCAAATAATAAAAACACAGCATTTTCACCCGTATACAATTATCTTGAAAAATATCGCTTATTTTCTTGGTTCTTCTTATTGGGAACAGACGCAAAAGTAGTAAACTAAAAAATACTGTAATGTTTCATGAAACATTACAGTATTTCTTCCAAATAGTTCGTTCGAAGTAATCGGACTTCTCGACGCAGTTGCTTCAGTTCCTGCTGCATTTCGTGCATACGTCCCATCAACTCGTGGATAACACCGATTCCTTCCGTGTTGACAGACAAATCTTCATGCCACCGGACAAATCGTTCCAAGTCCTGTAATTGCGAACCAAGCAAGTAGCGTTCACCATCGACAACCTGAATATCAATTAGTCCATCTTCTTCCAAAGACACGATAAACAACGGATCCACGTGACTTTTCTGACAGTATTCCCTGACTATAATTAAATCTGTTTCCATAACTCTTCCCTTTAGCTAAGTTTTTGTAATTCTTGGAATAACTCCTTCTGTTTTTCCGTCAAATTTGTCGGAATCTCCACAGAATAAGTCACGATTAGATCACCGAACTTTCCTTCTTCCTTGTAAACGGGAAAACCTTTTCCCTTCAACCTTACTTTCGCCCCGTTCTGGGTTCCGGGTTTTACCTTCAATTTTACTTTACCATTCATTGTATCCACCACCTGTTCTCCTCCTAAAACAGCCGAGTACAGGTTTAAAGGAGCCGTCACGTACAGATCGTTTCCTAAACGCTTGAACACGGGGTCTTCCGCGATCACGAATGTGATATACAAGTCTCCCGCAGGTCCCCCGTTTACACCGGGTCCGCCTTGTCCTTTCAATTTAATCGTTTGCCCGTCAGCCACCCCGGCCGGAACGGTAATACGTATATTTTTACCATTTACAGCCAACACCTGTTTGTGTGTCTGTGCGGCATCATGGAATGACAAATGCAATTCAGCATTGTAGTCCTGTCCTCGGAATGCGGCAGACCTTCCTCCACCCCGACGGGAACCGAATAACGACTCGAAGAAGTCCGAAAACTCGCCATCCCCGCCCATGCCGGAGAACCCGCCTTCCGATGACCAATGAACTCCACTCCCGAAACCTCCACCGCCTTGCTGTTGGTAACGCTGTTTCTGGGCCTCAAACTCGTCGGCATGTTTCCAGTTCTCTCCATATTGGTCATACTTCTTCCGTTTCTCCGGATCACCCAATACCTCGTTCGCCTCGTTAATCTCTTGAAAACGTTGCTTGGCATTCGGGTCGTCCGGATTCAAGTCCGGATGATACTTTCTGGCCAGTTTCTTAAAAGCCTTCTTGATATCATCCTGCGAAGCACTTTTATCAACTCCTAAAATCTTATAGTAATCTATATAGGCCATACTTTTATAATTTATACATTCTATAATATGTCAATACAAACTACGTACCAACCTTTGATATACGTTCTGAACTGACGCATTGTTACGACCGAACTGACAATGTGGCAACAAAAAAAGGGGCTGAATTCAGCCCCTTTAGTATACAATAAAAATATTATCAATGCCGTAAGATATAATTCTCAAAATACAATTTGAACCGATCTTTCAAAAGGTCTTTAATCTTTAGCATCTTGTCCATCTCGATCTTTCTCATCTCAAGTTCGGATTCAACAAAATGACTGATAAACTGATCTGTTCCCAAACTTTCAATCAGTTGAATCTTCGTGTTAATCTCGTCCTCGTAGATTTTTGTCAACTCCTTCACGTCATTCTTTTTCAGCTTCAACACTTTTGTTTGAGCCTTTACCGTACTATCAATTTCACCCTTAATCGTCTGACTCTTTTCCAACAATAATTTACGCAACGTGGCATCATCTCCCAATTGCTCCTTGAAAGCATTCACCCGGCGAGCCATATCTTCCAAACTCATTTTCTCCCCTTTCTTCAGCATTTCCTGTTCTTCCTCCAAGTTTTTCAAATATTGCTCATAAGTCAACTCGGTCTCTTGTGGCGTATATTTGAACGTGATCGGTAAAGTCTTTTCAAAACGTACAGCCTTTCCCCCCGACATAGCCGGTTTCCATTTCGGCATTCCGGAGATCACCCGAAGTGCTTCCGCATCCAAAAGCGGATGGGCAGAACGAACCACTCGCACGTGAGACACGACCCCATCTTTCTCAATCACAAAAGTCACGAACACCCGCCCGTCAATTTGGTTGGCATACGCCTCTTCCGGGTATTGCACGTTTTCCCCTATCCATTGATTCAAATTCCCGTTAAATTCCGGCTGAACTTCGGCAACTACCATAATTGTCGTATCTTCATCCATTAACCGCACGTCCCTGTCCAGTGCCATTACCGGGGTAGCCAGCCACCCCAAACCAAGCATACAACCCATAACAAGCGTTGCCTTAGCCCAATTGTAGTTTTTCTTCATACGATGTTTATTTGTCATTAAGTTACTCTATCCTCTTGCTAAAATAAGGTATAAAGCTACAATTATTATTAGAAATTTGAATATTTAATCTTGCTTTTTTTCTCGTCATTAATTGACATAAACACTGAAAATTTGACATAATATCAGTGACAAAAAGTCCTCAAAATCCATTGGCACATGCTTTGCATTAACTATAATCGAATGCAGGTTCACAAAGAACCTGAATCCAATTAAATGATAATGTTGAATTTAAAGATAGGAGACTAAAATTATGATGCCTGTAAGAAGAACTCAAAATTGGTTACCAAGTATCTTTAATGATTTCTTTGATAACGAGTGGATGACAAGAGCAAACGCAACCGCACCAGCGATCAACGTAATCGAATCCGAAAAAGATTATAAAGTTGAAGTTGCAGCTCCGGGTATGACAAAAGAAGATTTCAACGTTCGCATAGACGAGGATAACAATCTAGTAATCTCCATGGAGAAAAAGAGCGAGAGTAAAGAGGAGCAAAAAGAACATCGCTACTTACGCCGGGAGTTCTCATACTCGAAATTCCAACAAACCATGATCTTACCGGATGACGTGGATAAAGAGAAAATCGCTGCCGGGGTTGAACACGGAGTTCTAACCATCGACTTGCCGAAACTATCTCAGGAAGAGATTAAAAAAGCAGAGAGAACCATTGAAATTAAATAAAGACAGGTAACCAATGAAAGAAGCGATCGAACAATTCGATCGCTTCTTTTTTATTCCCTGTGTTCTAATACCTTAAAATAATCTTACCGTTGTAATGGGAAAGTCAATACTTGCTCTTTGTCTTTCTTCACGTCTGATTTATTAATCTCGATGTTCTCAACCAAGATTGAAGACGGGTATATTAAAGAAGATAGTAATTGACCGTTCAAAATATAATTGCTTACATTTTCCTTGCTGGAAATATTCAACATACGTTTCAGATTTATCAATGTCAATCCACTCACATCACCGAAACGGACTTGAGTTTCCTTACCATCCAAATCTACCCGATAGATACGAGAAGCTTTACCCGCTAAACTCCGCACGATATAAGCATACTTCAAACCTTCTTCTTTAGCAGCTTTAATCAATGCGCTCTTCATCTTTTCCGGTTTCGTTCCTTTCTCCACTTCAATATGAATGGTACCCGGAGCCGTGGAAAACATTCCATTTCTACTGGACAACAAGAAACGAGAACTACCCGTTGATTGAGGAGCGTACAAAGTCGGGGTACACCCATTCAACATGCTTTTGAAAATACCATTTTCAACCAATGTCATCTCTTTGGCAGGCACGATACCCTCTGCATCAATATTATAAGCTCCTAACAAAGAAACTCCATTATACTTATCCAAAGAGCTGTAATTTTTGATAGAAACTCGATTGTCTACAATCTTCATTCCCAAACGAGCATCTAACGTTTTCATCGGTTGAGCCCGGTCGGTATCGGGTTTACGATAAGCGAAGAGAGCTCCTCGTTTCAAGAAGTTACTTATAAAAACAGATGAACAAGCACCATCCTCAAGCAACACCGGACCTGCATAATATTCTGTAATTGCTGGCGCATTCTTCAACTTGATCAAGTTATCGGCAAAAGCCTTAACCCCTTTCTTTAATTCATCCAAAGAAGGCAAATCATCCGGACGAGCAACAAGCACGGAATATGCATCATCAATCCGAACGCCATCTTCTGTCATCACGTAAGCAGAGGCAACCAAGCTTGCATAACGTAACGGTTCTTTCAGCACAACCCCATCCGTGGTAGACTTGTACACTTCCATTTCCTGTCCGGTAATAGCCACGGATGAATCATAAATATCCTTATAGTCCTTGAAAATAGCAGATAATTCTTCTACAATATTCTCTAATTTTGCTCTATCAATCGTGTAAGCATTTTTCGGTTCCTCGATCCGGGTAACGGCATCCACCTTCTGTTGATCCTTCACGGCAGTTTCTTCGGCAGTCTTCGGGTTCGCCTTCAAATAAGCGTCCTTCATCGCTCCTGCCTGCAAAGACCATTTATACATGGCATCTGATCCTAACCAGAAATTTCTCCGGATTACATCATAATCAGCCTGTTCCGGCATTCCGGCCTGAACAGAAGCACATACATAATTAATATCATTATTATGATCGTAATCTCCCAAAAACATCTGCACCCCACCAACGGCACTCCAAGGGGACTCGTAAAAATTAGTAACACCACCTAACGCACCCACAACCTCAAACTGATGTGTACGTCCCAAAGTATAAGACAAGTAATATGGTTTCTGCATACCCGGCAACATCAATTGCTCCTTACTACGTTGCATCTCATCCTGCATAGCCTTAAAGATCACCTGATCCTGCTCATTCTGTGCGGATAATGATCCTGCCAACAGGAAAAACAATATAATCGATAATATATATTTCATTTTTATTCTAAATTTAAAATTTACGACCGAAGAACTCCAAGCCTCAATGATTTCGATCTATTCATTTTCAGTTTTCAATTCTCCATTTCATTTGTTCTGCGGAGCCGGTAAGATCGGGGGTAAATCTCTTGACTTCTGTCTACGTTGAGTCTCGATCTTATTTACCAGAATCATTGGGGAACTAGCCGTTACAGGCACCCAACCGGATTCCGCACCACACTCTCCCGTGAACACGCTGGGAGCATCACCTCCACATACAATATTAGAGAACATGGATAACGGGGTTCCAATCAAATCCACCCCACGAACCAACTGGTCCGGACGTCCGTCTACATAGATTCGGTACACTTCCAAGGGAGTCACGTTAAATGAATTCAAACTACCACCTTCCCCGGTCAACGTGAAACCACTGGTTACTTCTTTAAAATAGTACCCGTATTCTTTTCCTTGTTTTTTAGCCTCTTCAATCAACATGGAACGCAATTCAGCCTCCGTGTGAGGTGCTGTTGTCTCCACCACCAAATTAGATTGACGGGATACAGGATCACCACCTCCGGCAGTACGTCCATGCCCATTACTATGCGGGAATCCATCCAACGGCACGCGGCTCATCAAGAACTCTCTCAAAATACCGTCTTTCACGACATCAACCCGGCGAGCTTTCACTCCCTGATCATCATACAAATAAAAACCATTCAACTCTTCCCCGGCATAACTACGCAAAGTCGGATCGCAATACACTTGAAAGTCTGCAGGCAAAACCAACTCGCCTACTTTCTTCTTAAAAGTTTCACCACCACCTTTCAAACGGTGACCTTCAATACGATGACCGAAAATCTCGTGGAAGAACACCCCACTAGCCGGACCGGACAAAATAGCGGGTCCCGTGTAAGGATCAACAACCGGAGCATCACGCAACACGGTCAATCTTTTTACCATATCCTTAGCGTCAGCAATCATCCGGTCATTAGACGGAAGGTCCTTCGGATCGTATGCAAAGTATGACATATTCAACGGTAACTCCATACCGTCTTCTGCCTTCATGGAAGCACTAATCATGATTCGTGCATATGTTCTATTCTGCACAACTTCAGTTCCTTCCGTATTTACAAAATAATTCCGAAGCACTCGGAACGTCAAACTAACATCACCCGATTGTAATAACGGATATGCTTTAAATACCGCAGAAACTTCATTCAAACGTTTTTCCCAAGCAGCTTGGTCAACCGTCAACTTCTCAGCAGGAAGAGGTGCCTCGTAATATTTCTCCACCGGAGCCGCAGAGAATGAAGGAGCTTTATCCTCATCAGCAACACTCACCTGACTTTGAGTTTTCGCTCTCTGGTAAGCCTCCACGGCAAAATCATAACGTTTCATTACTTCAGCCCAGATTGCCTGACGAGTTGCATCAGCACCTTTTTCATCATCCAATCCCAAATAAGCCACCCGTACATTACCACGTTGATCTGCCGGGGCACCCATTGCATTATATTTAAAATTATCTAAAATAGTATCTCCCACCCGAATTTGTGGAACCATTGAACGAGAATGTTGTTCCACGGACATCATCGTGGCCCCGAAAGAACTCGAAATATTCACCGTCCGATCATCCATCACCCTAAAGTTCATGTGATAGGGAGGATTCTCCTGTTTCTGCAGCTCTTGCATATCAGCTGCCAACTCCTGTTTCAATAGTTGCAACAACTTATCCTGTTCCTGCGCATACGTTGTATGCACCGATAACAGCGAGAAGATACAACTAACAATAATCAATCCTAATTTTTTCATCTCTAATTGTTTTAATCATTTAATTTTTTGATCTCTGAAGATCACGCACTATTTCCATCAACAAAATTATAGTTCTCATTTTGTTATTCAAAATGAATCTACATTAATTCTTTGTTAATTCTTCCCTTTTCAGCTGTTAACTTTGTTAATTTAGTTTCTAAAAAACGGCTCTAAAAAAAACTCTCACAAACCAAAATATATCCACAACTCTCAAACAATATAAAAAATCATAAGGATTCATTTGTTCATTTTTACAAATCAACAAATGAATCCTTAAAACATCCTATTCTTCCGAACGTTGATATAATATTAAAACTCTATCTTCTTTTTCTTCTAAACAATAATATAACACAACCAACCCCAAGTAATAGTGGAACAATCCACATTATAACTATTTTTATGGTAGAGACTCCATCTTGAGAAACCACAACTTGATCATCAGGGGGATTTACTCGATTAGCATCAACAGGAAATTCTTCGTAAGACATATTACGGAATGTTTCCGTTATCAAGGTAAAATTCGAACTTCTAAAACCGGCCCTATTCTGCGAAAGCTCCAACGTACTAATACAATCAGCATCTCCAATCACAAAAATACGCTGCTCCTTATTCTTCACTAAACGAGTTAGATACAACATGATTGAATTAGAACGTTCCACCTCTCCAGCATCTGGGTTTAACACAGACTTTTCATTAATAAAATCAGTCGTTTCCTTCTCGATCCAAGATCCTTTACTTGCACTAGCCAAGACTTCTGTTATTTTAAATCCTTTCGTCGTATCAACAATTTCGATTGCGCAAGCTGAAGGAGTTATGATAGAATAACCTCGACGAAAATACTTGATATAGTTTTCTGAAACGATAGCAGCACCTTCTTTTATATCCGCAGCAATAATATCATCCAAATGAATCTCTGAAGGAGACACTATAATACCATCCGCAAAACGTAATCCTAATTTTTCAACAACTGGATTCATAAATTTCTGACGCTTAGGTTCTCCTAATATAAATAAATTTCCTCCTCGTGCCAAATAAGTATCAAAATTACGAGATTCCTCCTCCGTTAGATCACTTCTCATATCTGCTAGTACCACAATATCAATATCCTCTGGCACTGGTTGCCCTAATGATATTTCACGTATCCCGAATCCACTATTTATTAATGAATAACGGAATGTCTTATTCGACGCAAAAGCCCCGTACCCTTTTTCGCCCAAATCCATGCCACTTCTCTCTTTATGCCCGGTAACAAAACCAACCACGGGAGCTTCCTGAAGTAAAGTCTTCAACGCTGTAGAGATCTGTGCTTCATAAGGATAAACACTATTATCTTGATAAATACGCAAAATTGCCTTTTTCCCATTCGCAGCAGTAATCACCCGGGTAAACCGACCATTTTCTCCAGAAATATCATCTTTCTTTAATACCTCATCCAAAGGTAGAAAACGTTTAGGATTGTATCCAGAATACCTACATTTATCCTCCACGATCTGTTCTAGGGTCATCGTATCATAAGCAGCCTTCGCATAGGGCATATACCCTTTAGCGTAATAATAAACATATTCAAGTTTTGTTTCTGGTTTGAATCGCAAATATTGCTCAAATTGAGCTATATCATCAATTCTATTTCTTGGAGCACCTCGATCATAGGTCTCATCCAAATAGTTCACGTAAGTGGTAATCGTCAAGTCTCCTTTCAATTGTTCAAGAATCTGCTGGCTTTCCTCGGTTAACGTGTTCATCTTAGTTGCCGTTGAATCATAATAAATACTGAACTTCGGTAAAGACGAGATGTATCCTAAGGCCAACGCTATCAACAGCACGAAACTGTATTTCAACGAAGTTTTCCACTTGGCTAATCGCAATCTTTCTCCTTGTAACTTAATTACAGAAAGTCCTAAGAACATGAAAATCACCAAAACGAAATACAACGTATCCTTGGAACTGATCATCCCGTCAATAAATACTTTCGAGCGCCCAGATATAGCCAACCAGTAGGTGATATCCCGTACAAAATCATATTCTTGCCCGACACCACCAATGAAATTCAATATGGCAAGAATAGCAAGTGTCCCCACTACAGCAACAACCTGATATTTCGTGATTGTCGACATAAACAACCCGATAGCTCCATATGCCAAAACCGTCAAGAAAACACCCAACACTCCGGTTAACATCAACGGGACATCCGGAGCCTGCACAGAAATACACGTACTGATAACCGGCCCCATCAAAATCACACACAACAGCAAAGCATAAACTACGACGGCTAAGAATTTACCCAAAATAATCTGCAAATTCGACACCGGTGACGAATACAATAATTTTATAGATCCACTGCTCAATTCACGACTCATCAGCCCCATCGTGAACAACGGAATATAGAGATATAAATTCTCCAACAAATTGGAAAGAATTCCCGTGTATCCACTAAACAAAGAGGAAGTCACCGCAAACATCCGATAACCCAATTCTTGATTTTTAAGTTGTAAAGCGAGAGTATCACTGTAAGCCATACCTACCTGAAAACTAAAAACTATCAAGATAAGCCATGCAATAGGAGAGAAAAACAGAACTCGAAGCTCTGATTTTGTAATCCGTATAATCGTTCTCATTCTTATAATCTTTTAAAATAACGTATTATTATATTAACACCCGTCACGCATCCTTTCCGGACAATTTGGCAAACACCTTATCCAAGGACTCCTTCTCCAAAGAAATCTCCCGTAAATGCCATTGATTCGAAACCGCCTGTTCTACCACCCGTCTAATAATCGAATCATCCCCCTTAAAATGTAAACGGATACGGGTATTCGTCAACCGCTCCACCCGCACGACGCCCTCTATCTTCATCAACTCTTCCGAAGAGGGAGCGTTGTGCATAATCGTAAGTAAAGCGCTAGGAGACATATATGTGTTAAAAGCATTAATCGTACCTTCAAACACTTTCTGTCCATGTTCAATCATCATAATATAGTCACAAACGGCTTGCACCTCGGGTAATATATGAGTTGAAATCAAAACAGCCCGATCCTCTGCGATTTCTTGGATCAAACGTCTAACCTCCATAATTTGATTCGGATCAAGCCCATTGGTCGGTTCATCAAGAATCACAAACAAAGGGTTATGAATAATCGCCTGCGCAATCCCTACACGTTGTTGGTATCCCCCGGAAAGATTTCGAATCTGTCGTTTGCTAAAATGTGTTATTCCACACTTTGCTTTAGCCCTCTCCATCGCCTCAGGAATCTCCTTTTTAGGCATCAACCGGATATCCGCACAATGATATAAATATTCGTCTACCGTCATCTCCGTGTGAAGAGGAGCTTTTTGAGGTAAAAAACCGATAAACTTCTTCGCCTCAATCGGACGCTCCCTTAAATTTATACCATTAATAAAAACATCCCCCTCCGTTTGTGTTAACACGTTGCAGATAATATTCATTGTTGTGGATTTACCCGCTCCATTAGAACCCAATAACCCAAACACGCCATTCTCCTTTATCGCAAAATTGATATCTCGAATAGCCCAATCTACACTATATTTATGAGATAGATGTTTAACCTCCACTATTTTATTTAACATACATTCAAATTTTAATGTGAAAACATACCTTCTATAGCTCTACTTACGTTGTCTCCTATATATAATAGAAATACCCGAAATAGCGAGAGAAAGAGGGAAGAGTACCATAAAAAATAATTTAATCCAAAATCTCCAGCCGGGAGACAGATCAATATGATTATCTATTGCCGCAATGCGTTCCGTATCTATCGGGAATACATCATCTGAAAGCCAACGGAATGAACCAGAAATAATCTCAATATTATTCACCTCCATCCCTGGACGTGACAATCCAAATTCTTCATTCGTGATAAAATCACTATCACCAGAAATCACGATACGTTGTTCCTTATCACCAACTTTACGTCTCAAATATATCAATGTTGCATAAACACCTTCCTTCTCTCCGGCTTCAGCATTGCAAATGAAATCACCATCTACAAGATCTTTCGTTTCATATTCGACCCAAGCCTTATCACCCGTTTCCAACACGGGATAAACCTCAAAATCCTTCACATCCGAATAATCCAATGCCAAAGATGAAGGCACCGATACACCATATCCAAAATCACGCATACGGGCAAATGTTGAATGTTTCTCAACAGCCTCCTCCGTGTAAGTCGTTCTCAAAACAACAGGAGAACCTAACTCGTTCGGACAAGCCAATACTCCATCCGAGAAACGAACTCCTAAAGAAGCCGTCAATTCATTCATGTTTTCACTTCTTCCATACTCCCCTAAAATCACCATATCCCCTCCTCTTGCCATAAAATCCTTCACGTTAGCCAGTGCTTTTTCCGATAAAGGTTCTCGCAAATCTGAAATAACAAGCACTGAAATATCATCTGAAACCTTCTCGTGATCCAAATCAATCTCTCGCGTGTCAAAACCTTGATTTAACAATGAATAACGGAACCATAAATCTTTCGCAAATAAATAGAAACCACGTCCTCCATAATTATTAATACTCCGTGAACCGTATCCCGTAGAAAAGGCTACCATCGGAGCTTTAGCCACGAAACGTTTCAACATAGCCGTAATTTCAGTCTCTCGCGGATGACGCTGGTTATCATTAAACAACCGCAAAAACGCTTTTTTACCATCTTTTTGTTCTGCAATACGAACAAACTGATAGCCTTCGCCACTTAAATCAACAACCTTATCAATCTCCTCCGGAGATTTAAACATTTTAAAATTCAAATCACTAATCTTACAAAGAGCCTTAGCACGCTCTTCATCAGTCATATTCGGATATTGTGCATCAAGATCTGGATTACTTGCATGATGGTAATAATATACATATTTCATCTTGATATCCGGTTTGAAACGCACATAACGTTCAAAACGTTCAAAATCCCAATTCCGGTTAAAAGGTAATCCAGCGAAATAATCTGGAGCTAAAATATTCACATATGTTGTAATGGTGAGTGGTTGAGTTAATTTCTCCATCACCTCTTGGCTCTCCGGAGACAACGTGTTACTCTTCGTGTAAGTCCCGTCATAATACAACTTTGCCTCTGGCAAAGAAGTCAAATAACCCAACAACAACGCCGTTACGATAATCGTACTATATTTTAGAATTTTCGTACGCAAAGACATGATCTTCTTCTCCGTGTTTAATTTCAGTACAGAGAGCGAAAGAAACAATCCGATTACAATCAAAAAATACATCACATCCGCACTAGGCAGTAATCCCTCAATAAAAGAAATCGAACGTCCATAAATTGACAACCAAAAAGTAATATCTCGGACGAAATCAATTCCTTGACCAACATCTCCGATAAAATTCAATACAGCTAAAACCGCCAGCGTACCCACTGCCGCTACCACTTGATAGGCCGTAAGTGTCGACATAAACAACCCGATCGCTGAATAAGCCAAAATCAAAAGATAGATTCCCAACATTCCGACCAAAAGCATGGAAATCTGGAAATTTTCAATTGTCAACCAAGAGAAAAGCACGTTCAACCCGATAATACTCATCAAAGCTGCACCATAACACATCATGGCTAAATACTTTCCAAATATAATTGAAGAGTTCTTCACCGGAGAGGAATATAACAACTTGATCGAACCCGATTGATACTCACGGCTCATCAACCCCATTGTGATCAACGGGATATATAAATAAAGGTTACGTAAAATCGGTTTTAAAATACCCGTCATCCAACTATTATAAATCGCAGACGACACATTCCATAATCCGCTACCCAGAGATTGAGCTCTCAACTGACTATCAAAAACATTTGCATAATCATACCCTATCAACAAGGCAAAAATAATCAACACCAACCAAGCTACAGGAGAATAGAACATAGAACTCAGTTCTATTTTAGCCACTCTAAACGTCTGTCTTATATTACTATTTAATTTCATATTCACGCTATTTTACTTTTCCGGATAATTGTGCAAAAATCTGATCCAAACTACACCTTTCAACCACAAGCTCTTTCAAATTCCAATCATTCATTACGCTCGCTTCAACATATTTCTCCGTAACCGTATTATCCTCGTTAAAAAATATTCTAAAACGGTTTTCCGACAACGCCTCCACTCCCTTGTTTGGAGCCAACCGGACAAGCACCTCCTTTCCCGGAGAATTATTCAACTCAATAATAAAACTATCAGGAGCGATATAATTATCAAAATCTTCCATAGACCCAGAAAACACTAAATGACCATTATCAATCATTTTTATATCATTACATATCGCTTGCACTTCAGACAATATATGGGTAGACAATAACACGGAGTGTTCTTCCGCAATCTCTCGAATCAGGTTACGAATATCCACAATTTGATTCGGATCCAGTCCATTTGTTGGCTCATCCAGCACCACAAAACTTGGATTATGAACAATGGCCTGTGCAATCCCCACCCGCTGTTGATATCCTCCAGAAAGATTCTTGATCAAACGATTACGAAAATGCGCAATCGAACAACGTTCCAAAGCGATATCAACAGCCTTATTCACTTCTGACTTATCCATCAAACGCAAAAAAGCTGCATTCTGCAAATACTCCTCCACTGTCAAATCCGTATACAGAGGAGGCTGCTGAGGCAAAAAACCAATATACTTTTTAGCCTCTACAGGATTTTCTCGTAAATTAATGCCATTAATAAAAACTTCCCCTTCTGTCTGATTCAAAACTCCACAAATAATATTCATTGTAGTTGACTTGCCGGCTCCATTAGATCCCAGTAAGCCCATCACCCCCTTCTTAGTGATATCAAAACTAATATCTTTTATCGCCCATTGCACACTATAGCGATGAGACAGATTTTTTACTGATACAATCGAACTTCCCATATTTACTCTTTATTAGGGATTTCTTGCAGGCACATACGACCTGCAAGAAAAGTATCCCATCCTAATTTATCCCTGATTAATAATTCCAATGATCTAATTGCTTATATTGGATATCCACTATCCGACCCACTCTCTGGTCTGCCGGATAGGCTCCTTTCGGGTAAAGCACTTTTTTCTCCTCTGCCACATTTTTGGCTTCACGAATAAACAATATGTAGAATTCCCCATTCTCAAGCCCCACAGCCATATGTTTGTTGTACATTGATTCAGCATTAATTGCTGTCACCTTTGCCCCAAAACTCTTATACAAGACTACCGAATTCTTCGGGTTTTTAAGATCTAGGAAGTAGACATTATTGCCCGCCCCAAAGAACGCATACTCCGGCTTATCCAACGGCACAGTCACTGTTGACGGCACCTCTGGCAACCCTTTTATCTCGTGTAATAACACCTCTTGTAGCACCGGACGAGCAGAAGATCCCTTCAAACGAATCAATTCCAAAAATACCTTATCAGTACTTTCCTCTCTCAACAATAGATAAATTCCATATTGATTTGTCCAATCTTCAAGCGCCCCATATCCAAACATCCCCATCTTAATCAACTCGTAACCTTCCATATTATCTAGTGGAACAATCACATCCTCCTCTGTGTTCTCAATCCCCCGGGCTGGCAATGCTACAAATCTGCCGGCTCCAGCAATATCATCCCAATAATCGCTATTCACCGTGTAAAGCATCCGCTTGTTCTTTCCATCATACACTACGGCATATCCCGTACGATTTGCCCGATAAAATCCACGGGCCACCCGACATTGCTCCAACGTCTCTCCTTCAAAAGAAAGCGGGGTCTGCAAGAAATACTCGGAATTGTATACAGTCGCTACTGCCCGAAAACGGGAGTACAACTGTCCCTTCTGATCGGCCAGTACATCCACCCGGTCCATGAACGTACCGGGATAAATAATTGCTCCCGCTGGGTAGACGCCCCCATCAAACGATTCCACCATGTCAATCTGTTTCTCGAATGATTCTCCACTTAAATCCACAGCACCACTCTCTTGGAACACGCAAACATTACCGATTATCGTCTCATAATCTACCTGCGCCCGAAAATGCTCCTGTAGTGCAATAGGACCTGTTCCCAATTTTCCATCATTTGCCATGACGTAAACATCGTCATAGAACTTCACTTTTTTAAACTCTTCAGCATCACTATCATACTCCAAATTCGAAAAGTAAGACAAGCGTGATTCGCCTTCCACATCCGACAAAATCATCCACGAATAATTATTCTCAAAAATCCCCACCACGTCAAGTGATGCACGATTCATGTACGTGATGCCATATTTGGTATCCGTCACCTCCAATACCACCTTACCGTCTTTAAAAATAGTGTCCACCGCCCAATTAAAATCACGTTGATTCCACTCCGGTCGCGTATTCCCGTTCACGTACCAGTTATACGTGTAGCGGTCTGACTCCTCCGGAAGTTCAAGATTGAAATCGGGCGTAATACTCAATGATTCCCCAAAAGTCACCGAATAAGTTGGTTTTTCGAAAGTAATTTCCAATTCATTGATGTTTTTGTAATCATAATTTCCCTTATCTTCATAGCAACCGGACATCACAGCTACCACAAACAATAAAAAAGTTATATATATCTTCTTCATACCATCTTTCCATTTACAAATTAATACATCGGGATCTCCATCGGGTCTCCATTTTCTTCTTTGATATTATTGGCGAGGATGTACGCTTTCGTTTTCAATGCAATTTTTCGTTTTTCGGTATCACTAAGGCCCTCAAATGTCGAGAATCCCTCATTAGCAGCAATTATGGTCTCCAACTTCTTGAAAGAATACTTGCCAAGATATGCATCCGTAACTTCTTGTGTCCACCACAACGGTATTACTTCTTGATCGTTAAATCGAATCTTCACGTCCGAATATCCCGTGTAACCCAAACCAAAATTCTCGTTTGCCACTAACCGCAACGTTAGGTACACTTGTTTATCTTTCAACGACGGAGCTTTTTTCAACGTTACAGGCAACACATCCGAAGCCATCCCCTTATGAAACATCAGTTTTTCCGGAAGCGAATACTGATCCCCAGTAGCAGTTGTCAACGAGTCCACCACGCTCACCCGGTATTCCGTGTCCTCCTCCAACAATGCACCGATCAACTTGATCTGAAACTCGTGCGTCAACTCTGTCTCTCCCACGTAATGTGAAAAAGAGTACCCCACAGTATCGATCCGTTCCCGAGCAGTGGCCGACGTTTGTTTCCAACGTTCAAAAAATAACGAACGATTCGCATGATATGTTTCTATCTCCTGCTTGTCGCAACTCACTAAACTCAATGCCGCAAGCAGCCCCAGCAACAAAGTATACATTATATCTTTATTTTTCATAATTTCTGCTACAATAATTAATGAATATTTTCACTATCTGGCGTGGGAACTACAAATGAATCTAGATTCATATCCTTAATCAGCTTTTCTCCATATTTCTTGTAATAAAAGAAAGTTTGTCCCTCGGCGAAGAACTCCCGGCGAACCTCTCCCAACAAACGAGCCTTGAACGTTTCCATATCCGTGATACCCAAATCCACGGAACCGTCACAATTCCGTCCTACACGTACCTTAGTGATAAACTCGGCAGCTTTTGCCCATTGACCGATAGAAGCGTAATACTCTGCCAACACAAAGTGCATCTCACTCATACGAATCATAGGAACCATATCCTCAATTTTCGCAAGTACCTCCGCATCACCTGTTTTAGAAGGTACATTCTTCAATGGCATATAGTCTCCTTGATCATCATAAATCATCACCAATCGATAGTCCCCGGCATCAGCAAAATCATCATTCCAAATTTCATCATATTTACTGATCGTCAAACAAGCATTACTAGAAGAAGTTGCAAACTCCGTGTAATCCGTCATCAGTGTCGGGTAAGACAAGCAAAAAATTAAGTCTTCGGAAAATTTGAAATCCGGATTCCAACGGGCGTCAATACTCACATACTCCAAAGCCGGTCTTTTCTCCTCGGGATACACTAGGAAATCCACAACCTTTTGTGCATTTGCCGCAGCAAGAGAATGTTTGTCTCCACCCCAATAGCTATAAAAACGTGCCATCAATCCGGTCACAGCCAAAGCATTAATTCGATAACCGCGATAATAATAGAACGGCAACATCTCCACGGTAGAACCATCATTTCCGGACACGGCAGTTGAAAAATCCCCTTTAAAACGATTATAGCCACTTAACATCGCTCTGTGTGCCAAATCCAACGTGTCATACGCCATAATCATCTCTTGTGCTGCTTTCAAATCCACCTCAATAGCCTCCATAGTCTCCTCCACCGTCAAGGGTGTCTGCCCTCCATAATACGGAAACTCTTTAACATAAGGAATATACAATCCTGAGGGATTAGAACTTGGCGCAGGTGCGAACATCCGTAACAAGTCAAAGTGCAACCAAGCACGAGCAGCCAGTGCCTCCCCTTTGATCATCAATCGCTCGGGCTCTCCCGTGCGAAAATCCTCTCCCGTCAACTTATCAATATTGCTAATGATGTTATTACAATTGGCAATCGCAGTATAAGCCGTACTCCATACTCCATCAATTGCCTCCTTTATATCATCGTTTGCATCGTAAGCAAACGTTCCAGCTTGATAATAATAATGGTAATTTTTGATATTATAAAAATTCTCACCCTGCAAACACCATACCCGTCCCATAGCATCCAACATACCAAACGATAATTCCTTTCCATACAATTTAGTACTGGCCATCTGCTCATACACACCATTCAAAGCATTTTGAAACCCAGTAGCCTCCTTGAAAAGGTCTGCCTCTTCAATAGAATTTTCGGGAGTTACATCCAACCAATCGGTACATGAAGAAAAAAGCATTCCCCACATAACCAGTATAAATAATATCTTTTTATTCATAACAAATCTAATTTTAGTCATGCGTCATATCATAATGAAATTTTAACAGAGAACGAAACCGTACGAGCAAAAGGATAGCTGGTACCTCGTTCTTGCTTCACGCTGGAAAGATGCAACAAATCCGTCATACCCAACGTGAACCGACACATACTCAAGTTCAGTTTTTTCGTCAAATCGGCAGGCATATCATATCCTAATTCCAACGAATTCCACGACAACATATTGTAATCCTGTACGAACCTAGAAGTCGGCTTAGTACTCTCTATGCCATCACGCCCAGAAGTCAACGCTTTATACTTCGCGTGATCACCCGCTTTTTTCCATCTACCAGTAAGTACTCGTTCGTCCACGTTATCCGTATAAACATTCACATTCTCAACCTTATCCACTAACGTTTGGTTATAACGCTGTCCGCCAGCCTCGTACATAAAGTTCGCGAATAAACTGAATTGTTTGTAAACCACGTTAAAACCGAACATTCCCTGTACAGTCGGTTCTGACGTACCCAGCACCACCTGATCGGATGCACTCCAACTTTTCGTCTGACGTCCCTCTCGATTCAAGAAAACTTCTTGTCCATCAGCAGGATTAATACCCAAAGAACGTACGCCCCAGATGGAGCTTAACGAGCCACCCTCTTCATATTGAAGGAAAGGTTGTGATTGCAAGGCCTTTTCCGGGTCATCCCAAGCATAAGACTCCTCAAACATTTTTTTCACTCGTTCATTATACGCTTTCAAACTCTCTGAAATCTTCTCGATTCGATTGACATTGTGAGCTAAATTCGCATTAAACACAACCGACAAATCATTCCGACTGAATGCGGACACCCTCAAATCGAATTCATAGCCTTTATTAGAAATCTCTCCAATATTATCGCGATAAGAAGTAAAACCGGTAGAAGTCGGCACAGTCACATCATTAATCAAATCTATTGTCCGCTTGTTGTAGTAGCTCCCCTTAACATACAACAATCCTTTAAAAAGCGTCACTTCTCCTCCAACATCCAACGAGTTAGTCGTTTCCCATGTCAAATTCTTATTTCCTAGAGCCTGTAATTTTGTACTGATTCCCGTTTTGTACCAATTATCGGTCGAGATCAAGTACATTGTGCGTGCCGCATAAGCCGGGAAATTCGCTTTACCCGTTTGCCCATAAGAACCACGTATCTTCAATTGGTCTATAAAACCAAGATCTTGGAAGAATTTATATTTGTGTAGATTCACACCTAAACCCAATGACCAGAAAGGAGCGAATCGTTTATCCGCACCAAAAGCAGAGGATCCATCAATTCTCAACGATATGTCAGCTAAATAAATATCTTTGAATGAGTAATTTGCAGAGAAAATAAAACCAAGTAATCTCCTAGTGCTCTCAGAAAAATCCGTCTTATTGTACATTTCCTTGGCGTACTCCGGAGATGACAAATCACCGGAAGGGAATCCCAAGTAAGTTGCATTATCAGAATCAGACTTAGTCTCTTGCATGTTAACACCAGCCAAAGCATTAATCATGTGATTATTCAAAACCTTATTGTACGACAAAGTCGCATTCAAATCCCAAGTTAACCCATCATCGTGAGTCAAATACAAAGCTCCAGAAGCCAAATTACCTACAGACAAGTGATTCAAATTTTCCGGCTGCTGGGAAAGAGGGTCATAAAAACGCTTGGATTCTCCCATCGTTTTCGTCAAGCTCAACTGCCCTTTCAACAACAACCCGCTAACAATGCTCCAATTCAACGAAAAATTATTAATAAATTCATCTGTATCCGATTTGTTGAAATTCTTCAACCCAGCTTCGTACAACGGATTCGGGCGATTCATATCACCGCCTGTCCCCCAATATCTCATCGTTTTGACATATTGCCCGTTCTCATCCTTATACTCGTCGTAAGGCAACTGCTTTGCATAATCAGAAAAATCGCCATAAGGTGATTCCTCCGACCGAACCCGCTGGTAGGATAGTTGGTTTTTCAACATAAACGTCTTGTAAGTATATTGAAGTGAGAACCCGGCACTTACACGGTCACGCAAAGATCCTTTCATCACACCGTCTTGATTAGCGTATAGCAGCTCTATACCAAAACGTACATTCTCACCACCACCGTCAACGTACACACTATGCTTGTGGTTAAACACGGTTTGTAACGGCTTCGCCAGCCAATAAGTATTCACGCCTTTTGTCACGTTCGCCAATTTCTCATTGTACTCCTTTTTCAAATTGTAAGGGTCCGTATACGAATCGTTCTCATCCACCACAAAGCAACCTGCCAAACGCTCTACTTCCAATTTCTCTCTAGCATTCAACAAATTGTAATCAGTTAAATCCGGAACAATCACATCTCCCACAAAATTATAATCAACATTCAATTTACCGGCTTTTGGAGTTACCGTCGTGATCACCACCACGCCATTAGCTGCACGAGAACCATAAAGAGCTGTTGCTGACGCATCTTTCAAGATTGTGATTGATTCAATCCGATTCGGATCCATATCATATAATTTGGAAACATTCACCTCAAAACCATCCATAATAAAAGTCGGCAAATTCGGATTGTCCACCAAGTTGGATTTCGCCAATGCATCACTTTCCAACTGCTTCACTCCAATACCGGATTCACCACGGATATACACCTCGGGCAACGCATTCGGATCTGATCCCCAACGATTATTCTCCTTAATTCGGAACGAGGGATCGAATGATTGAAGAGCCTTGATCACGTTCGTCTTTGACACCTTAAGCAGATCCTCCTTTTTTACCGTAACGGCATTTCCCGTAAAACTAGATGAACGGATATTACTAAAACCCGTCACCACCACATCTTCCAATGTCTCCACATCCTCCTTCATCACGACATTAATAGTATCCTTCCCGGCATACGTAATCTCTTGGGTAACCATACCCACGAAAGAATACACCAACGTAAACTTCTTTGGAGCATTCGGAATCGTCAACGAGTATTTCCCGTCGTGGTCCGTTGCCGTTCCGATAGCAACGCCCTTCATCTGCACGGTAACCCCGGGAAGAGGATGTTTTTTCTCGTCAGAAACCTTTCCCGTTATAACGATCTTCTTTATTTCCTTATCCTCTTGGACATCCCTAGGTCGCACAACAATCATATTTCCGTTAAAAACGTATGTCAAATCTGAATTCTTAAAAACAGATATCAACACCGATTCCACAGTTTCATTGTTCACGTCCAAAGAAATCTTTCCCAATTGCTTTACTTGCTCTATATTAAACAAGAAATAAAGCTTCGTCTGACGTTGAACTTCATCAAATAACTTCTCCACACCCACGTTCTTCATTTTCAAGCTCACGCGTTCCTGTTGAGCCAAACTATTGGCTGACAACGAAAGCGTAAAGCAACAAGTGAGTAAAAAAAACAGTTTCATAATTACTAAAATTTTACGCCATGGTCTTTTAAAAAAAGACTGGCACAATCGTTTTTTTTTCATACATTTGTACTTAAAGTTATTAATACCTCAACAAGAAACTACGCCAAATAGTTTTTGTTGTACTTAATTACAAACGGGAAGTACGCCAAATACTTTCCGTTTTTATTTTGATACAATAATCGTCTTTCCTTGAACAGAAAACGTTACCCCTGTTGATAAGGTAATCGCCTCCAAAATTACACTGACATCTTTATACCGTTCCATATACCCCGAAAAATGTAGCTCTTTCACGGAAACAGTTTGATAAAAAACATCCACATCATACCAGTTCGACAAAACAGTGAGAATATCTTCCAACCTCTGATTTTCAAACCGGAAAATACCGTCCTTCCAATCCGTATAAACTGCTACATTTACCTCTTTCACATCAATCTTTCGACTTCCTTGCTTAAACTCGGCCATCTGTCCAGGCTTTATCATACTCTCCTCTCCTGATGCCAAAATCTTGACCCCCACACTCCCCTTAACCAATACGGTTTGAATGTTCCCCTCTTGATGAGTGTTAACGTTAAAAGAAGTCCCATACACCCGAACCTCCACGCCTTCCATTTCTACCAAAAATGGACGTTCAGCATCTTTCGTTACCTCAAAATAAGCTTCCCCCGATAAATATACCTTACGCTCTTTTCCATCAAATTTAACAGGATACTTAATTCGAGTAGCTGAATTCAGATATACCAATGTTCCATCTGCCAACTTCACCTTATATTCCCCGCCACGAGGAACTTCAAGTTCATTAAAACGAAGCTCATCCATACCTTTTTCCACGGAAGAAGTATATACTAAACGATCTTTTTCTCCGGTAACCGTTATCTCCTTATCTTCCGAAATCACGCCCTCTTCCTCTTCTTTCAAAAACACCTTACGCCCATCATCCAAAACAAGTACTGCTTGTGAACACCCCGGTTGAATTCGTGTAACAGACGATGTCACTACAGGAGCTTGCTCCGTTTCATGGATCAACCTCCATGATCCGACAACTAAAATAGGAAACAATAACACGGCCGCATATTTCCACCAACGACCAATACCTCTCGGAGAAACTTTTCCCACACGTTTTTCAAAAGCATACAATGCCTTTTTATCATCTATCTTTTCATAAACAACCCGTTCCTTTGAAAATAAATCCTCTTGGCAAACTTGTTCAAAAAATCTTCTATTTCGAGCCTTCTCTTCACTCCATTTCTCTAATTCCTGCCGTTCCTCCTTGGTTATATCTCCAAGCAAGTACAACTGTAACAAGTGAACAATTCTATCGGGACAATGATTCTTCATTTCATAATTTTTGCATCATATACAACCATGACACAAAAACGAGGTATCCTAAATTCATCTTTTTTTGAAAAATAATCAAAAAAGATGCACGACATCTTATAAAGATATGATATTCAATACAATTAACAAACAATACGACTTACCTAATCGTTCACGCAGAAAATACATCGCTTTCTTTTTCTGTGTTTTCACCGTTTCCACGGAAAGTTCCAATACTTGAGCAATTTCCTCATTTTTCTTACCTTCCAAATGCAATTTGAACACCTGCCGACAACGCTCCGGCAATTCATCCACGGCCCGATGCAACGCCCGGTACATCTCCTCACGCATTAACCGATAATCTTCGTCCTCTTCATCCTGCTCCTGCAATAAAATCTCTGCATGCCGCCGTTCAACCTCTTGGTGCTTTAAATAATTCAAGCAACGATTTTTGACCGAATCATACAAAAATGCCCGGAATCCATGATATGAATTATACTTTTTATCACTCTCCCAAATAGCAATAAAAACCTCCTGCACAATATCTTCCGACACTTCCTGCTGTCTCACATAACGCATAGCATATAATACCAGATAGCGATAGAATGAACCAAACAACTCACGGAAAGCCGGCATTTGCTTTCTATTTATCTGGTCTATAAACTCTTCTGGTTGCATACCCATGTATCTCTAATAATTGTTTGCCCACATTACTTTATGACAAAGCTATGATTTTTCAATCAAAAAAAACAAAAAATATATCATAAATTCAAAGAAACACAAAACACCCCCAAAAGCTCTTATCGAACTTTTGGGGGTTCACACAACATCTTGACAATTCCATACTACTTATTTCCGCTTTCTCCTCATCCACAACACCACGCCCCAAATCAGCAATATAGCGGGTACAATTCCCATACACGCTGTCTTCAAATAAGGCATCGCTTTCCGGCTCAAGTGTATCTTATTATCCGTTCCCATAGGGCGACGGACATCAATAGGCGCCTCTTCATCAGAGAGCCAATAGAACGTACCTGTAACCAAAGTATAATTGGCCGTCATCACCCGCAAATTCCTCCGGATAGAAAACTCTTCATTACTGATACAATCCGCATCTCCAAGAATCATAATCCTTTGCTCACGATCTCCCACCTTCCGGGAAAGAGCCAAAGCCACCGGGTACATCGCCTCTACCTCTCCGGCCACCGTATTAAGAATCACGCTATCATTCACGAAATCCCTCGTCTCCATCTCGTTCCAGCATCCGGTCGTATCTGTCCGTAAAATCTCCGTCACCTTAAATCCCCGATCTTCCGTGTAGGCCAATCCCGCAGCCCCGTTCATCACGATCTTCGCATTCCGGCCGATCAACATCTCCTGAAAGAAATAAGACATCTCTCCCGCCTCCGGCGTGGCATTCACGATCATCAAATCCGGTTGAATATCCTGTTTCACCTGTACCAAAACTCCCGGCAAGAAACGAACCCCGAACTGCTCCACGAGAAGATTCATAACATCCTGCCTTCCCACCTCTCCGGCAATCACCAAATTCCCTCCACGGGCAATATACCTATCTAACTTTTCCTGTTCCCCCGGCTCCAAAGGTTTTGTCAAATCGGCAATCACCACGATCTCAATATCATCTGGGATATCAGAAGTTCCAGCAAGAGAAACATTCTCCACGTCAAACCCTTGATTAATCAAAGAATAACGGAAATTCTTCAATTGCGAAAAGAAAAGATAATCCTTCGCCCGGTCCGAATCAATCGAACGTTCCCCATGTCCGGTCAAGAACCCGACTTTCGGCAATTTCATGGTAAATCGTTTAAACGTCACCGCCATCTCCGCCTCGCTGGGGAACTTCACCATATCATCGAATAGACGCAGAAAAGCCTTCTGCCCATTCTCCCGTTCCACGATCCGTACAAAACGATTCCCCTCGTCCGACAAATCCACCTTCTTCTTCAACTCTTCGGGTGCCATAAACATCTTAAAATTCAAATCACGCATATCCGCCAATTGCTCTGCTTTCTCCTTTGCCGTCGTATTCGGAAATCGCACGTCCAACCAAGGATTATTAGAAACCGAATCGTAATAATACACGTACTTCATCTTGATCTCCGGCTTAAACCTCAAATACTGCTTAAACCTCTCCAAATCCGAATTTACCATATTGGGCATTCCGATATAATAATCCCGATCCAAGAAATTAACATACGTGGTAATCGTCATTCCCCCTTCCAACTTACTCATGACCTCCTGACTGTTAGGCGTCAAGGTATTCCGTTTCGTCTCCGTCGCATCATAATAGCACATCATCACGGGACGAGACGTCACGAATCCCAACAACATCGCGATCACCACCACGCCAAGATACTTTCCCCAAACCATGGAAAAAGAAACCCTCTGTCTCGTGGACTGCAATTTCAAGATACTCAACAACAGGAACATGGAAATCACGATCACGAAATACAAAATATCTTCACTACACAACAAACCGCTGATCATCTCGTTCGTACGCCCGGAAAGACACAACCAATACGTGATGTCCCGAACAAACGCTATATCCTGCCACACTTGATTCATGTAATTCAGTACGGCCAGAATAATCAACGTCCCGATAGCCGCAACCACCTGATAGGAAGTTAGGCACGAAACAAAAAGTCCGATAGCCGCGTAAGCACACAACAACAAATACAACCCCAGCAAACCGGATAACGCCTCGGCAAAAGCAAAATTATCCACCACGCAAGCCGCGTAACCGATATACAGGATTAACGTTCCCAACAGCACCAACCCGTAAGCCATCATCGCCAAGAACTTACCCATGACAATCTGAGACGAGGTCACCGGTGAAGAATACAGCAACTTGATCGACCCGCTACTAAACTCCCGGCTCATCAACCCCATGGTCAGTAAAGGCATATAAAGGTACAAATACTGCTGTACCGTGTTATACAACCCGAACATACCCCCCAACAAATTCGCCGTCAAAAATCCATTCCCGAACCCCATATCTTCCCGGTAAACGAAATCCGCCATCAACCCCGTGAACTTCAATCCGACTTGAACGGTAAAGGCCACAAGGATCAGCCAAGCTACCGGGGAATAAAACAAAGTAAACAACTCTGCTTTCGCTATTTTCAATATTCTTCTCATAATATACTTAATTTCTTTTGACCTATATCTTATCTTTTCCCTTCACCATTCGCCTTGCCGGATAATTTAGCAAACACCTCGTCCATGGAACTCTTCTCCACCACCAACTCTTCCAATCCCCAGCCCCGGTTCACGCTTTGCTCCGCCACCCTTCTCGCCGTCTCCCGACATCCGTCATAACGCAAACGGAACCGGTGATCCGTAACCCTCTCCACGTTACTCACTCCCTCCCAAATAAGGCTTGCCTCAGCGGGGGGATTTGCCAACGTTACCATGATCGTGTTCGGCTGTATATAATTATCAAACTGATCCAACGTACCCGAAAAGACCAGCTGACCTTGTTCTATCATCTTAATTTCTTCACAGGTAGCCTGTACCTCTGAAAGGATATGCGTGGACAAAAGCACGGAGCGTTCCTCGGCAATCTCTTTAATCAGATGCCGCACCTCCACGATCTGGTTCGGGTCCAAACCATTCGTCGGCTCGTCCAGCACCACGAACTTCGGATTATGCACGATCGCCTGCGCGATTCCAACACGCTGTTGATACCCTCCCGATAAATTCCGTACCAGCCGACTGCTGAAATGTGAAATCCCGCACCGGGCTTTCGCCTCGTCAACCGCCTTTTTCACATCCATCTTATCCACCATTCGCAGATCCGCACAATACGTGAGATACTCGTCCACAGTAAAATCCATGTACAAGGGTGGTTTCTGGGGTAAGAAACCGATATTCTTCTTCGCCTCCACCGGATTCTCCCGGAAATTGATTCCGGCAATGTAAACTTCTCCCTGCGTTTGTTTCAACACCCCGCAAATAATATTCATCGTGGTGGACTTCCCGGCCCCGTTCGATCCCAGCAATCCCACAACCCCCCGCTGATCTATCTCGAAATTAATATCTCGGATAGCCCACTGCACATTGTAACGATGAGACAGATTTTCTACTCTTACAACTGATTTTTCCATACAATAATTTTATAATTCAAACATCTATACCCTCAATTCAAAGACAACACGTCCCCCGTTTATAAAGTTTATAAGCTCCGAGGACCTCATTTACAGGACTCCCGTCACTTTATAAACTTTATAAACTTTACGGACTTTATAAACTCTTGATACTAGTAAGTCTTGTTACCTATCTTCACCAAATCAATATTATACTCTTTCTTGAAATGATTCACCAGAATATCATACTTCTCCTTCACCAGCGGGTAAGTCAAATCACTGGCCCACTGAGTGGACGTCCGGCAAAGAATACTTGCCAAAAAATACGTCAAATCATCCGACTGCAACAACGTTTTTGTCTGCCAATTAACGTAAGTACACCATTCGCTCCCATATTGAGGATTCGCCACGAATCCCCGCTTACGTGCGTAATCATCATCATTGGGATCAGAGCTTGCTTTCGTTGAATAATCGCTGATTTTGTAAAACTCCTCCGGTATCGATACAGCCTTCCGCACCTGCAACAAATCAAAAAACAACATCTGCACCGTGTTCTTCAACGCCAACTTCTCGGCAGCCGTCTTCTTCTTCGTGTCCGCATTCATATAACCGAAAGCCAACGAATTATCACCCGTTTTCACGCACTCCATCGGGCGATCCATATAGCTCAACACCTGATAAATCGTGTCTGCCATAAAAACCCGGTACGGCAAATTCTTTTTCAGGAACTCTTCCGGGTAAAACTGCAACCACACCTCATCCAACAAATCCAGCATATCCCCGGCATAAGCCGGATCACCCAACGCCAACTTATAGCTAGTCGAATTAGCCACCTGATTCCAATTCAAATCCAACAGGGTAAAATCATACAAGAAATAAGAACCATACTTCTCGTACAAATCCACGATCCGGCCATCTGCCTGCGGGGATTTCCCTTGGGGTAACACGTAATCCCGTTCAAGTGCAACATCCGGTCCCAGTGCCGAGTCCTTTGCACACGAGCAAAAGAGAACACTCCCGATAAACATACCTATTACATATCTTTTTTTCATCATGAATTCTTTTAATCGTTCCTATACATCATTCTGCTTTACGCTCCGGGGTATTCGCCGAAGCATTCTGAGTCAAAGCCGGGTTCACACCCAATACGGATTCCGGCAATGGTAGCGTGTACATCGGGTCCTTCGCCTTCAACACGAAAGTCTGCAAAGTCAGCCCTTCTCCCGGCAACCACGTATGCTTAATAGAAGGCATCCCGTAACGACGCAAATCCAACCAACGATGGCCTTCTCTAGCCAACTCCAAACGACGTTCCTTGCGAATTTCCTCCAACAACAACACGGGGTCACCAATCGATACATCCGAATACCCCTCGATACGATTTCGACGCAACTCGTTCAAATCCTTCAATGCCTCCGTCACCTTATTATCCCACAACACGTAAGCCTCTGCCCGGTTCAAGTAAGCCTCCGAAAGACGTATCGCCTGTTTTGGAGCATCCCCAAGGTCCCCCGATGCAGAAGTCCCCGTTTTTTGAAGATAATAATGCCCTCTAAGTTCATCATATGCATAATAAAGATCCACCCGTCGGTCGTTAGCACCATAACCTTCCTCCAACTCTTTTGCCATATTCAAACCATTCTCAACATAAAAACCCATACCCTCTCCACCATACATCCAAGTCACCTCCGGCGAAGAATACCTGACACAAGCAAAAGCACCATTCTTCTCGATCGCTGTCAAATCTGCCAACTTTCCACCAATCCGGATCGCTTCCGTGGCCGATTCAACCGCCTCTTTCCATTTTCCCGTGTAAAGATACACCCGTGAAAGAAGTATCTCCACCGTCGGTCGGTTAATTCTGAAATCCGTGGTCACACGACTCTCCGTCCCGAACAAATCCGCCGCTTCCGTTAAATCGTCTAAAATCCGCTCGTACACTCGCTCCACCGTTACACGGGGCACGCTAACCTCTTCCACCGAAGAAGAGAGTTTCAAAGGAACACCTGCCGCCTGTGGGTTCTCCGTGTAAGGCTCTCCATAAAGATTCACCAACCAAAAATACAACAACGCCCTCACCGACAAAGCCTCCGCTTTTATATGATTTATCTCCTGTTGCGTCCCGATAGCCTCATCGATATAATCCAACACGGCATTACACCCCTTGATCCGCTCATACATCAAATAATAAGGAGTAGACGCCAGTTCCGGGCTCATAATCGATCCCTCGTACCTTTCCGCATCACTCTGCCACGTGAAAACCGGAAAAACCCCTTTAGCCAAATCGCTACCGGCCATACTATTTCTCAAATCCGTGTCAACATCATCATCCATATATCCGGTCAGGGCCAAGGGATGGGAATTAATGGGAGAAGGATAACCCGATCCCAACAACAATTCACTAAAATCTTTTGTTGTTTTAGGAATCACCTCATCCTGAGACTTGGAGTCCAAGAAATCGGAACAAGACGTCGTCAGGATTCCCAACGCACATATTATCAATAAAATTCTTTCTTTCATTTTCATATCGTTTATCGGTTTCACTCGTTAAAAGGTCACGTTCAAAGAAAGAGACGTCGTCCGTCGTGCAGGCCAATCCTTCGTCTCCGGGTCCAACCCCTTCCATGCCTTATCAAAAGCAATCATAAACGGGTTACTCATGCTCCAACTGATACTCGCGTACTTCAAGTGAAGAACCCTTAAAATACTTTCACCCACGCTATACGTAAGCGATATTTGACGGCAACGGATCAAATCCGTGTCGGCCACTCGCAAATCCGACTGGCTGTACATGGCATAAGGAGTCATCGAACTCGTTCCCGACAACACGGGTAACATAACATAGCCAAACGAACTTGCACTATTATAATTCGGTACTGCCGGGATATTCGTCTGATCTCCCGCCTTCCGCCAACGTTTCTTCAACTGGCGCGAAACATTCTCCTGCGGCCCCGGAACACCTTTCAACGTGCCGGAGTACAACTCTGGCAAGCGATCCTGCCCGCCGAACTGCATCGCGAACTGCATGGTAAACGACAAGCGTTTATACCTCACCTGCGTGTTGAAACCTCCCGTGAAATCGGAATCAAAATTCCCGCTACGCACCAAGAACTCCGTGAAATCATTCGTCTTCTCAATATCCATGTTATGGAACAAAGGTTCACCATTCTCCTGACTCAACTCCTTATATCGGAAAGAATAGAATGAATTATACGACTTTCCATTCAAGACCGCCGAACCATCCAAGAAATCTTCCAACTTGTTCACTCGTTCATTATCCGAAATCTCATTCGTCACTTTTCCCGTGTTCACGGAGAATGACCAAGTCCAATCTTGTGTGCGAACTGGAATAAAATTAACCGTCACCTCGTATCCCTTGTTATCCATTTCCGTTCCGAAAATTCTGGAATTCAACATCCCGTTCTCCCCCGGAACCTGCCGGGAAGCGATAACATCACTCTTTTTCCCGTAAGCATTGAACACCACGTTCATCCGCCCCTTCAAAAAAGAAAGATCCACGCTGGCATTCCAAGATTTCGTTTTCTCCCAACCCAGCTTCTCGTAAGGCAAATACTTTATATTCAACGTATACTGGTTATAAAATTGACTCAATCCACCGTCACTGGCGATCAAATAAGGAGACACCTCCTCCACCGAATTTCCTTGGTAACCGTAAGACCCGGATATATCCAAAGATTCCATCCAATTCCAGTTCCGGGCAAACGACTCGCTACCCACTCTCCACTTCGCCCCGATAGACCAAGTCGGTTCGAAACGATCGTTCTTATCCTGTCCGAAACGATTGGACGCATCCAAACGGGCATTAAAATTCACGACATACCGGTTATCAAAAGAATATACCGCCGTCAGAAACTCGCTGACATAATTATTCTCCCGGTTCGTCACGGATGACGCGGTCCTCATGGTATTCAAAAGAGGATTCTGTTGTGCCACGGCATTATACACCGTGGTATAGGTCGTCGGGACCGACGCGAAAGCCTCTCCCCGGTAACGCAAATAACCATAACGTGTATTTCTCGAACCGGTCGCCGTGTTGGAAGAAACTTCAAATCCCACCTGTAACGTCACGCTATGCACTTCCTTGAATAATTTATTAAATACCAGACTATTCCGGACCGACCACGTGTTTGTCGTGGCATTTTCTGTCACCAGTAAACCACCAAAAGGTAACTGCGTCATCTTCTCTTCATTACTATTCGCCGTCACCTCACCCACCTCGTAACCCCGAAGAGAGGTAATATAATTGGAATATTCCGTGGCATACGACTTCACCTCCGAGGAACTCACCGTGTAAGAAACCAACCCTTGATACTCCAAATAAGGCAAAATCTTCCACGAAACATCAAGACTCGAAGACACCATCTTCGACCGGTTCTCGTTCCCCGTGTTATTTATCTCATTCAAGATATTATACCCGTACCAGCTCTTCCCAGAAATAGCCGTACTGGAACCTCCCCATTTCTCGTGATAGTACAACGTGCCATCCTCGTTACGTAGCGGAATCGTCCGCGCCGTGTTATACGCGTAACTAAACGGGCTCACGCCGTAAGCGAAACCGAACATCTCCCGGTAACTACCGTTCAGGTTCAAGCTAATCCTCAGGTTCGGGATCAACTGTAACACCGTGTTCGAACTACCGGTAAACGTCTTCCCTTCATTTCCCTTGGCCTCGCCTTTTTCCTCGGTAATACCGATAGAAGCTCGACTGGCTATTTTCTCCGATCCCCCGGTAATACTCAAATTATGCTTGTGATTAAAAGAATTACGAAACAAAAGATCAAACCAATCCGTGTTATTGTTTGCCATCTTGTTATACTCCGTCTCCAACTGCTCGTGAGTAATCTCCTTGTTCGTCAGCTTCTGAACCAACCCGGCATACCCGATAGGCAATATGGCACTGGGATAGCGCACCCGATCCTCGTACATCTCCTTGGAAAACTCCATCAATTCCCGTGAATTCATCTGGTTGTATAACCCGTAACGCGGACGCTGACCAATACTGAAACTTCCCGAATAGGAAAAGGATGCGGACCCTGACTGCGCCTTTTTCGTGTTGATCACGATCACGCCGTTCGCCGCCTTCGAACCGTAGATGGCAGTTGCCGACGCATCCTTCAACACGGTCAACGACTCTATATCCGAGGGATTCAACCAAGAAATCGCATTAGCGGCAATATCCCGTAGGTTATCCAAATCACTGGAAAGAGAGGCATCCGTCTCGCTGATCGGAAGCGGGTCTCGCTGGATGACCCCATCCACCACCCATACCGGGTCCTGACTACCTAACAACGTTGATGTTCCCCGGATTCTGATCTTAGGAGTCGAACCGACCATTCCGGAAGTTATCCGTACCGCCATTCCCGGAATCACCCCCTGCAACATCTGGTCAATTGTACTTTCCCCCGGGATCATAATATCTCTCGCATACACCTTGTTAATCGCTCCCACGTACTTACTCTTGTCCAAGGTCATGTAACCGGTGACAACCACGTCGTCCAACGTCTCCACGTCCTCCTTCATCACCACGTCGATCGTGTCTTTCCCAGCATAAACGATCTCTTGTGAAACCATCCCAACAAAAGAAAAAACTAAAGAAAACTTCTCCGGGGCATTCGGAATAGACAATTGATACCTTCCCTCCCCGTTTGTCGCTGTTCCAACTGAAAATCCTTTCAACTGAACGGTCACTCCCGGTAGCGGTTGTTTCTTCTCGTCCGTCACCTTTCCTACAAGACGAATCACTTTCGCCTGTTGTAATGAAGCCTCCCGCACGATAAACACCCCACCTTCCTCGAAAAACTCAAAACGGGTATCTTTCAAAATTTGCTTCAATGCCTCCGCGATCTCCATATCGGTAATCTTCATCTCCCGACACGGCACACGTTTCATCTTCCCGGCATCATACAAAATCCGAACTCCCGTTTGATCCTTCACTTGTTTTAGCACCTCGTTCAACGTCGTTTCCGCTTTCACCGAAAGGCTCACCCGTTGGGTAAACGCACTCGCCGAGGTGAAAAACAACACCACAAAAAGTAAAGCTAGTTTCATGACTTGTAACATTTTTCTGACACAATGTGGTCGTACCCACACGTTAGGTGGATTTTTTTTCATAACTTTGTTTCAGTTTAAAGGGTTTATAAACTCTAAATACAAAGGATTTGATTCTATAGTTTGGTCGCTGGCGAATCGAATCCTTTTATTTTACTTTCCGCACATAAATAACTTTATTTTGAATTTCAAATTTTACATCCGTACCCAATTCAAACAACCGCAATAAAGGCTGTATATCCGAATATTTATCCAATGTTCCCGATAACTCCAGTTTTTTCAATTCCTCGGATTCAAACTTCACCTGAAAATCGTACCAACGGGCCAACGTCAACATGATCTGATCCAAATACTGTTCCTCGAAACAGAACAGATTATCTTTCCAAGCCGTGTACAACCGGGTATTCACCTTTCGAACCACGGGTAAATCGGAACCTTCCGTACAAACCAACTGTTCTCCCGGCTTGATCAGCACCCCCTTTCGAGAATCTTTCAAATAACAAATACTCCCCTTTTCCAGCGTCGCCGCCATCGTTCGCTCATCATAAACCGAAACATTAAACGCTGTTCCCAACACTTTTATATCACCCATCGAAGTCTCCACCACGAAAGGATGAGCGGCATCCTCGGTCACGTCAAAATAAGCCTCCCCTTTCAGATACACTTTTCGCTCTCCCCCCGCAAAATGAACCGGGAAACGTAATTCCGTCTCTGAATTCAGCCACACTTGAGTTCCATCGGCCAAAGTCAAATGAAATTCACCCCCGCGTGGTATCGTCATAACGTGATATTCCTGCACCTTTTCCGTTGCCACGGAATCCACTTTTATTCCATAAACTACCCCCATCGAATCCACTTCCACCACGCCCTCTTTTGTCTCGATTTTCGCCCGCAAAGCATCATTCAAAACAAGCTCCCGACCATCCGCCAAATGCAAAATCGCCTTGTTTGTTCCCGGCTGAAGAGCTGGAATTACCCCTTGTGCCAATTCCGACACGTTTTTCTCTTGAGAAAAATCTCCCTTATATAAAACAACTATCCCCACGATCAATACCAAAACAGCGGCAACGCTTCCCACTCGAATCATAACCCGACGTGAATTTCTCCGTCGTAATTTCCTAAAAGCCGTCTCCGCATCGAAACGCCTTTGTTCCTGTCCTTTCCCCCGCAGATAATCCGGATCAGACAATCGTTCCGTAACACGGCGAACGATAACATCTTCCTCGTCAAGAGACGAAGAGGAAAAATCTTCCTCCAAATAAGTCCTGACTCTTTTGGACCATTCATATATTTGACTCCATCTTTTCATTTTTTTCATGTGTCTTTCATAAATAGAACACATGATCCTAAAAAACGGGTGACAAATATTTTTGAAAAAAATAAATAAATATTTATTCCCATCCCGTTTGCCCTTTACAAAGACTCTCGAGGATGGGAATTTCAATTTTTTACCCGGATCAATCGTAATTGATTCTATAATAAGTCATAAGTTATTGCCGATTCTATCCCAAAAAGATAATTATAACATGATCACTACCTGAGCACTACCGTCATGAACCTTATAGATACCTTATAGAAACCTTATATGAACCTTATATAAAATAAGGTTCATAAAGTATATTAATAGTTTAACGAGAATGTTACTTACGGTTGTCATCAGGTAGTAATCACGTTATAATACAAAATTATTTATAGAACTCCCGATAAAATCCGCTTGACATACAACTACACACATTCTTTAGAGTTGAAGGAATTGCTTATACCATTGTATATATCCGGGATCTGTCAGAGACTCTACAATCTCTTTTCCCCATGCGTTCCACTCATCCGTTCTTTCCGGCTCCACGGCAAGAATATTCGCATATAAATCAGCAAACGGAATATTTTCCGGTTTCAACCCTTTGCATGCTTTCTTATAATCCTTAACACTATGAACCTTACTCTTAAATAGCTTGGTAATATTTGCAATACAGAGTAATTGCTGCGAATCCTGTATATCATGACGTTTAATAAATTGTACGATATTATTAATATCATCAACAGTATATCTTGATCCCTGAGTATAAAGAACGCTGGAAAGATCAGAATAGATTTGATTGACAACAGTTTGATCCACCTTTTCTGTACCTATTTTCTCTCTGAATTCTTGAAGATGAGAAAATAAATAATTCTTCATTTCAGAACTTATCCCAGAAAATTGAGGATTATACAACATCCAAAATTCAGGAGAGGTTCTCTGTTCGTCATTTAACGAGGCAAATAACTCTACGGCAACAAGGGCCATCTTAGAACTATTAGCCACCTTACTCAATGCCGTTAAATATTGGACCATAAACTCCGGAGAGCGATCTCCACTAACGTACCTAGCCTCAAGAACACCAAAAGCTTTATTATCATCGAAAGTCTCCTGTACGCGTTCGATAAAATTACCATTCATGACATTAGATATCATGTGTCGAACATTCCCTTCCTTATCAAGCACAAGCATTACATTAGGAATATTTATACCGTATCTTCTGATAACCTTGGCCCCTTCTCCTTCCTCAAGATTCACCCTGTAATTTATAAAAAATTTATTCAGTAAATCCTCTACTTCTTTCCGCGTAAAGAGTTGATCATCAATCGCCTTTGTAGTCTGCCCATTGTTGTGACAATCCAAAAATACATACTTGTCTTCCACTTCAGCTTGTGCCAGAACCTCTCTTAATGTCTTCAAATTCTCCCAATATACCCCATCATTGCCCGCACGTCGAAAGTTAAAAGCTATTTTAGTAACCTTGCTTTTAGCGACCTCGTCTCTGATCAATTCTTTTTCACGAATAGCGATCTCTCCCAGTCTCTTCAGTTGTGCTTTATCTTTGAACATCGAAATAAACAGATTTGCACCTTCAAATACCCAACTTTTTTCGGAATCATTCAATACATCCAAATTTGTATCAAGAGCATCCATAAAGCCGGTTGCATCATATTTTCCCCGGGCTTCCGCCAAGTCTATCATTTTAAAAAGTGCATCCTTACGAGGTACGTCGTTATTCTCAAGTAAATCTCGAATACCCGGAATCTTATCATATTTCTTTGCGGGCAATTGGTACACGATCATCAAGTTTAATTCCGACATAAAAGAATTATAAATCAAATCTCCAACCTCTTCTTTTCCTATCTCCTTTTCAAAATGCCCCCGGTTGGCACAAACAAATTTCAGTTCCTCACTCTCCAAAGAGGTCGCTCTTGATTGTAACAAAGGCCAATAAGCGGCACTCAATTTATCTTTCTCCGTAAGCTTTCCCCAAAGATTATCACCTACACTTTGAGCCTTGACAACATCACCTGAAACAGAAAGTAATTTCCAGTACGCCATTTGTTCTGTCAAATCCAGTTTCCCGGCTTGGTATAATGCCTCGTATTCAGCAAGACTACTGGCTTTTAAGCCGATCTCTACATTCTCTATTAACTTTTCAAGAGGCATCGCTCCAACCACTTTATGCATTAACTTACCATCCGCATTGATAATCAAAAAGGTCGGATACGCATCAACACCGTATTGCTTACCAATAGCCGGTCCGCCTCCTTTTTCCATGTCCGTTTTCACACAGACAAAGTTCTTATTAAAATAATCACCGGCCTCTTTCAGCGTGAAGACCTCATTTGCCATCATTTTACACGGGCCACACCAAGAGGTATAACAATCCAAGAATATAGGTTTATTTTCCGTTTTTGCCTTCTTGCAAGCTTCCTCTAAAGACAACTCTTGAAAATCTGTTTGAGCAAAAACAGCCACGGAGCATAGTAGTCCCACAAACACCGATAATAATTTTTTCATTTCCTTCTTTTTATAAAATTAATCTTACTTGTTTTTCTTCGTCCCAGAAAGCATATTTCCCAAGCCTATCTTCAAAGGATTATGCTCGGTATGTTCATACACGTACTCGTGAAGTTTACATACCCGTTTATACTGCGCCTCCGTCCCAACATTGGCAATGTAAATTGTCACGGGAAAATAAAAATACACCAGATGTTCCCCGTCAATCTTGGGAAATTCATTCTCGCATAATTCCAGTAATTTCTCCACCCCTTTTTCGCTATTATCCTTTCTGGCCTCACGCAAAGCTTTCCCCAAAGCGACATACGTATCCATACGCTCCCGTGAATTAAAATGATGCGGGGCCATCTGTTTGGCAACCTTATCCAAATCATCCATAGGCTCACGTCCACGGATCATGTCACGTAGTTTAATCTCGAAGGCTTCAGCGATCCGGTTCAACACTTTTTCTTCTCCCATGCTCCGGGTAAATTGTTCAAAATGGGAAAACAAGAAATCCATGAAAGGAGAACCCACCGGAGATAAAGCCTGATCTTTAAAAATAAACCAATACTCCCGATTTGATTTTTCTGTATCAGGCAATACCTTAAATAATGCCACACACACCTCTTGAGCTTTCTCGTTCATGGAGGCCGTTAACAACGCTTTTAAATAATCGGTAAGGAACGAAACGTCTCTATTCCCGTTCTCGTATTGCTGTCCCAAACTGGCAAGCGAAGCTTTCAGCGCCGCCTCGACTTGGTTCATGAAATCCGATGGTTCAAGGGTTGCCCCAACAATCTGGTTTTCCAATCCCTTATCCACGTTCAAGATCAAAAACGTGGGATAGGCCTGAACATTAAACATCTTCGCCAATTCCGAACCATCCTTATCAGCTCCCGTGTCATATTTCACACACACGAAACGCTCGTTCATAAACGCTCCTAACTTTACATCTGGGAACACCTTGTCCGCCATCATCTTACACGGGGCACACCAAGAGGTGTAAAGATCCACGAAAATCAGCTTTTTCTCCGCTCTTGCTTTCGTACAAGCCTCATCTAATGTCAATTTCTGGAAATTTGTCTGTCCGAAAGCCAGCACAGAGCAAAAAATCCCGACATAAATCAATAACAATTTTTTCATTTCAGTTCTTTCTAAATTATACAATACAAAACATTCATTTCCTACCAATAAGGCTCTACACTTTTTCCATGAGGTTGTATAAAAAGCCTTTTTTAAACTCCCTCCCCCCTTCGGGGTACTCCCTCTATAAACAGAGGGAAAGCTAGATTACTCACCATTTTCGGGAAAAAATACCAGCTCCTCCTCTGTTTATAGAGGAGGTGGCCGAAGGCCGGAGGAGTTCATTGAACGACAATCGTTAGTCAACCTCAGTTAGTAGTAATATCCTATAAATAAATTAATAACCTATATAGAGACCCCGATATCCCGCAATACCGTTTTCATAATTTCATATTTCGTCATCACGACACTAAACGTCCCGTACAACGCTTCAAATTCTTCCGGCGTGTAAATAAACATCGCCTTGATATACATACCTACATCTTGAACCTCCGTGGGCATACTACCATAATCACTAGGATTCGGATCCTTCAAGAAGCCAACGGCTCTCGGGTCAGAGAATCCATACCTATTGTAAAAATACCAACCGGCACAACCGTATAAATTCTCCGTGTAACAACTGCGGGTTGCCTGATAAAATGCAGCCAACTCTTCCGTATAACCGGAAACAGGCGTGGCAAGAACGGCATTAAAAATGGCACCCTTCATATTCAGACGTTCCGCATCGCTCATATCCTTTAACTCTGAAACACGGGAAATAAGCACCGTATTCAATCCTTTAAAAGCCTCATTACTTACCACCGCCGGGTTCCAAGGAGTCAAAGATTTCAGCAACAAGAAACTAGTAATCTTGATACTCTCAGGTAAAACAGGCACGATCTCCTCACGTAAAAATTCTAATCCGTCGACAACGTCCTCTTTCGGACACAACTCATAAGAGCTGAAAGGATTTGGTGTTTCTGTTCCTCCAAGAGAAGAACTTCCAAATTGCAAGATTTCATAATGTGTATAAGAATTTCCCCAATGATCAACACGGGTTTCTTCTCCAATCGTATCATTATAAAACACGGGAATACCTGTCTCCGTGTAAAATTGATAAATCGCATGATCTACCGGATCATTTGAATCCTCTATCGTGAACCAATCTCGACCAACATTCGACGGTGTCAAATGATCTTCCTTATCACAAGCCGTGAACAAGACGGACAAAAATAATATATAAAGGAAATTATTCTTTTTCATACTCAATTTCTTATAAGTTCTCTATTCGGACGAATCTCATTCTGAAGTTCTCCCCTGTTAAATTCAATTGCATAATTTGGAATTGGCACTATCCAAGCGGCATGATCCTGAGTGTAAGCATTTAATTCATAGTAACCGTTTTCATACCAAGTCATTGAATTCGCCTCGTAATCATTATTCTGATGACGAATACGGAAATTCTCCGGAAGAGGACGAATGCTATTTACAGCATAACGGCGCAGGTCAAACCAGCGATGCCCCTCGAAACAAAGTTCCCGGCGGCGTTCATCACGGATAAAATCAATCAATGCCTCCCCCGTTTCTGTCACCGACGGTGCAACAGCAAATCGTTTAGAAAGAAGTTTTTCCAACTCGGTTTTCGCTTCCCCATCCCGATTTAACATCGCCAACGCCTCCGCCTTATTTAAAATCACCTCAGGCAAACGAATCAGAAAATCCATACCGACCTCATCCGTATCACTGTAGTCTACCCAAGTCTTATATTTATCGGGTATCGCTGCATGTAAAGAACTCTTAAAGAATGCTGTTCTACGCAAATCCCCTGCAGCATAACATTCCAACAAATCTTCTGACGCTTGAAATGAAAATGCTTGATTAACTGGGGTCGAACCACTCCAACCTGATGTATAGCTCAAGAAAGTCAAGATAATTGAATTTCCTCCTTGAGTGAAGATTGTTTCGGGCGATGTCCAAGAGACCACATTTTGCCCGCTTGTCCAATTATTCAAATCCATCACCGAATAAGCTCCGCCCATAGCCTCATTGGCTGCCGCAATACAAGCCTCGTAGTTTTCCATGTACAAATAAACTCTTGACAGTAATGCATTAGCGGCAGTTTCTCCTACTCGCAATGTTGAAGAAGGTGTGATTCCTTTCAAACAAACGGCAGCCCGTTGAAGATCCGCAATAATCAGCGAATACACAGACTCTACCGAACTACGGCTAAAATATTTATCTTCCACATGCTCTGCAATTTTCAATGGGACTCCGGCATCTTTTGACGCCGTAGCCTTGCAATAAGGCATGCCATAAATATTCACCAACAAAAAGTAGTAACCTGCCCGAAGAAAACGTGCTTCTCCTTCCACCCTGTTTAATAATTCAATATCCTTCTCTTTCGAACGGAAATCATCTGCCATATAAATGATTGAGTTCAACACACCTATATTTTTGTAAAATTTTTCCCAATCATTATCCTTGTACTGAGTGTTCTCTAATGTCAAAAACGGGTCGGCTCCCCAATGATAAAAAGAACCCAGCACGTTACGCGGGTAACTATCCGTGTAAGGTAATCCCCCGGATACAAATTCTTCCGCATCATCATCCATCACGTGTAACCAAGGATAATTCATCGAAAGCCCGCTACTGTAACTCATCGTCTCCTGGTTACCTACATAATAACTACTCTGAAATGCCATAAAACACTCCCCTCTAAGTAACTCGTCCAAATCCTGTGCAGTCTCGGCGTAACGTTGATTCTGCGAATACTCATCCAAAAAATCACCGCAAGAAACACAACCAAGGGTGAATACACTTAAAATATAGATTAAAACTCTTTTTTTCATCGCTCAAATTTTAGAAAGTGATACTAAGATTACATGAGTAAGTAGGACGCACCGAAAGATTGACATTCGGTGACGATCCTGACTGAGTAGGATCTTGTCCCCGTAACTTTTTATGGGCAATGGTAAACAGGTTCGTTCCGGTCAGGTTGATATAAGCCGACTTGAGACCTAACTTCTTACAAAATCGCTCATCAACATTGTAACGGAAGGAGAGAGAAGACAACCGCAGATAATTTCCACTCACCACCCGAATATCCGAATTGTCATACATCTCGTAAATATTACTCGCGATTCGATGTGTCACATTCGTACCACTACTCCACCACGGATTGGCATGAGTTCCTGCAACGGTATTCAACCCGGGGATATTGGTATGTTCCTCATCACCCGGTTTTCTCCAACGATTCACAAATTCCCGTCGCAAGTTACTATGCGGGTTAGGATTGGTTGTTCCGTATTCAGTACACAATTTCAGTAACCGGATTTTATTCCCCAAACTATAAGTCAAATTAAACGATAAACTAAAATTACGATACCCTAAATAGTTCGAAATTCCTCCTTGAAGATAAGGTTCACGCCGTCCCGATCTTTCCATCACTTCTAGAAAGACATCTTCTCGTTCCATTCCGTTGTATTTTTTAGACAACTCCTCTTGCAATTCATCCTCTGCTCCGTAAAAAATGGGGGAACCGTCCACAGAGCTTAATCCTTTAAAACGGTATGAATAGAACGTATTCAAAGGTTCCCCAGCAATCTCCACGTCCCCAGTCAACATATCGTCATACTCAATCTCATCCCGCAAGACATTATTCCGGTTATTTATCGCACTGTTCACCAATTCGTTCAACACTTGTCCCAACTGGGGATCAATTCGCCAAACAAATCCTCTCTTTCCTCCATCAAGACCGACACGGTTGATCGGGGTGAAATTTAAACTCACCTCGATACCTTTGTTTACAAGCGTTCCGCTATTCACCACATATTGTTTGATACCGTTAATTTCAGAAATAGTCTTTGTCAGAAATGCATCCCGAGTCTTTTTATAATACCAAGAAAACGAGCCGTTAATCTTATTCTTTAAAAACGAGAAATCCAAAGTCACATTCGTGGATGCCGTCTTTTCCCACCTTAAGTCCGGATTCGGGTAATGAGCAACTTTCGAATTAAATTCACCATATTTCCCGGTGTAATCAACTCCTTGCGTGATAATCATATTAGGAGTCTGGTTGCTCAGCATATTCCCCTGATAACCAAAAGATCCCCTTAATGCCAAATCATCCACCCAATCAACAGATTCCAAAATATCCCGCTTTACATTCCAACGACCGGACAAAGCCCAAATCGGCATCATGCGATCATTCGCCCGTGATCCGAATAAGTTGGAAGCTTCTCCCCTAATATGTAAATTCAGCATATAGCGATTGTCATAATCGTACCCGGCCATCGCATACCATGCCACGGAATTCGTTAAATTTTCCGTGATAACACCTAAAGCATTTGGGGAAATCATAAATTGACTGTGATATTTCGTGTAAGTCGTGGGAATAGAAGAAAACAATTTACCCCGATCTCGATGATACCCCCGTCGTGTAATATTAAAACCATCGTATCTTTGAGAATTCAATTCCAATCCGGCAGAACCACTCACATTATGCTTACCTTCTCCTCCCACATTCTTGGCGTAATTCGCTTGCACACGTGCCATCCAATTAGTATTGCGTACCTCACTCTTCCGTAATTCTCCACCAATGGGACACATATCATTCTGCACGGTCTGTTCGGCACGCAACTGATGCACGTAATAGGTATCTTCCGTAAAATAAATCTCTTGATTTGTGTTACTTACACCGTAAGACAATGTTCCTTCCAATTTCAAATCATCTATGACATTGTAACTAACATGCGCCTGCATATTAATTGCGTTTCCGTTGGTTTCATCCCCGGAATTATCCATTTCGTTCAACACGTTGAAAGCATACATCGGCATCGAACCACTTGATGCTCGTTGATAGAGGTAACGAGATCCATCAGGATTAAAAGCCGGAATGGCACGGTTCATATTATAGGCGTAGTCCAACACACCTAATTCCGAGGGATTGTAATCACGCTTCGATACATTCCCTTGAAGCTGGAACCGTGCGGCAAAACGCTCGTAATTCGCCGATAGATTCAATGTTGTCGAATACCGTCTATTGCTCTCTCCCTTTATCGCACCTTTCTCATCGCTCATTCCGAGAGAGGCATAATAACGGATATTGGCCGAACCTCCCGACAAGCTCAACGTGTGGTTATGTGAAAACACATCCTGACAAACAACATCAAACCAGTCCGTGTTCAATGTTTCGTAATATCCAACCAAACGATTGAACTCTTTATAATCGATTGCCCCATTGTAATAATCCTGTATCGCGGCCTCGTATCCGGTCCAACTATCAACATTATTGTAATAAACTCCCCGTTCTACCAACTCCCGCGAAACATCCACCCTCTCTTTCGAATTCATCAAGTAAATAGCCCGGTCGCTGTAACGAGGTCTTCTCGTATAGGAAGCTGTCCCAGAATAAGTAACACTAGGCGGACCGGCCTTCCCTTTTTTTGTCGTGATCACGATAACGCCATTACCCGCTTTTGCCCCGTAAAGAGCTGTTGCAGAAGCATCTTTTAACACGTCAATCTGTTCGATGTCATCCGGATTCAAACCCGAAATCGCATTACCCAGCAAGTTCACGAAGTCTAAATCGTTAATCTGGGCAGGGTCAACATTCACCGGATCGGTCAAAACCACCCCATCTAACACCCATAGCGGTTCTCGATTACCCAAAACGGTCGAAGTTCCTCGTATTCTTAATTTCGGAGCGGCACCAACCTGTCCGGAATTCTGCATAAAAATCATACCGGGTATACGTCCTTCCAACATTTGGTCAATCGTGTTTACTCCCGACACCTTTATATCGTCCATTTTAATTGTTTGCACGGCACTTGTCAATTTCCGCTTATCAATATTCTGATACCCGGTTCTCACGATCACTTCTTCCAATTGTTCCGCAGACTCTTTCAGAACCACGTGAATCGAATCCTGCCCGGTGTACCGCACCTCTTGCGTTTCCATTCCTATAAATGAGAAAAGTAACGACACGTTCTGCATCTTAGGCAGTGTCAACGAAAACCTTCCCTTTACATCTGTTGACGTACCCAAGGTTAAGCCTTTCACGATAACCGTTACCCCGGGCAGAGGATGTTTCTTCTCATCCGTCACGCTCCCCACAATGCGAACCTCTTTTTCCCCCTCTTTCACCTCTCCCGGAACAATAATAATAACTCCTTGTTCTATCCGATAAGATAAATTCACCTTGCCCAAAACCGCATCCAACACTCGTTCCAAATCTTCATCAACAAATTTCGCAGACACGTCTTTCACTTTCTTCAATTCATTGTGATTGAAAAAAAACTTGTAACCCGTTTGTTGTCTCAATTCCTGAATAATCTCCAACATACTCACTCGCTCCAGATCCAAGTTTATCTTCTTTTGGGAGAATCCATTCCCGGAAACCTTCAGCAATAGAAACAGCGTAAAAACACATATTAATCTCATAACCAGAAACCATTTTTTTACACACGCCTCCCTAACAGGGATGCCATCATCTCGTTTTTTTTTCATACATTTGTCTTGTTAATGTAAAGATTACTAAATTTAATTGACACAGCAACCGGATAGGTGGTACCAACACCTACCGGTTTTTCTTATTTCATTTTCACAATAATCACTCTATCTTTCAGTTCAAATTCAACATTCGTAGTCATGGATATAATATCCAAGATTACATTACAATTACTATACTTCTCCAAATCCCCGGTGAACACAAGGTCTTTAGCCTCCGCATTTTGATAAAATACAGTAACATCATACCATCGAGCCAATTGTTTCATGATCTCATCCAAACGCTCACCCTCTATTATCCACTTTCCTTCGGTCCACGCCGTGTATATCCTAGTAGCCACTTTTTCCACGTTCACGCTATTTGTCTGGACATCATAGGTAATCTGTTCTCCGGGAGCTATTGTCCTTGCATCTGTCATCCCTTTTCCTTGAAAAGCGACACGCCCTTCTACCAAGGTGGTTTGTACATAATCTTCACCCAAATAAGCATTTACATTAAATACGGTTCCCAAAACCGTGACATCACCGCCATCCGTTTCAACAATAAAAGGATGTTCCACATCTTGAGCCACGTGAAACAATGCCTCTCCCTCCAAACGAACACGTCGTTCTTTCCCCTCGAAACGATCCGGAACACTTAATTTTGAATCGGAGTTTATCATCACGCTTGTACCATCCGCCAAAACCAAATTATACTCACCACCTCTAGGTACGATAATTTTGTTATATTCTATCGCTTGTTCAACCTGACCACTAGGTTTAAATTTTTCTATCGCTTGTTCAAAGGCAATAGAATCCGTTAATTTTACCTGTTGACCAGAATTAAAGACCAACACGGCCTTTGTCGTTCCCGGCTCAATGGATATGCCCCCCGAGACGAAGGTCGTTTGGGGGGTATCATTTCCCAGCAACCAGTAACCAAGTCCCACGCATAGAGGCAACAACAGAATTGCCGCATATTTGACAATCATTCTCCAGATATGTGCTTTCCGGGATTTATCCGCATAAACGACAAATTCATCCCACGCTCCCTTGGAATCCACCACACGAGTTTCTTCCCCCGTGTAATAGGTTTCAAAATATCGTTTTGCCTTACGGTAATATTCCCGATTACCCTCATCTTCTGCCAGCCATCTCTCGACCTCTTCCTTCTCCTCACTCGTGGCAACATCCATGAGATGTCTCACGATCATATCCCAATTTATGTGCCTTCTATCATCTGTCATGATACTTTCAATTAATCATTCACGTATAAGACACATCCATTTGAAAAACGGAGTACAAGAAATATGATTTTCTTTAAAAATCTTTAGAAATCCTGTTGTAAATATTCAATAAGTAGGAAAATGGGAACCAGCCTCTCACGCAACATACGATACGCTCGCTGAACCTGAGTTTTCACTGTTGTCTCGGCAATATTTAATTGTTCGGCAATCTCTTTGTTCTTCTTTCCTTCCACCACTTTTAATAAAATAATCTCCCGACACTTATCGGGTAACGCATCCAAAGCTTCTTGAAGGCGTCGATGCACATCCTCATCAATAACCACGTCCTCGGTTCCGGAGAAAAGCTGTGCCTCAATCAATTTATTGTTATGCTCATCCCTGATCTTCCGATCCCGTATCGCATTCAAACAACGATTTCGAACCGACGTGAACAAGTAAGCTTTCACGGAAGTAGCCACTTGTAATGTCCCGGCATGATTCCATAAATGGAAAAATAGATCCTGCACTAAATCCCTTGCCTCTTCTTCATCATATAAATAACTCTCGGCAAACAGAACCATTTTGGCAAAATAATACTCATAGAGGTATCGAAACGCCTCTTTGTCGCGTTTTTTTATACGAGCTAAAATCAAATCCTCTTCTGCATCCATGAGTACATCCAAATTGTATGGACAAATTTATGTAAGAAAATCGAATAATCACGTTCACTCACGAGAATAAAATGAAAATCAACATCGCCAAACTCTCTCCTAATTCATTGCGAACAAACGCATAGGCCCGTTTCTTCTGGGTTTTCACGGAATTCTCGCTAATCCCAAGTTGCTCCGCAATATCCTTCACTTTCGCCCCCTCCATGCTCATAAACAATACTTGCCGTTGCTGTTCCGACAATTTATCTATTGCCTCGTAGAATTTATTCACGACATCCTCTTCAACGGCAAGTTCTAGAATCACCTCGTCATTTTGCCCGTCTAAAACGGCATCTCCCCATTTTTCATATAAAGCTTGTGTAATTCCCTTATTCCGAACCGAATTGAGCGCCCGCGTGTAAACCATCCGGTACAGATAACCGACCAGCGAAGGCACATCAGGAAATTGCGTACCGGAATCCCATATCTTGATAAAGCAATCTTGAACAATATCTTCGGCAGAAGCATCATCTTTCACAATTTTCGATGCATAATTACACATCGCAGGATAGTATTTCCGGTACATTTCCCGCCATGCACTTTCACGCTTTTTGTTAACACTTTCGATGAATCGACCTGTATCCATAAAGTTATGCATCTCCCGTTTTGAACATCACTTAATACAAAGATGCAAATAAAACTTTATAACTACAAATTCATCGACCTTTCTCTAAAGATGTTCCCATAAATCTTCCACATCTTTCCGGGAAAGTACCGTGTAATCCATCCGGCTCTGAACGATAATCCGACAAGCCATCTCGAAAAAAAGAGCCCGTTCAAGCACTTCATCAAAATCACGACCACACACCACCTGTCCGTGATTACTTAACAAAACGGCATCATGATCCTTCATCGCCTCGATCACGGCATTCGCCAATTCAAGAGAGCCGGGACGATAATAGGGAACAACAGCGACTTCGCCCACATGGTAAGGAACTTCCAACGTCACGTTAAAATTTGACGGCTTATTTTTCATACAAGCCACCACCGTAGCATATTCCGACTGGAAGTGTAACACCACGTTTACTTCCGGACGCTCCCGCAATACACCTAAATGAAAAACACTTTCCATAGAAGGACGTACCCCGTTTTCCACTTGCCCGGACATAATATCACACACGGCAACCTTTTCCGGAGTCAAAACCGGTAACCACGAACCTGTTCCGGAAACGAGCATCTTGTCTCCCACTCGCCAAGATAAATTACCACTACTGCAAAGCATCAGCCGAGCCTCCCCGTACCGATGGGCTTGAGCCACAAAAATTTCAACCTGTTCTTTCGTGATCATAAACGTGTTATAAGACTTTATCCAAAAGTATAAGAAAAAGAATTCCTGCGCAAACAAAACCCGGAATTCCTACACGCAAAGAATTCCGGGTTCATAAAGCACACGCATTTAATCTATAATCCGGGCAAAGTATTCAATATTTCCAATGTTTTCCCATCAGAAGGTCGTGGCATATTCGCATTTAAAAATTTACCATCTTGATCAATCAGTAGGAACCGGGGAATCCCCTTGCAACGAATAGCCTCCATGAAACTCTTGTCGCCTCCCATGTGTAACTGGATTCCTCCCAATTGTTTCGCTTGAACAAATCTTTCCCACGCTTTCTGACTATCATCACAAGAAATACTGACAAAACAGATGTTGCGCCCCTCAAATTCCTCTTCCAACTTTTTCAGATGAGGAATCTCGGCATTACACGGCCCGCACCACGTGGCCCATACATCAATATACACGTATTTTCCTTTCAAATCCGACAAGCTCACTTCTTTTCCTGTTATATCCTTAAAAGTAAACGGTACGGCAGGCTGTCCCTTGAACAAAACCTTATTTGCATCATACACACGCTGATATTCCGCAACATAATCCAGCCTATGAACCCTCTTTCGAAAAATTCGATCCATCTCTTCCGTGTTTTCCATACCATACATTCTCACGTATTCCATAACACTTTTCACCACCAAATTCTCCACCAATCGCTTATCCCGATACTTTTCCGACTCTTTTAATACCTTTATCAATAAGGCATAAGCACCTTCTGTCCCCTCTCCTTGAGCATGTAAAGCAAATAATGTCCTTTTTATGGATTCCGGGTATTCAAAAATTCCCCAAGCCTCTTTTTCTTCTGTCAACGCACGCCTCAATTCTGACCAAGATTCCTCTGACACCTGCTTCCCTCCATGCCCCATAATTATCCAAGAAGCCAACTGGTAATTTCGCTCGTAACCGATACTCTCTTTCTCCCGCTTTATAAAATTTGCATCTAAACCAGCTGTTGATAACGCTTTCTCCCGCTCTTCCACCATCTCTTGCAATCTAATCCGGAAAAATTCTTCCTCCAGTTCGTATTCCCGCCATTGAATATCTCGATAAAATTTTTTATTCAAATAATTATTAATATCCGCACCTTCTCCTTCAAAATGCAATTCATTAAATTCGGATTTGGCCTGCCAAGGCTTATCGGGTTCCACCCATACCGTATATTTCTTATCTCCCACCCAAAGCCGTCCGTACTCACCTTCCGACAGGGCCATTTTCCAAACGGCCTTATTTGAACCATCAAATTCCAATTTCATTCTCCCCCCATCGCAAGTTTCCAACGCGACTTCCCGGGTGTCATTCTCCGGCATTTGAAACTCGAAGGCGGTCTCCCGCAAGTCAACCGTCTTCTTTGCTTTTCGTGGGGCAGACGGGCCATTTTTTATTCCTTTCAATTGCCGTAACATTGTTTCCGTTCGAGGATCAGAAGGACGTGTCATCTCTAAACGCAACACCCGCCCTTTACGATCCAACAGGATAAAACGAGGAATTCCTCCCACGCGAAAAACTTTCATAAAAGATTCGTCTCCAGCCAACCACCATTGCATACCAACCATTGACAAAGCCGCACCCCGCCATTTCCATTCCATTCCATCACAAGAAATTCCGACAAACTCGATGTTCCTATCCCGAAATTTTTCCTCCAACTTTTCCAAGTGTGGATATTCTCGTAAACAGGGATTACACCACGATGCCCACACGTCAATGAAAACGTACTTCCCTTCAAGCTCTTGCAATGTCCGCTCCTTTCCATCCAAATCTTTAAAAATAAAATTCGGACATTTATCACCGATTTTCAAGGCCACCGTGTCCACGGGATTTCCATGTGCAAGTGAAGACACTAATAAGAAACTGAAGCACCAAATAAACAACTCTTTCCCAAATCTCATAATTATTAATATTTATAACTCTAAAAACCTTACTTGTCTATCAATAAGAGGTTTATAGCCATAAAATTTCCTTCATTACGCCAAAAATAAAAATGCCCCCACATATACCAACAAGGGGCATTTCGATCAAATTAACTATATCTATAAATACTATTAAATAATGACCACGCAGGACTATACCAGAACATAAATCTCACTTTCCCCTTTCCACGAATAATCTCCGGAAGAAGTTTCAACCCATCCACAGAGGAATCAAAAGAATATATTGCATAATCGGTGCCCGAGGATGTCGCAACAATAAGCCGATCAAATCGATTATCATACAAATCTCCCATCCACTCCGCATTATTATAATCATAATTATTGGAAATATACTTACAATAAGTAATCTCTCCATCAAAAGTATGAATATCCATCACGAATTTATCCTCGTCAATATCGTAATAAGAAAGTCGGTTATCTTTTATAAAATAAATAATATTGCTTGTCTGATGCATCGTGTAAAAATCAGCATTGGCAAACGCACTGCAACGAGATACCGGAATCGTTCGGGCAAAACGAATAGGAGCATAATCAGCCGCATCAAACTCTTTGGAGTGTAATCCATAGAGCCGCAAATTTTCCATATCTCCTTTCTTTCGCATCAAGGCATACGCTGTTCCCCAATTATACTCTCCTGCAATCTTTTTGTCTGTTTGTCCCAAATAAATTAAATCAGCATCTAGCTGGTTCGAAGAAATCTTCAAATCATCCTCAGGTCTATAAATATCTTTAAAATATTTGATTTCCATTGTAATAGATGAACTTTTCGATTTCGGAAGAATAGCAAAAGAACAGCTCTGTTCATCATATACCAACATGGAATAGCCATACCCCCAACAAACAATATAAGGTGCAAGATGATAATCTCCCATTAAAGCCGGCATAAAAGCAGAAAGACCAGAATTCATCAAATAAGCCTTACCATTATATATCAACCCTGAAAAAGAAGAGTGGCTCATGAAAGCTTCTATAGAACCTGAAGCAAAATCCGGCATTTCATAGAATAAATCTTCTTTTTTTACTAAAATATTTTCATCATTCACTCGATACATCAGAATATCTTTCTCACTCACAGGAATCAGGCACTTTTGGGAAGCCTCTGTTTTTCCCGTTTCCGGATTATACCACTTGAAACTCTCCGTATAAAGTATAGAAATCGGTTTTCCTTCCATTGGCTCGCCCAAAGATAGAGATAACTGGTCTGCAGCAAACTCGATCTTCCCATTTTGAATCAGTGAAACATCCATATCCGTATTCCCATCTGCTGTTTCTTTCAGAATTAACCAACCATTATTAATTCGAGGAATAATTGTATAACTAAACGCTAAAACGGCTTGAAGTCCGGTCTCAACATGAGTTGCTTCGACTTCCAACGTCACGTTATCCGTCGTGTCAACACGCCATTGTAGACGGGCATCTTGCGAGATTAATTCCGGCACTGTATCATGATAACGATACCAATTATAGGTACACTCAACCTCTTCCCCTCCCATCGTGCAAACAGGCGTGATATCAATAATTTCCCCGGTCTGAACAGAAGCATTCTTAACATTTTCAATCACCAAATCCGGAATACGATGAATCGTGTTATCTTTATCATAACAAGCGGTAAGCACAACCCCTACCACAAGAATCATTATCAAATAATATATATGTTTCATATCATTTCTCTTTATTATTTAACGTGCTATTGTCGGGAACGTGATTTCCGTGGCAGGATCACCAGGATTATCTCTCAGAGGCGGTAGTCCCTGTTCGGCACGTTTGGCATTCTCTTTTTTCAATTCCCGGTTGAAAATAAACAAATAGTAATTTTTATCATCAATGCTCAAGGTCGAGATAAATTCATCATCCCATTCCTTACCGGAAATCGTTATCATAAACTCATGCTTCGTGCGGCTCCATGCTCCGGCAAAAAAATATCGATCCCAAGCGGCTGGCGTCGTCAAACAATCCGCTATTTTCAATTGGATATGACAATATTCATTATCACCTGCCATCAGATCCTCCGAATCTACGATCCGGAAGAAAAGTGTATACGTGGTATCCCGCAAAGATTCATCCCTTAACATGATCACGGGAATTTGAGTACTCAGTTCCCCCGGTTTCAAGATCAAGTGTTCCTTCATCCGCTCGTCATCAAAAGGTATATAATGCACTCCCGGAACAGCTTGGCGGGGATAAACCGTCAAGACTGAATCCGCAATTATCCCATCATTCCCATAAATATATTTCCATTCACGTTTCTCATACTGCTCTAATTTAATACGACAATTTTCCTCCGGAACCATACCTTGAGGACGTACCGTAAACCAAACGGTATCCACCGATATATCCCCTTTTCCCACAAAAGAATAACTATAAACCTCTGGATGAAGAACGGCAGGTAATACAAATTGTACTCCTTTCCATGAAGTATTATAACCAGGTAATGCTTCCTCGCATGCCATACAACATAAACCCATGCATAAAGCGAATATAAATTTACGTATCATAACTTCTCTTTTTAATAATTTTCAGTCGTATTCAACTCTCGTAATGGCAATGGTAACACGTAAACATCCTCTCCACATTCTTTTGTTCCCCAATGCATGGTAACAGTTCCCAAACGCTTGTAGACGTAAAACATTTGCCCTTCAGCATAAAATTCTTTGAGATATTCCAATTGAATCACTTCTTTTCGGTTACTTTCAGTCAATTCCGTAGTTACTAACCCCCGAGATGCTAAAAATTCTTTATACATCCCATTGGCCTCCGACAAATCCGCACATTCCGCTATAATCAAATACATTTCAGCCAAACGAATCATCGGGACACTAAGACTCGGAGCTTTCGTCTGTTGTGAATCAGAAGAAGCCATATTATCATACTTATTAGGAGAACGATACCCTCCATTATTAGCAAACCATAATGAAAGCCGAATATCTTTTATCGTATACAATGCATCCACCTCGGTCGTTAACTGTTTAAAACCATCAGGTATCCTACTGTCATCAAATTCTTCAATTGCTACTCCAAACAACTGCTCACTAGCGTAAAAGACCCTATCATTTCTATTTAGATCAGCTTGCGACCCCAAAGAAAATAGTTTTTTCCCATCCACAGAAGTCGCATCTTTCACCATTCGCGCATAACGTAATGCTTCATCTTTTTCGCCAAGCCACAAATGAACCCGGGCCTGTAAACCTAACACGGCATAGTAATTCATTCGATTCGGACGATACCCGCTAGACTTACCGGCAGACAGAATGGGATCCACTTGCTTCAACAAGAGTTCTGCCGAATCCAAATCCGCACAAAGTTTATTCATATACTCCCGATAATTAGAATACGGATAATTTTCCAACTGAACCGTAGTCTCGTAGGGCAAATATTTATAACTCTCATCTACTTGAGTTGGCATTGGTCCCCACAGACGAATCAAATCAAAATGGATAAAAGCACGCAATCCCAAAGCCTCCCCTTTATACAATTTTTCCTCTTTATCTGTCAACACTCGCTGTTGGTTATCAATATACTTGATTAAAATATTCAAGTTCGCAATAATTTCGTATTGCTTCAAAAACATATTTCCTAACTCTCGTTCAACTCTTTCAACCCGATAATCATGCGATGCATAATAATACGCAACACCCAAACCTTCGGTTGTTTCCCACAAATTTGCCATATACTCTACACCACCAAGCACCATTTGTCCGCTCGGGGAATAATTATCCCGCATAAGAATATATGAACCTGTCAGGGCATCATAAAATCCAGCCTGAGTTTTAAACATATCTTCCTTTGTCACTTGAGTTTCCGGTTGAATTGTCAACCAGTCTGTGCAACCGAATAGGCTGAATATCACGCAGGACATAAACAATAAACTCTTGATTTTCTTCATAATGTTCCTGTATTAATTAAAATGTACATGATAATGAAAATGACGGTTTTACAGAATATGGATAATTCGTTCCCCGTTCTTGTTCTATCGTGGACAAATACAATAAATCCATCATACTGGCAGACAAGCTTAACCGCTCCATTTTTAAATATTTACAAATCCGTCGCGGGAAATCGTATTGTATATTAATATTTCTCCAAATAAAAGTCGATTCATCCGCGACAAAACGATTATTTGCTTGCGTGTTCACTTTATTATTTAATCCCTTGTAACGGGTTATGTCTCCGGGCTTTTCCCAGCGTTCTGACAGCACCCGTTTGTCAACGTTATTCTCGACATAAGCATTTTCCACTTTAGACAACAATGTCTGATTCAATTTCTGTCCTCCCAATCTTAATTCAAAACCTGTTGTTAAAGAAAAAGATTTATAACGAAACGAAGTACTAAAACGTCCGTTTACCTTCGGAACTCCATTACCAACCTTAACTTTAGCCAACATATCCACCGTAGAAGATACCTTCCCATTGCGATCCACGTAAAGGACCTCTCCCGTCGTGACATCAATCCCCGGGGAGATGAAAGTATAAATCGCATTCATCGATTCTCCCTCTTTATATTGCAGATAAATAAAGTCCCCGGTCTGATTATTCACGGTCTCTTCATTTTGCCTTTTCATCTCATCTGAAAGTTTCACGATTGTATTCTTGTTCCATGCAAAACCTCCTCGTGCCGACCATGTAATATCATTTGTGCGTAATAAATTAACAGAAATATTCAATTCTCCTCCTACATTCCGAATGGTTCCAACATTCTCCTTATACTCGGGAAATCCATGAGAATAAGTCAAACCTAACGACGAGATATAATTTTTTGTTTCCTTGCGATAATAGTTCCCTTGCAGAGATAGTATCTCGTTAAACAATGATATATCCAAGCCAATATTATGCTGATAAGTATCCTGCCAACGTAAATCATCATTACCAAGCCCTTGTAGATAAGCACCCATATCTCCATTATAACGTTGATCCCGATCGTATTCGTACGTCGTCAACGCCTGATATGGATTAACCGGTAAAGAACTCGTCACTCCATAAGAATAACGCAAACGAAGTAAATTCATCCATGGTAATCGTTCTTGAAAAAAGTTCTCTTTACTAATCGTGTAACCAACTCCGACAGACCAAAATGGAGCGAAACGATTATTTGAACCGAAAGAAGATGACCCATCCAATCGATAGGAGAAATCAGCAAAATAACGATCATCATAATTGTAATTTCCCGTTATCGTAAGTCCGACTTGGCGAGATTTTGAATCTGTTGCAGACGGACGTTCTGTGGCAAATCCTGCCGCATTAGATATATCTGTCAAATGATCATTGGCAAATCCACGTACCCACAACATATAATTCAAACTTCTAGTTTCATTCAAACTACCGTCTACTCCAACAAACACGCTATGCAATCCAAAGGTATTCCCGTAATTACCGGTAATACTCCATTGCCAAGATTGAGTCTCTCCATAACCCCACGTATAACTTCCCTTGGCATTAGGATCCTGTATGTTATTAAAATCATTACTGGATTTCGGAGAAAATTGATCAGATCGATTTGTTTGACTAGAATATCCCACTCTGGTCGCCAATTTCAAACCTTTCAACACATTCCACTCCATTTGGAACGTATTTCGGATATTCGTATACTTTTCCTTGTTAAACTTATTAATTGAAGCTTCCCATAGTGGATTTTCAAGAGTAGTCGTACCTGTCGTGGATCCGAATGTTATAAATGATTTCACAACCTGTCCATTCTCATCATAAGGATAAAAATAAGGATTCATGGAAACATATGTATAAAAGTCCCCGTACGGACTTTCTTCAGAATTATTCAATCCTAAAGAAAATGTATTTGTGAAACGAATCGTTTTTAATAAATAACTGATCGTCAAAGAACCATTGAAATTATTCCGAAAAGAACCCTTCATCGCTCCCGCTACACAATTATAAGACAAATTCATCGTGTAGCGAAATTGTTCATCGCCACCACCAAAATTCAACATATACATTTGACCGACACCCGTTCGTACCGGTTTCCCAATCCAATAAGTATCAACCCCTTCGGCAATAGATTTCGCATTCTGTCGATATAATTCTTTACGTTTCACACTATTATACAGTCCTGCACGTACCTCCAAATCTAACTTTTCTTTCGCATTCAATAAATTATAACTGGATAGATCAGGTATTTCCAAGTTCATTCCGGCTGTAGCCGTAACACGTAATTTTCCTTGCCGAGGCTTTGAAGAAGTGATCACCACTACACCATTTGCGCCACGGGAACCATAAATAGCAGTAGAACTTGCGTCTTTCAAGATTGTCACACTTTCAACATCCGACTGGTTCAAGTCCATCACTCTCTCCAAAGAAACTTCAAACCCATCCAAGATAAACAATGGTTGATTCAACTCTGCACGTGCTTGAGTTTGAAGATTTGTAATCTCTGGCAAACTAGAAATTCCCCGAATTTGAATCTCCGGTAAAACATTTGGATTAGAACCATATGTATTATTTTCCTGTATCACAAAGGCCGGATCAATATTATTCAATGTTTGCAACAAATTACGATTACCCATTGACATTATCTCTTCCTTCGTAATATGCGTTACTGATCCTGTAAAACTTCCTTTCGGTTTATTAAAGATTCCCGTCACCACCACCTCATCAATCTCTGCCATATCGTTTTTCATCACGATATTCATTGGTTTACTATCCTTTACTTGAACTTCTTGCTTTTGGAAACCTACAAATGAAAATATTAACACCAAATTTTCTTGTTTCGGTAAATCAAAATCGAACTTTCCCTCAGCGTTTGTCACAAACCCAATTGTTGTACCCTTCACTTGAATCGTCACTCCCGGTAATGTCATGCCATCCACATCCTTCACGATTCCTGTAACCGTGATCTTTTTCTTCAACGTGTCAGCAGCAACTAAGGCCCGCACGTAATGTATCACCACGAAATTGTCATTAATCTCGAACTTTACGTCATACCCTTTAAAAATCATTTGTAATGCTTGTTCAATCGTAGCATCCAAAAAGTTTACGTTCACTCGTTTCGACACGTCAATCTTAGAATTACTGTAAAAAAAATCTAACTGTGTAGATTCAGAAATCTTATTCAGCACCTGCTCAATTGTCGCATCTTTCATTTTCAAATTAATCCGTGCCGTTTGAGAATAGACGGCCGCAGACAAGTGCATCACGCACACCAAACATAGAACTCCTGTCATTCGCATAACTAATAGAATTTTTTTTAGCCATCTGGGGGGATAAAGCCCCAAATCACAATTTTTTTTCATACATTTGTTTTTTAAAGGTTTACAATGAGTCTTGTCCTCTATCGCCAAATGTCGGGCAAGACTGCTAACTTTTATAAATGCCGGAGAAGTCGCTATACTTTTCCGGTATTTTTAATTTACTCTGAAATTACAATTGTTTTCCCTTTCACGCTAAACCGGACTTGACTTGTACTCTCGATCATCCGAACCAAATCATCCAAAGGCTTAAACTTCACGATCGCCCCCGTGAACCGCACCTTTTTCACGCTTTCATTACTAAAAAATATTTCCACGTCATACCAGCGGGAAATCTGCTTGGCAATCTCTTCCAGTTCCGTGTTATTAAACAAGAACTTCCCGTCGATCCAAGACGTGTAAAGACGAACATTGACTTCCCGTTTCTCTAACTCGTTTTCTTTCCCATAAGCCTGTTCCCCCGGAACCAGTCGAAACGCTTGCTGACCACCTGAAACAATTTCCACGCTACCATTTACCAGCGTGGTCGAAACCTCCTCATTATCATCGTAATCATTCACGTTAAAACGAGTACCCAACACCTTCACGTTCATCCGGGATGTTTCCACGATAAAAGGCCTTTCTGCATCGTGTGCCACGTCAAAAAAAGCCTCCCCGGATAACACGACCCGTCTCTCTTTTCCCATGAAAGATTGAGGATATATTAATCGTGATGCCGAATTCAACCAAACCTTTGTCCCGTCGGCTAACATGACTTGGTACTCTCCACCCTTAGGAATAATTAATTCATTATTTTTATTGACATTAGCCATCCCGATAGAATCGTGTGAAGAATAACGTAACAGATGATTAGAATCCATCTCTATCCGGACATTTGCCTCGTGAGCGATCAATGAACTCTTCATTGTACTATCCAGCATAACCGTTTTTCCATCATACAACTTCAATATTGCTCGTTCTCCCCCCGGACGAGAAACTGCACTAAATTGACGATGTACCCCCACCGACTCATTCTTCATACCCTGCCACAAAACCAAAGCCACGCCTAACGGCAAAATAAAGAGAGCCGCGTATTTCCACCAATAACGGAAACCTATTTGCCTTCCTCTTCCCCGTTTCACTCGTTTTAATACATTCTCCGTATCAGGAGCAAAATCCCGATGTAAAAGTTTTACCTGATCACGTATTTTCTTTATCTCGGCATACACTTCCTCATGTCCCACATCTTCTGCCAACCAACTTGAAAGCTCGGCTTCCTCCATTGGTGACAGGTGATCATCCAACTTTCCGGAAATCAACTCATATATTCGATCATCTATTTTCATCTTCATATTTTTACATAGAGTACTTCAAAAATGAAAAACAGGGTGAAGAAAAAACAGATTTTTTGAAAAAAAGATTTTAATCTTCTTTTATCCCAAAAAGAAATAGTAATAACGAGAATTGTTCCTGTTTCAATTTTTCCCGCAAGGTCTTGTAAGCGATTTTCATTTGTGTTTTTACCGTGTTGACCGAAATTCCCAACGAGTCAGCCACGTCCTTGTATTTCATATCTTCCAGAATCACCAGTTTAAAAACAACTTTACATTGTAAAGGCAAATTCTCAATCTCTCCCCACAAACGGTTCAATTCCGGCGTTTCAAATTCTACGACTTCTTCCGAAACCTTTAAATTTTGTTTCACATCCTCCAGATCAACACGTTCCCGTTTATTCTTCAAAAACGTAAAACAAGCATTACGCACGGCAACAAACAAATAACTATCAATAGACGCCCTCTCGTCAATCCGAGTACTTTTTTTCCAGATCTTTTCAAAAACTTCCTGCACAATGTCTTCCGCCACGTCAAACTGCACGACAAACGTGGCTGCAAAACGACACAGGTTTTTGTAGCGAGTTCTGAAAAGGTAATCAAAGGCAGCTTCTTTTCCTTCTTTTAACTCTCTAGTCAATATTTCTATTTCATAATATTTCTGACTATCTTCCATCGTATTAACCCAACAATACAAAATATTCACCACCTAAAAACCACCTATCGCATCCATTGAATTGATTTCTCAAAAATAATAAAATCTAAAACAAAACCTTTTTTTAATGCTACTTTTGTCTCTAACAATTTTTATTTACTCGGATGATAAAAGAAAAATTACCCACGGGCAAGAAAGCAAGTAGGACACTCTTGGAATGTCAGCATGAACTATTGTCCCGGTTTAACAGGCAAGGTAAACCAAAAAGTACTTCCTTGATTTTCCTCGGAAATCACCCCGATCTCTCCCCCCAACTTATGGACAATCGTCTGACAAATGGCTAATCCCAACCCAGTTCCGTTTGTAAAACTATCCAATTTGACAAAACGTTTGAAGATTTCATCTTGCTTTTCCGCAGGAATTCCTTTCCCCGTGTCGGAAACAAAGAAACGCAACCCGTTCTCCCGCTCCTCGTAACCAAAATGGATATGTCCCTCGTCGGTAAATTTAAGCGCATTATTCAGGAAATTCGAAATCACCTGCATCACCCGGTTCTTTTCCGTGTAAATAACACATTTATCCATATGGGAAGTAAAAGAAATATCAATATTAGGATGTTCTATATTCTTCTGGCGATAACTCATTTCCAATCCCCGCAACATCTCGTTTATATCAACCATATCATAAATAAACTCCAACGTTCCCGCCTCGATCTTTGATAAATCCAGAATGTCACTAATCAACTGCAACAGTAACTCATTATTTCGATTAATAATAGCCATGTACTCCTCTTTATCCTTCGGATCATCCGTGTTAACCAGTAATTCACTGAACCCCACGATAGCATTCAGGGGGGTACGAATCTCGTGACTCATATTGGACAGGAACATCGACTTCAACCGATCGGACATCTCAGCCGCTTCCTTCGCCCGTTTCCATTCATTAGCAACCCGGGTGCGTTCGGAAACATCCTCGTATTTCAACACAACTCCCCGAATCTGCCTCTCGTTCTTTATATCATAAACAGGCGTGGCCGTGATCTCCACCGTAAACCCGTCATCAAAAGTGACTTCCTTCATTTCCCGTTTTCCCGTCTCCAACGCCTTCTGCATCACACAACCCGGACAAGGAGAATCCCGATGCATTACACTTTTGTAGCAACACAACCCGGCTTTATACCTACCGGCTAGCGGATGCTCGGAATACTGGGCCAAGTTCTCCCACTCGATCATGTAATCCGGGTGAAGATATACTAATCCATTATTCGAATGATCAAGAATAAGCTGGTTGATCTCCTGAATCTTCTCCACATTTTGTTTCGCTTCCATCAAGGTTTTCTCGTATAGCTTACTCTCGGTTATATTTCGTAACGTCCCGACAACCCGCAGAGGTTTTCCTGCAATATCCTTTTTCTCAATCGTCAAATACAAATCATAGTAATCTTCATATAGCCCCAAAACATCATAACGAATCTCCCGATGCAAATTATCTATCTTCCCGGCCTTTATATCAGCAAAAAGCTGAGACATGACTTCCCGGTCATCCGGATGCATATTACCGACAGCCTCTAACGAGGACTGACCATCCCGTTCTTTACAAAAACCTTTATTTCCAACCTTAAATTCAGGATATTTAAACCGGATTAAGTCTTCTTCCAAATCCCAAACCATCGGAACCGTGTTCGTAACCGAGAAAGCCATCCGCAATTGCTGATTCACCTCTTGAAGTTGTTCTTGTATACGAATAAGATCTGTTATATCCCAGCGAGTGGCCAGTAACCAATGGTGTATATCGTTGGACACCACATTTTTATTCACGATAGAAACGTGTCTCTCGCCGTCAGGAGTCTCGTATACTTCTTGCACTTGATAAGAACTTCCTTCTTCAATAATTTTAAAATCGACATCTCGGTAATGCTCGCCTCGTTCCTTTCCATATACCTCTATATCAGTCTTACCGATAATTTCTTCCCGGGAATATCCACCCTGTAACTCACACTGCTTATTCCAGAAAACATACTTCAAATCATCATCTATATCCTTTATGATCAGAGGCATTGGCATATTGTCCAGCACCGCATTCAACAATCGCTGATTCTGTTTTATCGCAACTTCGTTCTTTTTCCGTCCCGTAATATCCCGTTCAAAACAAGCCACCAAATTTTCCTGTACACGCTTGAACCGCCCCTCGTAATAGGTTATCTTACCATGAACCGACACGGTATACTCCACCTCGTACACTTTATCCGAAATCAACGCTTCCCGCAAATTGGATATCACGATGTCAACAAACGGGGGATCAACACAATCCTTCAAATTCCTACCAATCAATGCCTCCACCGGTAAAGAAAGTTTCACAGGATCTGCATTATAAATTTTTTGTATATTAAACTGGTTATCTACCATGAAAATCATATCGGGAACAGAGGCAATAACCTTTTCTGCCATAAGATTTTCCATATTCTCTTGCGGAATAAAGATTTTTCTCCTACGAGAAAAAAAGAAGATGAGATTTCCCAAAATCACTACTCCAGCTATAACATATCCCCACATGGCAATCAGATTTAATTTTTACGCAATATATTGCAAATATAACAATAATAAATTACCAAACAATCCCTTTATCGCACCATGATCGAATTAAAAAGCCGTGCTGACATCAGCACGGCTTTCTAGGTACAAATTAAAACTTAAACTTATTCACTTAAATATGCACGTAGCATCCATAAATTCTTCTCTTGCTCGGAAATGTAAGGATTAATCATATCTTGAGTTCCATCATCACCGATTTCTGCGGCCAAAGCCAATATTTCACGTTCTTTCCGGATCAATATCCCCAAATTCCCCACAATCTCCTTTACGCAACGATTCCCGTCGGAAACCCCCGTTACCTCTTTAATCTCAGCCTGTTTCATGTAAGCGGAATACGAATGTAACGGGGTACCCTCCAACGTAAGCACGCGTTCAGCAATCTCGTCCACCTTCTCGATAGCATCATTATAGTACTCTTCAAACTTAGCATGTAACTCGAAGAAGTTACTTCCTTTCACGTTCCAGTGGAATCCTCTCAAATTCTGGTAAAATATTTGGTAATTTGCCAACAAATCATTCAAATGGTTTACTAACTCTTTTGATTTCTCTTTGTCTAATCCGATTAAATTTAGTGTTTTCATATTATTTGATTTTTATTTATTACTATTCTCTTATTTTTTTGATACAAATATAGAACATATAACAATATAAATCAAATTGATTGTTTTTATAAATAGATTTAATAAATTTATAAATAATGACTTACAGCATATTACAATTCCAAAATACCACAATTTCATTAAAAAAAATATCTCTTCGTCTTCAAGTTTACCAGTAACTTCATTTTTTTCGAAAAAAATCTATCAATCCTTTGCAGAGTTCAAAAATTGCACTACATTTGCATCCGCAATCAAGCAACACGGGCGCTTAGCTCAGCTGGTTCAGAGCATCTGGTTTACACCCAGAGGGTCGGGGGTTCGAATCCCTCAGCGCCCACGGAACAAACGTCAAAAGGCGACAAAAAAATGCCTAAGTCTTGTAAATCATCGGGTTTACAAGACTTTTTTCTTTTATCCCCACCAATTTTTGACTGAATAATGCCCATTTGCATGTGGAGAAAGTAACTTAAAAGTAACCCCGGCATTTTTTGCTAGAATGAGGTTACTCTTGATAGTGTTTCAAAAAGTGTGTAAATCCCAATTTTTTTTCTCTCACGTTCCTATACGACTCCACAAGAGGGATTGTACCCTAAAACTAAAAATGAAAGAAGTTTAGATTGGAATCTAAAATCATTAAATCTAAAATTAACAGGGTTTAGCATCCCTTTTCCCGGGGATATCCCTGCCTGTTACATGACGGCAGGGCGGCTATTGGGTGACTGTTAGGCGCCATCGCCCGATTGTCGCCCGATGCTCGCCCGATTATCGCCGCCATTTTAACAGATAGAAAACAAAAATAACATACTCAAATATCCCGTCAAGCGGGCCAATAACAAGCCTATTCACGCTCAGAAATAAAATTTCGGGCCACTATATCCCCGGTAAAGGGCCGGGATAAGAGATACATCACCTATTCCGGCGCTTCCGGGGTAGCGGAACACCAGTATATTCCCGGCCTTTTTCTTAACGAATAAGGCAAATATGCTTTATTATATCGAACTCACGTTAAATTACGTTTTACTGGGACAATATGACTTTTTATGAAAACGATTCGTATTGTTACCTTGAATTTTCTATTTTAACCTACACTTAGGACTATACACTCATTCAATATGAATTTCGTCAAATACATAAGATGAAGGTGCATATTTCTCCAATACAAACAGAATATAGCGAATATCCACGACAATATTTCGACAAATATCCCGATTATAGCGATAATCGGAAGCAACCCCTTGCCACAACCGATCAAAATTAATACCCACCAATTCACCCTTAGCATTCACGACAGCGCTACCGGAATTTCCACTAGTAGTATGCGCATCGGTCAAGAAACAAACTCTCAATCGTCCATCTTTATCGCCATAACGACCATAATCTTGTTTTTGATATAAATCCCGCATTTTCTTTGGAAGATAGTATTCCGAATCATTGGGATTATTCAAATACTTATCATACATACCATCCATAGTTGTATAATAACGATATGATAATCCATCTTCCGGTTCACATCCTCTTACCGTCCCGAAAGATACCCGTAATGAACCGTTTGCATCCGGATATAGTACTTGGTCTTGTTTCATCTCCAGCATACCTTCTTGAAAAACCTTATACAAGGGTAACATTTTCATCTGCCACGCTCCCCGCTGACGTGAAATTCGCTCTACAAAAACACGATAATAATTTATGGATAACTGATACAAAGGATCTTCCGTGATCACCTTTACACCGTTCTCTTTATCTGACATCAAAAAGTTTAATAAATCCTGCTGTTTCGTGAAAATCGAATTAGCGAACAAATCTTGAGACAATTTTTCCACATCCCCGCCATATCGCTTCATCGCATTCTCCATAACTTCCGTATGAAATTTCATGGGCATCCCTTCATAATAACGCACTAACATATTACGGAAAGTCTTACGATCAATTTCGTATGACCAATTGCCGAAAAACTGTTTTGTCAGCCCAATAAGACGATTGGATTCACTTTTTTGACTTGCTTCTTTCACTGGTTTCCGGCCATTATACATGGCAACCAATTTCTCGAATTTTCCAATAAAAGGTACAATTTCCGCACCATTTAACCCGGCTTCCGAAAAATAGTCGTTGGCTAAATTATACTCGGAAAGCTCCTTGTACACCTCCCTCATATCCTCCAGTACGGTTCCATACTTCGCCCTACGTTCAGGAGACGCCTCCACCCATTGTTGAAACGCTTCCTCTTCCCGCCTCTTTTCCTCGATCAAATTCATATGGCGTACCCCTTGAATCTCACCTTTCCACTTCAGATAAGAATTGGAAATCGACGAAATCCGGGTAGAATAACGCAATCTCAATCCGGGATCAGCTTCCATTTCCTGTTTCAAAATAGCTAGCTTCTCCCCACGAATCTGCACCTTTGCCGCATTTTCTTTCTCAATGATCGCCTCCAAACCAAAAGATGGAATATATTGTTTCGTGGAGGCCGGGTAACCGAGCACCATGGCAAAATCATTCTCTTTCACTCCCTTCAATGAGATCTTTAAATAATTCGTCGTTTTATATGGCACATTTTTCTGGTTATAAGCCCTAGGCTCATTCTGGTCATTCACATACACCCGCAAAAATGCAAAATCACCTGTATGCCGAGGCCAACTCCAGTTATCACTCAAACCTCCGAATTTACTGATTGACATTGGGGGGGCAGCCACCATACGCACATCTTTAAACAAACGATACACCGACATGATATACTGATTATTGGCAAACAAACTTTGCACCCGCATTTCCAACTTTTTCCCTTTCGTGACCTCTTCCGCCAATTTCTTCCCATTCTCATCAATCTTACGAGAATATTCCGCTCCACTCAATCCTTCCGTTCCTTCCATAATCCGGTCGGTCACATCCTCCATACGTACTAATTGTTTCACCATCAAACCTCTACACAAACTTTCCTCTTCTCTCTTAGACGCCCAATACCCGTATTTCAAAAAATCATTCTCCGGTGTTGAAAAGCGTTCAATATAACTCATGATGCAATGAAAATTCGTAATCAACAACCCTTCATCCGAAACAAAACTAGCGGAACAAAAACTCCTCAAGTTATCAGGTCCTTCCGACACAAGGCCGATAATCGCATCTTTCAAACAAGCCTGATTCACACTATATATCTCCTCGGCAGATAGCTTTAATCCCTTTTTACGCATCTCCGCGAATTTCTGTTCTTTCAATAATATCGGTAACCACATCCCCTCATCCGCTTTCACTCGCCCCACCGCAACCATTAATACAATCAATCCTAACAATAGCGTTCTATACATAACCTTATCTCTTTAATAAATCCATTATAAATCCGATATGTTCGGAATATTTTACTTGACGTTCTAATTTTTTACTCAATCGCACGATCTCGACATGCACCGCTGTTCTTTTTAAATAATCATTTGCCTTTCCCGGTCCTCCCTTTTCGTCATTGATTTTCTTCAATGCCAGCACATAGGCAATTTGCCTATTCTTTTCATACTCACTCCATGATTTTTTATCCGGAAATAAATGCGTTGATATATCCCGCAAATACTCCTCGATAGGATAAACAGAACCTATCAATCGACTCAAAAGATTCGGAGATACCAGCGTTGCCAGCATTTCCCCTTGACGGTTCATCAACGTCTCGGTTTTATTCCCGATCAAACCGAATAATCTCCGGTCGCATAACCACTGCTCGCTCTCCTGTAATTCATCTATAATAAAGTGTACCGCTTTCTTTTGCTGTTCTTTATCCACTTCCACGTGGCGAGCCTCGTACTGTCCCACGGTTCCCGGGAAATAATAGACCCCTCCAATATAAGAGGCACAATTATTCATATACTTGAAAAATTGTTTGACACCTGCATCATACATCTCGATCATCCGGTCATAAGAACCTCCTTCGTCAGAACACCAATCAATCAAGTGACTCATGATATACCGTAAATTCAATATCCCGTAAGTCGATGACTTTAATAAATCATCCCCCAGCATATCAGACTGCCCGGAAGGATCCGGGACGACTGGTCCCATGGCCATATTGGCATATAAATACAATGGATCATGTCCTTTTTCCCGAAACATCCGGTCCAACACGGGGAGCTCTTCTTCCGGGGTCTTCACGCCAAATATTGGAGTATAAGCCCATTGCACGGAAAAATAATCAAAAGGCCCCAAAATCGGGGGAGTCATTTTCACTCCTCGTTCAAAATCACCCGGCTGCGCCACATAATTATTTCGGGCATAATCCATTATCGACGCTGTCGTCCCATATTTTCGTGTGAAAGAAGGCGAACGTAATGAATCCACCGGATAAGCAAACGAGGCTCTCATATTGTGTTTCATTCCTAACGTATGCCCGGTTTCGTGAGCCACCGCATACCGAATCAATTCTCCCATGATCTCTTCACTCAACTCCTTGTTTCTCGCTCTAGGATCTGCGGCTGCCGTCTGTATGAAACGCCATTCCTGTAATAAACGCACCACGTTATGGTACCACAAAATATCTGCTTGAATGATTTCTCCCGAACGGGGATCAGTCCAAATTCGACCGGCAGCATTTGCCTCTTCCGTGGGGATATAGCGAAAACAACTTACCGTTAAATCTTCACTATTAAAATCTTCCCCGGGAAAATCCCGCACTTGTATGGCATTTTTAAAACCAATGGCCTCGAACGCCTTATTCCAATCCAATATTCCCAACCGGGCATACTTCTTTATCAACTCCGGTGTTGCCGGGTCAAAATAGAACACAATTGGACGGGCGGGTTCCACCAACTCTCCCGCCTGATAACGTACCACATCCTCCGGACGAGGTTCAATTCTCCAACGGGAAACATATTTCGGACGATACACTCGTTTTGCCGTATTATAGACCGTTTTTACACTTGAAAAATATCCCATTCGTTCATCCTCGTAACGGGGTCTCATAGGTTCCTTGGGAAGCACAAGTAACGTGTAATTAATTGTTACAACCAAAGGAGTCTTTCCTCCCACATAAGCATAGCGAGTCGTTACATTAACCCGGTTCTCGTGGTTTGAAAAACGGACGATACCGGAAGCCTTCGACTCCAACTTCCCCTGTTTCATTCCCCCGGGTAATGGCGACAACTCGCTAATCTCATCATTAAAATAACGAGTCACATCTATCACGTAAACTCCTCGACTTTCATCCCGACGGACAAGATCAAAAACCTGCATTACCGGAATCACATGATTACGTGCAATCAATTCTGCGGCAACATCCGCCTCATCCCACACGGCATTAGAGATTCTTCTTTCCATATTCAGGTATTTCCCATTCGGAACGAATCGCACCACGATAGGGTCACTCATGGTCTGCCCTGCCGATATATTCTTCTGCACGCTCAAATTCACCACCCGAGAACCAAAAAGCAAGTCCCTCCCTAATAAAGAATCCGCCACCTCCAAAAAATAAGTATTATTCTGCTTTACAATTCTCAAAGGTTCTCCGGCCCAAGCATACAAACCACAAATCAACTGTCCGCAAATAAGCACGAATTCACACAAAAACTTCATTCTATTCATTTTAAATACATATCATGACACAAAATACTAAATGATATTTTCAAACATCATCCACCTCGGACATCACCTCGCCATTAAAGAGTTAATATTCCAATAGATATGCCTCCATTAAAACGAGATCCGAATTTATCGGTAAAAATATTCCCAGCATACGCTTTTACATATCCGGTCAAGGCCGTTTTTTTCAATTTCATCGGAAAAGAATATTGAACATCTATTTTCGTGTCTAAAGTCTTGGCATCGAAATATTTCAAATCCGGATGCAAAACATTTTCAGTAAAAGTATTCTCTTTAGACAAGTTCATTTTGGTTTCCAACGGTAGCGAACCCTTCAAACCTGCATGCACCCAAAGTTTACGTGCATTTTTATTTACTACTCGAACCGCACCCTTCAGACCTACACGCAAAGAAGAAATCTCACGCGTAGACTCAGGCAGCAAGTAATGATCTTTCAAATATTCATATTCACCATTTACTCCCACAAGCCAGTTATAATCTTTACCCGAAATATCTCCCTTGTAAAAAGTATAATTAGTCCGGACATTTAAAACATCATCTTTATACGTCACGAAATTATACAACGTCACCCATTTGCTTGAAACCATTCCGTTGTCATGAGTAATGTTTACTTGCTCCTGTACAAACTCTTCTGCTTGTCCCCCGACATAACTCGCTTGAAGATCCCAAGCATGAAGAACATTCACCCGCTCGTTTTTATATCCCGAGTAAAAAGTCACTTTCCGAGCATTATAATCTCCCGGCTCTTTTCGCTCATTGTCCACGACCTCTTCCATCAACCGCTCGTACCCCAAAGAAACCAGCCAAGACCCACGTTCCCCCGTTAACTTGTATTGTAAATCTCCCCCAACGACATCTGCCACGGTACGACGGGCCACCTTCCCCAATTCCGTTGTCATCCAATAATTTTCCAACCCCTCGAACAAATAATATTCAAACTGTTTCTCCCTTTGCACGGTCGTTATATTATCCAAACGTTGTTTCCGGAAACGATAATAAAAATCCAATCCTAACGCATGCCTCTCTGAAAGCCGATAAGTCATTGACGGGATAACAGCATAATCAGCTAACATAACCCGGGAACGCGGATCTCGCAACCGGGACAAATCGCCCACGGAATAATCCAACCCCACTCCCAAAGTAAAACGTCCGAGGCTCCCCGTTGCAAGTTTCACTTTCAAATCGAACAATTGCCTATCATAACTTCCCTTTACACTCCCTCCATATTGGTAAGGACTTGTATATTCTTTCAAGATCACATCCGACCATGCCCGCTCGCTCTCCCGATCCATCGTGAACTTGAAACTTCCCCAAACATAGAGATTACGAGCAATTTTAGTATAACGTTCCGCAAAAAAATTCAATCCATTCATCCGACTGCCTTCTTGAGCTTTATGATAATCTCCGGAAGAATGGAACACACCAAACCACGCGTTCCCGTGATTTGCCACCGGATCAAATCCCAATCCGGAAGCATTGCGAGTAGGCAACCACAATTGTCGCACCAACTCCAATTGTTGCATCTCCGGAGTAACCACACTCATCGTGTCTGTCGAAGTCTGACTTCTTCCAACCACACTCGTGAAGAGTGCAAAACACAAGTATATATATTTCTTATACATCACTTTCTTATTTTAATTATTCCTGAGGTTGTAATTCTGGTTTCGTGTAGATCAAAGGCCTAATGTCGGATGTACACACGAAATCTTCCAGAGAATTATTGGTATCCTGCAAAACGACACGTCCATCTTCTTCCACTCTTGCCACCTTTCTCTCGATACTTTCACCGGTTCTCCCCGCTGCCGTGGACAAAGTCTGGTATGAAGCGTCAATTCTCGCCGGCATCCTCTTTTTCGAAAGATCAATTTCCTTCGCATTATACTTCAAACATTCCACCCCGTCCAAAATGGTACTTGTTGCAATCTGTAAATACCAAGGTTGAGAAGGCTTGGCATCCGGTTTTTGTTTTTTCTCTAAATCATTCACATCCCCTTCATATCGGAATAGCACCAGCTGATTTCCACCGCCAACCACCATATTCAACCAATCTATATTCGGGTATGCCTTGTAAACATGCGGTAACTGTTCAACCAGACTGTTCTGTGGTTTATTGATCGCTTTTACCTCGTAATCCGCGACGGTTAAATCCAATGACAGAGGAGCGTCTATTGTATGATTTATCGCCTGCCGGGCAATTAATATACTTTCGCCCGGTCCCAAATCACGAGTCGGCAACCTGAAGACATCCTTTGCATAAATGTACTGTTCTTTTTCATCTGCAAACCAAGGGGTACTCTCGGTCTCCAATATAGCGATATGCACATTCTCCGTTGAGATTGTCTGATCTGAATTATTATACAACTCGATGTACTGATCCACGTCATAATTCTTATTATTCGCATTCTTCGTACCGGAATAATAAATTTTACTAAATATCAAACTTTGACGTATTCCCACCTGCAAAGTCAATTCCCCGCTATAATTCTCGTAAATTCTCAAACCCGGTAATGTCCCGTTGAGCAACACATCATTTGCTTCAATAGGAGGTTCCACCATATTATCATACTCCTCCCGGGGCAACACGTAAGAAACGGCTAAACTATACACACCGGGCAAAAGATTCTGGAAAACGGCCACCCCATCCTCGTTCGTCACAGCCTTATAGGAACTTTCTGTCCCTCGAATCACAACTTCCTTGTTAGCAAAACGAGTATCTATAAAATCATCTTGTCCCAGACTAATCTTAATCTCGACCCTTTGCACCGACTCAATATCATCTGTCGACGGCATACATCCTGTAAACACTCCGCCAAGCCCACAAAAAACGATTAAATATCGAAATATATCTATTATTTTCATAGCAATCAACATTACAATTTAATAGAAAGTTCCACGCCAAAAGCAAACGTGTTTTTATTTCGTTCGCCTAAAGTCTTCGACTGATTATTATGTTGCCAAGGCTCATAATAAGGCAAATTATTCACGTAAAACGAAAAACCGGCAAAATCAGATATACTCTTTGTCAATCGGAAATTCATCAACCATAGCACAGGCTCTTTCGTTGCTCCTTTCACGGTCGGCTCTATAATTTGATCCTGCAACTTATATCCTTCCACCCGATACTCCGGGTCATTCCACATATCCTGAGTAATTTCATGATATTCCAACTTATTAGTCAAGTATCCCATGGGTACCCGTTTCGGATTCGTAGATCTCGAATAATTGTACCAGATAACCTGTAACGTGGCAGAACCAACCATTTTTAACTTGGGAATATGGCAAACAGCTTGTAACTGAGTACTGAATTGTTTGTCAATATCCTTTTGTAACTTAGACGAATAAACCATCCTTAAAGGAGAAACATCCACATCCCCGGAATACCCAACCGGACGAGAATACAAAGGAGCCGATGAATAAAGTTCCGAACGGGTGTAACCTCCTCTCAAGTAGAGATCCGTCCGAATGGGATTGATTTTACCCAAGTTGATTTCCAACTCAACTCCTTCATTCACACTTCCGCTCGTGTTTCCCGTCTCTCCCGTGGTTGTCATCACCGTATCCCGTTTATAAGGCTTGGTGTAATCCACGGTTGGCTTTCCTTCTCCCTGATTCGGGACAACTCCACCGTTAGAAGTATCATAATAATCAAAAGCATACGTCACATACTTGGATAAACTTCCGAATCCCAAATCATTTTTATCCCGGAATGCAGATATTGATACCATCCTATCCTTAGGCAACTTTACATCAAATCCCACCTCGTAACGAGTCGTCGTTGAGTTTTTCAAACTGGAATTATTTACATGTATAATTCTCGTATCGTACAACATATATTGCTCGTCAGGATTACCCGTTCCGTAATTTACGATCATCCGATCCACGTATTTCAAATCCGGGTACAAATGAGTCAATCCCGGAGTCTTGGCATTCTTTCCATAAGCGGCTTTCACATCCAACCATTTTAGTGGAGAGAAAGATAAGTTCACTCGCGGAGATAACGACCACACGCTCTCACTCTTCCCCGGTTGTAACACCGTGTATCGAAGTCCTGCTTGTATCGTAATCGGACACTCGTTAATATTAAGCATGATATTATCCTCAAAATAAGCTGCCAGTTGATTCAAGGCCGGGATCTCGTTAAATCCTCTCGGGCGGGCGCTGGTTGGTCTCAGCGGCAACGCGTCGTTCGTGTTATAATCCCCTTTCCCGCGATTCTTGCTGTAACGATACTCCACTCCCAAGTTAAAACGCTGATTCAACGGCCCAACCTTCACGAAGAAATCATTACTCACTTTGGCAAAGACACTCAAAGGCTTACCTATCGTACCTCCGGAAGTCGCGTACGAAGCCGGCAACAATATCGCCTCATGAATTCCTTCCTCCTTGGCCGTAAAAATCGGAGCCCGTCCCGTGGAACTGGACACGATTTTAGACGTGAAATAATCAGAATGCCCCGTCGTAACCCCCACATTGTACCTCAATGTCCTACTCAATGCCTTGTTAAAAGAAAAAGTCCCCTCATGACTGAATTTCAATGTATAATCTTTATTTTCAGTATATGTTCCATCTTCCACCTCATCCGGATCTTGCTGAATATTATCAATAATACCGGAATACCCGAAACGGGTTGTCATACGCCATACCCCGAACGTGTTCATGTAAGCGACAGAAGCATTGATCCGGTCAAACGAATTTGTTTTCTTACGGGGATCTCCCGAGGATTTCAAATAATCAAAACTACCATTCAAAAAGCCACCGTCATTTCCCAATCTCCATCCTTTGCCCAAAGAGGCCTGCACGATCGAGGGATTCACTTTCACCCGTGCCTGATAGGGGCTTTTCCCCACGCTAGTTTTCACGATCACGGCCCCCGCACTCAAATCTCCGTACTCCACGGAAGGAACACCTCGAATCACCTCTACCGATTCAATATTATCGGTCCCGATTTTCCGCAAGTCATAACCACCTCCTACAACATTAAACTCGTTTGAATTCAAATTCACATCATTCGACATCGGAATGCCATCCACCATTATCGATACCCCGAAAGCATTATTTTTGTCCGCATTCAACGTCCGCAAATAAAACTGTTCGGGACTTGTCATATCACTATTCTGTCTCAACAATTGTCCGGGTAGTAACTGCATTAAATCCGCCAGGCTCGTAGCCTGCAAATGATCAATCGCCTGCCGCCCAATCTTAGAACTTGTAGCCTGCCCCGCCTCATTTTTAGTAGCCACCACATTCACCTCATCCAACGCCAAAGAAGTTTCAACCATACGAATTTCCAAGGAAAAATCAACCTCCACATTTATTCCCTTCCTGTAATCTTCATATCCTAAAATCTGAAGTTCCAATTCCGTTTTTCCTAATGGAACTTGTTTCAGAACCGCGACACCGTTTATATCCGTTACAGCGTATATACCCAATTCTTTCAAAATACACGCGACGCCCACAAGTGGGATTCCTGCCACGCTATCTTTCACGAGTAACGTCACGTTCGTACGCCGCACGCTCTGCCCGGGTAATTGCACGGGTTTATCCACAATCGCTACCTGAGTTCCAATGATTCGATAGGTATAGCGACTATTCTTAAACACCTGGTTCAACACGCTATCCACTCGAACATTCTTCACGGAAATATTCACCTCTTTCACACTCTTCTCTTGAGCATCATTAAAAAAGAACCTGTAATCCGTCTGTTTCATCATCTCCTCGAACAACACGGAGAGAGTAACACCTTTCAAATCCAATGTCACATACTGACGTCCGGTCTGTTGAGCGAATCCGGCAGTTGACACGCAAAATAAAATTCCTACTAACGTAGATACCAACAAAAATCTTGGGTCTAAAATTTTTATCCGGTTCCTACAATACTTCTTGATTTTTTTCATAGATTTGTAAAAACTAGTTGATAATAATAATTATTAAACTACTTCAGTAAAGAGTATCTATATGTTTGGTCGCATCTGGTACTCTTTTCTTTTTTAGTTCTTCAATATAACACGGTTTCCATCAATCATATAATTAATATTTAAATTTGCACATATTGTCTGTAAAACAATCTCAAGCTCACTTCGTTCAAATACCCCACTAAATAACAACGCACTTGAATGTAAACACTGATTTTCAATTTCCACCCCGAACCAACGTTCCAATTTGCGTATCACATCCGCAAAGGGTTCATTCTTAATCACCAACACGCCATCCTTCCATGCAACCAAACGGGCTGCATCCACTTCTTTGGTAGAAATTTCACGTGATCCCAGATCCAATGCAATCTGCTCATTCGGTTTCGCTATTACAACATGATTACCCGATCTTACCCGGACAGATCCCTCCACTAAAGCCATATAAATCTCACCACGATCACCATAGGTATTCACCTCGAAAGAAGTTCCCAAAACCTCCGTCTCCATATCCTTCATCACCACGAAAAAAGGCCTATCCACATCCTTCGTCACTTCAAAATACACGTTCCCTTTTACCGTTACCACTCTTTTCCCCATTTCAAATCGTACAGGATAACGAATAGCACTCTCCGAATTCAACCAAACCTTCGTTCCATCAGAAAGAATGATCGAAATACGCTCTCCTGCCGGAACCGTGATCTCATTCATTGCTCCTTCTTTCACATCTCGGTTCTCCGATGTTTCCACATCCTCGTACACCAATTCATTCCTCCCCTCTTGCTTAATATTTACATTACCCGTTTTCTCGTATATCACTCCCCGTTTCTCATTTCCCACAACCACCTTTTCACCATCAGCCAAAGTCAACATCACCCCCCGTTCATTCGGAATCGTTATGTCCACATAGGCGATTGCTTGATCATCCATGTTTCCAGTCGGTTTCAAAAAGAAATAGACACATGACAGGATCACCGCCACGATCGCCGCATATCGCAACACTCTTCGCAAAACAACCATTCTTTTTTTTCTTTCCGGCAAAGCCAGCATAAACTGCTTGTAGTCCTGCCATCCCTCTTCCACGACTTGGTCATCACACTGAACACCTGTCGTCGTGTGCCATATTTTTTTATATTGTTCAAAATACTTTCGATTCTCTTCCGCACGAATCCATTCCGCAAACATTCGCACATCCGCACGCGTTGCAGTATCATCCAAAATCCGGATCAGTAATTCATCTATATTTCCCGAAGTATGATTCATAATTTTATCCTTCATACCCCTTAGACAAACAACTCCCGATTTACCCCTAAAAATCTAATCGAAAAAAAATAAAAATTTGAAGCAACCAGCCTAAATCTTTACGTAACCGCTTGATCGCTATGGTCATCTGAGCCTCTACCGTTTTCAAGGAAACACCTAATCGCTCTGCAATTTCCCTGTTTTTCAATCCTTCCACCTTGCTCAGCATAAATATTTCCTGACATTTCTTCGGTAACGCCCCGACAGAAGTCATTATAGCCTTTTCAATCTCCGAACGTTCCAACAGCAACTCGGCTTCCGGGGTTTGTACGATGGTCGAAAAATACAATTCTTTCAACTGTTCCTCCTCGTACTTCCGAATCATATCCTTCCGAGTAATAGAATTTATACAATTATTATACACGGCCCGATATAAATATGCTCGCGGGGAAATCGTAATCGTTAACATCGAACGATTTTCCCAAAGTCGATAATACGCCTGCTGAACAGCATCTTTTGAGGCCTCTACATCTTTCAAAATACGGCTAGCATAATTCAGTAGATTTTTATAATAAGTCTTATAGATATACTCGAAAGCAAGTACATTTCCCTCGTTTAAAGCTGATACTAAAATTCCCGTATTCGTATAATCCATATCAAGAATAATATCTCCGAAGAACAAATATAGTACATTAATCAAATATTCCAATATTTATTTAGACTTAATATAAAGAAAAATAATCTTTATGTCGAAATTACGTTCAATAATCAAACTAAAAATAATGAATTATCAAAGAGCCATTCTATCTAAAAACCTAAATCAAAGTTTACCATTTTTAACACTTGAAAGTTTGAATACTTTTCAAATTCTCTAATTGCTTTTTATTATTGATATGCATCTCTTTTATCGTATCTAATAATTCTACGTAGGCACATAATTTCATGTCAAGACTTTCTTTTTTCGTCATTTCTACTTTAGCAATTTCTTTCAAGAGAGCCTTCTTCATCTTTTTGATAAAGCTGTGAATAACTATTACCAATATTTCTCAATTTACATACTAAAATGTAAAAATCCTACAGGTTGTATCGTCAAATGGAATTACTACTCAAAAAAAGCGTCGTGCCAAACTCTATTTTGAGTAGTAGCACGACCCTTCAGATTTTCCTTGCAAAGTACTTTATTGTAGTATATTTATTTTCCCTTTTATAAACTCAAGCATAAACTTCTGTAAACCACTGAATTAATTTTTCCAATAGTCTGTAGAGGAAGGAGCAGTCCACCTATCATTCTTATGATATACCAAACGTACTCTATGTTTTTCGGATCTATTCCGCAATTCTGCTTGGCCAAAAATGTAATCGTAAGTATAACTTTTAGTACCATCCATACTTGATGTCCAATACTCTGTTGCAGAGAACGGGAAACGCCAATCTTCAACTCCATATTGTTTGATTTTATCCCATTCTTCTTTTGAGGGTAAACCGTAATAATCCATTTGCGGATAAGGAGCATTTACTTTCGTAGAATTACCCGTACTATTGCCACCCCTAAACGCCGCTACTTCCATAGCACTTTGAGGGTTTTCATATGCAAAATACCTCTTTCCAAAACGATCCGTCACATACATTGCAACAACATTATGGAAACCAAAAGCAGCACTATATGTTTGAGAATCCCCACCAGCTGCTAACGTTCCAAACTTATCCCCACTTGTTATTAAATTTTCATTATTCCAATCGTCATAAACCTTCGGTCCCCACGGAAGCATTTTTCCCTCGTACACATCAATTCGACTGAAATAAAGATTCGCATCCCAAGGCTTAGTTATTTCAATAAGGTTTCCATTTTTATCTTTCTGTGGTTCCATCACAGGCAAAGGTAACCATTGGCGCAATGCAATTTTACTGACTTCCTTACCACCTTTCTCGGCCAAGATAAGATCCTGTTCTCGATACCCTTCGTTGATCCATTTTTCCAAGTCCCAATTTTCAATGTCACTAAGTTTTTTCCAGTCATCATGAATATAAGCCTTTGCAAACATCTCTATATACCATTGCCCATTAGCATCTTGTTTAGGTACCGCAGGAAAATCTTTAGTCGGAGATTGCATACCATCAAGAGGTTGTCCATCAATAGAACATTGTGTCATTAACCACGATGTACTAGCATTTTCCGTACAATAAATCACGTATTCTTTCCCCTCTTCTCTCACAAACGGAATTTTAACCTCGTAGCCACTCACGTCAACATTTGTCGTTCCACCGATAAAACCTGCAGTCGATACCTCGCTCTCAATCCTCCAACTAGCACCACCTTCCGCTCCTGCAATAGGCTTCCCATCTTTATCGAACTGACCGTCCTCAACAAGTCCCGCCATCCCTTTTAGTGTTAATGTAACTTGATAATGCTTATTTCGATATATATTGAAATCGTTATAGATATCTTCCCCAAGATAAAGTCTGTATTTTATCGGACCCGCATATTGATTACCACCATCACTTGGTATATAGTAATAATCAGCCTCTATTTCTAAATAAGTACAAAATAAAGGATTTAACTCACCTTTCTCAGGATCTTTTGTTACTTCCTCACTATTCCCCTCTGTTTTTCCTTGAAGATTTTCAAACATAAATAGAGGTAATACCTCCTCTTCATTACCATGCCCTCCCAAAACGGTTATAACATCATCGCCACCTCGGATTTCTCCCCAAGAAATAGATTGGAGTAGCCCATCTTCTTGTAACGGGATGTCATTCGGCCCCACATTTCCTGCCGTATAGGCACTGTTTATTGCATTATTCATTCCTATATGACAAGCTCGCGGAACATTATGCAAGCATATCTGTCGTGGAATCACGCGGACACCAGCCTTCAACCCCTCATTCTCCTCCTCTCTAATTTCCACTGTAATCATCGCTGTCGTCCGTTCCAAGCTAACCGAATAACTACTTCCACCGTGAGCATCATCTCCAACTTTTACCGCTTCTCCAAACAGAGTAGAGGTTCGAATTCCACTGACAAAACGCGTTCCTTGCCTCATCGCTTTTAACTGCTCAATCGTGGTCACAGTTCCTTTTTTAAAATAAACGCTAAGGTCTCCTTCATCAGAGGTTTGTTCGTCGTCTGTTGTCCGTCGATAATTGGCCACAACATAAATCTCATCTCCGGCAACACGATCCTTAGCTATATGGTAACGAAGTTCTCCTCCCTCTGCCGGCAAACTTCCAGACACGAGTCCTGTAGTTCCCTCATCTCCCGCAGCAACAGCAGATGAATTCGCTGGTATGTAAAGAATATCCATTATCGTCCCGCTTTTTGCCATCACAATATTCATATCCTCGATACGATTTCGATCCACACGGTCACTTTTAGCACGCCCTAACCTACTTTCTTCTGACTGTTTAATGGTTATATGTAAGTCTATATCACCATCTTGCTGCGCCATATCTATTTTATCCCGGACACAAGAAAAACATGTAACAAGTATCCCTGCCAATAAAACAATTGCAACTGGTCTTCTTAATATCTTATTCATACCTCAAATTCATTTTAGTATTCAGGTTTAATATCTTCTATCGCCCAATCCGGCACACTCACCTCTACACCCACGGACTTGAACTCGATACGTATAGCGATTGTTACCTCGTTTTTCGAGCAATCTATTTCCGGGTGGGCTGTCAAGAATTCGACCAGACTAACCTTGGCCAGCTCGTTGCCTTCATTATCTTTCACGCACAAATTCACTCCCTCGTGGTTCGTGTGGCGCATTATATTGCATAGGGCATCAAATTGCCCTCCATTTTTTTCACATCCAAGTACATAATCAACAGGCTCTCCCCCCGCCACATTCTCGAAAGTCGTGTAAGGTGACACACCACACATCTCGATCGTGGGGTGAACGCCTCCTTCCATGTGCAAATTAACAACCTCTACCGCCACGTTATAGTGGGAACTTTCAAAGTTGGCCACTTGATGTTGATCTTCTTCCGTTACCATCAACTGCAATGAGGCATAGTAAAGAGGATCGTTCCCAGAAATTGTTTCTCCTTTAAAGTATTCCGGGGCCGCACAATACATCTTGTCGCAATCCCCGCACGTCAAGTCATTCACTTGACATTTTTCCATGTTTCCGAAACAAACCACTCGATAGGAGCCTAGTTCTAATTCCGGCAACGTCGTGTTACGTTGTTTTACCTCCTCTGAGGTCAATTCCTTCGTTGTTACAAGTTGCTCGTTATGATCGAAAACATACAGGACCACTTTCTCGATCTTATCGTTAAAAATCTCGGTAGTACCGTCGCCCTTGTAACTCAACGACAAGGTGTTCACGCCGTACTTCGGACAATCATCCATATCCTCCTTGATACAACTGCCAAACATCCCTACCGCCAGTAGCATGAATAAAATATTTTTTATCACTTTCATATCTGTATGTTTTACTTTATCAAGAGTAAAGGAGAGAGTTCTCCCCTTTACTCCCCTTTATCATTATGAATTTTTCAATTAGTTCTCAATTGAAATTATTCGTAGATAGGATCCAAAGAAGTGATTTCCCAGTCTTTAACCGTTACTGACACGTTTACACAAATCTGTGCATTTGGATCCCACGGTTTCAGATCTTTTTCTGTAAATTCAAGATCCACCTGGTATATGTATCCGGCTTGGAATCCATTCTGCGGGGCAAATTTAGCAGTAAGCGTGTTATCAGAATGAGGAACTCCTGTTGCTGTAGTTGCGTTAAAATACATTCTAACTTTAAGATCATCATTCGGGATAAAATTGTAAACGAATTTACCTTCTATTTGTTTTTCGTCGTCTATTATCGGGTTGTACGGTGTAGTGTCGTCTAACGAAGCAGAAAATTCATCCCATCCCCAAGTTTTGTCACCTTTACCAAAAATATATTCACCTTCTTCTGCCACAGCATCAGGAGTCGGCTCGAGTACGTTATCTTCTGTAATTAACAATGTAGGATTCGTTCCATCCAATTGTACGCTCTCGTAAAAGTTTAACAAACCAATAACCTTCAAATCTAATTTTGAGAATTCAGATCCTAAATCGGTACAAGTGATATTCCCAATCTCGATACGGGCTACGCGAGGAGTCAATTTCACCACCGCATTATACATTGTGAGCTCTTCCTCATGTGCTTCTCCCGAATGTGATGCACCTACAGATTTCAATTCTTTATCTTCTCCAAATAACGTGATGTTATCCATAGCTTGTTCGCCCTCAATATCCAGTATTTGCTTTTTCAAAGTTTGAACACTACCCAATTTAGTCAAATCTTCTTTTACATTACCAACAATATACACCGCATTTACGTCTTTTGGTAAATTATGATACTCCACCCCCTCTTGCCCAATTAATTTTTCCCATTTCTCAGTTTCCGTGTTTTCAAGAGTTTCAACCTTGTAAATATTGTCATCCCCTGCAAAGAAGATTGCTACGTTGCTTAACGTGATCTTTTTATCGGTTTCTCCTGAAGCAGCTCCAGTGCTACGAGAACCAGATGTAATTCCATCAATTTTCAAAACCACGCTTTTCTTTCCGGCCGTCAATGCATCGTTTTCATCATTTTTGTCACAAGCTGTTGCTCCTAGAGCCAACAATGCAACCAATACTAATTTGTTTAACTTCATAATTTCAGATTTAATTTCAAAAATTCAGACTATGTATGTATTTATTATCCTTCCATGTCATTTAATTTGCTCCAGATTCTTCGCGGCCTCCGCATGACCCGCCTTGATCGCCTTCTCGAACCAGACGATAGCCTCTTCCTCCCGTTCCCGCATCATCAGGCAAACACCGATAGCGTTGTAAGCCCGGTCATCATTCTCCCAAGCCTCCAACATCTTCAAGGCCTCATCGTACTTCTGCTCGTTGATCAACTTCACGGCCGCGTTGATCGCGTCAGCCCCCTTGTCTGCCAGCTCGTCGTAAATCAACGAGATGTAACAAGCGTTACGCAACTCCGGGTAAAACGTCTTCAACATGTAACGGTAAGGCTTGCCACCTTCAAGGTTCAGCAACTCTCGTTTACGACCCTGTTCCAACGGGAGATCCAGTACCCGTAAAACCTCCGCCTTGTACTCCATGTCGGAGGCCTCCACCAAACGACGCAACCCATCCCAGTTCTCCACCCCGTTGATCAGGATGAAATCATCGCTTGTCAAATCCGGCATCTGGCTTTGGATATACTCCTTCAAACGTTCCGCACGTTTCTGTCCTAGGCGGGTATTCAATTCCAAACCTCCCTCAGGGGAAGCGAAACCGTTAATCTCGACCCCCGAGAACTGGTATTTCTCCATACCACGCAACTTCTCCACTCCTACCATGATTTCGTCCAGTACTTTCTGGTTCCCGTAACGATCAGGCTGCAATTCCGTCCGGCCCACTTGGAAAATCACCTTCATCTCTTTCTCCTTGAACGTCCAGCGTTTGGCAACCTCCTTCACCTCGTATTTACCGGGGACATCCTTCGTTTCCGTCACCACGGGTACCGGAGCTATATAAATAGGTGTTTCTCCCACGATCTCCTGCGAGCCGTCATAACAATCGCAACCACAACCGTCCACTTTCCGGTCCATCTGCAAGGAAGCCACCCGCATCCATCTCTCGTAAGGGATCACCACTCGGTAAGTCATCGAGTCTCCCCGCATCATCTCTCCCTCTTCTAGGGTCCAACGAGTTCGATCTACCAAGAGGCGTTCCTGACGCTCACGCTTGTATTTTATCGGGCCATAAACCGTGACCGGGGACAACCATGCCGTGTCCGTTCCATGAAGGAGGTAAGGGGTAAGCGTCATACGGTAACGACTTTTCAAGTCCGCCTTTGTCGTTTTCAAGTCAAAACTCACCTCTACCTCTCTCTTGGTTTTCTTCAAGGAACTGTTCTTCACATCGATCTGGGCTACTACCAGACCCGGAAGCAAAAACATGCTTAAAAGCAACACTATATCTCTCATAACCTTTATTTTATCAAGTAAACTAAAGTCAAGCCGGCCTTCGTGATCCCGAAACGGCTCTTCTTGTTCGAACCCCGGAAATCACCGCACTTCACGCAATCGTAAACGTCGTATTTACCGTAGAGGTAACCACCACCGATCGTGGCCTCCAGGTTCCAACGCCGCCCCAGTATCCAAGAGTAACCGTAAGAGACACCGAACAGCATCCCCCAGCCCTCGTAACGGTGATCCTTCATCCGTTTGGGGAACTGCGGCAGGGGCAAGCGCACGCCGCTCACGTTGTATTCAGAGAACCCGGCATGGATCCCGAAAAAATGCCCTTGAAAACGTTCGCATAACCAGTAACGAAATTCCGGTTGAATTAAATAATGTTTCATCTTTTTGTTCTCCCCCTTGTTTAAGTTCCAAGGATTGTACCCACCAAAAAGTTCTAACGAGGTTTTCTTACCCAAACCAAACTCGAAACCAAGATTTGGAGTTGTTGTTGCCCAGTATAACACATTGGTCTTAACCGCGACTTTCTGTGCAAAAACACGGCCCCCGCCGAACAATAAAAGTATCAGCAAGGCCAGTACACACGATTTCTTCATGTCACCTTCTTTTTAATTATAGTATAATTATCCTTCTACTACGCCGAAAACCCAATCTTACACGCCGAGAGATTGACAATATCATATTTCATTTGATATTGAAACGATTAACACCTAAAATGGCCGATTTAATCGTTCGTTTAAAACGGTTACTAAAAAGATAAAAAAATGACTATCCAGTTATTAGCTACATTGCAAACGTTTTCCATTAAGTGTCATTATTTTACAATAATATTTTGTTTTTTCACATAACATCCATATCTTTGTATCAGAAAACCAACGTTTTAACCAACAATTTTACTTATAGAATATTCATATAATTTGTATAAAACGACATCTAAATAGTTGTACTTTTGGTTGCCATTATTTAATACAAATTATTATGATTATTGCCTATTTGAGAGTCAGTACAGAAAAACAGAATTTATTCAATCAAAGATCTGAGATTGAGCGATTTGCAGTTCAAAAAAACATTACAGTTGATCGTTTTATCATGGAAATTGCTAGCGGGAAAAAAGCAGGTAAAGAGCGTCAACTAGGAAGCCTGCTGAAGAAACTCAAAAAAGGAGATACCCTGATCGTTACAGAAATTTCACGTTTAAGTCGAACCCTGACAGACATCATGAGTATCATGGGTAAATGCCTGGAAAAAGGAATTGTTCTCCACAGCGTCAAGGACGGCTATACTTTCGATGACTCCATCAACAGTAAAGTGTTATGTTTCGCCTTCGGACTCGTGGCTGAAATAGAACGTAACCTGATCTCCATGCGGACCAAAGAAGCCCTAGCTTTAAGGCGAGCAGAAGGAGTTACACTCGGACGTAAAAAGGGAAGTTATACAAAATTGAAGATATTGATGGACAATCGTCACACGATCATCAAAATGTTAAAAGAAGGAAAATCAATTATCACGATATGCCGTCACTACGAGCTTTCCCGTGACACGTTCGAAAAATTCAAAAAGAAATGCCCGGATATTTCCGGTATTTTAGCAGAAAAAGCAAAAGATAGAAAAACGGTGACACTCAATCATAAAACTAATACATAAAATACCCCAACAACTAACTGCCGAACTTTACATACGTGAACAAATCCCGAACATTCGCCATTTGTCCGCCCATGATTATCCCTTTGTCTGCCGATGGGCTAGGACAAGAAAACAGCATCTTCATAGCATAAACATAGCAAGAACAATCTCCAGTGTTCTTGCTATGTTTGTGCCGTGTAATTATTGGGTACTTGTCCTAGCCCATCCCCAGCTCTACCCCAGAGCAATCGTGGACGAACGTTGTGATTTCCTCACATCTATCGACAACAATCAATCTAATTTCTCCCGATAAATCTTCACCTGCTCTTCCAGATGCTTGATAACATCATCCCCCACACGATTCATCTTGGCTGCCGGAATACTATTTTCCAAAGCCTGAACACCTTTACGTTTGAAACTTTCGCCATACCTGTAACACAAAATGCCCATCGCTTCATGAACACGGTAGTCCCCGTTTCTTCCACTTCTCAATAACCTCTCGGCCGCATCTAAACCATTCTTGATAACGGCATCTGTTCTCAAATCAGAGTCCAGCACCAAATGCATAATACTCTCCATAACAGCAGGATATTGCTCGTCTCCCCTGTATTTTTCCTGTATTACATCAAAATACCGGATAGCACTGTTTTCGGAAACCTTCAGTTTACACTGGTATTTCAAAGCAGCGCTCTCTATATTTTCCGGCATAATTTCGAGTAAATAGAGCGCTTTAAGATACTCCTTTTCTTCTACAAGCCCCTTGACTGTTGCCAGATCGGCCTGAATTCCCTGTCCCGGGACAATTTTAAGCGCCCAGATGGCCATTCGAATGATTTCCGCTAACCTCGGACTCCACCCATCCCAACGTCCTCGAATGATCCCTTGATCATCAATAATTATAGCCGACGGGTGATTGCCATGAAACGCCTCCGCACAAGCATCTGCTCCTTTCCCGTAACCGCAAGGATAATGAAGCCCACGATCTTCCCACCATTTCCGGGCCTCACGTTCCGGAACCGTCTCGTGTGAATCCACCCCGATAAACTGCACTCCCTCGTAAGGCTGCATATTCCGGAACAGCACGGTGTCCAAATCGTGAACCAGATTGATACAACTACCACACCACGTGGACCAGAAATTTATCACGATAAACTTCCCTTTTAACGCCTTGCTATTTAACTTTTTATCAAAATAAAATTCCGGGGCAGGCTCACCCACTTGTTTAATCATCTCCATCGTGTTGCCTGCCGGTTTCCTGTAATCTGTCATCCAACCTTTGGAATAATCTCTCATAAACTTGTTAAAAGCCTCGTAATCCTGAGCCTTAACAGAAATAGCTGCAAACAATAATACAACCATGTAAATCAATTTCTTCATCATCATTCTCAAATTAGTTAAATCACAGAGCCGTGTCAAAAGAGACACTCCCGCCACGGCCCTGTGACACGAAAATTATTGCACAAAACACTGTATTAAAACAGCACCAAAATACATTCTCTATTTTCCCTTTCTCCTGAATAGCAATAACACACCACCCAGCAAAATCAACACCGGTAGAATCCATTGCAACATCGTCTTCACGTTTCCGGCGGCCTCCGCACCAATCGTCAGGTTATTGTCAACCGGTTCGGGACGGGAAGTATCCACCGGGAGTTCCCCGTAAGACAACCATTCAAACATCGACATGATCAGCCCCCCGTTTATAGAAAGTATCCCCCTACGATTCGCCATCACCTCTCCCATACTGAAAGCATCCGCATCCCCGATAACCACGATTCGCTGTTCCTTTCCTGCCTGTTGACGCTCCAAAGCCATCATCGTCGTTTTCGTCCCGGCTTGCTCCCCGGCATTAAGATTCAACAGGGGTGTTTCATTCACAAAATCAATCGTCTCCAACTCGTTCCAACTCGAAGGATCACGCCCAACCAGTAACGGGGTCACCCTAAAACCTTTATCTTCCACTTGCAAAACCGCTGAAGCCTCCGGCATCACGATCGAGTAAGGCCATTCAGGATGATTGGTTTTTATGTACAAATCGTCCCAAAGTTTAGATAATCCCTTGGCTTCATCGGTAGCTCTACAAAGAAACAGGCTAACCGGATATTCTCTTTCCTCGGCCTGCCCCAAAGCTCCGGGGCCGCCACCCGCACCTCTGGCAGAAGGCATACTGGCAGCATTTTTATCCGCTATCTGATCCTGTTTCTGCACCAGAATCCCCGGCTCAAAACGCAATCCCAGTTTCTCCATCAACGGGGCCAGATAACTGTTCGTCCTTGGTTTCCCCGCAATAATCAAGTTCTTCCCGCTCTCCACGTAACGATATAATTTATCCAATTCCTCTTCCGAGAAGGGTTCCCTCGGTTCAGAAACGACCAGCACATCCAAACTATCAAGCAATTGAGGATTACGGCTCAATTTCACGTCCACCACATCAAAACCTTGATTAATCAAGGCCGAACGATAGAGCTTTTCCGACACCATGTAGGAATAATCCCGGTTCCGATCTCCGGTAATCGTGCGGGCATAGTGATCCGAGAGGAAACCCACACTTGGTAATTTCATGCCAATCCGTTTTAACGCGGCGGAAATCTCCGTCTCAAAAGGGACCCTTTGAGCGTCGTTGAACACTCGTAGAAAAGTCTTTTCCCCGTTTTCACGTTCCAGCAATACCACGAAACGATACCCCTCATCTCTCAAATCCACGTCCGGGTCAACTTTAGACAAGGGAACATATTTTTTAGCATTAACACCTTGAAACTTTGCCATCTCTTTCGCAGCCTCGCTCAACGTTTTTCCGGCAAAACGATGTGCAAAGAACCCGTCCGTCGTATCCGTATAATAATAAAACACGTAATCCATCTTCGTCTCCGGCTTGAACCGAATATAAGAATTATAGCGTGCTATATCGGCCATCACCTTGGCAGGAGTAATATTGTAAATACTACCAAACAGATTCACGTAAGTCGTCATCTTCAATCCCCCGTCCAACTTGGACACGATCTCTTGGCTAGCTTCGGTCAACGTGTTTGTCTTGGTATGCGTTGAATCGTGATAAAATCGCAACGTAGGACGAGAAGTCACGTACCCCAGCAACATCGCCACGATAAACACACCCAAGAATCGCCCGACTTTACTCAACATGGAACGACGCTCCCGGATAAACTGCAATTTCAAAATCGCGAACCCGAGAAACATGGCCGTCATGATAACGAAATAAAGGAAATCCTCGCTGCAAATCATCCCGTTAATAAACGTACCGGCCCGTCGGTCCAAGGCCAGCCAATACGTGATGTCCCGGACAAAAGTATATTCCTGCCACAGCCCGGACACGAAACGCAGAAAAGTCAACAAAGCCAGCATATAAATAGCCGCCACGATCGGGTAAGTCGTCAGCGTGGACATGAACAGACCGATTGCCGCGTAAGTCCCGAAAAGAAGGTACAACCCCAACAATCCGGTCAACACGGCCGCCCAGTCAAAGGATTCAATCCAACATCCGCCAAGGATAACGTACACTAGCAACACGCTAAACATTAACAACCCGTACATCATCATCCCCAGAAACTTTCCCAGCACGATATGACGACTGGTAATCGGGGCCACGAACAACAACTTGATCGATCCCCGACTGAACTCCTGACTGATTAATCCCATCGTCAACAAAGGCATGATCATGTACAACAAATTACTAATCTTGGGCCACAACCCCCGTCCCGTTACATCGAAAAACAACGCCCGGGACAAATCAGACAAGCCCCCACCCCGGAATTCCTGACTTCTGGCATACGCCCAAAGCACATCCGTAAAGTTCATCGCTGTCATAAAGACAAAAAGGATCAGGATCAACCACGCAATCGGCGAGTAAAAAAGATTTGATAACTCCAAACGAGCTATTCTGTATATTGCTCTCATAACATTTACTTCTTAGAATTAATTGATTATTTACCGGACAATTTAGCGAACACGGCCTCCATGGAACTCTTCTCCTTTCGCAATTCTGTCATATCCCATCCCCGGGAAACCGCCTCCCGCATCACTTGCTTGATCGTTCCCCGCTCCCCGTCATACCACAAGCGAACGCCATGATTGTCCAACACTTCCGCCCGTTTGATACCGGGTAATTTCATCAATTCATCCACGACCGGAAGCTGATCAAATTCCAAATAAAGCGTGTTCGGTTCGATATAATTATCAAAATCTTCCGTGCTACCGGAAAAAACCACTCTCCCGTGTTCAATCATCTTGATAGAAGAACAGGTGGCCTGCACTTCCGACAAGATATGCGTCGAAAGCATCACGGTCCGATCCACGGCAATATCCTTGATTAACTGGCGAACTTCCAGAATCTGGTTCGGGTCCAACCCGTTCGTCGGTTCATCAAGCACCACGAACTTCGGGTCATGCAGGATGGCTTGAGCCAACCCGACGCGTTGCTGGTATCCACCCGAAAGATTACGCAATAACCGGTCTTTCATGTGAGTAATGCCGCAACGTTCCTCGGCGACAGCGATCGCCGATTTAATCTTTTTCTTATCCATCCACTGTATTTCAGCACAAAAACGCAAATACTCGTCGATCGTCAGATCCGGATACAAAGGCGGTTTCTGTGGCAAAAAACCAATTAACTTACGAGCCTTCACGGGCTCTTTCAACGTGTTTATCCCGTCGATATACACCTCGCCCGTGGTCTGTCTCATCACACCACAAATAATGTTCATCGTGGTTGACTTACCCGCCCCGTTCGATCCTAACAAACCAACCACCCCGGCCTCATCGATCTGGAAATTAATATCCTCTATCGCCCAGCGACTGGAGGTATACCGATGATACAAATGTTCAACTTTTACAATTGGATTTTCCATACAAACGATTTATTATTATAAAATTCTAGACATAGTTCTCCCATGACAGCAAGTTGCCATCATTTCTCTATACACATCTTTCAAAGCAAGATTGTATCCCAACTCCTCCTCTGTTTATAGAGGAGGTGGCACGAAGTGACGGAGGAGTTTATTTCAATGTAGTCAACTTATTTACAAGAACTCCCTCCCCCTTCGGGTACTCCCTCTATAAACAGAGGGAGAGTTGAATTACTCACCGTCTTTAGATATTATTTCTAATATCCCATATTATAACTCACAATAAAATAAGTCATTACAAAGATATGTATGCTCTATTGCCACTCAACTACTCATAATACAACTCACCAATAACCGGTAAATCTACCCCCCAGTCTTTAAACGCGGCGACAATAAGATCATATTTCTTCTTAATGTTCCCCGCCACGTCCATCGACGGATGTAAAAAACCGGCATAATTATAATCCCCGATTACCCAAAACAACGGGTCAGGATAGGAGATTGAATTTACATCTATTTCCAGCATCTCCTTCGGGGTTGTAATAATCATCTCCACGTAAGCCCGAATGTCCTCACTCTTTGCCGCTTCCTCGGAGTTTGCCAACCGTCCCAACCAACCTTCAGCCATCCACTCCTCGTAATAATCCGCGGACAAAGTTTTAGAATAATCCGTCACGGAAAGGAAATCCTCCAAATCCGCCATCGGGTAATCATCCACCAATTTTTCCGTCAGCATCCATAAGTGCAGCTCATTCTTCATCTCCAGCAAATCTTCATTCGTCATATTCTCCACAGACGCATCCCCATGACTAAATATCAGCGTATTGGCAATATTATTGAAATAATCCCGTTCCTGTTCTGCCAGATCCTTATTTCCCAAACGATAACAGTAAGTCACATTCTTGGCAAGAATCACCTTTTTCACCATCTTCTTTTTCAGAAGTTCTTTGGAATAATGATTCAAAAACAACTTCTCGATCCACTCCAATTGCTTACCGACATACTCCTCGTCCGGCAATTCCACACGCAAACCGGAATTATAAAACGCTAGCTCACCATCATTAACTCGCATCGTATCATCCACAAATCCCGCCCACCGGTCATTTTCGTTATAATACACATCCTTATCCTCGAACTTGTACAGGAAATAAATCCCGCAGTCTTCATACCAGTTCACGATCTTCGTGTCATAATCGTGATTCCCTTGCGGAAGGACATAACGAAACTCCGGTTCCGTGGAAGGCGTTAACTTCTCATCATCATCATTACATCCCGTCCACAAAAACAATCCTAATATTATTATCAAAAAATATCTCATAATACCCTTAGTTTTAAATTCCATGACTATTTATTCTGTTCCAATCTGGGATTCAAACGGATCACCTCTTCCGCAATCGGCAACACGTACCTGTTCTTCTGCAAAGTCGCCTCGGTCTTGTTGCCGGAAGCCGTCTCGAAAAGAGTATGACTAATTTCCGGCATACCGTACCTTCTCAAATCACACCAACGATGCATCCAGTCCCCGGCTAACTCCCGACGGCGTTCCTCTTGGTAAAACTGAAACAAATCATCCGGATCCGTGATATTCACCTCCTCATACGTGTACTGATTATTAAAACGGTGGCGACGTAATTCATTCAAATCATCTAAAGCCTTCCGGCAATAAGACGCATCCCCTCCGGCCATATATTTACGGATATATCCCTCGGCTCGATTCAAATACATTTCAGCCGTGCGAATCCCTTGATACACGCCATTATCACTTCCCCCGATAGACAAAAAACTCCGGTAGTAGGTTATAGACGGGAAAGCCATTTTAAAATTCCATGCGAAATACAAACAACCCCGTATATCCCGGATCGTCTTTTGTTGCACCATCGTCTGGTTACAAGAACCGTACAAATCCAACAGTTCATCGGAAACCATATAACAAGGATCGGAAGCCTGCATATCCCCCAACTCCCGGTAACCTTCACGCATCCAAATCACCTCGTCCGGTGTTCCGGTAGCGTACACGGATAACGATTCCGAGGATCTAGGCGTTCCCCAATTCACCGTGTTCAAATCCAATAGATTCGGTTTCACCTGCAACACGCTATCCGCGTAAGCTATCGCCCGGTCCCAGTCCTCCATGTACAGATACACCCTCGACAAAAGAGCCTTGGCTGCCAAATGACCTATCCGCAAAAAGTTACGGTTATAATCGTACTCTGTCAACAGCCGATTACCCCTCAACAAATCCTGTTCGATCTGCCCGTACACCTCGGCCACGGAATTACGAGGAAATCGTTCGTCCCGCACCTCCATCGTCAACTTCAAAGGTACTCCCGGATTCAGGCTCGGATCACCCTCATTGTAAGGCATTCCATACATATTCACCAACATCAGGTAATACATGGAACGTAACGTCAACGCCTCCCCCCGAAGATTCTCTCTCAAAGATGCCTCCCCAGTCATGTCATCCAGACAATCCAGCACGATATTACATCCCAAGATCTTGTTGTAAGGCAACTCCCAGAAGGCCGCATCATACCCGCCCCCGGCATTGTTGAACATATCCGCATCCCACAAAAAACGCCACCTCATATTCTCGAAATAAGTCCGGAAACCTTCATTCCCCAACCCGTTACACTTTATATCATCCGTGAAAATATCCATGATATTATACTGCACCTCTTTCTGTCCGGCATCCAGATAAGCATCTCCCAGCAACAACTGTTCTATATCGGTAAGTTCTGTCGGCCGAACTTCAGTTATACTATATTCGTCAAGGAAACCGTCACAACCGACAAGCATCCACAACATGAACGAACCAACGAGTGTTAATACGATCGATTTCATGCTCTTTATCTATTTTAATTAAAAACTCACGTTCAAACTAAAGGTAAAATTCCTCGTCAATGGCTGGCTTCCCTTCGCCACCTCCGGATCCCGGCTATCAAAATCGCTACTCACGATCTGGAAGGGATTGGATAACGTCATGGTAAAACCCACGTTTTGGGCAAACCGACGAATCAATCTCTCCGGGAACACGTAAGAAAGACTTATACTGTTGCAACGCAAATACCACGCGTCCACGACCCGGACATCCGAATTCGCCCACGCCTCGTAAGGATAAAGGCTCACACTGGAATCTTTAAACGGGTACATCGGCAAACAATTCTCACCCACCGGAATAGAAGGAATATTCGTGTACTTCTCGTCACCCGACTCCCGCCAGCGTTTCAACAGCTGGGTCGAGGCATTCTTGTACTCACTCGGCATACCGTACGTGTTATTCATCTCTCCATACGGCGAACTCAAAAAACACTGGTTCCCGGTCGATAAATAGAAAGAAGTCGCCAGCGTCCAATTCTTGTAGCGGAAGTTCATATTCAACCCCGCCGTTAAATCCGGGTCCAGCTTCCCGGCATGAACCATGTACTGTGTCACGTCCAGTTCCCCCGCGTTCGTGGCCGCCCCGGACATATCGAATAAAGGCCCGCCATTTCTCGGGTTCAACCCTGCAAAACGGAATGCCCAGAAACTGGAAACAGGATACCCTTTCTTGTTATATTTCCCGCCTGTAACCTCTTTCCAATCCCCTGTCGGCTCAAATTCCGAACTCACCTCATTATACACTTTCGAGGTATTGAATCCCAAGCTCCACACGAAATCCCGTGTCCGAACAGGTACCAGACTGAATGACAACTCCCAACCAGAATTTTTCATATTACCACCATTCACGTACATGGAATGCTCTCCGTTCTCGTAAGGAATCTCCCGTTGGGTAACCAAATCTTCCGTTTTCTTGTAATAATACTCGAACGAACCGTTTACCTTACTATGCAAAACGCTGAAATTAATTCCTAAATTAATCGACTTCGTCTTTTCCCATTTCAAGTCGGGATTCGGTAATTTCGTGTAAGTCATCTTGAACTCTCCCGTCTCCGGGTCTAAAGGCAGGATCTTAGCAATCAGATTCGCGCTCACGTTCTCCACCACGTTCCCTTGGTAACCGAAGGTTGCCGACAAAGACAAATAATTCAACAAATCCTGCCCCTGCAACCAATGTTCATCCGTCACGTTCCAACGGGCACCGATAGACCACACCGGCAGATATTTCTCCTTCTCATCCTGCCCGAAACGGTTGGAACCATCACCTCTCACGGAAAAATTCAAGGCATACCGATTATCATACATATAAGAACCCGAAACATAGTAAGACAACGTGTTATTCAACGATTTCGTCAAAGAGGGTGACGTGCGCGCATAGCCGTTCAACGTGTAATTGACATCCGTACTCGGTCTCATACCCAAAGGCACATCCACGAACGACAACCCTCGCTCCGGCATATAACCATAATTCGTTTGCGCGTAAGATTTATGCTTATTACTACTCAACTCTCCTCCAACCATCACATTCACAGCGTGACGGCCAAAATTCTTTATATATTCAAACTGTCCTCGCCAGCTATAATTGAATCCTTCATTTTCGTTCACGTTCAACTCACCCCCGTAAGGTAAAGGCGAAGTCTTGAGGTCCGCATCAAACACATCGTATTCGCCATAATTATACCCACGAATTCCGGCAATGTAATGAGTCCGTTCCGTAAACCACGACTCCCCGAACGTAGAAATAGAACCTCCCCCCAAGGTGGTAGAGAAAACAAAACCTTCCAGAATCGTCCAGCGTGCATCAACACTCAAATTCAGACTTCTACTCCTATTTTCATTCCCGGAATATTTCAATTCATTCAAAATATTATAATCATACCCGTCGTCTCCGCTAGCATAATAAAACAGGCTCCCGTCCTCCTCGTAACAAGCAATAGCCCGGTTGGCATTAATAGCATAATTGAACGGGTCCACCCCATTGGCAAAAGCCTTTGTCTCCGTGTGCGAGCCGGATAAAGAGACATTCAACCGTAGCTTATTCCAAAACGTCGAACTCAGATTCAACCGGCCGGTATAAGAAGTCTGTGAATTTCCCTTTGCCGTATTTTGGTTATTTGAATACCCCAGAGAGGCATAATAAGTCGAGTTTTCATTACCTCCCGAAAAACTCAACGAATGAGAATGAGAAAACGGGGTTTGGTAAAGCACGTCAAACCAGTTCGTGTTCACGGATTCCAACGCCTTAGCCCCCCGATCAAACTCGTCGTAAGAAATCTCTCCCCGCTGGTAAGCCAACGCCAACCCAATATAACCGATTTTATCATTCGGCACCTGAGCCCCTCTCTGGTAAGCCTCCCGGGAAAGATCAACCCGCTGTTTGGAATTCATAATCTCCAGCTTGTCATAATTCAACTTCTCCCCCACGGAGAAATTACCGGAATAGTTCAATGACAAACGTCCCCGCTCCCCTTTCTTCGTCGTGATCACGATCACCCCGTTAGCAGCCTTTACCCCATAAATGGCCGTGGACGAAGCATCCTTCAACACGGTTATATCCTGAATATCATTGGGATTCAACCAAGCAATAGCCCCTCCGACAAAGTTCTTGATCATATCCATATTATCATCACCAATATTGGTCAATTCACTGGTGCTGAAAGGCAACGGGTCCTGTTGGATAATCCCGTCAACCACCCACACCGGATCGGCATTCCCGACCAGCGTGGAAGTTCCCCGAACACGCACTTTCTGACGGGTACCGGTCAAACCGCTCTGGTTAATTACCATCACTCCCGGCAGTTTCCCCTGCAGCATCTGTTCGAGCGTCTGCGATCCGGTCATCACCAATTCATCAGCATTCACTTTCGAGTATGAGCCGGCCATCGCTTTTTTCTTCACGGCCTGATAGCCCGTGACAACCACTTCATCCATTTTAATCAGATCCTCTTTCAAAACAACTCGCATCGTGTCTCTTGCCGTGCGGACCGAGAAGTCAACGATCTGGGTAGCAAACCCCACGAAAGAAAACTCCAACCTACCCTCGGGAACGGGTAATTGCAACGAAAACCACCCCTTCGCGTCCGTGGCCGTCCCGAGAGAAGTTCCCGATAATTTTACCGTAACCCCCGGCATCGCCCGCTTTTTCTCGTCCACGACCCATCCTTTCAACCGGACGAAAATCCTCACGGGATCTTGATTGATCACCAAATCCTTGATCACGATCACATCATCCAGCAAGGTGTACGTGAGCCCCGTCCCCTCCAGCAAGCGACTCAACACGTCCTTCAGCACCTCGTTCTTGACATCAATAGAAAGATGATCGATCGCTTTTATCTTATCGATGCTATAAAAAAAGCGAATCCCCGTCTGTTCCCGTAACTCCAGAATAATCGTTTCCAAGGAAACATCCTTCATCTGCAAAGACACCTTGTTCTCCTGAGAGAACCCCGTTGCCCAAGTACTGACCTGCAACACAACGGTTAATAAGAAAGTCAGTTTCATCATCAAAAAAACTTTTTTTAAGACATGGATAGGTACACCACGCCTACTAATCCAATTTTTTTTCATACATTTGAATGTTTAATTATAGATAATTATAACAACTTAGACGGGGGTGCCGGACCAGGGCAACCCTGTCTTATTTTTTATACACAGTAATCGTACGCTCCTTCACCACAAAGCGAACATCCCCGCCCGTCTCTATAAATTTCAAAAAATGCTCGACCGTCTCGTACTTCTGTAAATCTCCCGAAAAAACCAGTCGCTTACACTCTTCGTTCGCGAAAAAGACCGTCACGTCATAATTCCGCTCGATCACCCTCATCAATTCCTCCAGCGTCAAATGACTAAACACGTAAAGCCCGTTACGCCATCCCACGTACTCTTTCAGATTCACTTCCCGCACATCCCACGTTCCCGTCAAGGAATCAGCGACAACCTGAAACCCCGGCTCCAGCACAACCTTTTTCTTATCCTTCCCCGTGAACTGCACGGAACCATTGACCAGCGTGGTTACCACCCGATGCTCTTCCGGGTAATCACGCACGTTAAATTCCGTCCCCAACACCTTCACGCATCCCCGGGAAGTATGCACCAAAAAAGGCTTCGATTCGTCTCTCTCCACCTCAAAATAAGCCTCTCCCGATAACAGATACACCTCTCGGTGATCCTCTCGAAAACGTACAGGGAACTTTAACCGGGAATCGGCGTTCACCCACACTTTCGTTCCATCCGTCAGTACCAGCATGTACTCCCCTCCCCGCGGGACATTCAACTCGTTATAAGCAATTCTATCCGTTGGCGTTACATCCTCCGAGGCATACACCACCTTCACGGAATCCCGGGTAATCTTTATCCCATCCGCCTCCCGAACCTCTCCTTTATCCTCTCCCAAATCAATCCGGGTCCCGTCGTCCAGCATGATATATCCCTTTGACATGATGGGCTGTATTTCTTCAGCTAACTCCACGTGATTCCGTTTCTCCCAATGCACATTCAACCAGTAAGCAGCCCCTCCCAGAACAAGAGCCAGTAAAAACGAGGCGGCAATCCTCACCTTCCGTAATACCCGGACTCTCCGTCCCCGTTTCACGTATGCCTGAAATTTCTTGTACCCATCCTTCGAAGAAAAACGAGAGGATTCCTTCAGCCAAGATACAAGCTGTTCCTTGTCTTCCAGCCCGGAAGCATTATTCAACAAACCCGGTTCCCGCATCAATCGCTGAAACTCCTTTTTCGCCTCTTCATCTTCTTCGTTGAAAAAGTTTCGAACCACTTGTTGAACAACCTCAAATATAGTATGACCATGACGTTTCATTACACTTTTTATATTGGATTCATCTATCAAATCCAAAAAACCGAAAAAGTATAAAAAGAAAAATGATTTTTTTACAGGAAAAATAACATGGCCACGATCCAGTACTTGCCAAGTTCCTGTTTTATAAATTTATAGGCTAGATATTTTTGTTGTTTAACCGTATGAATCGTCACGCCCAACTTCACCGCAATCTCCTCCCCGCTCATCCCGTCCATGCTCATCAAAATCACTTTCCGACGTTCTCCCGGCAATAAATCGATCAACTCCCTCAACTTGCGCAACACCTCTTCCCGCACCACGCTCGAGAAATCCTCTTCGGACATCTCCAATTCCACCTCGTTCCACAACCTCAACCGGGCCTCTTCCGTGTTCCGATCCCGCAAATATTTCAAAGCATTATTCGTCACTGAACGATATAAATAAACCGTCAAAGCCTTCTCGTTCTCGAAAACGGCTGTTCCGTTCCACAGGTTCACGAACACCTCCTGCACGACATCCTCCGCCACGTGATCATCTAATAAAATCCGAGCCGCATGATGACATAAACTTTCATAGTAAGAGTTGAACAACTCTTGCCACGCTTTCTCGTCTTTACGATTTACCCCGTAAACTAATTTCGTATATCCATCACCAAGCTCCATATAAATGTGCTACTTAGAAACAAATATAGGAAAAATATTTAGTATTGGTTACAATTTTTTCTTCGAACTTTTCACGATTGTTACTATTCAACCCCATTTCATAACTCCAATTATTTATATAACAATCCTAAAACTCTTGAAACACGTTCCCGACGGCCTTTCAATTCTCCGAATGATACTCCACCACCCGGTCGAAATGCGGAACCACGAGAGCCTCCACCACCTTATCTCCGAATTGCTTTCTTTCAATCTGAATTGTCCGGTCCACCTCTTCCCCGAAAGCCTCCCTTATCCTTTGATGAAGAAACAACTCATACTTATCCAGATTACAACACAAGTAATCCAAATCCGCCTGAATCCCCACGGGTATCCCTTTATCACTCATCCCGATATACACGGTTCCCCCCTGTCCATTCAAAAAACTGCACATATCCTGCATGATCGAATCCAACTGCGCCTCCACGTCCACGTGTTTCGCCCCCACCGGATAGACCAGTGAGTTCTTAAACGTTTGCTTTTCTTTCATGTTCCCGACCATAGTATCTTCCTTCCCCTTCAGCGACAACAATTCCAATACCTCATCCTCCCTCCAACGGGATTCTTCCGTAAGATTTCCCTGCCCCTCTTTTGCCAATATAGATTCGGCCACTTTAGCCACGTAATCATCCTTCGAATGAGAAAGACGTTCCAAATCCCCCGCGAAAGAACGGTCCCCGTAGGACGCCAGCATCCGGATCACCGCCCACAAAGGCTCCAATGCCGGGTAAGCCCGGAAGTCTTTCTCCAACACGCCCAGATCCAATGTTTCCAAACGCCCCTCTATAAATTCATACTTCACGATCAAATGATTGATCAGGCAATCATAATACCCTTTCAAACGATAATCACCCAACACGTGAGCCAACAAGCGAATAAAATAAAGTAAATTCAGATTCTCCAAACAGACCTCTTGCGTCAGGTAAAGCTGCAACAGTCGGATCAACTCCTTCACGTACTTACCCGAAACCCCGATAGAACGCTCGATCTTGCCCGTGTTAAACTTTCCCTGCCCGTCCCCGTTTTTATATTTCTTGCACTCTTCTATATAACTGTAAACCAGATTGGCCACTGCCTCATGCCGGTCAAACCGTTCCTTCGTCGCTTCCAAAATCTTTCCCTTGATTCTCCCTACCGGGGGGACATCCGTGATTTCCAAAAGATAGTAACCACCCCTTTCCTCGCTTACCCCCTCTGCCAGAGGAGTAGAAACCAAGAAACCACTTTCAGACAGCCATGTCACGAAACCATTCTTCTCGCTCAAGAGTAAGGCGTTACACTGATCACCAACCCGCAAATGCTCCACGGCCACCTGATTCAGTTCCTCCCAGATCGAGAACTGCAAGCGGTCATCCTCCGACTCCACCACCGTCGCCGTCATAATATCCCCGGGATGAAGAATATCTTTCAAACTATCCAGCCTTGCCCGTGTCACTTGACTGACATGCAGAATACCCTGCCCGTCGTACTGCGGGTCCACGATCGCGACGAAAGCCAGCGTGGGTTTAAAATTATGCACCAGCTTCACCCGTATATTCACGACAGCCCCCACGGGCGGCCGCTTTTTATGAATCACGCTCTTTCTCAATTCATCCGAAAAGTCAGCGAGGATACCTCTCCACGCTTGAGTCGTTCCCACCAACCCTTCCTCGAAACTCAACTTTTTCTTACTGTACCCGAGTTTCAGAGCAACACCGTCAATCTCCATCAGCGTGTCAAACTTTAATGAAACCGGGGCAGCAAGCGTGATCGCTTTCGTTTCCACCAATAACTGCCCGTGCCCCTCGTACAGACGCCCCTGACAATTTCTAATCGCATCAACCGTCTTTTCTGCAATAGATTCCATCAAGACAGGAATGGAGAACTTTAACAAATCCTCCCACGTGAACACGGCATTCTTCTGGTTAAATAACAAAGAATTAAACGCGTTCTTCCGAATCACCTCATCTTCCTTATCCCGTAACACATACAAGTACCTGAAAAACATGGAACGCAAGCTTGCCAGCTCTTCCTGCACGGGATCCCCCAACAAGATCCGGGTCCCCAGAATCCAAACAGCCTCCTGAATCTGATCCCGGGTATATCCCTCAAAACACAGCGTATCATCCTGTTCTCTCACAAGAGCTATCCGTTCGTTAAAACGTTCCATCACCCTTGGATTAGGTTTATTCAACGTGTTATACACCAGTAAAACGAGTCCCCGTGCCGGCAATAAATGCAACCTCGGACTAAACCGAACGATCGTCAGTAGCGTTATCCACACGAGCGATTTCTTGTACAGGTAACCCGACACCATCAATTTCTCCAACTTCGAAGTAATATACTCCCCTTCTTCCCCAGCATCAATCAGCCGGACCGCCTCCCTACTGGCAATAGCCTCATCCAGATAACGTTCCACCTGCATTCGGGCATCATTCAGCTTGACCCCCTCAAAACATTTCAAATAATCGGATCCCTCAAGCATCCATTCCAGTATACGAATAAAAATATCATTCAGAAGATCATAATCCTCCAAGATCATTTCCTCTCCCCCTAACTCCGCACGAACAACACCCAAGAAAGAAAATATCCACTCCGGCCCTTGTTTTCCAACAACCGTGAAATCATAATCGCAAATATACTCGTCAAGAATGCCTGCCTCTTCTTTCGTGAGAGGAAGTTCCTCGAACAAATGTTCAGGAGATACAAAATCCATTATTCTTATTTTTATTTAATGCAAAAAATATTCAAACATACACTTTTTTGTAAAGCGCCGCACCTCATGACAAAAAATCAATGTCTCCACTCCTCCTCAATGAATCGCAACCATGCAAAAGTAACAACTTTTTTCTGAAAATCAGCACTTCAAGCTATTACAATTTTATCCCCCTCTTTTCCAACATTTATTCCTCTCCATTAAAAAACACTTTCAATCTCGCCTATTTTTTATTACATTCGCTCACATAAACGCAAAAATATACAAGACCATGATCCGCCACTTTCAACAACAAGACGAGGCCGCCGTTATCCAGATATGGCTGGAAGCATCCGCCATTGCCCACTCCTTCATTCCCCGTTCCTACTGGGAAAGCAAGATCCCGGATATGCGTAACAAGTACCTGCCACAAAGCCAAACCCTCATCCACGAAGACGAACACACGAACGAGGTCACGGGATTCATCTCACTGATCAACAACTACATCGCCGCTCTCTTCGTCCCTCCCGACCGGCAAGGACAAGGAATCGGGCAAACCCTCATGGCACATGTTAAACAACAACACCCCGAACTGGAATTAAACGTTTACGCGGAAAACACGCAAGCCTTGGCATTCTACAAACGCCAAGGCTTCACGGTCACACGTGAACAAACCGACGAACAAACCGGTCGGCAAGAGTTCACGATGAAATATCAACGGGGCGCTTAAAGCATCCCCGACAATTCCTGTTCCAACATCCCCGATCCCCTCAAATCATTTCTCAACCGGGCATTCCCGTCCCGGTCAACAATAACATACGAGGGAATCCCGTCCACACCGAAATAATCACATATATAATCCCATTGTTTACGATTCAAACGATAATGCTCCCCCTCGATTCCTGCCACCATCTCCAACCATTTGGATTCCGGGGAAGATTCGTTCGTGATATACACGAAAACGACATCCTTATCCTTGAACTTATTCTTCCGGGGTTCAAAAGCGGCAATCGCCCCCCGGCAAGGTCCGCACCACGTAGCCCACAAGTCCACCATCACCACTTTCCCCTTATAGCGGGCCATAATCGCGTCGAATAGCTTTTTATCAGACACCGACGGCACCTCCCGGATTCGTTTTTCCGCTTTCACCTTACTTTCCGCAACTTTAGCATCGATCTGCCGTTTCACCTGTTCAAAAGCCTTCGTATAGTAAGGATCGATAGTAGCTAGATTCCGTAGTTGCTCTTTTGTCAAGGGCTTCATATTCTCCAGTTGATCATAAATGCCCTGCAATTTGAAATAATCGATCAAAAATCCTTCTTGACTCCCCAGTATCTTTTCCAACCGATTCAGCGACGGAATCCGGTAGCCAACAATATCAAAACAATACGGGAAATCACGAGCGTACAACATATCCAACCGATTCACATCCAAATCCTTCAACACCGCGAAATGCTTATCCGTGAACTCCGGGGCCTTGAAATCGATCTCCCGTTGATCCCACCCGATATGATTCGCCTCCCGGTAAGCCGTTTCCAAATTAGACTCCCCGGAACAAACCAGCCTCATCACAAAACCTTTCACCCCGATCTCCCGGTATTTCCGTACCCCATCCGGTAGCGCCTTGTCATTCGCCAAACGATCCATCTCGGTCCTGTAAAGCTTCATCACGTACGCAATATACTCGTCGGCATTCATCCCGTTGATATCCTCATAGAAAGAATACATGGAAAATCCATCCTCGTACTCATCCTGTAACGCGTAATTCAAGGGGATAAATCGACTTTCCCCGACCACGTAAGCCAAACGATGCGCCTTCATCCGGTCTTTCTGGTAGCGAGAAGCCCTTCGGGTTGCCTCTTCCAAATCGACATACACCTCCACGTCATCCCCCGGATCAAGCACGATCATCGTGTGGAAAAGCGTGTTACTCAAATGAACACACGTCGTGGAATACTGATCAAACTCAAACGTACAACTGTGATCCTGATCTATCCTCTTCGACAACTCCTTCCCCGGGCTAAACATATCGCTCACGAAAAGCTCGACATCCCGCCCATCCATCAAATCACGATAACCGCATAAACGCACCTTCACCCTCGTCTTCCCTGTCTTCAACTCAGCCGGTGGCAACGTGGTAGCTTCCTTCCAGTCCCGGGCAGACACGTCCGACGGGACAGCCACCGCGGCCACTTCAACATCAGGATTCAAATTCAATCCCCAGACATGCCAGCCCCCCAGATTCATCCGGCTCTCGATCACATCGATCGAATTCACCCCTCTCGGGAGAGGCGGGAAAAACAACTTGAACGAGAGCAACCCGGTATCACGCATCTCGAATTTCTCGCTCAACTTCAATCCTTCCGAGTTCAAGGCAAGATACTTTTGCCCGTTCGCCAAGATATAGATCCCGGAATCCACCCGGGCCCAGCCACCGGGAAATTGCTCGACATCGGCATAAATAATGGTAGCCGTGTCATTCAAAACAATACGGGAAATCTCAAGTGATGCAGAATTTTTAGCCTGAAAGGCCGGGTAATCAATCACCCGTTCCCTCGGTTGGCAAGCGACGAAAATGCCCACGAACAGGAACATCAAGACAGTTTGACTTAATTTTATCATATTTGCTATTTTATCAGGTCCACGCAAAGGCCTGTTGTTTCCTCGATATAAATATACAAATATTTTAACAAAATACTTACTTTTACACCGTAAAAACGAATATATGTCACATAATATCACGATATACACAGACGGAGCCGCCAGCGGCAACCCCGGACCGGGAGGTTACGGGGTCGTACTCATGGCCGGACCGCATCGTAAAGAACTGTCGGAAGGCTTTCGCCGGACCACGAACAACCGCATGGAATTGCTCGCCGTCATCATCGGGCTTGCCGCCCTGCGCTTCGAAGGGAGCAACGTGACCATCTACTCCGACTCGAAATACGTGGTCGATGCCGTTGAAAAAGGTTGGGTATTCGGTTGGGAAAAGACCGGATTCAAGAAAAAAAAGAACCCAGATCTCTGGCGACAATTCCTCGCCCTTTATCGCAAACACCGCGTGAAATTCATTTGGGTAAAAGGACACGCCAATATCCCGGAAAACGAACGCTGTGACCAGCTCGCCGTGGCCGCCTATAAAGCCCCGAACCTGCAAATCGATGAATATTATGAAGCAGAACAGAATTCTGACGAACAACTTTTTAGTGAATAGGCAAAAAAAATTGTCAATTGTTAGTCAAGGAGATTCTAAAATAACTATTTTCGCGCTACAATCTAAAACTAGAAAAAGTAACATCATTCATCACAAAAACTTATAGAGATGAAAAAAATATTAATCGTTGGTGCAGGGGGACAAATCGGTTCCGAACTGGTACCCCACTTGAGATCCATTTATGGAAACAACAATGTAGTGGCAGCTGATATTAGTGCTGAAAAATGTAAAGCATTGGCAGAAGCAGGTCCATTCGAGGAATTGAACGCTCTTGACGGGGAAGGTTTCAGTGCCATCGTGAAAAAATACAATATTGACACCATCTTCAACTTGGTTGCCCTGTTGTCAGCCACGGGAGAAAAGAACCCCAAACTCGCTTGGGACATCAATATTGGTGCTTTAACCAACTCTCTGTACATTGCCAAGGATAACAACTGTGCCGTGTTCACGCCGAGTTCTATCGGGGCTTTCGGGAACGATACCCCAAAAGACAAAACTCCCCAAGACACGCTGCAACGTTCCAACACCACGATTTACGGGGTTTGCAAGGTAACAGGCGAGCTTTTAAGCGACTACTACTTCAACCGTTTCGGTGTTGACACCCGTAGCGTGCGTTTCCCGGGATTGATTTCATACGTGACTCTCCCCGGTGGTGGAACCACGGATTATGCCGTAGAGATCTACTACGAAGCCATCCGCAAAGGTTCATTCACCTGTAACGTGAAAGAGGGAACCTACATGGACATGATGTACATGCCGGATGCCTTAAACGCGGTTGTACAATTAATGGAAGCTGATCCCAGCAAATTAAAACACCGGAACAGCTTCAACATCGCGTCTATGAGCTTCGAACCCGAGCAAATCGCTGCCGAAATCCGCAAGCACCTCCCCGACTTCAAGATGGATTACCAGATTGATCCGGTGAAACAAGCCATCGCCAACAGCTGGCCAAACAGCATGGACGACACTTGCGCCCGCGAAGAATGGGGCTGGGCTCCGAAATTCGATCTTACCAGCATGACAAACGATATGTTGATCAAGGTAAAAGAAAAATTCGACAAAGGATTGATCAAATAAAGATACAACTTCAGAGCAAGAAAAGCAGCCTTTATTGGGCTGCTTTTTTTAATACTTTTTGACACACCCTCAAGCGGCCCGCCTGTACACGATTTACAGAAGTTTATACCCGAATTACGGAACTTCAAAGTACACCGATTATTTTTCCGACAAAATATCTTATTTTTGTGAATAGCTAATAACGAATAACATGGAAGAGATACTGAAAATAAACAACGTGGACGACTATAACAAGCTCTACGGATTGGAAACCCGCCACCCGTTAGTCAGCATCGTCGATTTATCACAAGCCACTCGATGGCCCACTCAAGCGGTTTTTAATTACGGCATCTATGCTCTTTTCCTGAAAGACGTCAAATGCGGAGACATCCGCTACGGACGGCAATTCTATGACTATCAGGACGGCACCATCGTCAGTTTCGGCCCGGGACAGATCACCGGGATTGATATGGCACCCGGGGTTCGCCCCATGGCCCACGGACTACTGTTTCATCCCGACCTGATCCGGGGTACGACACTCGGACAAGAAATTCGGAACTACACGTTTTTCTCCTACGAAGTAAATGAAGCTCTACATCTCTCGGAGGAGGAACGCCAGACCATCATGGATTGCCTGAATAAAATACAGGCAGAACTGGAACACGCCATCGATAAACACAGCCGACGGCTGATCACGGCGAACATTGGCGTGCTATTGGATTATTGTCTCCGCTTCTATGACCGACAATTCGTTACCCGTAACCAGCAAAACAACGACATCATCGTCCGGTTCGAACGCTTGCTGGATGAATATTTCGATGGCCCGATGCCACAACAAGAAGGCCTACCTTCAGTCAAATACTTCGCCGACAAGGTCTTTCTTTCCCCAAATTATTTCGGTGACATGATCCGCAAACAAACCGGAAAAACGGCCTCGGAATACATCCAGACCAAGGTCATCGAACGCGCCAAGGAAAACCTACTCTCCTCGGACAAAACGATGAGCGAAATCGCCTACGATCTAGGATTCCAATATCCCCAGCATTTAAGCCGGATGTTCAAACGGGTGGCCGGATGCACACCCAACGAGTTCCGAGCCCAAAATTGATCAAAAAAATGAGTATCCCGTAAATACAAAACGGGTACCCATCGGGTCGTTCTCCCCACGACAAACATTTTAAGTCCCTTATTTAATAATCATTACATCAAGTATAATAGATCACTTGATGATCACTTCCGGATAAAAAATTATAATCACACTATTAAAATTCTATTAAAACGCTATCTAATATAGCACTTTAATAGCGTTTTAATAGCGTTCTAATAGCGCTTTACACGAGATTAATCAGCTATTGCTCATGTATAATTCCACAAATCGTTATTAACAAGGGCATAAATAACCACTTAAAAATCATACAACTAACAATATCAAAAACGATTATTTGGAAGAAAGCTAAAATATTCTCCCCGACAAGCAATTCAAGTTGTCTAAATATCTCTCAGGAAAGAAAAATGGAGATTTTGAAACTTTATATATAAAAATACGAAAATAAAACAGTACATTAGTAACTTCATTTAAGAAGGACAGGCGTTCTTTTAGCGCCCACACCCGATATTTTACGATTTAGATTATGCCAAAGAAAGAGAAAAAAAGCAAGAGAGACATCGGTAAAAAAGAATTACACCGATTATTATACGATATATTTTCCGGTAACCCCGATCAAAACTTCAATTACAAGCAACTAGCCCAAAGACTAGGCATCAAGAACATGAATGCCAAGCAATTGATCATGACGGTTCTTTACGAGATGAAAAATGACAACATGCTCACGGAAGAATCGACCGGAGTATTTAAATTCAAGGTAAATACCATTTACGTTACCGGAATTATTGACCTGACGGCCAAAGGCACCGCCTACCTGATCTCGGATGATTGCAAGGAAGATGTTTTCATCCCCCAAGTCGGTCTGAACCACGCCTTAAACGGTGACAAGGTAAAAGTGTTGCTCTACGCCCGGAGTTCCAAAAGACGCCCCGAAGGGGAAGTAGTGGAAATCCTCGAACGCAAGAAAGAGACCTTCGTGGGCATCATACAATGCTCCAAACAATACGCCTTTCTCGTTCCCACGGGCAAACAGTTACCCTACGACATATTCATCCCCTTGAGCGACTTGAACGGGGCCAAGGATGGAGAAAAAGCCATCGTCAAGATTACCGAGTGGCCGGAGAACCAGAAAAACCCCGTGGGTAAAGTGCTGGAAGTTCTCGGAATACCGGGAGACAACGACACGGAAATGAATGCCATCATGGCGGAATACGAACTGCCCGTGCAGTTCCCGACGAACGTGGAAAAAGCCGCAAAGAGAATAAAGGATGCCATTCCGGCAGAGGAAATCAAGAACCGGAGAGACTTCCGGGAAATCACGACGTTCACGATCGACCCGAAGGATGCCAAGGACTTTGACGATGCCCTCTCGCTCCAAAAACTGAAAAACGGGAATTACGAGGTCGGCGTGCATATCGCGGATGTCAGTTTCTACGTGACCCCGGATTCGGTGCTGGACAAGGAAGCTTACTCCCGTGCAACATCCGTGTATCTCGTGGACCGCACGATCCCGATGTTACCGGAACACCTGTCCAACGGGTTGTGTTCGCTACGCCCCGACGAGGAAAAACTTTGTTTCTCGGCGGTTTTCGAGTTGAACGACAAAGCCGAGGTGGTGAAACAATGGTTCGGACGGACCGTCATCAAGTCAAACCGCCGTTTCACTTACGAGGAAGCGCAAGCCATGATCGAGGGCGGCGAGGGTGACTATAAAGAAGAGATATTAACCCTTAACGATCTGGCCCAGAAATTACGGGCCGCCCGTTTCCAGAACGGTGCCATCGCTTTCGACCGGATCGAGGTTCGTTTCGATATTGACGAGAACGGGAAACCCACAGGCGTGTATTTCAAACGCTCGAAAGAGGCCAACAAGCTGATCGAGGAATTTATGCTTCTCGCCAACAAAAAGGTCGCGGAAAGAATCGGAAAAGTCAAAGAAAATCAAAAAGCCAAAACGTTCGTGTATCGTATTCACGAACAACCGAACACCGAGAAACTGGAAGATTTCGGCCGTTTTATCGCCAAGTTCGGCTATCGCATCCGGACAGGTACACCCCGACAAATCTCGTCTTCCATGAATAAATTAATGGAAGACGTGCAGGACCGCCCGGAACAGAACATGATCGAAACACTGGCTATCCGCACGATGGCAAAAGCCGTCTACTCGACGGTGAACGTGGGACACTACGGACTGGCTTTCGACTACTATTCGCACTTCACGTCACCGATCCGTCGGTACCCGGACGTGATGACCCACCGCTTGCTGCAACGCTACCTCGACGGCGGACGTTCAGCCAATGCCGAGAAGTACGAGGAGATGTGTAAACATTGCTCCGACATGGAACAGATCGCCGCCAATGCAGAGAGAGCTTCTATCAAGTACAAGCAAGTCGAGTTCATGAGCGACAAACTGGGCGAGAATTTCATGGGAACGATCTCCGGCGTAACGCAATGGGGGTTCTACGTGGAACTGAATGACACCAAATGCGAGGGACTTGTTTCTATCAACGAACTGGAAGGAGACTATTACGAATTCGACGAAGAAAACTACTGCATCGTGGGCCGCCACCATCGGAAAGTGTACCAACTTGGTGATCAAGTACTCGTGAAAGTGGTAAAGGCTAATTTAGTTGCCCGCCAACTGGATTTCGCTCTCGCAGGCAGTGAAAGCACCACAACGGCCGCCCCGGCAAAAGTGGTTCCTCCCAAAGCCAGTGGCAGCCGCCAACGCCCGGAACGTAAACTCCGACGAGGACGACGGGGGGATGCACCCACCAAACGGAAAAAAGAACAAAAGGGCAGAAAGAAAAAATAAAAGATACAGACATTATTTATTTAGAAAGAAGAAGTTCTCTACAAAACCATTTCGAGAGAACTTCTTTTTATGTTACCACCCGTAAATATCCTTCTCAGTGAAAGGAAAACTCAAAGAGAATCCATTGTAAAAATGTTCCAATATCTCTTCTCTCGTCAACGCTTTAGGATAGTGAATCGGCGGCATACCTTCTTGTCCCAATTTATTGCCTATATATTTCAATATCTCGTATTCTTCTATTGTTGTTGAAGTTGCCTCCATAAGCCTCGAAACGAGCAACCCATTTGAAACCGGGTTAAAACCTAACTTACGCCCCACAGTCACATTACCTTTATGTGAAAAAACTGCAATCTTTGTCTTATTCCTCGCAATAGAATCAATTCGCAGAATATATTCCGAATAAGCCCAAAGAAATTCTCCTTTCCGATTCTTAAACACGTAAGAACGAAGGGGGAATGACACGGGGTACAACGTATCTTGATGATTTAAGAAACGACAAGACTTACTCTCCCCCAGAGAATCCAGAACGTCACGACAGGGTAATAACACTAAAGATTTTAAACCCTCCCAATACTTCTTCCGCGCATCCGGCGGAAGTTGAAATCCGTGTAAAGCAAAACACGAATCCAACACCCTCCGTACTTCCATTTCTGGAAAATCATAAACGTAAGACGTGGGATTTAATATTTCTCCCTCTTGGCGTACATCTTCATAATAACAAGCACAGGAAACAAAAAGCAGAGAATAAAAAAATAAAATCGCTTTTCTCATGGTTCATTCCCCCTCCAAAGGATACCATTCCTCATTACTACAATAATAATCTTTTCTCAATGTATAATATCGACCGTTCAGCCGCAAACGCCGAATTACATATTTTCCCGTGGTAAGTCGATCATTCTCCCGCTCCCGCATATCCACGATGTAATCAAAAATATTATCGGAAATTCTCAATTCCGGCGCACTAATATCTTTCCATTCATACCGATTATTTCGGATGTACAAATACCTCTCAACACGCTCTTGGGCCTTTACAAAAGTGAAAGCATTAGCTGCGGCAACCATAGGATCATTTAGATCCCCATTTATAAATAAAAAAGTCGAATCTTGATATTTCCCTCCCACGGGATAAAGTTGAGGATTCTTTTTAGGTTGTACAATAAATATTCCCAATTCTAAAAGAATATCATACCTCCCCGTAGCCAACCTTCTATTGTACTTTTCCCACAAGCGGACAATATGATTGAATATCTGCTCCGAAACTTTCAGTTCTGATCCACTTTTCACATCCCACACAAAACGAATAGCTTGTCCCTCTATCTGAAATCTCATGTGTTGTTGCACCCGTCTATAAGCCCGAATATACACTTCCCAATCCCGACCTAATACCTCTGGATCTCTTAGATCTCCCCTCAAATCCAAAAAGATAGAATCCTGATAATTCTCCTTAGCAACTTGTCCGTAAAGCTCTAGACCTATAAACGGGAAGATCATTATTAATATTATGCATCGACAATATAACATTCCGTCTATTCTATTACGTTACCGGTTTTGATTATCATCCGAATTTTCCGCAGCTCCTTAATATCATCATACGGGTTACCGGGGAGGACTAACAAATCAGCTTGTTTCCCGACTTCTACGGAACCCACTTTATCGGCAGCTCCCAACGCCTCGGCTGCAACTTTTGTCACCGTGAAAATCGCCTCCATGGGGTAAAAACCACATTTCTCCACGTACAGGTCAAGTTCGTCGAAAATAAAAGGGAAGGGACGGTTTAAATCATTGATATAATCGGTACCCCCACAGATTTTCACACCGATCTGGTTCGCCCTTTTGACAAAGCGGGTAGCCCAATCCATCTTGTTCTCTATGCACAGGAAAAGAGTGGGATCAAAAATAAGTCCTTTCGATTTTACGGTTTGTAGAAACCGTTCTACCGATATTTTATCATGATCAATCTTGTCGTAGAATTTCTCGTAATTCTCAAAGATATTCCCGCTCAACTCTTCCGAAACCCCTTCCCACTCCAACATATAAGCATGAGAGATCACCTGTACCCCGGCATCCGCCACATCCCACGGTTTAGCGGGGAAAAGCGTGGCATGTCCCCATACCTGTAACCCGTGTTCCTTGGCTTTCCGGATGACGGGTAACAATGTTTCCCTATCAAACCCGCCATAAATCTTTACTCCCGTGCATCCCCATTCTTTCGCATCCTCCATCGCCTTATCCAAATCGGAATCCGGACGGATACACTGCATCCAAGGAGCGTAAGGTTCGGGCCAGCCTTCCACCATACTTTTCTCCCGGTCGTTTCCCTCAAAATAAGCCGGTCCGGCCATGAAGGCCGCGTAATAGATGTCCGGTCCCAAGTATTTCCCCTGTTGTACTCCCTCCTTCAATTCCCGCAACACACGGGCATCTCCCGCCGCATCCCGGATAGAGGTTACCCCGTGGCGTAAGAAATACTCCAAATGCTTCGCCCGATCCGCCTGTGATTCCTTCGGGTCATTTGCAATATGCACGTGTGCATCGATCAATCCCGGCATCACGTACATTCCCGTCAGATCTTTCACCTCTCCTGAAACGCCAGTCCCGGCACCTTTACCAACCGCTTGAATTATTCCCTCTTTTATCACGACATCCTGACCCTTACGGATGCTTCCTTCCACGACATCCACGACATTCACATTCTTCAGGATGATCGCCTTCTCCTGCGCATTTCCATGGAAACAACACAGGAGAGATATTATAACACAACCTATTAATCTCATGATCTCTTCTGTCTTATGATTTCATGTATCTCTTCAACCTCCGGATTCTTCAACAAGATATTCCCGTCCGGACCTATCAGATAAACCGTGGGAACTTGTTCCACCTTGTAAGCCTTCCGCACTTCACTCTGTTCAAAACCAGTCTCGTCAATCAACTGTACCCACGCTACCCGGTCTTCCTTCAATGCCTGTAACCAAGGAGCCTTTTTACTATCTAGAGAAACAGAAATCACTTCTAATCCCGCATCCCGTAATTCCGGATATTGTTGGTTCAATTCCTTGTTCTTTTTTCGACAAGGAGCGCACCAAGATGCCCAAAAATCCAAAAGCACGTGTTTCCCCCGGAAATCAGCCAATCGAATTTTCTGCCCTTTCACGTCCGGTAGTTCAAAATCCGGAGCCTGCCCGGTCAATTGTTTTGCTTTCAACTTATTGTAAGTATCAAAAATCCTCGTCTTCATCCCGCTATTCGGAATGCTATCTCCCAATGCTTCGATTGCTTGGGTAAAGAATTTAAAATCGACCTCACAATAAAAAAGGATTTCGTGTATCAGGTTTTGTGCAATTTCCGTTCCGGCAAATTCACGAATACCTTCTAACACAAGTTCATTCTTTCTCGTGAACTTTTGATCCAGCATTTCCGAACGGGCGGCTTTCTGATGAATGTCCGTGATGGTATCGTAACCCTGACACGCCTTCTCGTAATCCTGATTCAATTTATCGAGTTCTTTCAGGAATTCCACGTATCGATTTTGCAATGACGATTCTTCGGAAAGCAGGTAATACTTATCCCCGGACTCAACAAGCATGTAATGCTTTTGCTCGATATATACCGGTATCCGAACATAATCTTTCGGGAAATTAACAAACACAAGCTTACCCGGTGCAATATTACCCGAAAGATGAAAAGTCCCGTCTTTCTGAATCGAAGCAACCATCAAGCGTTCTCCTCGTCGGGCGTCAGGAAGCGTGACTTCCACGCTATCACTTTTCCATTGCTTTTCAACTTCTCCCGTAATCTGGACTGTAGTTTGTTTGCAGCCGAACAGAACAAGTAAAAATAACCCGACAATAATTATTTTCTTCATGCTATTTTCATTATATGATTATCCCAAACCACCCCCGAAGAGTAAGTTTATAAATCAAGAGGGCTAAAAAAGCCCCCTTGATAAAAACAACACACTGTATTATTTTACATTCGAGAATCCATATCCCTCTTGCTGAGGATAGATATTCGTTTCCGGATATAACTTCTTCCACACGGCTGATGATAATACTTCTGCCGGAATTTCTCCTGACATTCTGTTCCCATTCAGCTTCAATCCACTGTAACCCAAGTTCATTTTTGCCACCTCTACAGGAATTGTTCCGGTAATATTATTATTACTTAAATAGAAATAACTCAAGGTCGAACAATTTCCTAATTCGGCAGGTAATTCACCTGATAACAAGTTGTGTTCCAAGTACAGGTTCCGAACCTTCGTCAGAGTTGAAATCCCGTTCAAGTTACCTTCTAACTTGTTATTTGAAAGATAGACATCGGTCAAATTCGGACTGAACTGGCTCAAATCAAGTTGCCCGGATAATTGGTTACCATCCAATCTCAACGTCTGCAATGCCGATAGGTTTTTCAGCCAAGAAAGATCACCCGAGAATGAATTGTTACTTGCATTCAATTTTTTCAATTTCGTCAAACCAGAGAAGACATCGGCAGCAACTCCACGGATTCCCGGCGTACCCTCTTTCCCGGTAACATCCAACTCTTCCAAGGCGGACAAAGAAGAAATCGCAGCGGGTAGTGTCGTTAAACCAGTTCTCGGCATGGTCAATTTCTTCAAACCTGTCAACTGTCCCAAGCTAGCCGGAAGAGAAGTCAGTGCAGTACATTGACTCACGTCTATTTCCGTTACTTTGGTCAGGTTACCAATGCTCTCGGGTAATGATTCCAAAGCAGCACAATCGTAAAAATTCAATTTCGTCAGTTTATCCAGTTTACCAAAACTTCCCGGGACGGCTTTCAGTAGCTTACATCCTCTTAAAGTCAAGGTGCTTACTTGTAAATTTCCTATATCACTTGACAAACGCTCCAACCTCTCACAATCAGATAAATCTAATGCCGTCAACTGGATCAAGTTTCCAAAACCTTCGGGAAGTTCTTTCAACACTTTACAACCGGATAAGGTCAAAGTTTTCAAATTCACTAATTTCCCGATATTCTCACCTAAAGAGGCCAAAGCCTGACATCCACGTAAATTCAATGTTGTTAAATTCTCCGCCAATTCCCCAATATCATCCGGTAAACTATAAATATTCGTTCCTGCAAGATCTAACGATTTCAAGTGTTTCAACTTGGATATTCCTTCCGGCAAGTCCCCGATCAGGTATATCGTTGATAACGACAAGGATTCCAGCGCAGGCAAAGTATAGAATGCCGCAAAAGATTCCATCGGGATTTTCAATTGTCCCGGCTTAAATTCCTTTAATGAAAGCATGGAAGACATATCATTCGGCAAGAACCACTCCGTCCCATCCGAGAAGTTCACGTTCAAGGATTCCAACTTTCTCAAGTTAATCAAGCTATTCGGACATTTGTAAACTTTCCCGGTAATCCGCAGAGAGGTCAATTCCCGTAAATTACCCACTTCATTAGGCAAGTTACCAGACAAACTGAAGTCAGACAATAGCAATGCTGTCACTCGCAATTCTCCATTTATCTCTTCTAAGGTAACTCCGGACCACTCTGTCATCGGTTTTCTAGGGTTCCACGGGTTACGCCATCCTTCTCCATTAAGTGATTCGTGAAGAACAAGTAATGCCAAACTATCACTTCTGCGAGTATATTTGGATTCATACGTGTACTGACCAACGAACACGGTGTCGGTCACGCCGGTATTCTCCTGGCGAACAATCATTCTCGTGTAGCGTTCCTGCATCCCCTCGTTTACCCTCAAAGTAATCCCGACAACAGCATTACCCTCGTCCCCGGATTTCGGTTCATAATCAAAAATCCAATTGGTTTCCTCGATCGGCTCAATACTCCACCCGCCACCAATGGAACGCAACTCGAATCCCTGGGCATTTCCCATGGCATCGATCATAATCTCATCCCGCGATAATTTCAAACCCGGGGTCATATCTTCCGGAATCACCGGATCAGGAATATCCTTGAAGTCGTAATCCTCGCAAGATGAAAATATCCAAAGCGACACGATGCTATAAAGCACTAGATTTACAATATATCGTTTCATAATCTTCATTATTAATTTCTATTTAATCTTGTAGAACATACTTACAGGTTCGTAAGAAATTCCCTCGTACTTATTTACCAGTTCACCAGAATCCGCATCATAGATATACAAAGAACCTTTATATTCACCCTCACGATTCGGATTATAGGTTGAAATGTAGAATTGTTTTTGGCGGGAATAATCTTGATATTCAGCATCACTGACACTACGAGAACATTGATAATGATTCAGGCAACGAACCTCTTCACCCTCGGGTAATGTTATGAAAGGAGTTGCATCTATATCCAACTGCGAGTAAAACCATTTATAGACTTTATTACCATTAGAAACAAAAACACAAGAGTAGTAATCATTGGGTAATAATTGAGATGATTCCGTAACGATTCCTTCTCTAACAGAACGTTCAAAGAGAACCCAAAGTCCACCGCCACCGGCAAAATTATACATCATCCCTTTTATTCCAGTAATCTTTGTCTGTCCACCATCACGACTAATAACATATACATCATCATCCAAATTCTGGAATAATTTAATCACCTTTCTATTTTTAAAATAATCAAAACAATTCTGATAAGAGAAGAAAGGATCGTACCCGTTAGCTCCACTCCAACAAACTGCATCCCGATCTTTGCTAATGAATACCCTTGTCATACTACTTGTGTAACTCGGACGATCGTAAGCATCCGTGTACACAGTTTCTTGCGGAAGACCAGGGAAAGGGAATATCGCTTGTTGCTGGGTTTGTACCATAGCCACACCCCCATTTCTAGACACGACTTCAAATTCTGTACTAAATTTTCCATCATAAGCCATTAATCTACCCGGGACGAAGTTCAATTCATAAAACTTAAAATCATACTCGTAAATCTCTTTAAATGTCTTCGCATCAATCTGAACCAACTTCTGACTCTCTCCATGCAAGATATACAAGTAATTCCCGACTTTATCTACATCTACCGGATCCATATATAATTCCTTACCTTCATTCGCATAGACAAAAGCATTTTGCATGAATGACGGTTGCATCCCAGCTTCCACTTCTTCTGGAGTTAACGTTTTCATGAAAGAAATACTTCCCTTACCATCAGGACGACGTCCCAAAATCATAAAACCTTCCTCAAACTGAGAATTAACAAAAACATGATAATATTTAATTGTACTTCCATCCTCACTTGTCACTATCTGCCGTAAGTGGTAATGCCCCAACTCTCGAACGACGTAACTCAAATCTTTTTCTTGAGAAATGTTTTTAAAAACCGTTGTAGATTCCCCAGTTTTTGGATCTTCAGCATAAAGTCCCATATCCCATTGATAGGTTAATGCATCTGTCTCACTTTCAATATCAGCTTTAATTTCCAGCGTATTATTGAAATAAATATTGATCGAATCTTTTGCTGTAGGTAAAATATTTACCTCTATAATAGGCTGATCTGCCAATTTAGAATTATCATCATAGCATGCTTGCAAACAACATAAAACGATCAATATACCCCATATATATTTTATTCTATTCATAAAAGCCTAATTTTCAATTATTCATACTCTGTTGTTGCCGGATTGGGCAATTTATAATGTTCATCTCCTGTCTGTAGATAATACTCATACATCGGAGTATAAATATGCTGTTTAAAATAACCTAAATAAACATAGGTCGTCAGTAAATACGGATAGCGGCTATGTGATTCGTTATCCAGATATTCTCCCCATTTGGATTCAATATCGTCATACAAGACGGGCAATTTTTCTTTAGTTTCATGGAAATACTTGATAAATAATATCAACTTATCCTGATTATAGGTTCCTAATCGATCAGGACGCCACCATTCGGGTTGTTCGATACTAATATCACCAAAAAACACGAGGCATTTTGTCCTATTGGTTGGTATATATTCATCGTTTGCTTCCAAATTCAAGTATAATTTATACTGAATATCTTTTACTAGGTTATCTCGTTTAAAATCTAATTTGATAGCTGCTGTCACAGAGTCTTTCATAAACACTTGAATTTCATCCATGTTATAATGAACTCCTAATTTCGCCGTTGAATTACGCACATCCGCACTCACCTTAAATTCAACATCTCGATCAAAATTAGCTAAACCAATCAAACTAATCGGGACTTCCAGATCAACTTCTTTATCTTCACGGGGACCATATTCAAAAAAGAACGTGTCCTTGTCAAAATAAATCTTATTTGTTAAAGAGGTATTATACAATTTATAATCTTCATCCGTACATGAAAACAATGCCCCTAATAACAATAGCGCAGTAATACTCGTGTATAATAATTTTCTCATAACAACATTCATATTAATTTCTATATTCATACTCATTATCAGGTACCGGGAACACATAAATATCTTTTGAGGCCTGGAATGTTTGATCGGTTATTGATTCATAAATTGACATATTATAGTGTTTCATAATCTGGAACCATTGTCCTTCACAAACCAATTCTTTACGGCGATCATTATTAATATTCATTCGCGACACAACAACAATGCCATCCCCTTTGTTAAAGCCATTTAAACCGCGAGCCTTCACAACTTTATCTAAATAAGTCGCTGCCATTTCCATATTATCTGATACAAGATAATATTCTGACACGATATAATACAACTCTGGTAATCGAATCATGTTAATCCCACTTAATTTAGCCACGGGACGAGTATTTAATCGTACTTTAAAACGATCTACCACTTTCATACACCGCAAACCTTCCGCTCCATGATCAGACAAAGTCTGGAACCACTTATCCAAGCGATAATCAAACCCGTCTTGGTCAACCTCGTAAATCTCCCTATAATCCGGTTTCGGATCATAGTAATTGTTTCCACCACTAGAATACATTACATCCCGCGTATAATTAGGAAATTCTTCAGAATATAACCCCCAAATCGTTTCTTTATCAGAAATAATACCGTTCATAATATCCTCCACATTTGTCTTATCCTCCATCGAGAAGAAAGGACAATCAATCACTTTCATGGCATAATTCTTCGCTGTTTCTAAATCTCCTTTTTCCCAATAAACACGAGCAAGTAAAGCTTGTACTGCATAAAGATTCATATGAATCACACGATCCTTCACGAATCCCCCAGCATTTTCATCCACCCGATCAAAATACTCTCCATGAGCAGCTAATAATCTTTCAGCTTCTTTAAAATCACGAATGATCTTATTATAAGACTCATTGATCGGATCGAATGGGGTTACTTGGTAAGTATAATTCTCACGATATGGGATTCCCGTTGCATTCGGATTCTGTATTATACTCTCTGAAAACAAACGTAAAAGTTCAAAATGCATGAAAGCTCGCAATCCCAATCCCTCAGCTTTATAAACATTATACAAGGCAAATTTTGTAGAATCATGTTTGGCAAGATTCTCCAGCATATTATTCACGTAAGAGATCCCTTTATACATGGATTCCCATATCGCATCGATTTCCGGGCGCACTTCCATATGTTTGTAATTGTAAAGCCGCAACTGATTAGACCAGTGCTGATCCCATCCTCCGGAAAAATACTGTCCGACAACATCCACCAAACCATACGTCATATTTTTCCCATACAGAGGTTCTCTCGCTAAATAAGAATAGACGCCATAAATTGCCTCTTCAAATCCTTCGGCAGTTTCAAACAATTCATTATTCACAATTTCTCCTGTCGGTCTAACATCCAAGAAACTATCACAAGAATAACAGATTGTCAATAAGATAAATAATGTGTATATCAATCTTTTCATAATCATATCATTTTAGAAGGTCGGACTAATTGAGAAAGTAAATCCCCGGCTAAATGGATATTCCGTACCCCGTTCAAATTTCACGGTTGACATACGGAATGGGTCTTTCATTCCCACACTCAGTCTTAAACGCTTGAAACCAATTTTTTTCAATAGATTTTGATTAAAATCATAAGCTAACTCTATACTTCTACATATCACGTTATTATCATCTTCTACAAATCGACTAGTATGATAACTTGTGCGGGAATCTGCATTTGCAATATCCAAATAAGCGGGAACATCATTCACATTTTTCCAACGTTCTTCAAAAGCTCTCCGATCCACATTATTTCTCGGATTCACGTTCTCCACGTTATCTGCACGAGTCGTATTATATATTTGTCCTCCGAAATTATACTCGAAAGCCATATTCAATTGCCATCCCTTATATGATAACATCGGGAAAAACGCACCTTTTAACCAAGCAGACTCATCACCCACGACCACTTTGTCATTAGGATCATACTCCAAGGTCCAAGCTCCATTTCGCTTGATAAATACCTCTTCTCCCGTTGCCGGGTTAATTCCTGCAGAACGTACAGCATAAATGGCAGAAGTTGACTCTCCTTCTTTATACAAGATTTTTGGAGCCGAGGATCCATCAGCATTAGCCTCCTCGTTATATTTTGCCAAGCTATTACTAATTCCCAAAATTTCATTTTTATTATGGTCCCCGTTTACTTTCAAGCTAAACCGCCAATCTTCCAAGGCTACCAGCAAAGCCGTTACTTCAAATTCGAATCCTTTGTTACGCATCTGGCCCAAGTTATTTCGAACCGTAACTTCTCCTACAGAAGGCGGAACTGACATATCAATCAACACGTCATCTGTTGTCTTCACGTAATAATCAAATGTCGCACTGATACGATTATCCCAAAGATCAAGATTTAACCCAAAGTTATGAGCTTTCGTCAATTCCCATTTCAGATCTCGATTACCCATTGTTTTCGGCACCGCACCAATACCATGCAAATAAAAATTTTCACCATTATAGAAATAAGTTGTCACAGCTTGATAAGGAGCAAAACTAACATTACCAGTGACACCATAAGAATAGCGAAGACGGAACGTGTTCAACCAGCCAAAACGAGTTGCGAATTCCTCGTTATGAATGTTCCATCCGGCACCTACAGACCAGAAAGGAGCAAAACGATTCTTATCTCCAAATTTAGAAGAACCGGAACGACGGAAAGACCCGTCCACAAAATAACGATTTTTCACGATAAAGTTTGCATTTACAAAAGGTCCTATACTCGTACTTATTTCTTCCGACCCGGTAGGACGCTTTCCTTCACCAAAGCCTGCCGCAAAATTTGGTGCATGTAAGGAAGATTTGTAGAAACCATAAGCCGTATATCCATCTGTTGTAGTAGTCTCCTTCATTATGTCCGCACCACCATGCAAGGTTAACAAGAAGTCCTCTCCAAAATTTTGAGCATAATTCACAACAACCCGTCCCTCATATTTCAGATACTGCTCATTTTCAATAAGCAAAGAACCTTGCTCCGAACGACTCGTTGCATCCTTAAACACATTAGATTCAGGAGAATAGAAAACTTCCGTTCTATCTTTAGAAGTTACAATCGTCCCCGTCCCATTCACAAAAAGACCGGGTCTCACATCCCAACGGAAGGACAATGAATTCGTAAAGGAACGACTTGACCCTTTATCATAATTACCACATTCAGCCTCATACAGAGGATTTGCCATTTCCCATGAAAGAGTCTTGTTCAAACGCCCATATTCATCATAAGGAGAATCATAAGGATTCATAACCACGTAATCCGAGAACTTTCCATAAGGACTCTCTTTCCATTTCAAATCAGAAAAACTGGATTGAAAGGACACGGTCAATTTATTATCGACATGATAGGAAAGGAACATATTCAGACCTATCGTATTACGATAGTCTTTTTGCATAACTCCTTTCACCGTTCGCACATTAGCATTCAACCGATAGGTCATCCCGTTTCCTCGGCCACTAGCCCCGATAGAATTATTAATCGTGTAACCCGAACGTAGAGGCTTGGACATCCAGTCAGTATCCATTCCCTTAGAAATTAATATTTTCTTCCTATTATATTCTTCAAAATCATTCAACAAAGAAAAATTATATAACCCCGCCAAACGTTCAAACTCTAATTTGTCTTTTGCATTCAGATAATCGTATGATCTCAAATCAGGGACCTCTAATGCTCCATCCAAATTATAGGACAATCGTAATTTATCATTCAGCACTCTTTTTCGTTCAATAACAATAACACCATTAGCAGCCTTTTCTCCATAAAGTGCCGTAGCAGAAGCATCTTTTAAAACATCCACACGTTCGATATCATTAATATCAATATCATACAAATCTCGCATCGTGATCTCTACACCATCCAACATAATAACTGGCTGGTTCGCACTTTGGTCCGCTTCCGTGGACAGAGATGAAGTCCCTCGAATGACGATTTCAGGCATCCGGTTCGGGTTCGACCCGAAAGCGTTATTTTCCACCATTCGCATACCGGGAGTTAACATCGAAATGGCACTAACCAAATTTGTATTAGATACCGCCTTAATTTCCTCAACGGTCATTGTCTTGACAGACCCCGTGAAACTTTCTTTCTTCTTGGTGAAAAATCCGGTAACCACAACATCATCTAATGCCTTGGTATCAGACTTCATCACAACATTATACTCTGTTTTCTTCTTGGAGATCTTTAACTCATAATTCTGCATTCCCACAAAAGAGAAAATCAATTTTGTCGTATCCGATTGAGGCACTTCCAAGTTAAACTTTCCATCAATATCCGTTGCCGTTCCTATTGATGTCCATTTTATCATTACCGTAACACCCGGTAACGGAATACCCTCCTCGTCTGTAACCGTACCTTTTACCTTTACTCCAGTAACTTTCTTCTCATCATCTTGTTGTTGAGCATAAAAAATCACAACATGATCACTCGTAATCTCGTACCGTAAAGGTTTATCCACGAAAACAAGATCAAGAATCTCCGATACCGTCTTGTAATGTACTTTTCCACTAACGGTATATTTTTGAACATCCTCATGGTTAAATACGAATTTTAGATTGGTCTTTTGCTGAATCTGTTCAAAAAGCTGAACCATATTCATGTTCTCAAATACCAGATCAATCCGATCCTGTTGCGACCACACTTTCGCATTCAAACTAGAGAAGCCCAAAATCAATACCAGGAATACTAGCTTGATTTTAATCATAATCCAGATTAGGTTTCTACATAAAAATTTCATAACTTTGTTTTTCAAGTTTAACATTAAAATTCCTTTGACGAGGAGTTTTCATCCAGGAAGCATGTTGGCGCAAGCTTCCTGTTTTATTTTCAATTTCTACTTATATCTTTTACCGTGAGAATCCGTCCCTTTAAATCTAAACTTATTTTCTTTGTTTTTTCTAATATATTAATCACCTCGTTTATCGAAGAACTTCGTTTAAACCAAGCGGAGAAGTGATAATCTTTTACCTGTTGATTCATATAAAACACGTCAACATCATACCAACGGGCAAGCTCTTCCATGATATTTTCCAAACGGCATTGCGTGAAACCAAACGCACCATGTCTCCAAGCCACTTGCTCTTCAACATTTACAACCCGTATCCGTATTTCATTATTTTCCAAAACAGCTTGTTGTCCCGGTCGTAACCTGTCTACCTTTCCCTTTCTCTCGATCTGTACTCCCCCTTCAACTAGCGTTGTCGCCAGACTCTCATTCGAATAATTCCGAACGTTAAATTGAGTACCTGTCACTCTCACATTATACTCGTTCATACGCACGATGAAAGGTTTTTCCACATCTTTAGCCACCTCAAAATAGGCTTCCCCCTCTAATTCAACCTGCCGTGTATTACCGGAAAATGTCACCGGATAACGAATGTGGCTATCGGAGTTTAACCAAACAATGGTACCATCAGCCAACACCAGCTTATATTCTCCCCCACGAGGGACAGTGACCGTGTTGTAAATAGTTTCTGTCTTCATGGTATCATTCATGATTTTATAAACCAATTCTTTATCCGGAAAATTTGAAATCACCATTCCTTTCTCGTTCACGTGAACGATCGTGTCCGCAAGCATTACTTGCTGACCAGAAGATAAGGTCAACACGGCTTGCTTTTTACCCGGTTGCACGGGCACTTCAGCATAAACCACTTTTTCCTGTTTATTTTCACGGATGAGAAGGAAAACCCCGAGACTCAAAGGTAATATCATAATAGCTGCGAATTTCAACAAAGTCCGTATCAGGGATATTTTACGTGCTGGACGAACTTGATTCCACGCCTTTCTCTTGTCAATTCTCTCCTTAACCTGAGAAGCGATGATGCCCGAACGAATCTTCAGTAAATCATTATAATATTCCCGGTTGGAAGAATTTTGATACCACTTGTCAAAAAAAGCACTTTCTTCTTCTGACAAATGTTCTTCCGAAAGCCGTTTTATTATTATTTCTTCTATATTCATTTTCTTTATTTCTGGCTGTTATACCCTAAAGACAGGAGAAGAAATAAAACGAGTGGCTCAAAAAAAATAAAAAAATTAAAGATTATTTATTCAAATACACTTTCCCCTTGAAATAGAGGGCAAAAAATAATACCGGAAAAGAAACTTCTCTACGCAATTCTTCTCGTAAGAAAGCGTAGGCTTTCTTCACATGATCCTTTACCGTGTTCAAAGAAATACCTAATAAATCTGCAATTTCAGCGTAGGATTTCGACTCGATCACACATAGTTCCAATACCATTTTACGCTTCTCCGGTAACTTATCCAACAATTTTCCTATATCTTCTATGAATTGTTCAGGATCTTCATCATCATCATCTTGTATTTCCTGCAACAAACAATATTGTTTATATTTATCCACCACTTGCTGATGTTCCAAATAATTTAAACAACGATTTTTCACAGATAGCAACAGATACCCCTCAAGGTTCTGGACACTTTTCAACTCCCCCCGTTTTTCCCACAAACGAACAAAAATCTCTTGCACAACATCTTCTGCTACAGCAAAATCATTTGTATAGAACGTCGCCTGCTGCACCATTCCAACATACAACAAATCAAACAAGGACTTAAATTCTTTTTCATCCCCATTTATTAAACGATCTTGATTTATTGGAACTTTTGATGTCATAAAATGAACGTTTAATAATATAAAACTTCCGAATAAAATCGCAAAAACGAATATTATTCAAACTTATGGTAATTAATTATTTATAAGTTGCACAAATTCCTACATAAGTGAACGCTGCCGCCAAAATAGGCTATTATTAAACGTTCATTTAATGACACAAATATAAAACTTTATTCTTAGAATTTT